>Ga0210405_10005189_pt1 | contig 11989 bp, 9 predicted proteins | sample IncBWH11MmetaG_FD_155492 | JGI IMG/M metagenome (GOLD analysis project Ga0210405, IMG submission 155492) | Forest soil microbial communities from Barre Woods Harvard Forest LTER site, Petersham, Massachusetts, United States - Inc-BW-H-11-M | ecosystem: Environmental > Terrestrial > Soil >... | reverse complement strand
CAACCGTAGCTACCAATGCTTTCACTTCGTTATTGAGTAGCCGGTTTTCCAAGCTTTCCCGCTGCTCTGTCTCCATCGCGCCGTGATAAGGTTCTGCGTCGATGCCTTGGGACTTGAGCCACTCCGCCACACGTTCCGAGTCTCGCACGGTAAGGGTGTATATGATGCCGTTGCCGGGCAGATTTGGAAGAGAGCTCGCAAGCCAAGCCATGCGCTCCGCCTGCGAACGCAGATAGACATTCTGGAGATTGAGGCTCGCCCGCGTCAAAGGGCCGCGCTGGACCTCGAGGTTCGGTCCGAGCTGTTCAACGATGTCTTCCACGACCCGATCGTTCGCAGTCGCAGTTGTCGCCAAAACAGGGATGGTCGGAGGAAGAGCTCTCAGGATCCTCACGATTCTCCGGTAGTCTGGGCGGAAGTCGTGGCCCCAGTCGGATATGCAGTGCGCCTCATCAACGACAAAGAGGCCCAGACGGTTCAAAATGGGAAGTAGGCTTCGATTGACGAAATCGTCGTTGGCTAGTCGCTCTGGAGAGATCAAGAGCACGTCGAACTCGTTTCGAAGCAGTCCACCTTCGATCCGGTGCCAATCTGCCTCATTTGTCGAGTTGATCGTTTCTGCTCTGACCCCGATATTTCGAGCGGCTGCGATCTGGTTCCTCATCAACGACAATAGCGGAGAGATGAGAAGGGTACAGCCCGAACCCTGATCGCGAAGGAATCGCGTGGCAAGAAAATAGACAACGCTCTTGCCCCATCCGGTTCGCTGAACGACCAGGAGCCTTGCGTGTCGTTGGACTAATGCGGAGATGGCCTCGAACTGCCCGTCGCGGAACTCTGCGTCGGCATTTCCGAGGGCTTTTCTGAGTTGACTGAGTGCTTGTGCCCGCATACTGCGGTGCTGCCTGGCGCACCTGGCGTGGTGATTCGCTGATCACCGAGCGCAATGTGAAAGTGGCCGCTAGGAACTCCTATACCCAATCGGAATGCACTTAGTATATCGTAATTTCAGCAGGCAACAGGATGCCATATCCAGGATCATGCGCTTGCGCTTCCCGACGGCCACTTCGTCGGACGATGCGCTATTCGCGGAAGTGCAATCGCGTCGATTATCCCGAAGTCCGGTTCTGGGAAGTTGGGCGATTCTGTCCGGATCGGCTACTCGGAAGTTGACCCACCACCGACCGGCGAACCGGTCCCAGTGTATAATGAGAATTCCTCTGTATTATGACACTCGACGAACTGGATAGAGAATACGTTCCGCTCCGCCAACAGGCTCTCGCCGTGCGGAGCTATCTTTGACGCGCCCGCCAAGCAACGTCAGCTTTCGGTCCTAGAAAAACAGATCAACGAACCCGACTTCTGGAACGATCCGGAAAAGAGCCAGAAGGCTATGCGCGGCCGCAAGCGCATCGAAGAGGCGATTGAAGCCGACCAAAAAATCGGCGCTCTCACCTCCGATCTGGACACGCTATTTGAGCTAGCGCGCGAGGGCGAGCGAATGGAAGACGAGATCGCTCAGGCGCTGAAACCCTACTCCGAGCTGCTGGAAAAGCTGGAGACGGAGATGCTGCTCTCCGGCGAAAATGACTCGAAAAGCGCCATCGTCACCATGCATCCCGGCGCCGGCGGAACCGAGAGCCAGGATTGGGCGGAGATGCTTCTCCGCATGTACCTGCGCTGGGCCGAGCGCAACCAGATGGGCGTGGTGGTTACCGATCGCCAGGAGGGCGATGGCGCCGGCATCAAGTCGGTCACCTTCGAGGTGAACGGAGAGAATGCCTACGGTCTGCTGATGTCGGAGATCGGCGTACACCGGCTGGTCAGGATCTCGCCGTTCGACGCCAATGCCCGGCGGCACACGTCGTTTGCCTCGGTGTTCGTCTATCCGCAGGTGGATGACGAGATCAAGATCGATATCAAATTGGACGATCTGCGCATCGACACGTTTCGCTCCGGGGGAGCGGGCGGCCAGCACGTCAACATGACCGATTCGGCGGTAAGGATCGTGCATAACCCGACCGGCATCGTTGTGCAGTGCCAGAACGAGCGCTCGCAGCACAAGAACCGCGATTCCGCAATGAAGCAATTGCGTGCGCGCCTCTATGAACACGAGATGGAAAAGAAGCGCGAAGAGACGCGCAAGACCGAGGCGTCCAAGCTCGATATCAACTTCGGGAGCCAGATCCGAAGTTACGTGCTGGCGCCTTATCGTCTGATCAAGGACCATCGCACCAAGCTCTCCGTTGGCGACGTGGACCGCGTGCTCGATGGCGATATCGAGCCGTTTATCCACGCCTATCTGGTGTTTCGCAAGACAGGCAGAACGTTCGGCGAGACCAACGGGAAGGATGAGTTGCCGGAGTGATCACTCCCGAGCTGTTAGCCCGAGCCGGCGCCATTATTCGCCAAGGGGGACTGGTCGCATTCCCGACCGAGACAGTGTATGGGCTGGGAGCGAACGCTTTGGACGCGCAGGCCGTGGAGCGGATCTTCGAGGTGAAAGAGCGGCCACCTTCGAGTCCTCTCATCGTGCATGTCGATTCAGTCGCCATGGCGCAGGAATTAGCTCGCGGGTGGCCGGCCGCGGCCGAAGAGCTGACGCGAGCTTTCTGGCCCGGCCCGCTCACACTCGTCCTACCCAAGTTGCCGCTGGTTCCCGACAACGTAACCGCTGGGCTGCCGACGGTCGGGCTGCGCCAGCCGAATCACCCAATCGCCGCGGCACTGATCCGGGAAGCGGGCCTTCCCATCGCCGCGCCCAGCGCCAATCGCTTCACAGGACTTTCGCCCACTACTGCCGAGCATGTGCTGAAATCCCTTGGCGCCGAAGTCGACCTGATTCTGGACGGCGGTCCCTCGAGTATCGGAATCGAATCGACGGTGTTGTCGCTATCGGGTGCGCAGCCCAGGCTCTTGCGTCCGGGCATGATCTCGCGCCAGGAGATCGAAGAGATTGTGGGTCCGATTGCAATGGGACCCGGTGTTGTGGAGGGCGGGCATCCTTCACCTGGTCTGCACGAGAAGCACTATAGCCCCGTCACGCCACTTTTTCTGGTGGATGGCATTACCCTGCCCGCGCGCGGCCGAGGCGCCTACCTTTGGCTCACGTGCCCGCATCCCGCCGATCATTCGCAGCAAATGCCGCCCGATGCCGCCGCTTACGCGACGATCCTCTATGAGACACTACATCGGCTTGACGATCGCAGCTTCGATTGGATCGCTGTGGAGCAGCCGCCGGATTGGCCGGAATGGGCTGGAGTGCTCGATCGTCTGCGCCGCGCGAGCGATTGATTCAACGAACAAGCTAAAGCATATTCCACATGGCGTTCGATAGAATGAAACTGATGCAATTTCTCTCAAGCAGCTTGCTGGAGCTGATCACCCAGACCTCGACCAACCTGCCGCCGGACGTGCGCGCCGCGATGGCATTGGTTTCCGCGTCGGAGACGCCGGATACGCAATCCTCGCAAGCCTTGAGTATCATCCTTTCCAACATCGACATGGCCGTCGACGATGAAGGGCCGATCTGTCAGGACACTGGCATGCCGACTTTCCTGGTACACACGCCGGTCGGAGTGAATCAGCTCGCTATCAAGAAAGCTATTCGCGAGGCCGTGGCGGAGGCGACGCGGCGCGGCAAGCTGCGTCCGAATTCGGTGGACTCGCTCACCGGCGTCAATAGCGGCGACAATCTGGGTCCGGAAACTCCGGTGATGCACTTCGAGCAGTGGGAACAGGACGAAATCGAAATCAAGCTGATCCTGAAAGGCGGCGGCTGCGAGAACAAGAATATCCAGTATTCGGTCCCTTGCAACCTGGACCACCTGGGGCGCGCGGACCGCAATCTGGAGGGCGTTCGCAAGTGTATCTTGCACGCGGTCTGGCAGGCGCAGGGGCAGGGCTGCGCGCCGGGCGCGGTCGGTGTGTGCATCGGCAGTGACCGGGCGCACGGGTATGACCTGGCCAAGGGAGAGCTCTTCCGCACGCTCGACGATGTGAATCCGAATCCCGAGCTGGCCAAGCTCGAAGCGGAGATCATGGAGGAGGCCAACCGGCTCGGCGTTGGAGCGATGGGCTTCGGCGGAAAGGCGTCGCTGATCGGATGCAAGATCGTGGCCGCCAACCGGCTTCCGGCCAGCTTCTTTGTGTCGGTCGCCTACGATTGCTGGGCGTTTCGACGGCTGGGCATTCGTGTGGACGCCGCCAGCGGCGCAATTACCAAGTGGCTCTATCGCGACCCGGCGCGGCCGCTGGATCGAATGGCCAAAGGCGAGGGATTTCCGCTGACCGGCCGTGAAGTGGTTCTGACGCCGCCGCTCACCGAGGAAATGGTGCGAGCGCTGCGCGTCGGCGATGTGGTGCTGGTGAGCGGCGAAATCTACACTGGCCGTGACCAGGTTCATGCGTACCTGATGAAGAACCCGCCGCCTGTCGATCTGCACGGCGCGATTCTGTATCACTGCGGTCCGGTCATGCTGAAGGACGGAGAGCAATGGATTGTGAAGGCCGCCGGCCCTACGACGAGCATCCGCGAGGAGCCGTATCAGGCGGACATCATCAAGAAGTATGGCGTGCGGGCGGTCATCGGAAAGGGTGGCATGGGAGCGAAGACCCTGGCTGCGCTGAAGGAAGCAGGCGCCGTGTATCTGAACGGCATTGGGGGCGCGGCACAATATTACGCGCGAACCGTGGAGCGCGTGCTGGGCGTGCATCTGATGGAGTTCGGAATTCCCGAGGCGATGTGGCATCTGCGGGTGAACGGCTTTGCGGCGATCGTCACGATGGACGCGCACGGCAACAGCCTGCACGCCGATGTGGAGAAGCGCACCGGTGAGGCGCTGGAGGCGTTGGCGCCCCCGCGCTGACGCTTGGGCTGCCTGCCCCACGGAGCAGCAGAGCCGCAGAGCCGCAGCCGAAGCGCCGGCTAGAACCGGCGGTGACAGGCGAAACCGCCTGTCCCACCAAAATCGTCGCGGCGTGCAAAGGAATCAAGATGTTGTAACACCAATAGCCCAAGCGTCAGCGCTGGGGACCGTTAAGAAGCTCCGGCGCGCAGCCGAGTTCTCCCACGGCAACCTTCCGGATTGCGTCGGCTTCGAAATGCTGGGCTCTACGCAGGAAATTTCCCATGACGTTTCGCGACGCCGTGCAGATGTCGCCGTGCACAAGCGGACAATCCAGGTTGAGGCTGGGCGGGCCGCCCCGGCGACTGACCGCGCAACCCTGGGGATCGATCTCCCCGTACAGTTCCACCAGCTTTGAGCCGAGTGCAGCGCGGCTTGGATCCACAGCCAAGGCTTCCACCAGCGCGATGGCGGCCTTGCGCGGATCGCCTGCCGCCCGATACGCCGATGCCAGTTCTTCCAGAAGATCTGGATCCGATTCTAACGAGTGCCCGCGCTCAAATGCTTCCAGCGCGTGACGCGGATCAGACAGGCGCGTGTAGGTCCGGCCTATTTCCAGATACAACGCACTGGGCAGGAATGAGAGTCCTGGCTTGCCCCGCTCGGCGTTTTCCATCCGATACCGTTCGTCCTGGGCCAGCAGAATCCTTTCGGAGCGCAACAGGGCAGTCAACGATTTCCGATACCAAGACTCGGCGCTTGTCCCAGCGGACGCTACCCTTTCGCCGAGCGAGCGATAAAAAATGCCCGCGTCGCAGTAGGCGTTTCCCGCGTTTTCAACATCCGGCAAACCGTCGAGAATAGCCAGCGTGATGCTCACATCGTTAAGTGAACGGTCCCAATCTTTTTGTGTGGCGAGCAACTTGTTGGAGGTAGCGCCAATGTGCGCCTTGTAACTTCCGGGAGCCGCTTCAATCGCGCTTCGCCAGAATCTCCGCTGGTCCAGCCAGTCGCCGTTCCGATCGTAGGTTCGGGCGGCGAATGCGATCAGAATGACACCCAATGCCAGGGCCGCAACGTTCCGGTATTTTGGTTGACTCGTGGAAAAGCGCCAAAACGCCCAGACGACGACCGCGGCAAACCCCACGGAAGGAAGATACAAAAAGCGTTCCCCCATAATGCTTCCAATCAAGAGCAGCAGATTCGAAGCGGGTGACAGGGTAACGAAAAAGAACGCAATGGAAAAGAACACCAGCTTGTTGCGCCGCCAGGACACGATGGCTGCGACCGCGACGCCACCACACGCGATCAGGGCGAAGATTGCCTTCCAATCCTCCCAGTCGCTCAATTTCCAGCCGAAGAGTGGGATCGCGTTGTAGGAGTAGTCAAACGACAATCGCAAAGGTAATACGAGCAGTTGGAAGCACCCGCCAAGGACCTTCACGGCAGTCATCCGCGCGGTCCAAAAGCCGGCGCCGACCAAAGGATTATCGGTGAAGGGGACCTGCTCGTAGGGCGCACTCGCGATCACTAGAGCACGTACGTACAAGTAAACCAGACAGGGAACGGCTGCGGCGACGTAGCCAGGAATGCGCGACCGCCACGACACACCTCGCACGAAAGTGAAATCGTAGAGTGCGATGACGCCCACCACCACGACGGCGCTCTCCTTCGAGAATACGCCGGTCGTCACGGCGAGCACGAGCGCCGCGAGCCATGCGGCATATCGCCAGCCTGAGCTCCGCAACGCCCGCAGGTAGCAGAGCAAAGCCGCAAGCACGCCGCACGCGGCCAGCATGTCCGCGCGGCCCACGATGTTCGTCACCGCTTCGGTCTGAAGGGGATGGAGTCCCCAGATTGCGCTCAGCAGCAATGCGATTGGAGCCTGTTCGAAAATCGCAAGCCCGACCAGATATACCAGCCCGATGTTGACGCCGTGCAGAATAAAATTAAACCAATGATAGCCGGCCGGGTCTGGCCCGTCTCCCAATATTGCAAAGTTGAAAAGGTACGTCAGGGTTGTCAAGGGGCGATAAAGGCCGGTAGGATTAGCCTCCCAATACGCATGCGTCAGGATGCGGCGGATGTTGTCCGAAGTCACTGCCTGGACGCGAGTGTCCTTGAGAATCACTTGATCGTTATCAAAAAGAAGCAGCGCGTGAAACGAATTCGAGTAAGTGAAGAACGTACAGCCGATGATTGCGGCTAGCAGCAGCGCGGGTCTTATGGCTCCCGGCTTTTCGACAGAAGGGGAAGGTGGATCGCCGCTGCGATTTCGAGTTTTTCGATGCTTCACAGCCCTACTTCCAATCGGCTGTGAAGATGTTGAACTCGTAGCGCTCTTTGGCGCCGCGATCGGAGCAGAATACAAGCTTCTTTCCGTCCGGTGAAAACTCCGGAAACGACGTGAACCCGCCAAAGCTTGTGACCTGCTCGAGTCCGGTACCATCCACATTGATCAGGAAGAGCTCGAAACGCCGGCTGTCGCAGTCGTTCTTGTTCGACGCGAAGACGATCTTCTTTCCATCTGGCGTGAAGGACGGAGCAAAGCTGGCGCAGCCGAAACTGGTAATCTGCCGGGCATTTTTTCCATCGGCGCCGGCCACCATCAGCTCCATCTTCATTGGCGTGGTGAGGTTCGCCGCCAGCAGTTCTTTGTAATGCGTCAAGGTCTCCGGAGTATCCGGATGATTGGCGCGCCAGACTAGCATCTTGCCGTCGCGCGAGAAGGCAGCGCCGCCATCGTAGCCCGGCGTTTTCGTGATCTGCTTCTTGTGCGAGCCGTCGAGTTTCATCGTCCAGAGATCCAGATCGCCTGACTCGAGCGACGTGTAGACGATCTTCCCGGTTTTCCAATTGACAGTCGCTTCGGCGTCGTAACCTGGCGCGTCGGTCAGCTTCTTTTGAATGTGCCCGTCATCGGACGCCAGGTAGATATCAAAGCCGGGGAACACGCCCCATACGTATCCCTTGCTGCGATCCGGCGGCGTAGGACAGGCCTCCGCAGCCTCATGCGTAGATGCATACACGATGTGTTTTCCGTCGGCCAAAAAGTAGCCGCAGGTGGTGCGGCCCTTCCCCGTCGAGACCAGCTTTTGGTCCGACCCGTCGGCCTTCATGATGAAGATCTGATCGCACTCATAGCCTGGCCTGGTGGATTGGAAAATGAGCCGCTTGCCATCGGGGGACCAATAGGCTTCGGCGTTCTGGCCGCCATGCGTAAGCTGAACGATTTCGGCGAGGTGATTCGGCTCGGCTGCAAACAGCAGAGCGCCGCACCCAAGCAGCAGGAAAAGTTTCATGGATATTTCAATTATACTGAAACGTGATTTTCCTTCTGCTCTTGCTCGCTTGTGGCGCTCTGGGCGCCGCTACGTTACCCGCTGAATTTACCGAACACTTGATCGCCGCCGATCTGAAGGGTGGCTATCAAGTGGTGGTCGCCGACCTGAACAAGGACGGCAAACCGGACATCATCGCCCTCGCCAGCGGCTTGAAGGAGCTGGTCTGGTTCGAAAATCCCGGTTGGACGCGGCACGTTCTCGCTGGCGACTTCAACCACATGATCAACCTGGCCGCCTGGGACACGGATGGCGATGGAATTCCGGAAATCGTGCTCGCGCACGAGTTCGCCAATCAAGCCAAGAACAGCATCGGAATCCTATCCCTGCTGACGCACGGCGCGGACCCGCGTGAGCCCTGGAAGGTGACCGAGATAGATCGCATCCCCACCTCGCATCGCCTGCGCTGGGCCGATATCTACGGCAATGGCAAGAAAGTGCTGGTGGATGCGCCGCTCACCGGGCTTAAGGCGGAAGCGCCCGAGTACCGCGGTAAGACGCCGCTCGTAATCTACAAGCCGGGCGCATGGATGCGGGAAACCATCCCGGAGCAGAACGAGGGCGTGGAGCACGGCATCTATATCACCGACTGGGACGGTGATGGCCGCGAAGCCATCCTGACCGCCAGCTTCATCGGCATTCACTTGTTTCGAATGGGCAAGGATGGCGCCTGGACGCGAACCGAGCTAGCCAAGGGCGATCCAGCGCCATGGCCCAAAGGCGGGTCGAGCGACGTGGCGGCCGGTTGGCTGGTAAACAAGTCGGCGAAGACGCGCTTTCTGGCGGCAATCGAGCCGTGGCATGGCAACGAAGTATCCGTGTACATTCAGGACAAAAAGCACATCTGGCAGCGGCAGGTAATCGACGACTCGCTGGATCAAGGCCACACGATTCTAACGGCCGATCTGAACGGCGATGGCACTGACGAGATCATCGCCGGATATCGCGGTAAGGGGCGCAGCGTGAACATCTACTACGCGAACGGCCCCAAGGGCGATCGCTGGACCAATCATCCGCTGGATAGCGGAGGAATGGCCGCTTCGAGTTGCGCGGTGGCGGACCTCAATGCCGATGGACGGCCCGATATCATTTGTATCGGCTCGGCGACGGCGAATTTGAAATGGTATGAGAATAAGGGACCGAAGAAATAGCTACTTCTTAGACTTCTGTTTCACGTCTTCGGTGATTCGCTTGATTTCCGGAGTCAGGTCGCCCACCAATTCCTGGCTCATGGCCATGACTCGTTGCATGAGCAACGGACTCTTCTCGAGCATCGCCTGTCCGGCCTGCGATTTGTAGAACGCAACAATTCCGTTGATTTCTTCTTCGGTATACGTCTCGCTGTAGACCTTCACGAGGGCAGGCTTAAGTTTATCCCAACTCATCCGATCCGACAATAATGCCATGGTCTTCTGCTGTATCTCCTCAGCGGCCTGTCGCTCGCCGGCTGGTACTTCCATCTTGTTGAGCTGGGCCATCTGCATGGTTTTGATCTGATCGAACGTCTGTTTGAACATCCGGTCCGCGTAGGTGACCTGCATCATTTCTTCGATCTTCGCGTTCTTGCTCGCCTCATCGGCCAGCACGGAAATTGGCCGCCAGAATAAGAAAAGGCCGAGCGCAACACCAATCCATTTCATTGAACCACCTCCGGAACTAGAAGTTCGAACAAGTATAACAGCCGGGCCTTCGGAGCAGGAGCATTAGCGCTTCCTTTTCTGCGCTTGAGTGATTTTGATGATCCGGTCGATCTTCTGCGAGGTGAAAGCGTTCGTACCCTTGCGTTCTGATTCGCCGAAATTCGCACGTGCGCGGAGCGCTGAGACGATCAGGGTTTCATTTGTGGCCTTCTTGAGCATCCTGTAAGTCTTAACTAGCGTCCCGGCAGAACAGCGCTGATGAAAGCCATCACTTCCCCTCCCCAGATTCCCGTGCCGATATCCCAGGTGGCGAACGCCGCGTGTCCTTTTCTGTGGTCGTCATCGGCGCCGAACGCGGGGTACAGCCTCGCCTGGTTCGGTGGACCCTTCTTGCGGATCGCCGGACCAAGCGTCTCGCTCGGCCCGATACTGTAATCGTTGGCGGCCTGTAGAAGAAAGATCGGACCCTGGGCCTGCGCAACCGCGCTCAGCAGGCGCTTCCGCAGGTTGACCATCCTCCACGACATCGCCGCTGGTGCGAACGAAATGAAACCTCGCACGCCCATTCCCTTCTCCGCCGATACCAGCGTTTGAATGCCGCCGTACGACACGCCCGACATGACAACCCGATCCTTGTCGACGAAAGGCTGCGACTTCAGCCACTCCACCGCGGCAGCGACATCGAGATTGTAAACATCGTGCAACTTAACCATCGCCGGCCAGGCCGATTCCTCGTTCTTGGCTTCCTTCATCAGCCGGTCATTCACATCCCCGATGTATTCTCCCGGCGACCGGCCGTGTCCGTGCCTGTGGGGCAGGAAGAAGACGAAGCCCTTGCTGTTGTAAAACGCAGCCAGCTCCGGCTGCCAGCCCGGCTGCTTTTCGCTCCCGTGGTTCCAGATGATCGCCGGAAATGGCCCGCGACCGCTCGGTTTGTAAAGAAACCCGTGCAGCGTCAGACCGCCGGCCGGAAACGAAACCTCTTCGCCCATGGCCTGGCCAGGGGCGAGCTCGGGTCTCTCGGGATGGGCGGCGATGCGGCTGGCGAGGCTGAGTGGCTGCTGGGCGCTAGCGCCAACGGCCAGAAAAAGCAGCATGGCGATTGGGGGAGTGCGTTTCATAGGTCCAATGGCGGCCTACCGCTTACGTCGCCACGTCCGCTGGTTTTCCGCGAATCTCCCCTTGCACGCCCCAGACATACGCGATAACCGATTGCGAGTTGCTGGCTTTGGCGGCGGCGGCGGCTTCAGTCAAATGCTCGATCGATCCGGCGAAATCGAACAGCGCATGCGAGACGCGGGCTAACTCGCTGCAGGTGTAAGCGAGGCCGGTCATGTGCTCTTCCAGCCGGTATAAATCGCGCGCCGTGGTGTAGTGAGCGATGGCTTCCTTGAAGCGCTTTTGACCGCGCTCCAGATCGCCCAGGCTCTGCAGTGTGTTGGCTAACCCGAGCGTCCTGCCGACTTTGCGGTAGAGCTCGATCGCCTGCTCGTAATGGTCCTTCGCCACCCCTAGGTTGCCGGCTTCGGTTTCGACGTCGCCCAGGCTCTTCAGCGAATTGGCCAAGCCCAGGCTCGCTCCCTCGCCGCGGTAGATTGCAATCGCCTGCGTGTAGTGCTGCTCGGCTTCGGCGATCTTGCCGAGGCGCTTCTCCAGATCTCCGACGCTCTGCAGAGAATTAGCCAACCCGATATTATTCTTCTCCACCCGGTAGAGTTCCATCGCTTGCTCGTAATTCGACTGGGCAGCCTCGTAGCGTCCTAGCTGCCTCTCCAGATCCCCCAAGCTGCGCAATGTGTTCGCTACCCCTAAATTATTTTCCTCCCTCCGGTAGAGGACCATCGCTTCCTCATAATGCAGTTTCACTTCGGCGTGCCTGCCAGAGCGAGCTTCGAGATCGGCCAGGCTCTGCAGAGCGTTGGCCAGCCCCAGATTCGCTCCCTCCTGGCGAAACAGATCCACTGCCTCCTGGTAGTGGGCAAGCGCCTGATCGACCTTTTTCAGGCCGCGGCGCACGTCGGCCAAGCTACGCAACGCCAGCGCCAGCCGCGGACCGTTGCGCTCCGCACGATACAGCTCGACCGCGCGAGAATAGCTTTCCTCCGATTCTTCGGCCCGCCCCTCGCGGCCCTGAACATCGGCCAGGCTTGTCAACGCTCGC
>Ga0210405_10005188_pt1 | contig 11989 bp, 9 predicted proteins | sample IncBWH11MmetaG_FD_155492 | JGI IMG/M metagenome (GOLD analysis project Ga0210405, IMG submission 155492) | Forest soil microbial communities from Barre Woods Harvard Forest LTER site, Petersham, Massachusetts, United States - Inc-BW-H-11-M | ecosystem: Environmental > Terrestrial > Soil >... | reverse complement strand
CTCGCAATCCGAATTGATTCTCCAACGTCAGGAGTGGAAACGCAACGGAAAGCGCGTGGTCTGCGTGGCCGGGGCGTTCGACCTGCTGCATCCGGGGCACGTGCGTTTACTGGAACAGGCGCGCGGTCTGGGCGACATGTTAGTCGTAGCGCTGCAAAGCGACGAAAGCGTACGCATCGCGACGGAACAGGCCGACAAACTCGTCGGCTCGCTAGGCGTCCCGGCCGTGGCGTCCGTAGGTGCTGGTAAGCGTCCCGCGCGGCCGATCACGCCGGCAGCTGAACGCGCCGAAATTTTGGCGGCGCTAGCGGCTGTGGATTTCGTCGCGCTCTTTGAAGAATCCACCGCAGCCGAATTCATCGCGCGCCTGGCGCCGGATGTGTTTGCGCAAGGCGGCGAAGCTGACTCAAGCGCAAACGACTGCGCGGATGACGACGCAGTAAAAGCAGCGGGCGGGCAAGTAGTGCGCCTGCCGCTCGAGCCCGGCTATTCAACCTCCCGGCTGGTCGAACGCATAACCGAACTTCAAGCATGATTCTTCCCCTGGTCAGCGAGCTTCTCGCGCGGGTGGCACGCCGCCCCGTGATCGAGGAAACGTTCGAGGCGCTGCGGCGCAGTGGCGGCGAAGTGCGCCTGGCGGGTCTCACCGATTCCGCGAAAGCGCTGCTAATTCCGCTGGCGTTTGCTGAACTGGGCCGGCCGACGGTGCTGCTGGTGGATACCAATCAGCGCGCCGAAGCGCTGCTGGAGCCGGTGCGTTATTTTTATCGCGCGGTCACGGGCAAGCCGGGGCGTCGCGTGGCGCATTTGCCGTCGCATGAAGTCCTGCCGTACGACAATCGTTCGCCACACGCGGAGATTTCTGAAGATAGAGCTGTGGCGTTGTGGCGGTTTGCCACGGGCGACGCGGATCTGCTGATTGTCCCGGTGCAGGCTGCGGTGTGGCGCATGCGCGACCGCGAATTTTATTCGCAGCTGGCGCGCACCATCGCGCGCGACGAATCCATTCCACATGAAGAGCTGATCGATTTTCTTTCCAGCGCCGGTTACGACAAACAAGTCACCTGCGAGATGCCCGGGCAGTACGCGGTGCGCGGCGGCATTATTGATATCTATTCGCCTGAGTCGCCGCAGCCGGTGCGCGTCGAGCTGCTCGGCGACACTATCGAATCAATTCGCGCCTACGATCCCAATACGCAGCGTTCGACGAATCCCATGGAGCGCGCAACTCTGCTGCCGCTGACGGAATATCCGCGCCACGCTGAGGTGCTGGAGCGCGCCCGGGTTTCAGTTGCGTCCGGCAGGGAAGATGATGCGGCGCCGGGTGGATTTTATCCCGGATGGGAATTTCGTGAGGCGTTGCGCGAGAACCGCAAATCCACACTGTTCGATCTGACTGTCGAGCCACTGATTATTGCGGACGAACCGTCGTTGCTGGCGGCTTCCATCGAAAAATATCGCGCGCAGTTGGCGGAGGCCTTCGACGCGGCTGAGGACCCGCTCGCGGAGCCGCCCGACAAGTTCATCTTCGACGATGAAGAGTGGAACCTCGCGTTGCAGATGGCACCGCGTCTGGCGATTGAGCATCTGGGCGTCGAGGTGGCGGAATCCGCCGACCGCATCGCCGCTCCCGGCCACGACGGAGCGGGCGCGACCCGCACCTTGCACACGCAGCCGACCGCCCGTTATCACGGCAATGTCGCCGCGTTCATTGCGGAAGCACGCAACCGCATCGCAGCGGGCGAAAACGTGATGGTATCAGCCGCCAGCACCGGCGAACTCGAACGCTTCGCTGACATCTGCCACGAATTTGAATTGCCGTATCGCATGGGCGAGTTGGAAGAAAACGCCACGGTGACGCGACTGGCCGAAGAAGGCAGCAACGCGCCGGGCTCGGCGATATTGCTCACGAAAGCGCCGCTATCCGAAGGCGTGGTCTTCACCGACGCGAAAGTTGTGCTCTACGGCAACGCCGACCTGTTCGAAACACTGCCGCCGCCTTCGCAACGTTCGCGCGCACGGCCGAAAACCGCGAGTTTCTTCAGCGATTTCAGCGACCTGAAACCCGGCGACTATGTTGTGCACGTGGACCACGGCATCGGCCAATTTGAAGGTCTGCGCCAGGTGGCGATGGAAGGCGCGAACGGCGAGTTCATGCTGCTGCGCTACGCAGGAGACGCAAAACTCTACGTTCCTCTCGCGCGCCTTGACCTCATTCAGAAGTACACATCGCTGGGCGGTGTGGAACCGCAGCTCGACCGCCTGGGCACGACGGTTTGGGAAACCCGCAAGTCCCGCGTGAAAAAATCCGTCAGCGATATGGCGGAGCAGCTTTTGGAACTTTACGCCGAGCGAAAATTGACGGTGGGCCACGCGTTTCCGGTGGACACGAATTGGACGCACGAATTCGACGACGCGTTCGAGTTCGAAGAAACCACCGACCAGCAACGCGCCATCGAAGACGTGAAACGAGACATGGAATCGAATCTGCCGATGGACCGGCTGCTCTGCGGCGACGTAGGCTACGGCAAGACGGAAGTGGCCATGCGCGCCGCGTTCAAAGCGGTAGCCGATTCTAAGCAGGTCGCGGTGCTGGCGCCTACGACGGTGCTGGCATTCCAGCATTACCAGACATTCAAGCGGCGGTTCGCGGCCTTTCCTGTGCGCGTGGAAATGATCAGTCGGTTCCGCACGGAAAAAGAGCAGAAGAAAGTTTTGGAGGAAGCGGAAGCCGGCAAAGTGGACATCCTGATCGGCACGCACCGCATCCTTTCCAAAGACGTGAAGTTTCAGGACCTCGGCCTGCTGGTGGTGGACGAGGAGCAGCGCTTCGGCGTGGCCCACAAAGAGCGGCTGAAGGAAATGCGCAAGAATGTGGACGTGCTGACCATGTCCGCAACACCGATTCCGCGAACGCTCCACATGTCGCTGGTGGGCCTCCGCGACATGAGCGTGATCGAAACGCCGCCGAAGGATCGCCTGGCGATTCAGACCACCGTCGCGCCATTCACCGAGACTCTGGTGCAGCGCGTGATCGAAGAAGAGCTGGCGCGCGATGGGCAGGTGTTCTTCGTGCACAATCGTGTCGAGTCCATTATTTCGCTCGCGGCGATGATCAAGCGCCTGGTGCCGAAAGCGCGCGTGGTGGTAGGTCACGGCCAGATGCGGGAGGCCGAGCTGGAAAAAGTGATGCTGCAATTCATTCGCGATGAAGCGGACGTGCTGGTCTCCACCACCATTATTGAAAATGGTCTGGATATTCCGCGTGCCAACACTATCGTGATCAATCGCGCCGATCGCATGGGCCTTTCGGAGCTGTATCAATTAAGAGGCCGCGTCGGGCGTTCCAATCAGCGCGCCTATGCTTACCTCCTTGTCCCCCCGGACACCACCCTGACAACAATCGCGCGGCAGCGGCTCGCGGCGTTGAAAGAGTTCAGCGACCTCGGCGCCGGATTTCGCATTGCCGCGCTTGACCTCGAGCTGCGCGGGGCAGGGAATTTGCTAGGGCGCGAGCAGCATGGCCACATTGAGGCCGTCGGCTTCGATATGTACTGCCAGATGATGGAGCGCGCTGTGGCCGAGCGCAAAGGCGAGGCGCTGACGCCGGAACGCCGCGCCACACTCAACCTGGGACAGGAAATCCGCATCCCACCTGAGTATATTGATAGCGAGAATCTGCGCCTGCGGATTTACAAGCGCATCGCCAGCGTCACCAGCGACACCGAGCGCGCGGAGGTTCGCCAGGAACTCGAGGATCGCTTCGGCCCGCCGCCGCCGTCGGTGGAGAACTTGCTCGACTATGCTGTGTTGAAAGCGCTGGCGGAAAAACTGCTGGTGGCCTCGATTGACCGTCGCGGAGATCAGGTGGCGATCAAGTTCTACGACGACACGCCGATCGGGCCTGAAAAGCTGGTGAAACTGCTGCGCAAACGCCGGGGCATGCGCCTGGACCCGACAGGGGTGCTGTGGCTGGATTGGAAGAGCATCCAGGGCGGGCCGATGGGCGCCACCAGAAACGTATTGCTACAACTACAATCGTAGGGATAAAATTTGAGGCAGGTGGATCCCATGAAAAATTGCAATTTTGCATCTGTCCTGGCGCTCAGCGGCGCCTTGCTGCTGACCGGAGCGCTGGTCCCTTCCGCGGCGCGCGCGCAAGCCAAATCCGTGGTGGTGGAAGAGATTATCGCGCGCGTGAACAACGATGTGATCACGATGTCCGATTATCAGAAAGCCGATGAGCAGCTGCGCGAGGAAGTGGCGCATGATTGCCAAGGCTGCCCGCAGGATAAGCTCATGGCGGAGTTCAAGGAGCAGCAGAAGGATTTGCTGCGCGGTCTGATTGACCAATCGTTGATGGTGCAACGCGCGAAAGACATGGGCATCAGCGTGGAATCGGACGTGATCAAGCGCCTGGACGACGTGCGCAAGCAGAACCAGCTCGCCAGCATGGAAGACTTGGAGAAGGCCGTCGAAGGTTCCGGCCTGGCTTGGGAAGATTATAAGACGACGATTCGCAACGGCCTGCTGACGCAGGAAGTAGTGCGGCGCGAGGTGGGTTCGCACATCAACATTCCCGGCGACGAAGTGAAAAAATATTACGACGCGCACCCGCAGGAATTCACGCGGCCCGAGCAGGTGGTGCTGTCCGAAATTTTCTTGAGCACCGAAGGCAAGAGCCCGGAAGAGATCGAGTCGGTGCAGAAGAAGGCCGAGGATTTCCGCAACCGCGTCATGAAGGGCGACGATTTCAACGAAATCGCCAAGCGCTATTCCGAAGGCAGCACCGCGAAAGACGGCGGGGATCTAGGCACGTTCAAGCAGAGCGAACTGGCGCCGCAGCTGGAAGAAGTCGTGTTCAAAATGGACAAGGGACAGATCACCGACGTGATCCAGACCAAAACCGGATTCGAAGTGCTGAAAGTCGAGAATCATTACAAGGCCGGTTTGCAGCCCATGGACAAAGTGGAAAACGAAATCATGAACCGGCTGTACATGCAGAAGATGCAGCCGCAGATGCGCGATTACCTGGGGCAGTTGCGCGAAGAAAGCTACGTGATGGTGAAGCCGGGATACACGGACACTGCCGCGGTGGCCGGAGCCAGCGTGATTCAGGAAGTGCAGCCGACGCCGGACGTGGCTGTGAAGAAGAAAGACAAGAAAAAGCTACCGCTGCCTAAAGTCAACGGTCAATGAAGTCGCATTACGTTTCCGATTTGCAGGACGGGCAAGCGGTCACTTCGTTGTTCCTTGTCGCGGCGAAAGAAATCCGCACATCGCAGCGCAGCGGGAAATCCTGGCTGGAACTGGCGCTGCGCGACCGTACCGGCTCGATTCCCGCGAAAATGTGGGACAACTTCGAGGCGCTGGCGAAAACATTCGAAGCGAACGAAGTGATACAGATACGCGGCCGCGTCAAGCTGTATAACGGGCAGAAGGAAATGACGCTGGAACAGATCGTTTCGGTGGCGGAGCGGGATTACGATCTTGCGGATTTTCTAGCGCACACGAAGTTCGACGTCGAGAAACTGTATGCGGAGCTGGGCGCGGCCGTCGGCGCCGTACGGAATCCGTGGATCAAGCGGCTGCTGGAAAGCGTGGTGAACGATCCGGCGATCGTGCCGAAACTGAAGCGCGCGCCCGCGGCGATGAGCATGCACCACGCGTTTGTGGGCGGATTGATCGAGCACACTGTGAGCTTGATCGGTTTAGGGCGCGCCATCGTAGCGCATTATCCGGAGCTGGATGCCGATGTGTTGTTGGCGGGCATTGTGCTGCACGACATCGGGAAAATTGACGAGCTCAGTTACGAGCGTGCCACGAATTACACCACAGCGGGCCGGCTGCTCGGACACATTACGATTGGAACTTTGCTGGTGCGCGAGAAGATCAAGGCGATTCCCGGCTTTCCGGAGCCGCTGGCGATTTTGATTGAACATTTGATTTTGAGCCATCACGGCACGTACGAGTTTGGCTCGCCTTCTTTGCCGCAGACGCGCGAGGCCATTGCGCTGCATTTTCTGGACGACATGGATTCGAAGATGGCGGCGATGCGCGCGACGCTGGACGGAGCATCGGGCGGGGAAGAGTGGACTGAGCGAAATCCAGCACTGCATCGGGCGCTCTTGCGCACTGACAAGTTCCTGCGCGGAGAGGATTCCGGGCACGCGGCCGAGGCTGTGGCGGCTGACCCTTCGCAGCAGCGCACAGTGCCGGGTGGGCCGCGCAATTCCGGCGGCGCGAGATGAAGGTTTGCGGGCAGACGAGCGAGAGCGCTGGCGCGAAAGACAATTCATGACTGAGTTCAACATTCGAACCTCATCGCCGCGCCGCGCGCTGCTGGACTTGGCGCCGCTGGAGCTGGATTGCATGAACACGCTCTGGCCGATGGGGCAGGGCACGGTGCGCGAAATCCGCGACCGTCTGGCGCCGCGGCGGCCACGCGCGTACACCACGATCATGACCATCATGGATCGCCTGGCGCGCAAAGGCATCGTGGAGCGGCGCAAAGTTGGACGCGCTTACATGTATCGTCCGAATTTGAGCGCCGAAGAAGCGCGCGGTCACGCGTTGGACCAAGTGATCGAGAATTTTTTCGCCGGCTCGAAAGAAGCTCTACTCGCGCAGCTGAATTGCGATGGTCCGCGGGTGCGTGCAGTGGCGGCGACTGGGGGGGCGAATGTGGCGTCGTCCGGTGGGCTGGCTCGCTCCGCGAATGATGCGTCATCCGAAGCGCTGATCACGGCGAAGAGGCGAGATGATTCCCGCTGAACTGAAAATTCGTGACAACGTGATCCGTCCGGCGACGATCCTGGCGCCGATGGCCGGCGTTACCGACACGGTATTTCGCCGCGTGATTCGTTCACTCGGCTCCTGCGGGCTGATCATGACGGAATTCACTAGCGCCGAGGGGCTGACGCGCAATTCCGCGCGCACGCTGCATTATCTGTATTTCGATGCGGACGAGCACCCCATCGCCGCGCAGATTTTCGGCTCCGACCCCCAGGTGATGGCTTCCGCGGCGGCGCTCACCGAAGATCTGGGCTTCGATCAAGTGGATATCAATCTGGGCTGCCCGGTGAAAAAAGTTGTGAAGTGCGGCGGTTCCGGTTTGCTGCGCGACCTGGTGCACCTGGAAAAATTGCTGCGGGCGGTGCGCGCGGCGGTGAAGATTCCGCTGACGATCAAAATTCGCTCGGGCTGGGACGAAAATAATATTGTCGCGGTGGATGTGGCGCGCATGGCGGAGCAAGTGGGCATTGAAGCCATTGCCGTGCATCCGCGCACGCGAATGCAGGGTTATAGCGGCTCGGCGGATTGGAACGTGACTCGCGCGGTGAAGCAGGCGGTGGGCATTCCGGTGATTGGCAATGGCGACATTCGCACGCCGCAGGACGCGGTGCGCATGGTGGCGGAAACTGGTTGCGATGCGGTGATGATCGGCCGGACGGCTTCGTCGAACCCGTGGATTTTCCGGCAGATTGCGGATTTCATTGCCACCGGCCACTATGACGAACCTGCCGACGTGGATCGCTACCATTTGCTCTCCGGATATTTTCGCAGCTTGATTGCGGCGGAAATGCCGGACGCGATTGGCAAGATGAAGCAGTTCGCGAGCTTGTTCACGCATGGCGTGCGTAACGGCGGCGAGTTGCGGTATGCAGTGCATCATGCGCATGCGGCTGCGGAAATTCTCGAAAAAGTGGACGCGTTTTTCGCGAACAGCACAGCACCGGCCGGTGATTGAGTTTTTCGGATGACCGCGCTTCATTCGTCGCGGGTGATGAGGAGCTGTTTGTAGGCCTCGCGGCGCGTTAGCCCGCGCTCGCGGGCTACTTGTTTCAGCGCGGCTTTGTTGTCCACGCTGCGTTCGTGCATGATTTCCGCCACGCGCCGCGCCAGCGGAATTTTCGCGCGCGCATCTTCGGCGGCAGTGTGCTGCGCCTCGCCATCCGCGGGGCCGATTAGCAGAGTGATTTCTCCGCGCGGCGGTTTCGTGCGCGCCGCTGCCAGCAACTCCTCCAGATGGCCGCGCACGAACTCCTCGAATACTTTGGTTAGTTCGCGCGCCACTACTGCCGGACGGTTGCCCAGAATTTCCAGCGAATCTTCCAGAGTGTCGAGCAGGCGATGCGGCGCTTCATACAGAGCCAAAGTCCGCGGTTCAGCAGCGAGCGCGCGCAAACGTTTGCGGCGTTCGGTGGGCCGCGACGGCAAAAATCCGATGAACGTGAATTCCTCAGTGGACATGCCCGACGCCGCCAGCGCCGCCACAAACGCGCACGCGCCCGGAAGCGGCACCACCTGAATTGCGTGACGCAGCGCCAGACTCACCAGCCTGCCGCCGGGATCGGAAATTCCGGGCGTGCCGGCATCAGTCACCAGCGCGAACTGCGCGCCCTGCTCCAGTTCGATCACAATTTCCGCGGCGCGCGTCATTTCGTTGTGCTCGTGGTAGCTCACCAGGCGCTTCTGAATGTCGAAATGTGAAAGCAGCTTTAGCGTTTGCCGCGTGTCTTCGCAGGCGATAGCGTCCGATTCTTTCAGCACGCGCAAGGCGCGCAGAGAAATATCTTCCAGGTTGCCGATGGGCGTCGCGACCACGTATAGGCATCCCGCGCCGGGCTCGTTTGGCTTGGTCTTGGTCATGAGGGAATCGAGAAACGCGCGAACGACGGCAGTCTAACACATCGCATTGGATGAGTTTTGCACGGGCTGTTTAGTGAACAGATTGGACCGAGCGCCCCGTGGCCGCTGCGCCCACAGCCGCAAGCGTGTTACTATTTTATTTAGACTCAGAGCAGGGAGGACTTCCGCATTGCCGCTATACGAATACAAATGTGCCAAGTGCGCGCATCAATTCGAGAAAATCGAAAAGCATAACGCGCCGACGACGCAGAAGTGCCCGAAGTGCGGCGGAAAAGCCGAGCGAATGATTTCCGCGGCAGGGATTCAGTTCAAAGGTTCGGGCTGGTACGTGACGGACTACAAAGGCAAGAATTCCGGCGCCACGTCGGTGGAAGGCTCGGGCGACGGCGCCGCGGGAAAATCCGGCGATTCATCCTCGGATTCCAAATTCTCAGACGCAAAATCGCAGGACTCAAAATCGAGCGATGCGAAGACCGGCGAATCGAAATCCGGCAACGGAAAATCCAGCGAGTCAAAGTCATCTAGCGAGAAAAGCTCATCGAAGAAAAAGAAATGAAGCGCTGAAGTGACGTATTAGAGTGTGGTATTAGAGTGTCGTATTAAAGTTCCAGCGTCTTGAGATATCTTCGGAACTCGTTGCCGAATTTCGGATTCTTCAGCGCCAATTCCACAGTCGCTTTCAGGAAGCCCAGCTTGTTCCCGGCATCGTGTGTTTTTCCCTGGTGCACGTGCGCCCACAGGCCTTCTTTTGCAGCCAGCGCCCGCAGCCCGTCGGTGAGCTGTATTTCGCCGCCAGCGCCGGGCTTGGTTTGATCCAGATAATCGAAAATTTCCGGCGGCAGCACATAGCGCCCCGAAACGCCCAGGTTCGAAGGCGCTTCGTCCGGCTTCGGTTTCTCGATCATATCGTTCAGCCGCAAGACGCTATCGCCCCAGCGCGGAATTTTTCCAGGACTCGAAGCGATCACGCCGTAGAATTGCAATTCTTCCCGCGGAACTTCCTGCACGGTGATCGCGCCTTGCCCCGTGGCCTCGTAAATTTCAATCAGGGCGCGAGTGGCGGGTACGGGGCTGTCCATAATCACGTCGCCCAGCAGCACGGCAAACGGTTCATCGCCCACCAGTTCGCGCGCGGTGAGCACCGCATGACCCAAGCCCAGCGCTTCATTCTGCCGCGTGTAACTGAAATGAATTCCGCCGCTGATGTCGCGCACCATTTGCGCCAGTTCCGGTTTGCCGTGGTCTTCCAGGAAATGTTCCAGCTCCGGCGCGAAATCGAAATGGTCTTCGATGGCGCTCTTGCGGCGGCCGGTTACGAAAATCACATTTTCAATTCCAGACGCGATGCATTCTTCCACCGCGTATTGAATCAGCGGCTTATCCACCACAGGCAGCATTTCCTTGGGCATCGCCTTGGTGGCGGGCAAGAAGCGCGTTCCCAATCCGGCCACGGGCAGCACAGCTTTACGCACGCGTTTTCGTTCGGAGCTCATAGTCCTCTTAATGGAATGCTTAGTGGATTGCGGCCGGTCGCCTAAACAGGGCAGGCGTGCCAGATCGAATTTATTTTACCCTCTGGAGTCGGCTTGGCTGGGGAAGCGCGAGCGCCGGAGTTCGTAAATGCAACGTCTTCGGAAACGATAAGCGCGACGGCCTCGCGCGCCAAACGCTTTCGCGCAAAGCGCTGCGCACGGAAAGGCCGCTCGCACCGCTATGCTACCATAATCATTGCGCACTCCGGCGCATCGAGATTCGAGGCATATTTTTTGACCGCACAACGCAAAATCATCTTGGGGATAGAATCATCGTGCGATGAAACCGCCGCAGCCGTGGTTTCTGGCGGCGACACGATTCTCTCCAGCATCGTCGCATCGCAAATTGCCATTCACCGTAAATATGGCGGCGTGGTGCCGGAGCTGGCCTCGCGCGAACACTTGCGCCAGATCGTTCCAGTGGTGCGCGAAGCACTCGAGCAAGCCGGAGTCACGCTCCAGGATTTGGACGCGGTGGCGGTGACGCGCGGTCCGGGCTTGGTAGGCGCGCTGCTGGTGGGCATCACCTACGGCAAAGTGCTGGCCCAGGCGCTGGCCAAGCCGCTCATTGGCGTAAATCATCTGGAAGGCCACGTCCACGCGGTTTTTCTGGAAGCGCATGCGGCGAAACTACCACCGCCCGAATTGCCCGCGGCCTGCCTGATTGTTTCCGGCGGGCACACAGTAATTTATTCCGTGAAGTCCGAATCGCAAAATGGCGCGGCGCACTTTTCCTACGAACGGCTGGGCGGTACGCGCGACGATGCGGCCGGCGAAGCGTACGACAAAGTCGCACGCCTGCTCGCGCTGGGATATCCCGGCGGCCCAGTGATGGATCAACTGGCGCAGCATGGCGACCCGCGCGCGATTCGTTTCGGCGAGCCAAAAATGAAAGGCAATGTTTACGACTTCAGTTTCAGCGGCATCAAGACCGCAGTGCTTTATCACTTGAAGCGCCACCCCGAGCTTCAGCCCGAAATTGACGCGCGCAAAGAAGCGCTGGCACGCGGCGAACGCGGCGCCGATTCATTGCGCAAGCTAGCCAGCACAGCGACGTTGGATTTGATCGCCAGCTTCCAACGCGCCGTGGTAGATGATTTGGTCACGCGCACCATCGCCGCCGCCCAGCAAAATAACGTTCGCTCGATCCTTGTCTCCGGCGGAGTCGCCGCCAACCGCGAACTGCGCGCGACATTCGAAGCCGCAGCCCAGCGCCACAACTTCGCCGTATTTTTCCCGAGCCGCGCGCTCTCCACAGACAACGCCGCGATGATCGCCGCGGCAGGCTACCCGCGCTTCGTCGCCGGCCAGCACGAACACGCCACGCTCAACGCCGAGCCAAATTTGCCCCTAGCGTAGCGAGCGACTGCGGGTCGGCCCAATGCGACATCAGCGGGTCAATCTCCGATACCGCAAGGGCGAATGAACTTTACAATTCAGGCGGAGTGCGTTTTGAAGTAATCGAGCGCCGGCTGCTTATCGTGGCCGACCTCGATCAGTTAGCCGTCAGGATCGCGCATTTAACAGCGCCATTCCCACCCGCGATTATCGAGCGGTTCGCTGACGAACTTAGCGCCCTTCGCGCTCCATTCTTTGTGCCATTTCCAAACGTCGGCCACACGCAGGTTCAGGAAACTACTAGTGGTGTCGAGATCCCGCGGCGTTTCGAGAATTACTTCCGGCTTATCCGGCGTCGGCCCGCCTCCGGCATTTAGTATCAGTCAGGAATTCACCAGCTTCATGTAGCAAGGATTTTCCGCGTTGATCACTTTCCCACCAAGAATCCGCACGTAGAAGTCCCGTGA
>Ga0210405_10005187_pt1 | contig 11989 bp, 11 predicted proteins | sample IncBWH11MmetaG_FD_155492 | JGI IMG/M metagenome (GOLD analysis project Ga0210405, IMG submission 155492) | Forest soil microbial communities from Barre Woods Harvard Forest LTER site, Petersham, Massachusetts, United States - Inc-BW-H-11-M | ecosystem: Environmental > Terrestrial > Soil >... | reverse complement strand
TATTTCAACCTCGTCCGCCCCAACTCTCACAAACAAAACCTCAGCCCCTGGCAGATCGTTGAGCAACTCCAACCCCGCTGGCCTCTCCAACTCTGTTTGCTTCCTCCCGTCTTCTTGGACTATTACTTGAACGACTCGGGGGGTTACGATCTCCCTAGGCTTCCCTAGGCGAGGCTAGCGGTGTGAATGCAGCGTCTAGTAGTTCGTCGTGGAAGAAGTTACGAGTCATGGCCAAACACCTACCCGCTAATGCGGTCCTGACTCGATGATCCAGCGGTCTCCTCGCCTGCTCATTTTGAACGCTACTGAATCTTGCAGCAGTCCACCGCCTTCGTCCTCGCGAACCACGTTCTGCGTACGCCTGCAGGTTACAAGAGCCACGTTGCCGGTGATGTTCAACTCCCCGATCGACAGGGTCAAGCTGATCGACTTAGCCGCCTTGAACAATTCGCGTGTCCGCTGTTGGGCTCGAGCAGGAAATGTCGGCCATAGCGAAATGAGTTGATCGATGTCTCTGCGGTTGTAGGCTGCCTCATATTGGCCGACGATGTCCCGCACCTGCTTATCGTCCATCAAGGCGGCAATTTCGGCACGGGCTGATTGGCTGTACCTTCCCTGCGGAAACTTGGAGAGATACCTTTGTAAATCCTCAATCTTTTTGCTGCCCCGATCACTAACCCACTCCTCTTCCTCTCCTCTGAGGATGTTCATGCGGGTGTTGGCTTCCGCGCAGACCGAACCGCGGCATCGACCAAGGAAGTCGGCCAGAGCGATGAGGATACCCGAATCATTACGGCTCTTGAGACTGTCCCACTCCAATTGCTCCGCCCGGTCGCGCGCTCGCGACGAAAAGCGTCCAGCAGGATACTCGCGGACGAAAGCTTGGAGCGCCGCCAGATCATTGCTGTTCGCAAGCAGTTGCCAGCGTTGGTATTCGGTATCCGCCTTAGGTTGGGCGTTATAAACAATCTTTTCCCCAAGAACCGAGAGGAATTTCGATTCGTCTGGGACAAAGCCATCTTTGGCAATTCTGAGGGCGTGCTCGCCTGGCGGAGCAGTGAACGAGAAAGTGCCGGTTTCGGCGGCAACTCCTATGTCTCGGCCATCCAACCTGACCGTTGCATTGGGCGGCGCCCCTTGAATAAAAATAGAGCCCAGGGCCAGCGCCTTCGGCTGCTCTTGCAGCTTAAAGACCAGCGGCGTTTCCGACTGAGCCTTGATCTCGACGGGGAGGGAAACAGTCTGAAATCCCGGTTTCTCCACGCGGACTCTATACATGCCAGCCTGAACGCCATCGATGCGCAAGGCTCCTTCCTTCGTGGTCCTTCCATACTCTTGATCGTTGACAAATATCGTTGCATTCTTTTCGCCAACGTTAATCAAGAGCGACCCGGCACTCACGCGCGCATCCGATGCAGCGCTGAACGATGCCCAGAATGGCGGAGGCACTGGAGTTCTAGATAATTGTGGCGGGGCAACGGTGCGGCGATATTCCATCAAATATAAATATGTACCAGCGAAAAACAAGGGAATAGCGGCAAGCGCCGCAACCTTGACTCCTCGCTGATATGCAGCTTTTTGACGGCGCAATTCAGCGCCGGGTAGATTCGATGTCACCCAATCCCGGTCGAATACGCGTTCATAGATTCGATTGCGCACTCTCAAATAAGCGTTCTCGGGCCGCGTTACCCCGGAGAGCCGCAGTACCGGCACTAATGGATTGGATTCATCGTCTCGCACTTTCCCGCCGCTACGTATTTTGTCGTACAGGCTGAGCAAGCTTGGGGTATCGACCTCGCTGCGCAATATTCGTTCGCGCACGAAGAGCAGGTTGTCGTCGTGTTCTCTCGCGCGCAAAGAGAGAAAGAGATCGTTACAAATGCGATCGACTGCGGTAGCAGTTTGGGCGCTGGCATCTTCCGCCACGGCGCGGCAAAGGCGCTGCGTCAGGTAGGGGTGGCCTCCGGTCCAGTACAGAACCCTCCGTAACAGTTGGGAGCCGCTCTGGGTTTTCCCTCTCATTCCGAGCGCAAGTGGGCCAGCTTCTTCTTCCGTGAAGTCGTTCAACTCGATCCGACGCCCGATGTTGAAGGGGGTGGTACGAGTGTCGCGAATCAGATCGGAGGGAGTCGCCACACCGAGCAGGCAGAACGCAAGCCGGAGTAGTTCCGGATCCTGGGCGCGGCGATTGTACATCTCTCGAATGCCAGCAAAAAATTCGTCGGTAGAGAAGGAAAGACTGCGGACCGCATCAATCTCATCAATGAATACAACAACCGCTCCCGGGCAGCGCTCTAAAAGGACAGTACGGACAGCGACCATCCACCGCTGCAACGGTCCTAAAGACTGGTTCCTATCCCACGATTCTTCCAGCTCACCTTCGAGGCCGAGCTGCTCCCCGATGCGGTCAAGCAGACCCGTGTACCACTGCTCGACAGTAAGGTTTTGGCCCAAAGCAGTCAGGTCGAGAACTGCAACGGATGCGCGGTCCTCGCGCAACCGAGCAGCCGTCTGGACCATTAAGGACGACTTGCCCATCTGCCGGGCAGTGAGGACGTAGCAGAATTCACCTCCTGTCAGCGAGGCATACAGACGAGAATCGGCTCCGCGAGCGACATAGCAGCGAGCGTCCCTCTGCAGGGTGCCGCCGATTACATAAAAACTGTCAGATTTCGAGATTTGCAGGGTCTTGATCACAGCAAATGTCGCGTCAAATACAGCTCATAGAGTTTGCAGCGGGGCTTCATGTCTCGCGCCGATTCTCCAGAGACCAAGCCTGAACTCCGCAAGCGGTAAAAGATTTCCAAAGGGGCGCTGTGCCGGCCGGACAACATCTCGCGCACGAAGGTGCAAAGGGTGGTGTCTTCAGCGAGCGAAACCAGCAGTCGCCTCAGATGATCTCCAAAAGGACCTTCGTCGCAGGCGGCTTGGATCTCAAAGTCGGGGAAACTTAAATTGCGGGAGGCCAATTCGTGCAGACCTCGACGCGTCAAGTAGGGTTGCCCTCCCACCAGGCCGTAGAACTGATCTACCTCTAGCTGATCGCGCAAAGGAGAGCCGTATCGTTTGTTAAGTTCCTCCGATTGGGGGAGAGTGAAGTCCGCTAAAACCAACCGCGTACCCACATTGAAAGGACTCTGGTTCACGTCGGTGATGAACATATGGGCTTCGGTCGCGTACGCAATCGCCAGGGTGAGCTTCTGCCAGGGGCCGCTGGGATCAAGAGAGCGCTCGTTGTGCCATGAGCGGAACAGCCCGAACACCTCGCTGCCAAAGTTGCAACTGAATAGCCGGTCGATCTCGTCCATACCCCAGACCAGAGATTGCGGAAACTTGCCCAGAACCTCGCGTTTCAGAAAACGCTCGAAGTTCATGCTCGGCCCAAGCCGGGGGTTCCACACGTCCGCGGCAACGACGTCGATGTCAAGTTGTTCCGCAATCCACTCTGACAACGCCAGTAAAAGCTTCTCAACCGATTCCAGGTGAGAGGCGTTGAGCTTCTGAAAGTCGGTGAGAATAATCTTGGACCCGACCTTGCGTGCTTCCTGAAGGCCGCGCGCCATCAGGGAACTCTTACCCATCTGACGGGCACCTTTAATCAAAACAATGCTGTCTTTCCGCGCCAACGCCTCGTAGAATTCTTCGTCCGTCGGACGCACGATATAGAAGCGCGAATCCGGTGGAACCGCCCCACCAACCGTTTCGAGCCATACCCGACGAGGAACTATTTTCGGAGGGTTCTGCAGCGATTCCGTAATCTTGGCGGTGAGAGACTGGCTGTCCTGCGGTCCCTTCCATTGCGCGTACTGGATCCCATCCAAAATCGCGGCTAGCGGGTTCGGCAGGGTGCCTTCATAGTTGACCCGGACGGGTAGAATGCGCGGTCTCCCGGTCTTCTGCGCCGAATCGTGCGCGATCTGCAATTCATAGGCCAGCATTTCGCTGTTTACCGCCGTGGCGGAAAGCAGCACAACCACCGCGTAAGCATTGCTAACACGGCGTTCGATCTCCCGCGCCCACTCCATGCCAACCTGCAAATGACGGTCGACAAAAACGCGATAACCGCTCCTCTGCAGGTGTTCTTCAAGCCGCTTAAGGACCTGCTCGTCCGGCTGGGAATTGCGTTTGTACAGGAGCGCAACTTCGCCTAGCCTTGCCACGTCGCTCTCGATTGTGGGAGTTGGGGCGGTTACCACTCGGGGAAGCGCAAGCGCCCTCTGCAGATGCGTTCGCATCCCCATTGCCGACTGGTAGCGCAAGCTGCGTTCCTTGCTGAGTGCCTTGCAAATGATTCTCTCTAATTCCGGCGGCAGCCCCGGATTCAAGCTGAGGGGCGAAACAGGTTCACGATTCAAGATAGCTTCAAAAATGACAGCCGAGGTGTCGCCGCGAAAAGGCTGAATTCCCGTTGCCATCTCGTACAACACGGCTCCGAGGGAGAACAGATCGGTGCGATTGTCTAGCTCCAGACCGCGCGCTTGCTCCGGTGACATATAGGGGACAGTACCGATCCACTGACCGGGGCCGGTCAAGTCTGAACCGGTGCTGGTGATTGAAGCAGTGGGAGCTTCCCCGTTTTCCACAGGATGCCGTTTGATGGAAGTAAACTTCGCAAGTCCAAAGTCTAGGATTTTCACCTGGTTGCGCGTCGTGACGAAAAGGTTGGCAGGTTTAATATCACGGTGGATGATTCCATGCGCATGGGCGCAATCGAGGGCATCGGCAATCTGGAGCCCCTGCTGCAAGATTTCGTCAACAGTCAACCGCTTTCGGATAATTCGGCGTTTCAGCGTCTCCCCTTCCAACAACTCCATCACGATGAAGTAGCGGCCCTCGAAGTCGCCGACATCGTGTACAGTGCAAATATTGGGGTGGTTCAGTGACGAAGAGGCTCGCGCTTCTTGCTGAAAACGCTCCAAGGAAGAAGGAGAAGGCCGGTCTTCGGGGAGAAACTTCAGGGCGACTCGGCGACCGAGGCGCTGATCCTGAGCTTCGTAAACAACGCCCATGCCTCCTCCGCCCAGCTTTCTCAGGATGCGGTAGTGCGAGACCGCCCGATTGATCATCGGATCGGCCAAGTTCCGTGAAATTGTGTCCTCGCCTTCCGAGCTGTTTTTTTTCACCTTTCCCGGGGTCTGTCGATTACCGAATCCCTGGCCGTACAGGTTCCACATGCGGATCCGTTCCCCACGCTTCACCTCGACTTCACCTAGGTCATGCAGGCTGGTCGCCCAATTGCCAATCTGGTAGAGGACTTCGGCCGCGCTGCCGGAAACCAGAATGTGTCCTGCATCCCCGCAGTCCATCACGCGTCGGGCAATATTGATTCCGCCTCCCGCTACGTTACTGTTAGCATTGATATCTGCAACACGATAGACGGGCCCCGTGTTCACTCCCATGCGCAGGTGGATTCTTGGGGTAGTGCTTCCTAAAGTGCGACTCAATTCCATGGCGCACCGCACCGGGGCTTCCAAATCACCAAAGAAGAGCAACGCCAAGCCATCACCCGTGGGCACCGGAATGGGCTGATCCTTTCGCGGACGGGTAAATTCAGAGGTGCCCAAGATCGCATGCTGAAGATCCCGAAGCATCTGCCATTGCTCGCTTATCGGCAGCGAAGAGAACCCCACGATGCCCAGGAGCAACACGTGGGCCATCTCCAGCGCTTGCGCTGTGTTTTCGGGCGGAACCATAGAGCGTTTCTAGAAAGTTTCCCGGAACAAGCCGTGATATCGCGTTCTACAAGTTGCTGTCGCCATACGGCGCTTCGTTCCGCTCCACTGCGGACTGGAGCGCCAACGAAGAGTTTGGGGTGCACCACGAGCCGGAGAGAAATGTTAAGCTGTTTCGTCATATTTTTCAAGCTGGCCAGCACGGGGTGCCAGCGATTCCGCAAAGCGCGATCTAACGATCGGTGGGCCGCTGATTTAGCGACGGGCTCCATGGGCCTTCGGCGAATCACGTTCCATGAAAATTGGTGTGGGAAAAGGGGTCAGCCCGTACAGCCCGTAGTACAGGCCTTCCTGGCGATTGCTTGAAGGCCGGGGATAACTGTGGGGCGAGATCCCGCGCGACAGGCTGACCCGCGCCGGTAAAAGGTATCACGCTTTGTCGAACCTGGAAACGGGAAGGACGCATTAACTTGTTGCGCGTTCTCCACCACGATCTCAAACGCTCCCTCCAAAATCGCGTAAACCGGCTTCCAATACACTCCAGTGCTCTCCATCGCTACATGGGTGCAGCCTTCTGACCGTAGCCATTCGCGCAAGCACACCAACTCCCGCGTGGTGCTGGCGAAGGTCCGCATCTGTTTCTGCGCTCTCCCGTCTCTCGTAACCTGCAACAAGGACGCCACGACGGTTGGCTGATGTACGTCCAGTCCACAACCGCGTCCCACCAGCGTTTGCTTGCTGGTCAACGACCGACATGGCGATTTTTCATTAATTGACCACTAGCGCCCTGAAGCCTTTTGCAACGACTGCATCCGTGCGGCAAAGCAATCAAAAAAACCTGTGACCTGCGACGTGGAGGTTTGTCTATTGTGTCAGGAGTAAGCGCGATGGATGATCCGAAACAGCTGATCAACAGGTTCGTGGAGGAGTTGTGGAATGAACGCCGGTTGGAGGTGGCGGACGCGATCTTCGCCAAGGTGCAGTGCCGCGCGGCCCACAGGTGATCAAGCAGCATGTTGCGGGCTGGATCGCCAGCTTCCCCGATTTCCGCTTCAGCATAGAACAGATGTTGATTTTTTTACACGAAGTGTGGTCGGCTTGTCTGTGACTGGCGTCACACCAATGCGGGTTTTAGATATCCCGAGGCGCTCGTTGGGGTTGCCTATGTGCTTGAGCCGGTATGGTGCGCTGCGGGAGGAGTTCGGGCCGCGTTCCCAGGGAATTTTGGCTTTGAATTGTCGTTTCCAGCGCAGGCCCACCCAGCGCGATTCCCAGAATCCTACTCCCAGCGATAACTAAAGGTAACTGGTGAATGTCTAGTAAGTGACTAGATTTTTCCAGTGCCAGTTACGGGTGTGTTTTTGGCCGTGCGCAATTCGATGCCCCCATCGCTCCTGCAATTCCGTGTCCCGCGGAATGTGAGCCATCGGACTCTGAATCTGTGGCCGCAGTTTCGAGAGTCCTGCTGGGGGCATCACAGGATGATTTATTCCTCCGATCCTCCCTCGTCTGTGATCGTTGTCACACGTCGATTACCTTTTTTCCAATGCCATGCGCGTGTGCGGCGTCGGGCATCGTGGATTTCTATTGAAAAGATGCTCCCAGACTTTGCGAGGGCACGCCGTGCGCGTGACATCCCGGTCGTCATCATGCATCAAGATGCCTTCGCCGCCGATTATCAGAAGGAGGAATATCGGCTCATTGGCATGGCGATAAAGTTCTCGGGCCTGCGGCAAAGAAGTCCGCGTACGCGGAAGGAATCGAGAGACTGTTGATCAAAGCCCGACTACTCATGAGATGCATGTCCAAGCTGCCCTAGGAGTCCTCGAGCATTGGCCGTTATTGGGCGATTGAACTGCCAACCGTCGCGAATGTGTTGGTCGCGCTCGATCCGATGAGACGTACAGTGCCTGCAACGAGCACGAGTATGACTGCCATCATCACCGCGTACTCAGCGATGTCCTGGCCGTCCTGCTGCGACCATAACCTCTGCATCATCAAGTGTGAGTTTCCGCTGTTCTTGCGGCTCGCGCAATGGCTCGTCCGTGGTAGTTACCGGAGTACCGATGCGGCTGTTACTCCGGGAGTAGGTTCCTCTGGACTTACCAACGTCATGGCCTGATTGGGCCATTCACGCCAGCACCTCCACCTGGTAGATTGCGATTGAGCAGTTTTCGGGGGAGGGCTGTTCGACCTAACGCCCCACGACTCGGATGAGTCTGGGGCGTTTTGTTTTGGGGTGGGGGCTCTTGCTCACTCCAGTATTCCATGGAACGGCTGGGATTCTGGCCGAACTCGGCAGCGCTGTCTAGCGATGACCGAATCAAGCAGCCTAACCACGCGCTTTCAAAGGAGTCGAGCGATCGCAGTCGACCAGCTGTTCGGTTCTCTTTGGATGCGACTCTTGGGTGCTAAGCTGAGAAGAGCGAAGATCGGACCGGTCACTTTCTTGCACTCTTGATCAGCACGGAAAGGCAGGACATGCTGTCTCGGAGTTTGCTCATACTTTGAGATGTCAGGTTGCCGAGAGAAATCCCTTTCTCTTCCACATCGCTGAAACCCGCACTGTGCATCTGCTCAGCGGCAGCGCTGAATCGTTCACGGCTTACGTCGTCCATCTCAATGAAGCGAAACGCTTGCGCGAGCGGTATCCCATCAGCTCCGCTGTGCAGGAATTGGATCTGCGCCTTCACCTTCCCAAACACACTGTGTTCAAGCCCATGTCGGCCAGTGTTCCTTGAGGGATCAGGCCCTTCGAAAGTATGGCAGAGCCTCCGGTAAGGGACAGCCGCTGAATGGACAAAGAATAGGCCGTCCCTGGAATCGCCTTGAGCGAAGACCTTGCTCTTCTTTTGGAAGGAAACCATCACCCTGCCCTTCCCAATCGTTGATAGAAAGGTGTGAGGATTGAAATCAGGTTTTCTCTTCGCGGTCGTGATTAGCTTCACTGGTGGCCGTCCTAACTGGAGATTTTCACACTGTCAATTATGTGGGAACGGGATAAGTCTCCGCTGGTCACTAATGCTCACAATGACTGATACGAGTAGCCCCAATCGACGCTGGCTTTCTTGGGAGACTAGACATTGATTAATGAGGCTCACTATGAAAACGAAGATCGTTACATTTCTGATCGCGGTAGCAGTGACTCGCGGAGGGTTTCACCAGCGAGCGAGCGGGCTTGGAAAAGCAGTGGGACCGCGGTGACAATGTGTCCACTGAGGACCTCCGGGTTGCCCTACACCGCTATCGTTCCTTGTTTGACAGATTGCTGAAACTGTAAAAACGAACACGCTTTCGATAACACGCTTGGCACTGCGCTATTTCAAAAGGACGTATCAACACTGGCTCGCACAAGACGAAAGGGGCTGTGAAGATTGGAAGAGCCCACGACATGAAAAGACTCACCAATCCGTGCGATTTCGTATGGAGGTTCTTCTTCAGCTTCAAGAATGACGAACTCCAATGGCAAGGACAGATTATCAGCAAGGTCAGTGAAGGCATCTTCCTGGTGTGCCTGCACGAGTGGACGACTGGACAGTCGAGTTCTCAGGTCCTCTTCTCAGTGCCTGACATGATGGGTTGGAAGTTCTACGACACCGCCGAGGACTGGCGCTCTGCGTTGACTGAAATACGAGTCCAACAAAGCCGCGGTAGCGCGCTCACTTCTACGCAGCAGGGACTGAGGCATCCAATCTCTGAATATACGCTGGCCACACCAACTCTGGACCCTGTGCAGACTGCCATCCGATCATCCCACCGCATCTTTCAGCACTACGAGAACTGACGTGCGGCATGATCGATCGCACGCAACTGGCGGCAGGCGTCATCGAGTCAACGCCGTTACCCTTCACCAACCGCTCAGCCATATCGCGCAGCAAGCAGACTATTTGCTCGGCACGCCAATCGCCTCCGTTTGCTCCCGTATTCATCGCGAAGGTGTTGTCTGTCCTACGCATTCGCTACCCTGTCCACGCGGAGTTTATATAGCGCGCACGATAAGAACAATCAACAGAATCACGACAAGTGTTCCAACCAAACCGTAACCTAACATAATCCCTCCTAGTCGAAAAATATGCGACCTAACCAAGTATGCTGAAGGATGATGAGTTTTTGCTGGTCAGTTTTGCTCACAGCTGCTGATTTGAGGGATTGGCCTTAACCTGGCTGATGCTTTTACCAATCGATTTGAGACTCAGAGAATTTTCATAACGGTTCAGAACTCGCCTGTGACTTTGACAACCGCTGCACCAGAACTATCCTCAAGGACGGTGCGCCCAAATAATTGCCAGCACACCTACCCAAGAATCTCGTTGACCTTCTCGCGTACTGCTGACTCCGCGATGGCTCGCACCGTGCTCTCCATGTCTGAGTGACCAAGCCATTTGCTACACTGCAGGCAAATCGACGCCGGCCCATAGTGACCACGTCGCAAACTTTGCCCGAAACTTGTGAAGTCAGATGATCCAAGAGCGGTGGCTCTATGGTTGAGAAGCATGTGAACTTGGCAGTGGAAAGATTACGATTTCTTATCTAACTCGACGTTGATAATATTGTCCACGAAGCCAAACCAAGTAGAGTGGGCGGGCTTCGACCGTTTCTTCGCCGTCTCTTGTGTGGCCGACTCTTGGAGATCGGGGGCATTTCGGTCACTAGCTACGCTGCAATTGCGACCACCCGCTTCGCTCTGTTCTTTTCAACCTGCGCCTGCAGGTTCGCAGAGGAGCGGTGGGGACAGGTCTTATGAATGTCCTGTTGCTTTCCATGCCGGATTCCTTCGAACACATGCCACCGATCGCTATCCGTATGCCCAATGGTGCGCTCACATCACTGGCGGGCAACGTTGATCCCCACCACCGCGTGGCCGTGGCTGATTTGATCTTGGTTCAACGCCAGGTTCGCGACACTGTGACCCGACTTGTCCGCGAGCTACATCCGGAAGTTGTCGGACTCTCCATCATGACCTTCCAGCGCCGTACCGCCGCTCGCATTATAGAACTGGTGCGCGCTCTCCGGCTGGGAGCGAAGATCGTTGTGGGTGGGTACGACCCCAGCCTTGCCCCCGAAGCTTACGAGGAAATGGACGTCGATTATCTGGTGCGCAGTGAGGGGGAAGTCACGTTCCGCGAATTATTGCGCGCAGTTGAGCAGGGATCCGGTTTCGACCGGATCCGCGGCCTCTCCTATCGAAACGGCGAGAGCTGGGTGCACAACCCCGATCGCTCGCCGCACTGGCTCGAGGACAGCGAATTCCGCCTGCCGAACCGCGATGCGCGGGTGCTCAAGGGATATACGTTGCTCGGCCGGCAGGTGGACGTAATCGAGACCTCTCGCGGCTGCACCTATGATTGCAGCTTCTGTTCCATCATCGAGATGAGGGGGCGCAATTTCCACACCTACTCCTTCGACCGCGTGTTGGCGGACATTCGCGACGCCCGCGACCACGGTGCTCGAACCAGTTTCACCATTTTCTCTCTCCTAGACGGCGCGCAAGTCATGCTGGCAGAACCTACCTGCCACAATTATTCATAGAGCAAATCCGCGGCTTTCTATTACTAGGAAAATCCCTTAGTTCGTGAAAAAGTTCGCCGTGGAAAGCCGCTGGACTTCAGCGGGTGCAAGTCCCGCCCGGGAACTGGTTCGCTCCCAACAACTGCTGCGACAACATAGCCGCTTGCATATCGAACACTTTCCCTCCTATGCTTCGGAGCTCAACCCCGATGAAGGGGTTTGGTCTCTGGCGAAGCGCGCTCTCGCCAATAGTTGCCCAAATAATGTGGAGGAGTTGGTTGAGGACGTTATTCGCTCGATCAACGCGATTCGTATCTCAACTCAGAAACTGCGCGGCTGCATACTGCAATCCGGGCTACCCTCTTTATTGCGCTAGACCAAGTTTTCAACACCAACGAGATCTATCGCCAAGAATCCTACCGACACGTTCGGAAAGAGACAGGCACACGCAGAACAAAGAAAAGCCCGTCGCCCTGTGACTCTTAGGGATTTCCCTAGTTGTGTCGGACATGAGACACACCTAGGCTGGTTTCGGAACAAGGCTTCGGGCCGTTGCCGGTAAGGAGTGACAATGAAGCGTGTATCCACGATGCCCCACTCTAGCGTTGCGCGTCAGGAGAAAGTCCGTTGCCGTGCTTACCAAATTTATGAGCAACGCGGAAGTGAGGACGGGCATGAGCTCGACGATTGGCTACAAGCAGAATTGGACATGGTCCCCCAGGTGACGAGGAGAAAAACCATGGCAGCTAAATTCGACTTGAAGCAAGGCGGAAGTGGTCAATTCTTGTTCAACCTAAAAGCGGGGAACG
>Ga0210405_10005186_pt1 | contig 11989 bp, 10 predicted proteins | sample IncBWH11MmetaG_FD_155492 | JGI IMG/M metagenome (GOLD analysis project Ga0210405, IMG submission 155492) | Forest soil microbial communities from Barre Woods Harvard Forest LTER site, Petersham, Massachusetts, United States - Inc-BW-H-11-M | ecosystem: Environmental > Terrestrial > Soil >... | reverse complement strand
TTTCGCGCGGTTTGCCAAAATCCCCGGATATCGGCCGGGAAAGGCGCCGCGAGCGGTGATCGATAAACGTTTTCGCAAAGAAATTCAGGAAGAAGTGACCAAGAAGCTCGTCTCGAAAAGTTATCGCGAAGCGATCGAGCAAAAAAAATTGCGAGTCGCGTCTCTCACGAATTTGGAAGACGTCCAGTTCGGCGACGACAAGTCGATGAAGTTTCAGGCGACAATCGTAACCGCGCCGGAATTCAAATTGCCGGATTACAAGAGTATCAAGGTTGAGTTACCCGAAACGAAAGTGACCGAAGCGGAAATTGACACCACGGTCGAGCGGTTGCGCGACCAAACCGCGGACTTCGTTGATGCTCCTGACAGGCCAGCGCAGGTGGAAGATTTCGTGGTGATCGATTTTGAGGGAACAGTCGATGGGAAGCCGGTCAGCGAAATCGCGCCGAACGCGAGCAAGAATTTACACGGCGGCAACAAATTCTGGGTGCGTCTCGCGGCGGACAATTTTCTGCCGAAGTTCTGCGAACAGATCGTTGGCCAGAAAAAAGACGAGACGCGGACGGCTAAGATCGATTTTCCAGCAGATTTCCTCGTCAAGGAGTTGGCCGAAAAACAGGCGAGCTACAACGTCAGGCTGCGCGAGATCAAAGAAAAAGTATTGCCGGAAGTGAATGACGAATTCGCCGCCAAATTGTTACCTGGAAAATCGCTCGCTGACTTGCGTCATCAGATCGAGCACGACCTCGAACATGAAAAGGAACATCAGGTGGAGCACGCGAAAGAGGAGCAGATCATCAAGTACCTCCAAGAGAAGACGAAGTTCGATGTGCCCCCGCCATTGCTACGAAATGAAACCAAGCGCGCGCTGACCGAACTGGTCCAGCGCAATCGGGCGCGTGGAATTCCCGACGAAATGTTAAAGGAAAAAGAAAAGGAGCTGATCGAGACAGCGGCGAGCGTTGCCCATCACCGTTTGAAAACGAACTTCATTCTCGAGCGGATTGCGGAGCAGGAGAAAATCCAGGTCACGCGCGAAGATGTCGATCATCGGATCCGGCATGAAGCTCAGCACTACAACATTTCCGGCGACAAAATGCGTAAGGAACTCGAAGAACACGATGGACTTAACGCGCTCGCGGAACAGATACTGCTGGGTAAGACTCTTGATTTCCTGAAGGCGAATGTTAGCGTCCAACCGGTTTCCGAAGAGCAAAAGAAATGAGCGAAGAGAAAGAAAACAGATCGCAATCGATCCTGATTCCGATGGTGGTGGAACAGACCGGCCGCGGGGAACGCAGTTACGATATTTATTCGCGTTTGCTGAAGGATCGCATCGTTTTCATCGGCACGGCAATCGACGATCACGTCGCGAATTTGGTGATTGCGCAGTTGCTCTTCCTCCAGATGGAAGATTCCAAAAAAGACATTAGCATCTACATCAATTCCGGTGGTGGTGTCGTGACCGCGGGGCTTGCGATTTACGACACGATGCAATTCTTGACCTGTGATGTGACAACTTATTGCCTCGGAATGGCGGCAAGCATGGCGGCAGTGCTGCTGTGTTCCGGAACGAAAGGCAAGCGTTTCGCGTTGCCGAATTCGGACATCATGATACATCAGGTTTCTGGCGGCGCGCAGGGACAGGCGAGCGATGTCGAGCGCCAGGTTGATTACATGTTCAAGCTGAAGAAGCGGATCATTAAGATCATCTCGCAGCACACCGGGAGGCCAGAGGACCAGGTGCGACTTGATTCGGATCGCGATTATTATATGTCGGCGCAGGAAGCAAAGGTCTACGGGCTGGTGGATGAAGTAATCAAATCTCGCAAGGAAGTGAAGGGACTCGACGGGGCCCATCCCGAAGGCAAAAAGTCGGAGGAATAGAAGCTGCTCCCCTGAAGGGCCAATATGGCGCGCGCGACTAACCTCACCATGTGCTCGTTCTGTGGCAAGAGCCACGCCGAGGTGCGCAAACTCATCGCCGGTCCGGGCGTTTATATCTGCGACAGTTGCATCAACGTGTGCAAAAGCATTCTCGACAAAGAACTGAACGAAGACGCGCGACGACAATCGTCCAACATTCGAGTGCCGAAACCGGCGGAAATCCGGCGTTCTCTCGATCAATACGTGATTGGTCAGGAAGTCGCCAAAAAAACTTTATCGGTCGCAGTGCACAATCACTACAAGCGCGTGCTGCAACATTCGGCGCCCGCTGGTGATTCTTCGGCCGCATTCCAACCCGATCCTCTGGCGGAAGTTGAAATTGAAAAGAGCAACATTCTTTTGATCGGCCCGACCGGTTCGGGAAAAACGCTGCTTGCAAAGACGCTGGCCCGAATTCTCGATGTACCGTTCTGCATCGCGGATGCCACCACGTTGACCGAAGCCGGTTATGTGGGCGAAGACGTCGAGAACATCATTTTGCGATTGCTCCAAAACGCAGACTACGATGTGAAGCGCGCTGAGATCGGCATCGTTTATATCGACGAGATCGACAAAATTGGACGCAAAACCGACAACGTCTCAATCACACGCGATGTTTCGGGCGAAGGCGTGCAACAGGCCTTGCTGAAAATTCTCGAGGGATCGACTTGCAACGTTCCGCCGCAAGGCGGGCGAAAGCATCCGCATCAGGAATATATTCAGGTCAACACCGAGAAGATTTTGTTCATCTGTGGCGGTGCGTTCATCGGCCTCGATAAGATTGTTCAGAAACGGATCGGTCAAAAAGTGATGGGCTTTGGAGGCCCGACGCTTGAAGTTGAAGAAGCCACGCGCAAGGAAGCGGTCCGTCACGTCGAGCCGGAGGATCTGCTCGCGTTTGGAATGATCCCCGAATTCATCGGTCGCTTGCCAGTTGTCGCTGCTCTGGACGCGCTGACGGAAGAAGAAATGGTCGCGATTCTGACCGAAACCAAGAACGCGATGATCAAGCAGTACACAAAACTTTTCTCGATGGAGGGCGTTCGACTGACGGTCACGAAAGACGCGTTGCGTGCGCTCGCGGGGCAGTCCGTCACCAAGGGAACCGGCGCTCGCGCGCTGCGTTCGATGCTTGAGCGCATCATGCTCGACATCATGTACGACGTTCCGAGTCGGGAAGATATCGCCGAGGTCACGATCAATCGCGCCGTCGTCGAAGGCAAAAAGCTGCCGTTGATCCGCAAGAAGCAAGACAAAGACGCGGCTTAACGGTCCCAATCGTTAAATCGCTGATTCGTTGAATCGACTCGTCTGCGTTGGACGTTTGCTTTATTCGCGTTGAGCTTCTCAACTCGATGAGGGCCGTTCTTCTCAACACCGGCACCGAACTCCTGGCCGGTGACGTTTACGACACTCATCTGGCTTTCATTGCCCGCGAGATTTTCGCGTTCGGATTGCGAATCGAGGAACGGCGGACGGTCGGCGACGGCGCCGTAATCGGGGAAACTCTGAAGGAATTATTTTTGCGCTCGGAAATAATTTTTGTCACCGGAGGGCTTGGTCCAACCAGCGACGACATTACCCGCGATGTCACCGCGGAGTTGCTGGGCTTGAAACTGGAGGAAGATGCGGAGTTGCTCGAGTCGCTGAAGACGCGATTGAGAGTCCGAGGGATCAAATGGGTCGCAAGTATCGCGCGACAAGCAGAAGTGCCGGCCGGTGCCCAAATTCTTCCGAATGAGAATGGCAGCGCGCCGGGTTTGTATTTGAAAGCGAACATCAATCCGAAGATTGGCTCGCCGCACATCTTTCTGCTGCCAGGTCCGCCGCGAGAGCTGCAACCTATGTTTCATAAATCAGTCGTGCCCGTCCTGCGTTCGATCGTCAAAGGACCGCCGCCGGTCGAACGGCGCTTCTACAAGATTGCCGTTATGGGCGAGTCGGTGATTGAACAGAAAATCGGGAAACAGATCCTCGCGATTCCCGGCATTGAGCTTGGCTATTGCGCGCGACCCGGCGAAGTAGATGTTCGGATAATTGGTCCGCGAGCTGCGCTTGAGCAGGCCGATAAAATTGTTCGCGTGGAACTGGGCGACGTGATTTTCACGGGCGACGATCAAACGATCGAAGAAGTTCTAGTGAAATTATTGACCACGAAAAAGCAAACCCTCGCCACGGCCGAATCGTGTACGGGAGGCTTACTCGCGAATCGGATGACGAATGTTCCGGGTGCTTCGCTGGTTCTGCTGGCCGGCTACGTCTGTTATGCAAACAAGGTGAAGATCGACTTGCTCAAAATCGATCAGAAGCTGATCGAGAAACACGGCGCAGTGAGCGAAGAAGTAGCCCGAGCGATGGCCGAAGGCGCCCGAAAACGCGCACGATCAAGCTATGCGTTGGCAACCACTGGAATCGCAGGACCTAATGGTGGTTCGAAAGAAAAACCGGTGGGAACGGCTTATGTCGGCCTTGCGGACGATGCCCAAACCAAGGTCAGGAAATTATTTTTTCCGAGCGACCGCGAAACATTTAAGCAACTGGTCGCCCAGTTCGCGTTCGAAATGTTGCGGCGAAGGTTAATGGCTGGTGCGTAACCGGCGTTCGACTTGACGTCTCATTTTTTGTCATTCCGAGCGGAGCGAGGAATCTCGCAGTCGAAGCGCGGATCACACAATAAATTAGCGTGGTCCACCAGTTTTGGGGAGATCCCTCACCTTCGTTCGGGATGACTATTAGAAATCGCCGACATCGACCGGCGTGCCGACTTTGGCGTGGTCGTAAAACAATTTCGCTCCCTCGACTGACTCGCGAACGCAACCGTGCGACGCCGGATAGCCCGGCAGGATGCCGATATGCATCCCAACGCCTTCGCCGGTGAGGCGCAGGAACCACTTCATCGCCGCGCCCGCAAAATGTGTCCCGCTGGGTGCGGAATCGATGTGGGCACTTACACCTGCGCGGACGACTCGGCCTGAACCATCAACGAAATCCCCGTAAAGGCTGGAGTGATGGTTCGGGTCCTTTTCCATTACGGTAAAGTGCCCACGAGGCGTTTCATGTCCGCGTTTTCCAGACGAAACCGGTCCATCCGCCACGATTTGATCTCCGATCATCAAATAGGCGCGTTGTTTGGGAATTGAAACCACGATGTGGGTGCTGTCCGGCGTAGCTTGGGCGAGCAACTGTTGATTCACTTTCAATGGCGCCTGTTTTTGAATCATCTCGTTCGGTTTCTTCATTTTTGGCCCGAACAGCTGAGCGTGCGCGAGGCCGACAAGCGCGATTGCCGCGGCCGCGATGCACAATTGAAGCAGGCGAGAGCGTTTCATGAATCTAGTTATAGGTGTGGACGCGGTTCAGCCAGCCAGGCAGCCAGCGGGCCTCATGCCGTTCCGGTGGCGAATTCTGCACGCGTCGGCGCAGAATTGCAGCCGCAGAATTGGCAAATTCGCGATTTGCAGCGCCACCCGGTTCAGTTCCGTGTATCTGTTCGAGGACTTGCAATAGCCCCCAGCCTTCGCCGTGGTAACGTTCGGTTTGTAACACGCCTTCGCCTTTGAAATTCACGTAATCGGCCAATGCATAACAGCCGTGCGGCGTACTGGCAATGCGCGTGAACTGGCGCCGGACGTTATCTCTCGCACCGGACGCTACTTCATCGAGCATTTTGGCGAGAGATTGCTGCAACCGGGCGAGCAAGAATTGGGTCTGAAGGTCGACGGTGTGAGCAAGGTATTGACGAAGCTCACGCATTTGAGACGAATTTTGCGCTCCGGAAAAGTCGGCGCGCGAACTCCATGGGCAAAAGGTGGCCTGATTTAGCCACACTGGGACTGTGCTGCCGCGTTTCCGGGCAAATTCCAGGAATTCGGGAAAACTCTCTTCAAACGGGCCGCGCATGCCTTCGGGATACCAAATGAAATGTCCGATGCCAAGTGACGCGAAATCCTCGCCGGAATTCCAGGAAGTAAGCCCCGCAATGCTGCCGTTGCATTCGTTTTGCCAGATTCGTTTCCCGATACGAAGGGCATCGGCATCGGGGATGTGGATTGGGGCAGCCGCGTTGGCGACTGCAGCCAAGGGAAAAAGCAGACAACCCGCCAATATGCGGGCGCGATGGTGGGTTGACGAGCGCGGTTTCTCCACTAGCGTTGCAACTTTCTGCGCTGTTCCAAGGTAAAGCGCAACCAGATTCGCAAACCCATTTTATGAAATCGATTATTCTTAGCATGATTGCTTTGTCGTTCGCGGTCAGCGTCTTCGGCGACGAGAAGCCCGCCCAGTTTAAAGACCAAAAAGACAAGTTTAGTTATGCCGTCGGCTTGAACATTGGCATGAATTTCAAGCGCCAAAACGTGGATGTGAATCCTGATTTGATCGTTACCGGGATGAAGGACGGAATGACAGGTAAACCCCAAATGACCATGGAGCAGATCCGGGACACGATGATGGCGTTCGAGAAGGATATGCAAGAAAAACAAGCTGAAGCGGGGAAAAAGAGCGCGGCTGACGCGGATAAATTCCTGGCTGAGAACAAGAAGAAAGACGGCGTGAAGACGACCGCCAGCGGTTTGCAATACAAGGTGCTGAAAGATGGCAATGGCGCCCAGCCTAAAAGCACCGACACCGTGACGGTGAATTATCGCGGCACGTTGATCGACGGCACTGAGTTTGATAGTTCCTACAAACGTGGCCAGCCCGCGACGTTTCCGGTCGGCGGCGTGATCAAGGGTTGGACCGAAGCGCTCCAGTTGATGAAGCCGGGTTCCAAATACCAGCTTTTCATTCCGCCTGATCTCGCTTATGGCCAAAATTCGCCGGGTCCGCAGATTCCACCGAACTCCGCGTTGATCTTCGAAGTCGAGCTGATGAATGTGCAATCTGGCAGCGCAAGTCAGCCTGCGGCACCGTCGCCGGCGACCTCACAGCCCCCGAAATAACTCGGGGGCCATATCACTGCGTGGCCGTCGTCGTCTCCCAGGAGACGCGCGGCGCGTCGCCCCACAGGTCTTCCAGGCTGTAAAATGCGCGCTTCTCGCGATGGAAGATGTGGACCACCACTTCGAGATAATCGAGCACGATCCATTGGCTCGCCGGAAAACCGTCGACGGCTGCGGCGCGTCGCCCATGGTCCTCGCGCAATCGCATTTCAATTTCGTTAGCAATCGCCTTGAGCTGCGGTTCGGAGGTTGCCGAGCAGATCACGAAGAAATCGGTGAAGGTGGAAATTCCGGCGAGATCGAGGATGACAATGTCTTCAGCCTTTTTGTTTGAGGCTAGCTCGGCGCAGGTCGTGGCTAACTGTTTCGCGGTTATTGCGCTAACTCCCGGTAAAGTTTCTCCCGTCGAATGATCTCTTCCACGGCCTGCGGTACGAGATAACGGATGGAGCGGCCCGACGCAACTCGGTTTCGGATCTCGGTCGCCGAAATGTCGATGTTTCGCTGCACAACGGGATAGTTGTGGGTCGTTTTCGAGCCGCGACCGCGATCTAGCACCACGAAGTGGACCAGTTTTTCAAGCGCGTCGAATCGGTGCCATTTGCTTAGTCCGCCTACGTTGTCAGCGCCAATCAGCCAAAATAATTCCGCCCGTGGGTCTCGCTCACGAACTTGGAGCACGGTATCGATACTGTAAGACGGCAGTGACCGCTTCAGTTCGCAATCGTCTGCACTAAAATCGTCCTGATCCTCGATAGCTGCGCGCAACATCGACAATCGTAGTTCACCACTTGCCTCTGCGGATTTTTTCTTAAAGGGAGAGAGCGCGGCTGGGACAAAGATTAATTGATCGAGCGCGAGCTCGTCACAGGCTTGCCGGGCCAGAATCAAATGCCCGTGATGAATCGGATCGAAGGTGCCGCCATAGATGCCGACTTTTTTCATTCGAACCGCTTTTTTGTTCGCACTGACAATATCGACATCTAAGTTGCGAACTTATGAATGGCAGTTCGCAAGGTCAACTATTAGGTGGATCGGCCGCTCCGCGGACGGTGCTGACTATATGCGGCTACGCCGCTATTTTTAACATCAAGCAAGGGACTGCTCGATCCACCTTGCTCAGCGCGAAATCAGAGAGATTGAAAAGCGATTCGCTTGGTCAAGTGCAAGGTGGATCGCGCTCTCCGAGCGCGATGGTTAACGGCTGTTCAAAATCATGAGCGGCGATCCACTTGGTCAGCTGATTTTATGCGGCGTTCCTGGTAAGGAGCTCGATGCCGCAAGCGCAGAAATGTTTCGACGCGTTCAGCCGGGCGGTTTCATTCTTTTCGGGCGCAACATCGAGAGCGCTTTGCAGTTGCGAAAGTTGATCGATGATCTGCGTGATCTCAGCCAAATCGAGCCGATCATCACCATCGATCAGGAAGGTGGGCGCGTTTCGCGTTTGCGGTTGATCGGCAGCGAGCCGCCGAATGCGCAGCAGTTGCGAGACAAGGACGATCTCAATCTTATTCGGCGACACGGCGACACCACGGGTCGCTTGCTGCGTGTTTTTGGATTCAATCTCGATCTTTGTCCGGTGCTCGACATTTCGTTCGACGATAACGCCGATAATTCGCTGCGCGGACGCTGCTACGGAAAAACGGTTGAGCAGGTTGTGCGCAACGCCGGCGCGTTTAACGATGCGATGCGCAGCGAGGGAATCGCGAGCTGCAGCAAACATTTCCCCGGATACACCTGCGCGAAATCAGACGCGCACTTCGAGTTGCCGCGGGTTGATCGCACACGCGCAGAATTGGACGCTAACGAGTTGGCTGTGTTTCGCGCATTTATAGGTAGGGACGGCGCGGTGCGCCGTCCGGACGCCCCAGCGGGGCGTCCCTACCACGTCGTCGACAGCATGATGATTTGTCACGGTTGGTATCCGTGTCTCGAGAAAGAAAAAACGCCGGCCAGTTTGTCGCGCCGTGTGATCACGGATTTGCTGCGCGGCGAGTTTGGATTCGATGGGCTTGTCATGACCGACGATCTCGACATGGGCGCGATCTTGAATGGCTACGGTTTACAGGACACGATTCGTCTTGCGATCGAGGCTGGAAACGACCTGGTCATGATCTGTCACAGGATTCCGGAAATCGAAAACGTCCGCAAGATTTTGGAGACGTTGCCGCGCGGACAAATCGATCGAGCACTTGCCGGCGTGGCGAAGTTCAAGAAGACGATGAAACCGCCCCACGAATTCTCCGAAGCCGCGTTTCGCAAGATCGACAATGAGATTTGGGACCTGCGCGTCGCAACTCTTGGCGAAGAACGCGCCAAACAACGCAGCGCCGAAGACGGCAAACGCTCGCCCGTAGAGACTTACTGATTCCAAGATCCGATGACGAAGCTCGTCATAACAGTTCTGATAGCGTGCGGCACCATGATTTGTTTCACTGCACAGACGTCGCCAACCGATCGAGAAACGTCGCGAGAAGCTAGCAAACGCAACTTCGATGCTGTTTGGAGATATCTAAAGCCTGCAATTTTCGGTTCGGGCAAGGCTGTTCGGCTTTACTACCGCGCAAACTGTCATGCGACCAAAGATTATGTTGGTCAGGAGCCGGTTCCGTTTCCTCTCGTCAAAGTACAGCCGCCATCAAAAGGCAAAACCGGCTTCGCGGCAGTACGCGAAATCTTCAATAACGCCGAAAATATTGCGGTGACTGAAGACCCAGGCGGAATCATTCGAATACGGATCGGGGAAGTGCCTACCGCGATTCTGAAAACGAAGTTAACCCGTCTCAATTTGAATCCACTGAATCAATACAATCCCGACGAGGCTCTCGGTGAAATAATTACAACAAACGAAATGAAGTCTGCGATGCGTTCACTTCGAATGAGCACGGTGCCAACTGTGGCGGGCCCGGTTACTGAACCGTTGAAGGGGCTTCCGCATCTTCCATCCTCAATGAGAAATGTAACGGTAGACCAAGCGATCGACAGAGTTGCTGAAACTTGGGCGGGCGAGGGAATTGTTGTTTACGGCGCATGCGCGAAGCCAACTGAACCCGGTGCTGGCAGGCAGTTCCGCCTCGACTACGCAGGAGATCTCGTTGCGAGGTAATTCACTTAGGCAAATTTGACGAGCTCTCGTTAGTGCGGTCGAAGACGGCAAGCGTTCGCCGGTCGAAGTCTATTGACCCGTTTGGCGACTCCACTCTAATCTCCGCTTTTCAAGGATCGACGTCCGCATGAATAATCGCGCTGAACTTACCATCCGCGGTCTGATTATTGGGGTCATTATTACGTTGGTCTTTACCGCGGCCAACGTTTACTTCGGGCTCAAGGCTGGTCTCACTTTTTCGACGTCGATTCCGGCGGCGGTGATTTCGATGGCGATGCTGCGCGGTTTCAAAGACGCCACCGTCCAGGAAAACAACATCGTGCAAACCGTCGCGTCAGCGGCGGGCACGTTGTCCTCGATTATTTTCGTGCTGCCGGGGCTAATCATGATCGGTTATTGGACCGAGTTTCCCTTTTGGACTTCGTTTTGGATTTGCGCGCTCGGCGGAATTCTCGGCGTGATGTATTCGATCCCACTGCGTCGCGCGTTGGTCACACAATCCGATCTGCCGTATCCGGAAGGCGTCGCGTGCGCGGAGGTGCTGAAAGTCGGCAGCAGCGGCGGCTCCGAACATGCGAGCGAGGTCGAGCATGGTCGCGCCGGTCTGCTGGCGGTTCTGTGGGGATCGATCGTGTCAGCGGTCTTTGCTGTGATCGTTGCCACCCAACTCTTTGCCGCCGACGTCGCCAACACATTCCGGATCGGTCGCAGAGGCGCCGTGAGTGGTTTCGATTTCTTTTTATCGTTTGCACTTCTGGGTATTGGGCACCTGGTCGGTTTGTCCGTTGGAATCGCGATGCTGATCGGCGCGTTCATCGGTTGGGGCTGGGGCGTGCCGCATTTTTCGGCGATGGCTGGTGATCTCACCGCCGCTGCGGCGACGATCGCGCAAAAAACGTGGAGCACGAAAGTGCGTTTCATTGGCGCCGGCGCAATCGGCGTTTCGGCAATTTGGACGTTGCTGAAATTGGTGAAACCCGTCGCGAGCGGCCTAACCAGTGCGATGGCTGCTTCGCGCGCGCGCAAAGCTGGCCAGGCCGACACGTTGCCGATTACCGAGCGCGATATCCCGATCGGCCTTGTTGGCATCATAACGCTGGTTTGCATGCTGCCGATTGGTTGGCTGCTTGGCTATTTCGGAACCTCCAGCGGTCTTGGCGCGCATTTGCCGACGCTCATCATCGGCGGCGTTGTTTACATCGTGTTGATGAGTTTTTTCGTCTCCGCAGTGTGCGGTTACATGGCGGGCCTGATCGGTTCCTCGAACAGCCCGCTTTCGGGCATTGGAATTCTTGTAGTGATCGGCGCCGCGTTGTTGCTGGTGCTTGGCGTAAAACCATACGTGGATCCTGAGGCAGGCAAGGCACTGATTGCCTTCGCGCTGTTCACGACGGCTGTGGTTTTCAACGTGGCGGCGATTGCCAACAACAATCTGCAGGACCTCAAAACCGGCCAGTTAGTCGATGCAACGCCCTGGAAGCAACAGATCGCTTTAATCATCGGCGTCATCGCTGGCGCGTTTGTGATTCCGCCGGTGCTCGATTTGGTCAATCACGCTTACGGTTTCGTCGGCGCACCGGGCGCTGAACTGCGGCCACATCCGTTGCCGGCCCCTCAAGCCGGCCTGATTTCGTCGCTGGCGCAAGGCGTGATTTCTGGCGATATCGATTGGAGTCTCATCCGAATCGGCGCATTAATCGGAGTAGCCATCATCGCGCTCGATGAAATTCTCAGCCGAACGACGAAGCACATGCGCGTGCCGCCGCTGGCGGTTGGGCTCGGGATTTATCTGCCGACCCAAAGCACGCTCATGATCGTTGTCGGCGCGATCATCGGCTGGCTTTTCGACCGACGGGCGCATCGCACACCAAAACCTGAGGCGACCAAGCAGCTTGGCGTGTTGCTCGCGTCGGGTTTGATCGTGGGCGAGGGGATTATTGGCGTCGTCATTTCGGCAATCGTGGTGTTCTCCGGGAAGGATGCGCCGCTCTCGATGGTGGGGCCGTCATACGCAACA
>Ga0210405_10005185_pt1 | contig 11989 bp, 15 predicted proteins | sample IncBWH11MmetaG_FD_155492 | JGI IMG/M metagenome (GOLD analysis project Ga0210405, IMG submission 155492) | Forest soil microbial communities from Barre Woods Harvard Forest LTER site, Petersham, Massachusetts, United States - Inc-BW-H-11-M | ecosystem: Environmental > Terrestrial > Soil >... | reverse complement strand
CGAGTAGTACCATTGATAATGCTTGCGCGGCCGCGCAAGCCGCGCCAGCGCGTCGTGGATGTCGAGGCCGGACGGTGCGGCGGTGCCGAGCGGCCAGGCGGACGCGCCCGCGAACGGCGCGCTCATGAGCGCCACGCTGTGGAACACGTCGGGCCGCACCAGCGCGCACCAGGCCGCGACGGAAGCGCCGAAATCGTGGCCGATCACCGCGGCGACCGAGCGGCGGCCGAGCGCCGCCGTGAGCTTCAGCGTATCGCGGACCAGGTTGAGCAGGCGGAAGGGCGCGAGGTCGCCGTCATACTCGGGGTTCCAGCCGGTGGTGCGGCCGTAGCCGCGCTGGTCCGGCGCCACCACGTGGAATCCGGCGGATGCCAGCGGCAGCATCACCTTGCGCCAGGAGTAGGCGAGCTCGGGAAAGCCATGCAGCAGCAGGACGCACGGCCGCTCCGCGCCCTCGAAGCCGGCCTCCAGCACATGCATGCGCAACCCGTTGATGCCGTCCACGAAGCGGGAGCGGATGCCGGACGGGAGCGCGGCGCCGTCGAGCGGCGGCAGCTCGGTCATGGTCGTGCGAACTTCACCTTAATGCCCCTCGAAGCTGATCAGCGTGCGCACCGGCACGTCGAGCCGGCGCAGCTTGTCGGCGCCGCCGAGGTCGGGCAGGTCGATGATGAAGCAGGCGGCGAGCACCTGGGCGCCCATGTTGCGCAGCAGCTTGACCGCGCCCTCCGCCGTGCCGCCGGTGGCGATGAGGTCGTCGACCAGGACCACGCGCTCGCCCTTCGTCACCGCGTCCTCATGCATCTCCATCTCGTCGAGGCCGTATTCGAGCGAATAGGCGATCCGCACGGTGGTGTGCGGCAGCTTGCCCTTCTTGCGGATCGGCACGAACCCGGCGGAAACCTGATGCGCCACCGCCCCGCCGAGGATGAAGCCGCGCGCCTCGATGCCGGCGACCTTGTCGATCTTGGAGCCGGCCCACGGCTGCACCAGCTCGTCGACCGCGCGGCGAAACGCGCGCGCGTCGCCCAGCAAAGTGGTGATATCGCGGAAGATGATCCCGGGCTTGGGATAATCGGGGATGTTGCGGATCGCCGACTTCAGGTCGTTCTCGAGCACGGGGGAAACCATCTTGCTCTCGGGCGCTTAGGTGGAAGGGCGGCCAATGTGACGAACGCGGGCAGACGGTGCAAGCGGCTGGAGCACGTTGTCAGCGGCCGAGCACGCGGCCGGCGACGGCATCGAGCTTCCTGATCAGGGCCGGATCGCGCGCCTCCGGGGCGGTGATCAGCGCGGTGTCTAGGGCGCGGTCGGAGCCGATCGGGCACGGCTCGTGCGCGCGCGGGAAGTCGCGTGCGAGCCGCGCGACCAGCCGCTTCGCCTTCTCGGCGTTCGCCGTGAGCACGGCGATGATGTCCTGGACGGTGACGGCGTCGTGGTCCGCATGCCAGCAATCGAAGTCGGTCACCATGGCGACCGTGGCGTAGCAGAGCTCCGCCTCGCGGGCGAGCTTCGCCTCCGGCATATTGGTCATGCCGATCACCGAATAGCCGAGGTTCTTGTAGGTGAGGCTCTCGGCGAGGGTGGAGAACTGCGGCCCTTCCATGCACACGTAGGTGCCGCCGCGCACGACCACGATGCCCTCCGCTGCCGCGGCATCGGCCACGTGCTGCTGCAGGCGCGGCGACACCGGATGCGCCATCGACACGTGGGCGACGCATCCCTTGCCGAAGAACGAGCTTTCGCGCCGATGAGTGCGGTCGACGAACTGGTCGATCAGCACGAAGGTTCCGGGCGGCAATTCCTCCTTGAACGAACCGCAGGCGGACAGCGACACCAGATCGGTAACGCCGGCGCGCTTGAGCACGTCGATATTGGCCCGATAGTTGATGTCGGAGGGAGAGAGCCGGTGGCCGCGGTCATGGCGGGTCAGGAACACGACCGGCAGGCCGGCGACGTCGCCGATGCGCAGCGCCGCCGACGGCTCGCCCCACGGGCTCGCGACGCTCTCCTCGCGCACGTTTTCGAGGCCCGGCAGGTCGTAGATGCCCGAGCCTCCGATCACGCCGAGCACGGCCCTGGTCATGGCACGGTCCCCTCGCGACTGCCTTTGGCGAAAAAACGAAGGGCCCCGGATCGGGGCCCTGCGTCAAGCAAATTCAACCCCGCCTATGCGTGGCCTTCCACCTGCGACCACACCTTCTTCTTGGTGAAATAGAGCAGGCCGGCAAGCACGATCAGGACGATCATCACCTGGAAGGCGATGCGCTTGCGCGCCTCCATGTGCGGCTCGGCGACCCACATCAGGAAGCCCGCCACGTCCTTGGCGTATTGGTCGACCTTGGCGGGCGTGCCGTCGGAGTACTCGACCTGGCCGTCGACCAGCGGATTGGGCATCGCCGTGGCGTGGCCAGGGAAATATTTGTTGTACGAGGCCCCGGCCGGGAGGTTGACGCCGGCGGGCGGATCCTCGTAACCGCTCAGGAAGGCGGCGATGTAGTCGACGCCGTGCTCCTGATATTGGGTGAACATGTCGATGATGAACCACGGAAAGCCGCGCTCGTAGCCGCGCGCCTTGGCCAGCACCGAAAAATCCGGCGGCACGGCGTTGTAGCGCGCGCGCGCCGCCTGCTCGTTGGGGAACGGCGGCGGGAAATAGTCGGCCGGCCGGCCGGGGCGCTGGAACATCTCGCCCTGATCGTTGGGGCCGTCGGTCACCTGATATTCCGCGGCGATCGCCGCCGCCTGGGCGGTCGAGTAGCCCGGCCCGCCCGGATCCGCCAGGCTGCGGAACGCGAGCAGGCTCATGCCGTGGCAGTTCTGGCAGACCTCGCGATAGACCTTGAAGCCGCGCTGCAGTTGCGCCTCGTCGTAGAGACCGAACGGACCGGCGAACGACCATTTGATACGCGGCGGCGTCTCGGTCTCGGCAGCCGAAGCGCCGTCGCAGGCGAGCGACGCTCCCAATCCGATCAGCGCCAGAGCGAAAATGTGTCGAGCAATCGTCATGGTTCCCGCCTCACACCCTGTCGCGCGCCGGCGCCCCGAGCGGCCCGCCTTGGCGCAGCACCGCTTCGCTGATCGAGGACGGCAGCCGGTCCAGCGTCTCGAACAGGCCGAGCAGCGGCAGAATCACCAGGAAATGGAGAAAGTACCAGGCGGTGAGGAGGCGCGCCGCGTACACATAGAGACCTTCCGCCGGCTTCGAACCGAGCCAGCCGAGCCCGACGCACACCAGGATGAAGGCCCAGAAGAAAACCCGATAGGCCGGCCGGTAACTCGCCGACCTGACCTTCGAGGTGTCGAGCCACGGCAGGAACGCGAGAACAACGATCGAGGCCAGCAGCATGACCACGCCGCCGAGCTTCGAGGGGATCGCGCGCAGGATGGCGTAGAACGGCAGGTAGTACCATTCCGGCACGATGTGGGTCGGCGTCACCGTCGGGTTGGCCGGAATGTAGTTGTCCGGATGGCCGAGGTAGTTCGGGATGTAGAAAGCGAACCAAGCATAGAGCACGAGAAAGCACGACAGGAAGAACGCGTCCTTGATGGTCGCGTAGGGCGTGAACGGCACCGTGTCCTGGTCCGACTTGGGCTCGATCCCGGTGGGGTTGTTCTGGCCGGCGACGTGCAGCGCCCACACGTGCAGCACCACGACGCCGGCGATCACGAACGGCAGCAGATAGTGCAGCGAATAGAATCGATTGAGCGTCGGATTGCCGACCGAATAGCCGCCCCACAGCCACGTCACCACCGATTCGCCGACCAGCGGGATCGCCGAGAACAGGTTGGTGATGACGGTCGCGGCCCAGAAGCTCATCTGGCCCCACGGCAGCACGTAGCCCATGAAGCCGGTGGCGATCATCAGCAAAAAGATGATGACGCCGAGAATCCACAGCACCTCGCGCGGCTCCTTGTAGGAGCCGTAGTAGAGCCCGCGGGCGATATGGATGTAGCACGCGAGGAAGAACATCGAGGCGCCGTTCGAATGCAGGTAGCGCAGCAGCCAGCCGTAATTCACGTCGCGCATGATGTGCTCGACGGAATTGAAGGCGTGGTCGACGTGCGGGGTGTAGTGCATCGCCAGCACGACGCCGGTGACGATCTGCACCGCCAGCATGATGCTGAGGATGCCGCCGAAGGTCCACCAGTAGTTCAGGTTGCGCGGCGTCGGATAAGCGACGAAGGACGAATACACCAGGCCGCCGATCGGCAGCCGCGCCTCGAACCACTTCATGAAGCGGCTCTGCGGCTGATAGGTCGAATGTCCGCTCATGCGTGATCCCCGGATTGCGTCGACGGCCGCGTCAGCCGATGCGGATCTTGGAGTCGGAAACGAACTCGTAGGGCGGCAGCGGCAGGTTGGCCGGCGCCGGCCCGCGGCGGATGCGGCCCGAGGAGTCGTATTGCGAGCCGTGGCACGGACAGAACCAGCCGTCGTAGTCGCCCTGGTGGGCGAGCGGGATGCAGCCGAGGTGGGTGCAGATGCCGATCAGCACCAGCCATTGGTCCTTGCCCTGCTTGACCCGCGCCTCATCCGACTGCGGATCCGGCAAGGTATGCCAGTCGACGGCGCGCGCCTCCTCGATGTCCTTCTTGGTGCGATGGTCGATGAAGATCGGCTTGCCGCGCCAGAACACCTTGATGACCTGGCCTTCGGCGATCGGCCCGAGATCCACCTCGATCGGCGCGCCGGCCGCGATGGTGGAGGCATCCGGATTCATCTGGGTGATCAGCGGCACCACCGCGGCTGCGGCGCCCGCCGCCGCCACTGCCCCGGTCATGATGTAAAGGAAATCGCGGCGAGTGTGTTCGGCCGAGGACATCGTCGTCACGTTCGCAAGTCCTTTCCCGTCTTGCCGGTCCGTCCGCCCGCGCTGAAAACCGCCGAAAGCCCCGTTGCGAAGCGTGCAAGGACCCCGGCGGCGGCGAGCAGACCCGCCGCAGCCGACCGAGGGAATGACGGCGGCTGCGCGATCCGGCGGCGTTCTATTGGCACCCTTGCCGAGGGAGTGCAAGCCCGCTATGGCGCCGGCGTGCAAGAGTCGCATAAGCGGTCGCACCGGCCACCGGTAAGCGCCTTGTGGGACGCGATATTCCGCTATTCTGCGCGGCTGCCGCAGCGGTCCGGAACAGCGTATCCTGTCCGCCATGCGCATTGCGCTTTACCAGCCGGATATCGCGCAGAATACCGGAACGATTCTGCGGCTCGCCGCCTGCCTCGGGGTCGAGGCCCACATCGTCGAGCCGGCCGGCTTTCCCACCACCGACCGCGCGTTCCGGCGCGCCGGAATGGACTATCTCGACCACGTCCGCCTGGTGCGCCACCCGGTGTGGCCGGCATTCGAGCACTGGCGAGCCCAACAGAAGCTGCGGCTCGTGCTGTTCACGACGGGGGCCGAACGAAGCTATCTCGCGCATCGATTCGCGCCGGACGACATCCTGCTGTTCGGCCGTGAATCCGCCGGCGTCCCCGCGGAGGTGCATGCCGCAGCCGACGCACGGCTTCTCATCCCGATGCGGCCGGGGTTGCGCTCCCTCAATGTCGCCATGGCCTGCGCCATGGCCATGGGCGAAGCGCTGCGGCAAGCGGGAGGCGCGCCCCCGACCGGATAGCCATGATCGTGCGTGCCTCGTCCTGGCGTCATTGCCCGTTAGGGGCGGCAAGCGCCTCCACAGCCGCTTTCAGGCGCGGCAATTCGTCAAGGACGACATTCCAAATGATGCGATCGGACAGCCCTTCGTATTCATGCCGAAGCACGTTGCCGATGTCCCGGACTTTTCTCCATGGAACCTCTGGTCGCGTATTCGCGGTCTCGTCCGGAATAGAACGGCTCGCTTCCGAGATGATTTCAAGGGCGCGCTGAACCATCCAGCGCAACTGCCAACTGGCCTCGAAATCCTGAAGGGATTTGCCGCGGGTTATCTGCTCAACCCGGGCAATCGTCTCCAGGATGTCGTTGAAGACGTGCCCAAGCTTGCGTGCCATCAGAAGACGCGGATCGCGGACCGCTCTATGTCAGCCTTCAGCATCGGATGAAGGCCATCGCGCGTCGTCACATCGACCGGAACCTTCAGTTCATCCTCGAGGTATTGCTTGATGCCCACGAGATCGAATGCGTTGAATCTGCTGTCCGGATCGTAGTCGATGAACAGGTCCAGATCGCTCTCCGGCCTGGCCCCGCCTCGCACGGTCGAGCCGAACACGTATAGCGAGGTCGCCCCCATCGCTCTGATGGCAGTGGCTCGATCTTTCAGCTTTATGATTGCCTCGACTCTGGTCATGCCGGCATTGTACCCGATAATCTCAATCTCCTGAACCCCATCGGCCCCGTAATCGACGTGAACCACGCCGCAGACATCGGTACGCGCAAGGCCCGCGCCCAAGCCTGGTTCGAGACGTTGCGCGACGACATCTGCGCGGCGTTGGAAGCGCTGGAGGACGCGGCGCCGGCTCACCTCTACGGGTCAGATCCCGGGCGCTTTGCGCGCACGCCGTGGCAGCGCACCGACCATATCGGCGCACCGGGCGGCGGCGGGGTCATGGCGGTCATGCACGGACGGCTGTTCGAGAAGGTCGGCGTGCACGTCTCAACCGTGTTCGGCGAGTTCGCGCCGGAGTTCCGCAACGACATCCCGGGCGCCGCGGCCGACCCGCGCTTCTGGGCCTCGGGCATCTCGCTCATCGCCCACCCGCACAATCCGCACGTGCCGGCCGTGCACATGAACACCCGCTTCGTCGTCACCACCAAGGCGTGGTTCGGCGGCGGCGCCGATCTTACGCCGGTGCTGGAACGGCGGCGGCGCCAGGACGACCCCGACGCGGTCGCGTTCCATGCGGCGATGCAGGCCGCGTGCGACGCCCATGCGCCGGTCGCGCCTTACGGCAAGTACAAGGCGTGGTGCGACGAATATTTTCATTTGAAGCACCGCAACGAGCCGCGCGGGATCGGCGGAATCTTCTTCGACTGGCACGACAGCGGCGACTGGGAGGCCGATTTCGCCTTCGTCCAGGACGTCGGGCGCGCGTTCCGGCGCGTCTATCCGCAGATCGTCCGCGGCAACCTCGCGACGCCGTGGTCCGAACCCGAGCGCGAGGAGCAACTGGTGCGTCGTGGCCGCTACGTGGAGTTCAACCTGCTGTACGACCGCGGCACCGTGTTCGGGCTCAAGACCGGCGGCAATGTCGAGTCGATCCTCTCCTCGCTGCCGCCGGTGGTGAAGTGGCCGTAGAGCAGATGACGATCTCCTCGTCATCCGCTCTGCGTTATTGTTGGAGCATGATCTTTTCCGAAAACCGGTGCCCACCCCGGATCGCGTCCGGGGCAGGCTTTTTCGGGATCATGCTCTAATCCGCGCTCGGCAGCCGCCGCATGGTGAACTCGATGCGGCCGTCGGGAAGCTCGCGCCAGTGCTCGATCTCGGTCATGTAGGCGGCCTTCGGGTAACGGCGGAACAGTTCGCGCGCCTGGGCGCGGGCGGCCTCGCGCTCGAGCGCGAAGGTCTCCCGCCGGTAGCCGTCGTCCGGGCGTCCGCGCGGCCGGCGGCGCAGGGCATCGGCGCTGCGGCGCGCAAGCTCGGACGGATTGCGGCTCTGGGTCATCGGCCCCGAATCTAAGCGCCGATCGCGGTCCATGCCAGCCCGGCGAGCCGTTCACCAGAACAGGGCGCGAAACACCAGGAACGCCCCGCCGAAGATGACGACCGCGTCGAGCAGCGCGGTATGCAGGTGGATCGGCAAGCGATCGACCAGCGCCTTGGCCAGGAACGCGCCGGGAAACGCGATGACGCCGATCAGCAGCGCCAGCGCGACGACTTGCGCCCCGACCACGCCGGCGAAGCCGAACACCGCGATCTTGATCATGCCGATCACGATCGAGATCGCCGCGTCGGTGGCGATGACCGCGCCCCCTTCGAGCCCGGCCGCCATCAGCAGCGACAGCAGGATGATGCCGGCCCCCACGGTGCCGCCGACCACGAGGCCGAAGCCGACCGAGGAGACGGCGAGCCCGCCGTTGCCGACGTGCACGGCGCGCCGCTTGAGGAACCGGCGCAGCGGTACACTCAGCATAAGCATCGCGCCGATCACCAGGCTGGCGCCGGCACTCGACAGCAAGGTGTAGGCGTAGGCGCCGAGCACGGCGGTCGGCATTGCCGCGACCAGCACGATCAGCGTGCGCCGGAGGTCGACGAGGCGGCGAAACGCGACCGCGCGGCTGGTGTTGGTCAGGAGCGCCGAGATGGCGATGATCGGCACGATCGGCTCGGCGCCGACGATCGGCACCAGCACCAGCGGCATCAGCGCTCCGGTGCCGTAGCCGGCGACGCCGCCGACGATCGAGGCGACGAGCGCCATGCCGGCGACCGCGGCAAGCTGCAGCGGCGACAGCGCCGCGAGGGCACCGGCGAGGTCCATCAGCAGCCGGGCACGGCGGTGGCGTTGCGGGCGGCCGCCGCGGCGATCGCCGCGAGCGCGCCGTTGTCGCGCGGGAAGCCCTGCGCGATCCACGCCTCCTCCGCCGCCGCCAGCGCGGCGCCCAGGCGCGGGCCCTTGGGCACGCCGTGCGCCATCAGGTTCGCGGCCTTGATTGGGAAGACCGGCGCGACCCAGCGCTCGCCGAGCGTCGCCATGGCGCGCCAATCCGCATCGGCGGCGCCCGCATCGGAGCGCGCCCAGGCGAGCAGCACGCGGTCGGCGAACCGTTCGGGACCGAGCCGATAGAGCAGCACGCGCGCGGCGGTTTCACCGCCGGCCGGCGTCACCCGCCACCATGCGTCGGCCATGGAGGCGAGACGGTCATGCTCGGCGTTGCTCAGCCGCAGCCGCTGCCACAGCCGCTCGGCGTCCTCCGCAACCATGACGGCGAGCGCGCCGAGCCGGCGCACCGGATCCGGCTCCAGTCCGCACGCCGCCTCGATCTTCATTATGTTGCTGATGCCGGCGAGGAACGGCACGCCGCCCAGCACCGGCCCGAGCAGGCCCGATTCCGCCATGACCGCCAGGGTCGGCACCGCGCGGGGGGCGACCAGAAGCTTGAGCAGCTCCATGCGCACCCGCTCGCGCGACAGCTTGTCGAGCCGCTCGCGCGCGCTGACGCAGGCGTGCACGCCTTCGGGGTCGGGCGGTCCGGCCCCATAGGCGGCATGGAAGCGAAAGAAGCGCAGGATGCGCAGATAGTCCTCGGCAATGCGCGCGGAGGCCTGGCCGATGAAACGCACGCGACGGGCCGCGAGATCGGCCAGCCCGCCCATATAGTCGTGCACGGTGCCGTCGCGCGACAGCGACAGCGCATTGATGGTGAAGTCGCGACGCGCGGCATCGGCGCGCCAGTCGCGGCCGAAGCGCACGACGGCATGACGGCCGAAGGTCTCGACGTCCTCGCGCAGGGTCGTGACCTCGAACGGGTGATGGTCGACCACGACGGTGACCGTGCCGTGCTCGATGCCGGTGGGCACCGCCTTGAAGCCGGCGGCTTCCGCCCGCCGGCTGACCTCGGGCGGCAGCGCCGTCGTCGCCACGTCGACGTCGCCGGGCACCTGGCCGATCAGCACGTTGCGCACCGCGCCGCCGACGACGCGCGCCTGCTCGCCTTCGCCGTCGAGCACGGCCATCAGCTTGCCGAGCGCACCCTGCGCCAGCCACGCCGCATCGACGATGCGCGTCGACTCGCTTACAGCCGTCACTTCGCCGCTCCGGGGACGAGCTTGCCGTTCTCCACGTGGGCCGGGACGTAGGTCGAGCCGGGCTGCGAATGCGGGAACTGCGCAATCACCAGGAAACTGCCGAGCAGCAGGACGAGCGCCGAAATGGTGAGCCAGACGAGTCGCGGCGGCGACCACGCGGCGGGATCGAGCACGCCTGCCCGCGTCGCCCACAGGAACACCGCGTAGGCGACAAACGGCGCCAGGAACAGCGCCAGCTCGGTGAGCACCGGGCGGATCATGCGGGCCTCGGCCAAACGTCAGGCGGCATAGATGCGCTCGTACAGGTTCCGCAGAATGCCGGCCGTGACGCCCCAGATGTAACGTTCCCCGTACGGCATGGCGTAATAGCGCCGGCTGATGCCCTTCCAGTCCCGGCTGTGCAGCGCATGGTTCTGCGCGTCCATCAGGAACGCGAGCGGCACCTCGAACGCGTCGGCGACCTCCGACGGGTTGAGCCGCAAACGATAGTCCGGCGCGATGCGCGCGACCGTGGGCACGATGCGAAAGCCGCTGAAGGTGAGATAGAGATCCAGATAGCCGATCGGCTCGATCAGGCTGTGGAGAAGCCCGATCTCCTCCTCGGCTTCGCGCATGGCGGCGGCGGCCGGGGTTGCGTCGTGCGGATCCATCTTGCCGCCCGGAAACGCGATCTGCCCGGCGTGGCTCGCAAGATCCGCCGTGCGTTGGGTGAGCAGCACTGCCGGATCGGGCCGGTCGACCACCGGCACCAGCACGGCCGCCGGGCGGGTGGCCGCCACGCCGGCCCGCTCCCACAACGCCGGATCGAGGTCGAGGTCGCCGCGCGTTGCCGGCGCCGCGTGATCGTGCAGCGCCGGCGGCACCTCGAGCCGCAGCCGCGCCCGGGCGCGATCGAAGAAATCGTGCCCGACTTCCGACGGTCTCGCGGCGGCGGCGCTGTCCATCACCTCAAATCCTTCAAGCTGTCGGCCGGCGCCATCGCGAAGAACTCCCCGGCCGAGGCCACGCCGAACATGCGGGCTCCCGCGATCTCGCGCTCCTCGCCGAGCTCGACCAGATCGTAGAACAGGGCGCGGGTCACCTTGGCCCACAAGTCGCGCCGCACGTGAAGATAGGGCTTGAGCCCGCCGGTCGCGGTCTCCGGCTCGAAGCGTAGCGCATGGCCCGGCCCGCAGGCGACCCAGTCGTCCACATTGGTGCGAAAGTGAAGCTGGCGGCCCGCGCCGGCGTCCTCGACTTCGAGCTCGACCGCGAGGAAGGGCGCATCGTCGACGGCGATCCCGCATTTCTCGACCGGGGTCACCAGAAAATGCTTGTCGCCCTCGCGCTTGAGCACCGATGCGAACAGTTTGACCAAAGCCGCCCGTCCGATCGGCGTCTTTTGGTAGAACCAGGTGCCGTCGGCCGCAATGCGCATGTCGATGTCGCCGCAATAGGGCGGGTTCCACAGGTGCACCGGCGGCAGGCCCTTTCCGCCCGCCCGGCGGGCAGCGCCGGCGATCGCGTCCAGTCCGGTGAATTGTTCTTGCCTCGCCATGCCCTATCCTACGATGACACGTCGCCGCGGACCGCTCGCGCGATCGTGAACGCATGCACCCTGCGCCGGACGTTGTACTAGCCAGGGAACGGCCCGGCGAGGTCCCTCCGGCGGCCCGTTTCGGCCGGAACTTGGTGCTGCAAGATCGCCATGATCGAGAAATAGCGTAAGCTGCGGGCAATCGAGAAGATTCGCCCAAGGTTGTCGGGCGGCCCGGGTGATGGCGCGGTTGTTGCATGGCGCCGATAGCGGTAACGGCCCCGCGCGGTGGTCGACCGGAGCATGTCAACAGGAGCCTGTCACATGGCGGTGCCGAGCGGCGAAGGACTGGAAAAGCTCGAGGACATGATCGTGCGCGCGGCGGAGTCGACCGCGGCGCATATCCGTGCGGCCAAGACTGCGATCGGCACGGTGATTTTCGGCCAGGACCGGGTGGTGGAGCAGGCGCTCGTCACCGTGCTGTCGGGCGGACATGCACTCCTCGTCGGCGTGCCGGGATTGGCCAAGACCAAGCTGGTCGAGACCATGGGGATCGTGCTGGGCCTCGACGCCCGGCGCATCCAGTTCACGCCCGACCTGATGCCCTCCGACATTCTCGGATCCGAGGTGCTGGAAGAGAGCCCCGGCGGCAAGCGGAACTTCCGCTTCATCTCCGGTCCGATCTTCGCGCAGCTGCTGATGGCCGACGAGATCAATCGCGCCAGCCCGCGCACCCAGTCGGCGCTGCTGCAGGCGATGCAGGAACAGCACGTGACCGTCGCCGGCGCG
>Ga0210405_10005181_pt1 | contig 11996 bp, 17 predicted proteins | sample IncBWH11MmetaG_FD_155492 | JGI IMG/M metagenome (GOLD analysis project Ga0210405, IMG submission 155492) | Forest soil microbial communities from Barre Woods Harvard Forest LTER site, Petersham, Massachusetts, United States - Inc-BW-H-11-M | ecosystem: Environmental > Terrestrial > Soil >... | reverse complement strand
GCAGCGCAGTTCCGCATTTTCCGACTCTGCCCGCACCGGAAATACGACACATACGGCCGCAGCGCCCAGCCGAGGCGTCGATCATTTGGCTTCCGAAGTAAAGGGATGACCGAGGCCCGCGAGGTTGATTTTATTTTTGCGCGGTTATGGCGATCGGTTGGGATTTGTCACCAGCGGCGTGAAATTGATAAAAAACCACCGGTTTGAAATTATCGAAGCGGCGGGTTGAAAATTGTCGGCGCTGTTGCCGCCAGTTGGCCCGACCGATCGATGCTGCCGCCGTGCTCGGGACTGTCAAGGCGCGGCCTGGAGGTGTCGGAGAGGGCCTCTCGAGCGGAGCGGCGGCCGGCCTTGACAGCTCCCTGCGCGCGTCGGCGTGGGCGATCTGCGGTCGGGACGGAAGAAAGCCTGCGGCGCGGTCGAACAAAAGAAAGCACCAGGAACAAGAGAGCGCGTTCGATTGGGACGCGCCGCCCGGTATTCAGAACGGTGGGTGTTTGTCGAACAGATCGAGCTGCTGGCCAGGATAGTCGTCAGGAGCGGGCCTGAGGGATTCGTTGTGACGGCGGATTTGGGCGAAGTGAGCTGCCTCGAATTGCAGGGCGATCTCCATCAGCATGTCGGCGATGTAAGCGGCCGCCTCATCGGAGACGGCGTAATCGGGCAATTCGAACGAACGTATTGGCGTCATTGCGGACCTACTCTTCGACCTCGTCCTTCATGCGGAAACTTTTGCCTTCGATGACGACGGTATCGACGTGGTGCATGACGCGATCGAGAATGGCGGAGGTCAGCGTGCTGTCATTATTGAAGATCTGTACCCAGTGCTTGTAGACGCGGTTGGTGGTGATCACGATCGGAGCACGCTCGTAGCGCTCGCTGATGATCTGGAACAGCAGATCTGCGCCGTGCTTGTCGATGGGCAGGTAGCCGAGTTCGTCGACGATGAGGACAGCCGGCTTCAGATAACGGCGGATCTCGCGCTTGAGTTGGCCGGCGGACTGGGCGGCGGCCAAAGTGTTGATGATGTCGATGGCGGTGGTGAAGAGCACTGAGTGTCCACTTGTACAGGCGGCGTGGCCCAACGCGATCGACAAGTGCGTTTTGCCCAATCCAACGTTCCCGATCAGGACCACGTTGGTGTTCGTTGCAATGAAGTCGAGACGAAACAGGTTCTGGATTTGCGCCCGATTGATCTTTTTGGGCCAGCTCCATTGGAAGTCATCGAGGGTCTTGCAGACAGGAAAGCGGGCGTTCTTGATTCGTCGCTCGATGCTGCGCATCTCGCGCGTGGCAAACTCACCCTCAACGAGCTGCGCGAGATAATCGACGTGTGAGCGCTGCTGTTCGGCAGCTTTGCTGGCCAAGGCTTTGTAGTGACTTTGGACGTATTGCAAGTGCAGGCGCTGCAGCTGAGCATCCAATTGTGTCTGATCACTCGGTGTCATGATCGTTCACCTTGTAGTCGTTGAGATCCGGGGGAGCGATGTCGATGTCGAGCAGATCGTGGCGGCGGGTGAGCTGCAACGGCCCTGGTTCCGGCAAGGCCCGGGTGCGTGCTTCCAGGATGTTGGTGATGTATTCGGCGCTGAACGCCTCAAAGGCGAGCCCGTCGGAGATGGCGCGTGCCACGAGATCGGGAGAATAGATCTCCGCCAGCGCGAGGATTTTGCGGACGTGATGGCGGGCGTTAAACCGGCGCTGCTCCAAGCCATCGTAATAGGCTGCCGCATCGGGCGAGAGCGCGAGAAAGCGCACCATCAGGCGCTGTTCGCTGGCGCGCCTGCGCTGAGCAATCAGACCTTTGGCATGATCAGGGTCTTCGATGTCCTGATGCCGGCCATAGTGGCGGGTGTGGCGGGCAATGAGTTGGTTGTCGAAGTAGATGCAAATGCGGTCCGGATAGGCTTTGACCGTCAATCGGCGGTGAGCATAGCTGACGGGCACGGAATAATGATTGGTGTCCAGGCTGATGCGGAACTGGCTCGAGGCAACACTCGCGAAGGTGCGTGCGATGTCATAGGGGTGCGGGTTGAGCGGCCCGAGATGCGGTCGTTCTTGCATCAATAGATCGATGGGTCGCTGCTGCGTCTCGCCGTGGATGCGTACGTTGCCGATGGTGTCGAGCCAGACCTGTGCAGCGGCTTGGATGGCAGCAAATTCGGTGAGCTCGAGGCCGTTGAGAAAATTCTTCTTGACATAGCCGACACCGGATTCGACACGGCCCTTCTCATTGCCGCGGGCGACATTGCAGGGCTCGATGGCGAAGCCGTGATGGCGGGCAAAATCGAGGTAACGTGGATTGAAGACCGGGGCGACGCCGGCCAGCCGCTGCAGGACCGCCGACTTGAGATTGTCGACCATGACTCTGGCCGGCACACCGCCAAACGCGCGGAACGCGTGTTCGTGGCAGGCGAGAAAATGCTCCATTGTCTGGGAGACGGTGAACTCGACGAACATCTGGCGGCTGAAAGCCAGCACCATGACAAAGAACGAAAGTCGACGTCGCGTATTGCCGACGGCGACGCTTCCGTAGGCGCCCCAGTCGACCTGTGCGCACTCGCCGGGAGCAAAATGCAGCTTCAGATAGACCGCGCGCTGGGGTGGGCGAACGCGGCTGACGTAATCGCGCAGGATGCTGACACCGCCGCGATAGCCTTCCTCGCGTAGCCGCTGAAAAATTTGTTGTGCGCTGTACGGATGGCTGTCGAGCAAGCGCATGATGCTCGGCTTGAATGGATCAAGCTTGCTGGGACGTGGCCGGCTGCGTCGCGCTGTGAAGCGTGCCCGCGCCAACCACATCGCCACCGTGCTGCGATGAATCCCGAGGAACCGGGCGATCTGCGCAATCGTCAGACCTTGGCGGTGGTGGCAATCGTGAATCTTACAGAATGTCTCGTAGTCGATCACGACCGTGCCCGCTGTCAGGCTCGGTCATGGCAATCCCGGGCCGCGGAGGAAGCGAGAATGTCTTGGCCTAGCCGTAGCAAACGGTCGGTGGTGCGGACGATGTCATCTTGTAACGGTGTCCCCGCGACATGGGCAATTAATCCAATTAAAACAGCAGGTTGCACCAATATGAGATCTTGCAACACAGAGCTCGCGAAATCGATTGTTTTGTTTGTGAGATCAATGGGTTGCGCCAACGAGAGATCTTGTAACGCAACGCCGGCGCGGCGCCTCTTGCACCAGTAGCCGGGATGACGCGATCGCCATGCTTTGACCCGGGCGACATTCGCAGGGCCACAGAAGTAGTCCTGGTTCTCAGGAGCAGCGAGCCAACGAGCCTGGCTTGCGGCTTTGCTCGCTGCGCGACAGCTCTGGGCCGCGCAATAACGCTGGTGATAACGATTACGCGGATCAGGGCGAAAAAGTTTGTGGCAGCTCTTGCACTTACGACGTTCCCCACTGGCCATCGCGTCCCTCCTGTGGGGACTCATGATCAGCCAATGCAGAGCTGACTGTTCTCCAAATCAGATCGACTCCCGGCCGGGTAACTCTGGCGCGGATTACGATCTCAAATCGCCGTCACAGCCCGCGCCAAAAGTGCAGATTCAAATCGGTGCTTTTAGTCGAAAATCAAACCGGTGCTGACAGCATGTCTACTTTGGTAGAGGCCGCGATGATCGCGGCAGCGTCGACACCACCGGGGCTGGTGGCGAGGTAGGCGGTAAGTGGGTCAATGTGGAAGAGTGACGTCAGCGCCCCGGCGAGTATGCCGCAAAAGGCCATCAGCAGTACGATGGCAACCAGACACTGGGGAAGAGCCCGTGCGGCAGCGGCTAGAACGTCGTGGGTGAAGCGCAATCCGATATTCCAGCCTATGAGCGCGAAGCTGGCGACCAGAACGACGGGCGGCAGCTCGATGCGCACCCAGCCAAACACATTGAGTACCGCTCCCAGCACCAGCGGGCCGAGAAGCACGCCGGCCGGTATCCTCAGGGCGAGACCGACGCTACCGCCGATCACAGCCAGAATTGCCGTCGCCGCGAGGTCCGGCAGGCTGATCGGCGGGAAAAAGCCGCTGGAAAAGCGGCCACCCCCACTGGGGACGAACATCAGGGAAACCACCGACGCTACAGCCGCTACCATCACGACGCGCAGGTACTGCATGAAGGCGACGAGCCGAGAATCGACGCCGTAAGCCTCGGCCATCAACATCATCACCGTGGCGGCGCCTGGAAGGATGCCCCATACCGCAGTCGTGCCAGGAATGATGCGAAAGCGACTCATGGCCCAGCCAACTGCCGCGCTCGCGATGATCGACAGCGCCACAACGCCAAGGAACAGAGGCCAATGAATGATAAAGCCTCCGACGATCGAAGAGGTGATCGAGCGGGCGACGAGACAACCTATGATCGCCTGCGCGGCCATGAGGAGGACGCGAGGAACCTTGACCGCGCCACCCGCGACCTGCACCAGGACGGCAGCCGCGAGCGGCCCGAGCATCAAAGCGGCCGGCAGCCTGGCACACTGAAGGACTGCCGCCGTTGCGGCGGACACTGCAAGGAGCACGACCCAGCGCCCCGCCGTGGATAAGCTTCGCAGCGAGCGGCCCCATTCTGCCGACGGTTCACTCACCTCTGGAGCTCGATTGCGTCGGTTTTCGCCACACGTCCCAGCATCGGGAAAATCTGCTCAAACGCAAAGGTATGCATCTCGGCCGACCGACTTGCGGCGGCGTCCTCTGGCAACACAACGGCGTAGCCGTGTTCATGAGCCGCCCGGGCGGTCGACTCCACGCCGATATTGGTTGCTATCCCGCCGATCACCACCGAGGTCACCCCCCGGCGGCGGAGCTGCAGGTCCAATTCGGTGCCATGGAATGCGCCCCATTGGCGTTTTGTGATTCTCAGGTCGGACGGTTCGGCCAGGCCGTCGGCCAGCTCGGCCCAACCTTCCGGCAAGCAGCCGGGTGGCAACTGCGGTGGGCGATCGACCGGCATTTTCAGGGCGTCGCCAAAGTCCAAAGAGAAGGCGACATTGACAAGCATGACCGGCGCCCGAGCGGCCCTGAAGCGCTGGGCCAACTGTTTTCCCTTGGCAAGCACAGCTTCGCCGGAATAGGGAGCCGTTGGCATTCCGACGATACCCTTCTGCAAATCAATCAAGATCAGTGCCGTCGAAGCGGCAGGGAGGATTATCATCGGAATGTCCTTCTTCGAGTTCGAGACTTCTTATCTTCGCCTGTTGCCCAAGGTGGAGCGAATCCGCTACATATTTGAGGATAGCCTCAAGCAGGAGCATTATTTGAGCAAACCCTCAAATTCGTCAAGCCCTAATCGACGGTCGCTGGAACCTCAGCGGGATGTCGGCCGCCAACGCGTCGCGGACCTGATGCAAGCGGCGGCGACCGTGATTCAGGAGAGGGGATTCGAGGCAGCAACCATGGCGGAGATCGCGGCGCGGGCCGACGCAAGGATAGGTTCGCTCTACCGCTTCTTCCCGAGCAAAGAGGCAGTGGCCGATGCTCTCATGCAGCGATACGCTGAAATCCTGCAGGCGGAATATGACGCGATCCACGCGCGGGCTGCGGTGAGTACGCCCGAAGAACTCGCTGACACCCTCATCGATCTTTTTCTGAAACTCTATCCGCAAACGCGAGCTGCCACGGCACTGCTCGAGTCCCGAACCGACTGGACGGCGGTCCGTCGACGTTTCCGGGCTCAGGCGCTCACGGGAGTCAGAACGGCGCTGACCATCTGTACACCTGATCTCGATGACAACCAGGCTGATGACATCGCTGCCGTGGTTCTGAACAACATGAAGACGATGGTAGGCATGGCCAAAAAGGATGCACCGACCAGCCTGGGCGCACCAGACGAACTCAGATTGATGAACCGGCTCTATCTGGCAGCAAAGCTCGGAACTGGGGCGCCGCGCGCAAGGAAAAAGCGCGACGACTAAACTAGTCTGGTCTTTGGCTCAGATCAGGCGCGCGATCTATTGACTTTACTGTCGTCCCAAGCGCCGAATCCGCGCAATCGTCTGCACGATCCGTGTCCAAAGACCGATGCAGCGCCTATTGAAGCATTGCTGAGTTTGGAGACGTTTTTCCAGTTTGGCCGGTACCGGTAACGGCGCCGTTTTTTGTGTCCTGGTATCACCGACGAAATCTGCGACTGTCCCTGCTCGCTATTCGTCGAGCACCCGACGCCACGCGCCCGGACTTGTGCCAGCCAATCGGGTGAAGACTCGCGTGAGATGACTCTGATCGTAGAAGCCGCACGCCAAGGCCACATCCGCTAGCGATGATCGGCCATCGCGCAACTTCTCCTTGGCAAGCTCGATGCGACGCGACAATAGCCATTTGTGCGGCGCCATTCCAACAGTGCGACGGAACGCGCGTTGGAAATGACTGGTCGACAGGCGGCACTCCCGCGCCACATCCGCGAGCGGCACACCGCCAAGGTTGGCACTGATTATTTCCTTCGCGCGTCGCTCCTGCCATGGCGCGAGCCTACCGGGGGCTATCCGCGATACTGATCGCAGGCCTCCATAAGTCTGAGCGACGTGTATCCCGAGTGCCAGCGTGACGTGGTCCACAAATAGCTGGTTAGCTTGGTCGGGACGGCCGAGCGCCGGTAGGACTGAGTTCCCGAGCCCGACAATCGTGGCGTCCTTGATGCCGGAACCGGGCTCATAGCTCAAATCGCCAATGCGCGGCGCGCTCACGTCGTCAGCGATCGCGTTCAACGCTTCACGCGACAGGTAAAAAACCAGAAAGTGACACGGGTTGTCGAGGAGAAACCTGCGATCTCGTCTTAGATCATAGAGACAGGTGTCACCGGCTCGCAAGTCGCATACTTGGGTCCGCCGCCCGTCCTCCCAACATTGGTGAGCAGGTTTATCGCGTAACAGCAAACCGACATTGTAAGCATCCTCCTGCCGACTTGAGTCAACAAGCGCTGGCAATAGGTTATCACGTCGAATCTCAGTGATGGCTATGATGGCGTTTTTGCGCAGCCGCGTAACGATCGCAGCCACGTTATCGACTCGGAGTCGCTTGGCAAGTCCGTCTCCGTAAGCTTCACTAGTTGCCATCATCGATCCTCTCGAGCGGATAGACTCATCGTGCTCCATGTTTTGTAGACATGATCGCGATATAATTTACCGCGCTGCGCATACTAGCTTGAATGTAAACGCAAGTCGCGGAAGTGAGCTCTTTTCGACAATTAGCGATCGAATTGTACAACGTGAGCCTTCCAGTCCCAAGGCGAAGCTGGAACTCTGGGCACCTCCCAAACGAAGCCAAACTATATGCCCCCGATGGGGTCGTCTCGTCGGAGGTAACAATGTTTCGATTCATCAGAAAAAACCAGAGCTGCATTGCGGCTTTGGTCGCGTTGCAGGTGCCATTTTCTGATTCTGGCGCAAACGTAAAATGGCCGATGATTTCTTGAAAGATGCGAAGCTCGTTCATCCATTAATTCCAAGCGCCGAATAGGAAGTTGCGCGGTCATTTGCGTTGGCCGATTTTTGTGTACGGCAAGGGAAAGAATGATGGCTAATACAAGTAATGGCGCCTCCGATCATGCCGGTGACAGCAGGTGGAGCCCCGATAACGGCGACACTACAATAAAGATCACTGCAAACCTCAACACGCTCCTGGCTGATGTTTTCACACTGTATTTGAAGACGAAGAATTTTCACTGGCACATGTCAGGACCACACTTTCGCGACTATCACGTCTTTTTGGACGACCAGGCGGAACAGCTCCTTGCTACGACAAACGCGATAGCCGGGCGTGTCCGCAAGATCGGCGGTAACACCCTCAGATCGGTTCCGGACATCATGCGTTTGGCCCGCTTAACTGGAAACGAAGCTGATATGGTCGCGCCATCGCTGATGCTCGCCGAGCTGCTTAGCGACAACGAGCGGCTAGCCGGCTTTATGCGCGAGGCGCACGTCATCTGCGGCGGAGTCGATGATGTGGCAAGCATGAGTATGATCGAAAACTGGCTCGACGAAGCCGAAACGCGCGTCTGGTTCCTGTTCGAATGCGGGCGCAAGGCGTGAGCACATGGATGCATGCAAACGTGGCGCGTCCGTCACGACCGCTCGCCTTTGGCCAACCCAGTCCACCGACCAGCAATCCGCCATGGCAAACGCTCAAGCGAGAGCCTGCACAATTCTTGTCGAGTACGAAAGGGCTCGAACCAAGCTTGTCGGGGAAGCGGTGGCACTGACTAACGGAAAGGCCGGGACAGTGGACAGGCTTTGGCTTGATGAATTCCACGGCCTCCGAATTTCTATCAGAGGCCAAGAAGGCAATTGGCCGGTCTCCACGATAAAATTTTGCGGAGCAGTAGCAAGCTCTGGGCACGACGCACAGCAGTCGTGCGGCGGTACAAGCAAGACCGCTATGGTACGACGCCATGCTTGGCGAACCATTTAGGGCCGGGTCCGCGCATATAATGACGCTCGGGGCGATACCGGTCACAGGCAGCCGCGATAAGCTTGCTGCATCGAGTCTTTATATCAATCATGCCTCGGACAAGCCGCGCCATGGGTGACTGAACCGCGAGCATGCGACTTCAATGCGGCTTGCCGAGCACGAAAGCGAAGGGGACAAGGAAGAGCTCTTCACCGAGGTCGTCGTTGACGTGTAAGACCCAGCCGCGCCAATCTTCGAGGTTACGCGCCATGGTGAGAGATCGCACGACACTGGCCGCGTGATCCCGCGCCTCAGCGAGGTCGTCTACCACGGCGCCGCAGCGATCAACCAAAACCTCCTTCGCGTTTGAGCAGTGGAAATACACCTGGGTCATGTTCAGCCTCCTTCAAATGGGACGGATAGCAACGAAATGTCAGCGTCAGAGGTCTCCTCGACGGGAAGGCCCGAGAATAGAAGCGGTGAAGCTGTGAAGATCTGGAACCACATCCAAGCGGTGATGAGAGGGAAGAGGATCATCTGCGCAGCTCGCGGCTTGTCGTTGCCGATGAACTGCCACATTTCGTCGCCAGCAGGTCATTGAAAGCCTTGATCTCGGAATCAAGCGCGGCCAGATTCCGCTCGCGGTCGACGCACCTTGCGGCGGCCTGCCGAAGCGTCACAGACTCATAGAATGAGGCGGCGTAGGCGCGACAAGTCCTTAGATTGTCGGCTGCACGAGCTGGTTGGCTGCGTAGCACCGCCCAGCGCGTCCGAGAGGCGTCGATGTCCTTGCTTAACGTACACTCTGACGCAACCGCGAGAATCGTAGATGCGTTGATCGCAGCAGAAGCGATGAGAACAATTGTTCTTCTCATGAGTGAACTCCAGAGAGCGAGTTGTTGCGAGGAGACCTCCAGTTCCGCATGTCTGCCTTCCATTGCACGTGAGCCGTTCAGGGTGCGACTGTGGTTGCGCCGCCCAGAGCACGACTTCCGACGGACACGCGCTCGTTGTCCCTCGCGTGCTTTGGCAGGGCTATTCCCGCCAAAGTCTCTCGTGAAACGTACTTTTATGGCTTGGAGTACCGCGAGATATTGGACGCGGACGGCGCGCATTAGCCGATAATGCTGTGTCATCTAAGCCTGGATCTACAAATGCGGCGCACGCGGCTTCCACTGGGCCGTAGATGGCGGAACAATGACAGACGCGCTAGAAAGATCCGACCGCGCGAAATAGCGTGTGGCGCAAAGCGTACGGCTCAGGAGCGTTGCAGCGTGTCGGCACTAGCTTGAGCTTGTCAGCCATTTGGCCGAGCTCTGGAAGCAAACCGGCCTTCATTTTCTGAATCTCCTTCCTGGCCGGACAATCTGTGCTGACGGTAGATAGCGCAGCAATTACATGCGCGGCCGGATTGGAGCGCCAGAGGCCACAAGCGCGGATGGCTTCTTCCAATGCCTTCGGCTTTGAGTCTGTTTTGCGATAATTTGAATTCCTTTAGTAACGCCGCGTGGACTCATCCGCTACCCTTCGGTCGAAATCATTTTTGGCCAAGGAGCGAGCCATACCATGAAGATCATTGTCCCGGTCAAGCGAGTGGCGGACGCCAACGCGCACGTGCGCCTGAAATCCGATGGCTCCGGCATCGAAACAAATGGCGTCCAGATGTCGATAAATCCGTTCGACGAAATCGCCGTCGAAGAAGCGATACGGCTCAAGGAGAAGGGCGTTGCACAGGAGATTGTTACCGTATCGATCGGTCGTCCCGAGGCCGCCGAGGCATTGCGTAGCGCCTTTGCAATCGGAGCAGATCGCGGCCTGCTCGTTACGACGGATAGCGACGTCGAGCCGTTGGCGGTCGCGAAAATTCTCAAGGCGGTGGTGGACGAGGAGAAACCCGAGCTGGTGATTCTCGGAAAACAGGCGACAGATTACGACTGCGACCAAGCGGGGCAAATGCTGGCGGGTCTCTTGGGATGGCCGCAAGCAACATTTGCGTCGAAGGTCGAGGTCAAAGGGACCGACGTACTTGTCACGCGCGAGGTCGACGGCGGCCATCAGACGTTGCGGCTGCGATTGCCCGCGATCATCACCTGCGATCTGCGACTCAACACTCCGCGTTTCGCCAGCCTTCCCAGCATCATGAAGGCAAAGAAGAAGCCAATCACCCAGAAGACGCTCGATTCCTACGGCATCGACGCGAAACCGCGGCTGGAGATCTTGAAGTTCAGCGAACCGCCACGCCGGAAGGCGGGCGTAAAGGTAAAGAGCGTGCCGGAACTGCTGGACCGGCTCAGGAACGAAGCGGGAGTGCTTTAGATGAAAACTTTGCTGCTTGCCGAGCACGACAACAAGGTGCTCAAGGAATCCACCGCCAGGGCGCTCAGTTGCGCTATGGCGCTTCAAGGCGAGGTCGATCTGCTGGTGGTCGGAAAGGCGTGCCGCCCAGTTGCCGAACAGGCCGCTCAGCTCGCCGGCGCAGCGCGGGTGCTGCTGACGGAGGCGGATTGCTATGAGCACATGCTGGCCGAACCGGTCGCTGCGCTGATCGTGGAACTGGCGGCGCCCTACGATGCCATCCTGGCGCCCTCGACCAGCTCGGGACGCAACATCATGCCGCGGGTTGCCGCGTTGCTGGATGTCATGCAGATCTCAGATGCGACTCGCGTGTTAAGTCCGGACACTTTCGAGCGGCCTATCTATGCCGGAAACGTCATCGAAACGGTTCGAGCGACGGATGCAAAGAAGGTCATTACCGTACGCACCACCGCGTTTTCGCCCACGGCCAGCGGCGGAAACGCATCGATCGAGGTTGCTGCACCCGTTGCAGACCCGGCGATATCCGCATTCGAGAGCGAGGAGGTGCACGTTTCAGCGAGGCCCGATCTAACGGGTGCTCGCATCATCATCTCCGGTGGTCGGGCGCTGCAGAGCCAGGAGAATTTCACCAAGTACATTGAACCGATCGCCGACCGTTTGGGGGCCGCAATCGGCGCGTCGCGGGCCGCGGTGGATGCGGGTTATGTGCCCAATGATTGGCAAGTTGGCCAGACAGGCAAGATCGTCGCTCCCGATCTGTACATCGCCGCCGGCATCTCGGGTGCCATTCAACATCTGGCCGGCATCAAAGACGCGAAGATCATCGTTGCTATCAACAAGGATCCGGACGCGCCGATCTTTCAGGTGGCTGACTACGGTCTCGTAGCCGATCTCTTCACGGCGTTGCCGGAATTGGCCGGCCAGCTTGAACCTTTGCACGCCTAACCGACGGCTGCGCGGGCCCGCGGGCGCTCCGCGGGCTCCACAGCAATACTCTCAAGGAGAAATCCATGCCCTCATACAAAGCACCGATCCGTGAAGTTCTGTTCCTCCTCAATGACGTGTTCGAGGTCGAGCGTTACTCCAATCTGCCCGGATTCTCTGAACTGACTGCCGACACGCTGCAGCCGATGCTGGAGGAGGCCGGGAAGCTGTCTGAGGGGGTTTTGGCCCCTCTCAATCGAATCGGTGACGTGGAGGGCTGCAACCGCCACCCGGACGGGTCCGTGACGACGCCCAAAGGATTCCAGCAAGCCTTTCAGCAGTACGTCGCGGGGGGCTGGATGGGAGTGACGGCGCCCGA
>Ga0210405_10005180_pt1 | contig 11996 bp, 16 predicted proteins | sample IncBWH11MmetaG_FD_155492 | JGI IMG/M metagenome (GOLD analysis project Ga0210405, IMG submission 155492) | Forest soil microbial communities from Barre Woods Harvard Forest LTER site, Petersham, Massachusetts, United States - Inc-BW-H-11-M | ecosystem: Environmental > Terrestrial > Soil >... | reverse complement strand
ACGTCACCATTCAACCAAAACAATACTGAGGCAGCGCGCTCGCGAATAGAGCGCTCGCTGTGTAGACGCATATGAACGGAGTATTGATGACTCGTCAATTTGTTCCGTAATTGATGTGCCTTTTTTCTACGATTCACAGTCGAAAAACTCACTTTGGGAGCATCTCAAATTATCACTCGTAGAGTTCTAGTGTCCTGAGCGAGACAATACTTTGGCAAGTCGCTCAACTTTACCGAGAAATCAAATCCGCATCTGCGGTCCAAACCAAAGACTGCGGATTCTGATTCCGCTGGTCCAAATAGTCGAGCATGGCTTTCTCCAACACTCGAACGGCACTATGACTGCCTCGACGGACACAGCGATCGGTGACCTCGGCGAATAACGTTCACCAGGTTCAGCCAACTTCCGCTGGTGGGCCTGAAATGAACGTGATAGCGCGGTTGTTCGCGCTAACCAATTTCGAACCTTGTCGACATTATGTGGACCTTAATTATCCATCACCAGATGCAGGTCGAACCTGGCGGGAAGACTGTCCTCGATCTCATTGAGAAACTGCAAAAACTTCTGATGCCGGTGTTTGTGCTCTCCAGTGAAACACGATGGTTAACTGGCGGGAGCCTGACCAGCAAGGAGGACCTGCCCCAAGACGATGTAGCAGGCTCGCCGAGAGCTAGCTTGGCTCCCAGAACTTTAGGCTTGAGTCGCGTTGAATGGAAGCCGGATGTGATTTCGATACTCTGAACTGAGTACCAGTTTGGCGCTCGAGACGGAGCCTGTAGTAGGGGTTACGCTCTGACCTGCGGTAGGCAACGGAACATGGGAGGCGCGACTGCCTTCTTCACTCACGGCCGTTTGGTCCGCGCCTTGGCTTGGTCGGCACGAAAGGACTTGCCTTTGATCTTGAAGATGATCGCTCTTTCGACCAGGCGATCTGGAAGGGCCATCGGGAGCAACCCTTTCCCAATATGCCCTTTTCTTATCCTCGCCAGGACAGACTTGTCTCGAAAAAGCGTCGGAAACGTGATTCGACCAAGGTGCGATCGCGATGAACGGGACAAACACCGTTGTTGACGGTTCATGATACGTAGTACACAATCGGAAATGTAGCCTGTCTTTTCTGCAGCACCTTGCCATCCGCTGCCTCGTGGGCTCACGTATTGGAGGAAATATGAAATCCTGCGTAATAGCATTTACTCTGGTCTTGGGGTTCTTCGGTTCCCACCGAATGATCCGCGCTGCATCGTTCGCCTCACAACAATCGCTTTTCCTGTTGCGATAATCGGAACGGCCTTCATGGATTCCTCGATTCGAATGGCGTTTGACGGTGATTCATGTCGCAGGCGTGAGAGGGACCCGCGCATCTGCTATCAGCAATGTACGCACCGTTGCAGGAATGTTATGGACATACTGCCGCCAAGTATCCCGGTGCCTAGGAAACGCCCGGATGGCATCAACGATGCTGGCCAGATTGTCGGAACGGCTGCTGGCTCTGGCTTCGGCGGCCCTTAGGCTTTCCTCTACACGAACAGCGTTTTTACGCCTTTCACTTCGCTGGAATGCAGGGCCAGAGCGTCGGTGGTTGAAGGCATCAACGATTCTGCGAGAGTCGGACTACGTTCGACGATGGCTCGTGGAAGTAACGGCGCCTTCACGACATTCAATCTCTGGGCAGCTCCCCTTCCTGAGGCATTCGTCATTAGCGATTCCGCACAGATTGTAGGGGCATGTCCTTTTTGACGGCGTGACTCCCACAGCGAAGCCTTTCTTCATAAAAATGGCCTCTTTATGGATTCGACAATCCAGACGCCCTCTGCATGGGAGCAACGATCGTTGGCCAGATCTTAGGCTTCTACCTCGGTGGTCGGATCAAAACCGATACATATGAGAGCGCCTGCCCTGTCAGCGGATCTTCTTCTTTGGCTCTTCGTTCGCCATACGGACCCACTCACACCAACCGAGTCTTTTTGCTGCCTGCCGGCAGGCTGGCCGCGCTTACCCATGCATCGACGAAAGTGTGTTCGGCGGCCTTCGGCCTGTCCTTCGGCTGAAGCTTCAGCTTCGGATGTGGTTCTCGATATCCTTCCTGCTTCTTCAAAATCCGATAGGCGGCTTCGGCATGTGACCACCAATTTAGCTAGACGCGTTTCGTGCCCGAAGTTGCTGCAAGGGTTCCACGATCCACGCGCAAACCTCGTAATATTCAGCAACCAAAGGAGAGCATGCCTCTGCGACAATCTCCCGAAGCACGAACACACGAGTGCCCCAGATTGTGACTTCGGGTTGAATCTGAGACTCTGGCATCACAAATTCTTCAACGAATTCGCCTTTTCGAGTGAATAATTTTGCCTTTATCATAGCCGGTGACGCCTCCCGATTTGCCAACAATTCTACTTTCTGGGCGCGACCTCGGGAACACCCAAAACCTGCCAATGGTGGTTCACCTGATAAGAAGCGTTGCAATTTGATGGTGTGCCCGAGATTGGGCCAATAACGACTCCCACGTCACGTTCTCAGGTGAAGCAAAATCTCTTCCCTCTATATCTGCATTCACTGCGGCGGATGGCGCTAGATCCGTGTTGATGACGGGAGGCTGCGGGTGGGATTGATCACTCAGCGCTTTGCCAAGCGGTTGTTTGGCTGCATCGGCGTCGCGCAAGGCTGACAGCAGGAAATCAATGGTGGCACCGGCCGGATTAATGGCCCGATACAGATAGCACCAGCGGCCGTGCACGGTAACCTAGGTCTCGTCCACGCGCCAGGATTTGTTGGTCGGCTTGAGATGCCGCAGGATGCGTTGCTCCAGTTCTGGATCGTAACACGGCACTCAGCGCCACCTGGTCGTATGGTCGGCTTGCAGCCCGTGCTCGTCTAGCAGCTCTTCGACGTCTCGCAGCGATAGCGAGTATCGCAAGTATCCGCGGACGGCGCAGAGAATAAGGACCGGCTCGGTCTCCTGCCATTTGAAAATTGCTTGTCGGGTTGCCATTTTGGGGTCCTTTCACGCTACGAGCCCCACTCCGGTCACTCGCAGCACCTCCGTCCCCCTGACAAAGATCAAGCGGCGACGAACTCGCTCAAGAAGACCGCCGCGTTCTCACTGTGACGGTGCCGCACCGGTTTGCTCAGGACCGTTAGAACCGAATCCCTGGCCTCCGTTGATTTCGATGATTCTGGCTTCGTCTTAGACCGCTGCTAACAACTCTCTTAATGACGTCCAAATAGGCGCTGGCGACCGTCGCCGAAGCATGTTTGCGCAAGTGATCCGCAGCATACTGGTGGTACTGGCGCCATGTTTCCGGGGAGCGCAAGAGACTCGAGAGAGTCTTCGCCAGAGCCGGAGCATCACCATTGGGAAAAGTCAAGCCACAGGGCCCAATAGCTTGCTTCAGACCCCCAACTTCGGATCCGACGACTATACATCCACAGGCGATCGCCTCAAGCGCAACAATTCCGAACGACTCCTGCACCAAGGAAGGCACGACTAGAATTCGATGGTAATTCAATATAGCGGCCAACTCCAGACCCGATCTTTTGCCGATGAACTCCACCTGATCCGTCAGTCCCAGGTCCCTGGCCTTGCCGATCAGATGATCCCAATCCGGACCCTCTCCGACCACGGTTAAACGTGGTCGGAGCCGTTCGTCGCGAAGGAGAGTCAGTGCTTCGAGTAATAATTGCACGCCCTTGTCGGTTATTAGCCGGCCGACAAAGACGAGCTCGCGTTCGCACGCAGGCCTCTGGGCTTTCCGGAAGGTACGGTCGTCATATCCATTTGGGATAACCAGACAGTCGGGACCCATGTACTCCGCCACCACCTCACTGCACGCGACATTTAGCGCAAAACGTGACACAAGAGGCTGTAGCCGGCCCCGTATGCCGTAGTTGGGATAGAAACAGTGATACACCACAACCCACGGACGCCGGAAGAAGAGTAACGGGAAGGCTACTTTGAGACTGAGGTGATTATGCACGAAGACATCACAGGCACCGACTAGGCGGATTAGTTGGTACCAGGATGGTTTCCGGACCACAGTAAAGGGAAAATCCGCTGATGCCGGCGGGGACTCCACCGTCCGGGTGATAACGGTAACCTCGTGGCCCATCGTGGTAAACTCTCGGCCGAGTATCTCCGTCATCGTCTCTATCCCGCCAATGTTCGGGTGAAACGAGTAGGACCACAACAGGATCTTCATCGGAATTTCTCGGCGGGGAGAGGCGACGTCCACGGTTTTAGCCGTCCCCGGGGTGAAGACCGTAGATACTCCGGCGCGAGCCGATACCCGGGTTCGTACTTGCTGGATTGCCTCCAAATAGGCAGTCGCAACAGCCGCTGGGGTATGTTTGTGCAGATGATCCTGAGCGCCCTGGCGGTACTGAGGCCATATTTCCGGAGACACCAAGAGCCGCGAGAGGGCCTTCGCCAACGCGGGAGCATCGCCATTGGGAAAGGTCACGCCACAGGGTCCAATGGCCTCCTTCAGACCCCCACCTTCCGATCCGACTACTATACATCCGCAGGCGATTGCCTCGAGCGCGACAATTCCGAACGGCTCCTGCCACAAGGAGGGCACGACGAGAATCTGATGGCAATTCAATATGGCCGCGAGTGTCTCGCCAGATCTCGCACCAATGAACTCCACCTGGTCCATCAATGCTAAATCCCTGGACTTAGTGACCAAGTGATCCATTTGCGGACCCTCTCCGACCACGGTCAAACGCGGTCGGATCCCTTCGGCGCGAAGCAGAGCCAGCGCTTCGAGTAATACATGCATCCCCTTGTCAGTTATTAATCGGCCGACAAAGACGAGCTCGCGTTCGCGTGCAGACTGGGGAACCTTCCGAAAGATGGTGTCATCGTATGCATTCGGGATCACCTGACATCGGCAATGTGTGTACTCCGCCACCGCCCTGCTACAAGCCACATTGAGCGCAAAACGTGATACCAGAAAACGAAGACAGCCGCGCACGCCGGAGGGTGGATACCAGGTTTGATACACCACCAGCCACAGCCGCCGGAAGAAGAGTAACGGAAGGGCTACTTTCAGACTGAGATGATTATGCACAAAGACATCACAGTCAGCGACCAGGCGGGTTAATTGGCGCCAGGAGGGTCTACGGACTACGGTAAAAGGAAAATCCGCTGATGCCAACGGGGACGCTCCCGTTCGAGTTATCACGGTAACATTGTGGCCCCTAGCGGTAAATGCTTTGCCGAGTATCTCAGTCATCGTCTCTATCCCACCAACGCTGGGGTGAAACGACCAGGACCACAACAGGATGTTCATCGGATAGCTCACTTGGGGGGACAAGGCGTCTAGTGTTTCCGAAATCGTTCGGCTCCAGACCGTCGGTTGCGCCTAGCTCCGTACATAGAACCAAGAATAGAAACAAATCGCGAGACCGCAATCATGGCGCTCAGCAGTCGAGATGCAGAATCGTTACCAACGATGATGCACGATCGTTACCAACAATGGTGGTGGCGCTATCTGAAGAATCGTTCTGGTCAGGCGGGAATTCGCTTGGCCACGGGAGCAGAATGGTAAGCCTTACTTTTCATCGGTCTTCATGCAATTTCATCATCTTTGCCGGATCTTGCACAAGTTGAGCAGCCGACCCTGTCCGTGCGCCCCGCCGAAACGGTTTTGAGCCGACACTGTTCTGCAAGCTGTCGCCGGAAAGAGAGGGAGCCGATCGACCGCGGTCCTCTTCCGGCCCGGGAAACAAACTGCTCCGACCGTCTATTAACCTGTGGCTATTAACACGAAAGTTCATCGTGGTGGAATGATGGGGTAGAAGATGATCCGGAATCGCCGTCGCGAACATCGGAGCGCCAAGGATCGAGCCCGAGTAGCCATGGCTTTATTGGAAGTCAAGATGATGCTGCGGCGCTCTTAACCTTGCCGTGACCACCTGGAAAACGATGGTCGCGCCCCTCTCGTCCACCGGCATGCATCCCATTTTGCCGATGATCAGAATCTTGGGCGCCAGGTAAACTCGGATCCTGCAGTCAAGCGATCCTTCTTGATAGGCCCGGCTAGATCGGGCACCAGTCCGTAAACGGGCATGAAGTAGGCCCCGAAGCCAGACTGAATCGCTGCTTCCGCCAGCGCTACACTAAGCCACATTACAATGAGTCTTGCCAAAACCAGCCAGAAACATAGTTCCCATGGTCCCGAGACCATTACTATTCACGACCCGTTTCACCATCTTACGGCCAGGGCCTTAGCGTTCGATGAGGGCGAAGTTCCCGATATATTTCTGTGAGGTTGCCGATGGCAACCGATTGGCCGGTTCCCCTTCGTGGATTGCCGATCCTACGAGAGTCCCAACGCCACTATTGGAGCGCCTCTGATTTCGATTGCCGCGCTCGCCGAAATAGGGACTTTGCTGGACCGTTTGTCTGAGTACAAACAGCGGGAGGTGCCCGCGCGTTGGCCCCGCTGTTGAATGCGGCTGGCGAACCGATCGAGCCGAATGCGGAAGAACACGCACGAATCCAGATATCGACGGAGCACTTGACGCGCGCCATCGTATATATTCGACAGTAGTCACCCGACAAGTAACTCGCGACCAGGAGAGCTCGCGTCTAGAATATGGTTTGGCCTATCACGCCGTCAGCTTGCCTTCCAGCGCGTCGGGATAATCGACGAGGATCTGGGTCGTTCTAGATTCAGCAAGTTGAGCGGCCCCGCCTCCAGCATCACGTTGCGGAAGCCTGCACAGGAGAGGGGCGCAGGGCTCCGCATTGAAGTGTCCGTCTGTCCCGCAATGGCCGCGACTGGCACCAGCTGAGTGAGCTATGCGGCCCCGTTCGTGCCATTGTCATCGATCTCGTGGCATACGATCCGGCGATCCTCAATATTTGTCTTCTGCTTGGTCTCAAAGGGTCTTCTGCTTGGTCTCAAAGGAAAGATGAGCGAGTTTGTGTTGAACCTATTGCGGCAACAGTCGCTGGAAACAGTCCGCCAAAAAGCTTGCTGGAGCCAGTTTCAGTTCCAATTGCCAGTCGGTTTCCGGTAGACCCAGAACGGCAAAGGGAGATCGAGCCCGATCATCGAGTGCAGCAAGGCTGTGCATCTGGTGTTCACAAAGATGACGGAGTCGGGACGTGCCCGGTAGCTGTTGTTGTGGGCCGGGGAGAGAAAATGAACTTGCCGGCGATTGTACCCGAGGCGCCACGACACGTCATCTGGAAGCTGCCGGTACACAACACGATCTGGCATCCGATGTACGCCGGCGCGAACTATCTGATCGAGGGCGCGCGAGAATAATCGCGCTCCTAATACTTGTTTTCCCGAATAGGTCACCCGGCAACAAATAGCGGCTGCCCTGCCAGGACACGAAGGCATCTCGAGCCAACTTCCGGAGTTCGTCATCCACGTGAGGACAGGGAGGCTGTCCATCCAGCGGCTGCTAGTTGAATCGATCTAGATCCCGGCCGTCGGCACCTGCTCGTGCGTGGTACCCTGCACGCGCAGGTTCGCAACTTCCCACACCCACCCTTGCAGCGGCGCATTCAAACCGCTTCAACCGCTCGGCTCACGAGCTTGCAATCCACACAGAAACTTTCGCCGCACGTAACGCTCAGCCGACGCCACCTGGCCTTTGGAAAAGGTCGTCGATTGCACCTCGTGATACTGGTGCTCAGCAGCGATTTCGCGTGACTCATCCTTTCCATCCCGGTATTTGGTCCGGAGTTTAAGCTGTTGGAATATCGAACAAGTGGGGTGAGGACCGCGTGTACTTCCACGACGATGAAGGCCATTTGCAGTCCATTCTGGCGAGTTGTACGGATCCAGAGGGGCCAATCCTTTTGTGAAGGGCACTCCTTCTTCCGCTGCGGAAGACTTGGTCCAGTTGGCGGCTCTGCTGGAGCGCTTCGATGAGACACGTGCTGACGCACACCTCCGGCTTCGCTTACGACACCTGGAACCAAGAGATGAGCGTCGGTGTGCAGCTCTGTAAAGATAATAACGCCGCTATTGTAAAAAAAACTGCGTCGCTCGCTTCTGGGTCTTTTTAGGCTATCTTGTGGCCCCTCGCACTAACTTGGTTAGCATGACTGGATTCTCCCGCGAAGATCAGAGTATTTCCATTTGAAGGGGCGGGCATTTTTCGAATAAGCGAGGATATGGCGCTGGAGGTTACGCGAGAAATCCTTGGCGGAGTAAAGGTTCCGCGAGCGATCACTTCCCCCTCTTAGCCGTGCAAACCATTGACCCAGGAAGAATTGATCAGCGCGAAGTGGAAGTTAACGCGGTGGCGGGGTTCGTTCCACGAATTGTTCGATTGGTTGGTTTTGTGCGCCGGCAAACTATCCAAGATAAAGTGCATCTCCTGCTGCCGGGTGCAGCCAGCGATCACTTGTTCGAGGAAGCTAACGAACTGCGCACTGATATGCCGCTCGGCGGCCCTTTTCCGCGTTCACATCCAGCGCCGCGTAGTCCGACAGTGTACCGCTGCTTTATATATTCAAAGCTTTGCCGTCCGGCGGAAGTCAATAGCATTCGTGAAAGGTTTAAGACATTTCTATGCTTCGGTTCACATTCCTGCTCCGGTTTTTATTTCATTATTTTATGCAGCTATCTTCTCGATCTTTGCTTCGTGTTACCGAGAGGAGGTCGCGATGGCCCAATAATGGGTTGCCGGACTCGTCGGCGTAGACAGGATGAGAAAAGACCGGTACACCGGTCTAGTGGGTGTATACTGGAGTGAATTCAAAATACCAAAATGGTAAATCGGCGCTTGAAATTATTTCAACTTTGGCCAGGCGACAGGGTGTTGTTTGATTCTTCAAGCCACTGCCGGCTTCAAGCCCGTGTGGCATATACACGACGTCTAATAGGCTGAAGGACCCCTGGGCACGTAAAGCACAAGGAGGATCCAAACTACGACTCCGAGTACCGTGTAAAAGAAGGTGCCCCCGAAGCTCAGGATCGAGAATCGAAAAACTAAAGTGCTCATACGCGTTGTATTTTGGGTGCTGGGGATTGTAATGGCCAGCATGGAGGTTTCGGCTTACCGCTACTTTGTTTCCACGGACGGTATTTCCTATCTCGATATGAGTGACGCAGTTTTTCCTGGTACAGAGTGGCGTCGACTTATTACTGGCACCTGGAGTCCTTTGTATCCCTTTCTGCTCGGCTTAGGGAGATTGCTGCGCCCGGATCCCTATCGCGAGATCGTTACTGGCCATCTCATTAATATCCCGATGTTTTTAGCCGCCTTTGCAGCGTTTGAATTCTTCTTGCGCAATGTAGTTCCCCGCGAGGAAATTTCGGATTTGACTCGGGAACATGTTTCTTTGCCGCGCTCGGTGTATCTGGTGGTGGGTTATACGCTGTTCTTGTGGGCGTCGATTGCGAATATCACACTAAGGACACTGAGAGCAGACATGCTGATGACCACTTTTCTCTTGCTGGCTATGGGCATGCTGTTGCGGATCAAGTGGCGGGGAGGCACCTGGGCAAGGTACTTGACTCTGGGGATGATTTTGGGATTCGGTTACCTGGCTAAGGCACCCATACTACCAATTGGCGGTTTGATCCTCGCGAGCAGCCTTCTCCTCGCGGGCGATTGGAAACGCACTCTGCCCAAGGCCTTGCTTAGCGCTATTGTGTCGTTAGCTATCGGGAGCTTGTATTTCATCCCGCTATCGCAAAAACGAGGCGACCTCACGCTCGGAGAGTCCAGCAGTTATAACTATCTGATTCATGTTGACCGACCCGAAACTGCATGGTACCTGCAGCAGGTGGGGAGAGGTAGTGGAAGATTTCTTCACAGTGCAACCAAGATTTTCGATAAACCAGCGGTCTACCAGTTCTCAGTCGAGCAAGCAGTCACATACCCCATGCGGTTCGATCCCGCCTACTGGGCGCAGGGTGTGAAGCCACGATTTTATTTGCGTGACCAGTTCCGGGCCCTCGCCGGTAACCTTAACCAATATAAGGATATTCTGGAACGCACCGGAGGGTTAATTGCCGGGCTGGCAGTGTTGTGGTTTGTGTCCGGTAATGGCCGGCAAGCACTCGTGGGGATCATGACCCAGTGGCCATTGTGGTTTATCGGTTCAAGCGGTTTGGCCATGTACGCGCTCGTGCATGTGGAAGATCGGTATGTGGGAGTTTTCTTTCTACTGCTTTGGATGGGGCTGTTGATAGGGCTGCGCGCGCCGGCGAAGCTACTGAAGGAGGTTGCACCAGGCATAGCATGGGGGATCGCCACATCGATTCTTATTCCGATGATCGCAACAGTTTGTTCCCATTTCCTAGTTGGATTTGGAGCACGGGACGTGGATGCAGAAGCCGCTAGGGAGTTGACGCGCCTGGGGATACACGCCGGTGACAATGTAGCGCGCATCAGCGCGGAGGTGACCGATCTTGCCTGGGCTCGCATGTTGCGGGTGTCGATCATCACGGAAGTGGACATCGAACATGCTGACAACTTCTGGAAATCCTTGCCCGATCAACAAGAAGGGGCGCTCAAGGCCATGGCGGCCACTGGAGCCAGAATTGTGGTCGCACATATATCTGAAGATCTTGCGCCGGCAGGATGGCAAAGGCTAGGCAAGACACTCTACTGGTTGCGGTGGCTGAATACGAGCTAGAACTAAGACGCCGAGTGATAGAGTCAGACCTCAAATGTTGTCAACCCAAAAAGAAATGTCAGCTTGACCGAGTTGCACCGAAAGTGTTGGAGATGCGGTTCTCATGTAGCGACGACAATCAGACCTCGAGTGCTGTAGGTCGCCGCGGTCCCGAAAAAGGGCGGCAGACGCACTACCGTGTTGCCCGGTACTCATAATTTTTGACAGGTGACAACCATGTCGTCGCTATAGCGCATGCCACGCAAAAGCCCCCGGGAGATTGCCTGCCAGCTTAGTGGGAGTCTTGGGACCATTCCCAATCCAGTGTAGCTGAAGCCTGTATCCGAGAATCCGGCATAATTCAGAATTCTCTCAAAGTCCCTTCGAACCAGCGCTGTCAAATTGATATTGCCGCCCGTGTGCGGGAAAGCCACGAAATGACCACGAACTACGAGCGAAACTAACGCACGCCAACTCTCATTATTGGGAGTCGTCAGGATTGCTCTTCCCCCTGGGCGCAAAACCCGGTGAATTTCGCGCGCAAAGGCATAGGGGTTCTCTAGATACTCTATTAAGCCCAGGGCAGTAACCAGATCGAACGAGTTGGCGGGACAAGCTACCGACCCGTTCAGATCCGTCTTGCACCACTGGACCTGGGCCGGCAAATCTGAGGGGCGCTCCATAAGATCGAGTCCCGTAATGGATGAGAAACGATCCATTCCGAGAAACGAACGAATAAGATCCGCCTTGCCGGCCCCGAAATCCGCTACGGCGCCTTGAAGATCCAATTTGCGAATGAACTCGAGCGCCGTGGTGTGAAGCTCTCTACTGCTAGTGCCACCGCTTGAATCGGCGATTCTCCTCCTCGTCGCGTCCAACTGCATCGGCCTAAACCGCGTGCGCACGCCTCAGCGCGTGAACAGGTACAAACCGGCAAATATCCTCGCCGTACTGGGCGACGAGAGAATGCTCGAATTTCTTCTCTTTCCTATGCAGTTTGAACCCGCACGCGGTCAACTCTGGAAGAAAGATGTCCCTCCGTTCAACGGCTTCCACTGTGGTAAGTTCCTCATCGTGAAGTACGAGGAAAAGAGTTCTGAGGCCCAAGTCGGACAGCAGGCGTATCCAGGCTCGAACGGTGAGGCGCGAACACTCGCTCCACGAATTCACATTAACTGCCACGTCGGAACATATCAGCCTGTCCGTTTCACTCAGTCTATATTGACAGCAGCCTTCGTGTAACTCCCTGGACGGGTCGAGCCAGAAGCGCTGACTAGACTGCGTTACAGCCAAGAGTACAACCGCACGGCGATGGCGACTGCCGATGTCAACGGTATCTGTTGTAACTGAGTCATTGTTCAAGTCTCCCCACCAACTGGGAGATGCTTTCCAGAGTGTAGTTGAAAGTTGA
>Ga0210405_10005179_pt1 | contig 11997 bp, 10 predicted proteins | sample IncBWH11MmetaG_FD_155492 | JGI IMG/M metagenome (GOLD analysis project Ga0210405, IMG submission 155492) | Forest soil microbial communities from Barre Woods Harvard Forest LTER site, Petersham, Massachusetts, United States - Inc-BW-H-11-M | ecosystem: Environmental > Terrestrial > Soil >... | reverse complement strand
ACATTGCCTTTCGCATCAAGTTGCTTGGGCTTGCCTTCTTCTCCGTACGCCAATTGCAACTTGTCCGTTTGTAGTTTCGTGCGCGTGGGGGTGTTGGCTTGCACGGATGCATCGGTCCATTCCATGCTTCCCGCCGTAAGCGTCTCGGCGCTAGTGGGTTTGCCGGCTTGGCCTCCCTTTCCTTCGCTGAACTCCATGCGGAGCGCCCCCGTCTGCAGGATTCGCTCCTCGCTGTTCTTGGCCATGTGCGTCCTCAGCAAGACTCCACCATTGAGATTCATCTCTTTAGCCTGATTCAGATGAGGCCAAAGATCGAGCGTTGCCGCGTCCGCGTGAAATTCGTCTTCTTCTTCGCCGTGACGCACCCCATGCACGCTCCCTGTCCCGTCCAATCGAGAGACCCACCCTTCCGGAGCAATCAGCGCTGTCATCTGGTCTGCATCGATAAGCATCGAGTCTGTGCCGCGCTGCGAGGTAAGTTCCGGCTGCTTGCCGTTTGCGCCTGCGATGGCCAGGAGCCTGCGCGCGCGAAATGCGGAGTCCAATTCGAGGGTGAGCTCTCCAGCCGTCAACCGGGCCGTGCGGGATTCGGCTTCTGCGGGGCCAAGAATGTGGAGTAATTTCGCATCCCGGCCGAAGTCGAGACTGGCGCCCTTCACCAGAACCTCCTCGTCTGCCCCTGCTTTCGCGGGCTTTTTCCCGCTATTTTTTTCCGCGGACGGTTTGAGTTTCAGCCGGACGTCTTGCAGCAGGCGCAGAATTCCTGCCTCCGAGTTGTATTCTGCTCCCACGGCATCGCCGCTACCGCTGGGAAATGTAAATGTCACGGGTTGCTCTGTTTTTGCGGCTCCGGTGCCTTGATTGAAAATCACGCCGCGGGTTTCGACGTGCACAATCTGCGGCGGAATTGCGTGATCTTTTACCCTTCGCTCCGCGTCTGCCGCGCTTTCTAAATCAATTTGAACGTCGCCGTTGCAGGCAATGCCGCCACTCCGTTTTCCGTACTGGCAGCTCTTGGTGTGAATGGTGTCGTGCCGGTCACCAGTTTTTCCGAAAATAGTGACTTTAACGTTCTCAAGCAGGCTGGCGCCCTGGTCCTTGAAATCCGTCGACTTCGAGGCTTCTACCGTGAAGATCTTGCGGGGTCCGTCCATCTTGGAGAACGTGAGGCCGCTAGATTGCTTCTCAACGTTCACGGGCGCCGCCGGTGGGGCAAGTCTCCGCTCTCTGATTCTTTGCCAGCCGCGCTTCAGATACACCCCAGCCGTCAAGCAGGCCAGCAGCAGCGCCACAGCCGCGGACCAGCGCGCATACCGCGCCGCTTCGCTCCTTCGCATAGTTTCAGTTAAGCAAAATTCTCAGGGACTGTATAGAAGAGGGCGAAGCGCGGAAGGGAAAAAGACTACCCGGCGGTTTCCGCAGAGGCCGCCGTGGTGGTGTCCGGCAGAATTCCGATGTTTGCTGCGGCCACGCTGTCCCGGTTGGTATTTTTCACCAGGTACATGGCCTCGTCAGCGAGGTGCAAGAGGCCCTCTTTGGTGCGCGAATCGGTGGGATAAGAGGCCACGCCCAGGCTCGGCGTAACACGGATACGCAACCCGTCCTCGTTGAGCCAGCGGGTTTCGCGAACGAGCTTGTGAAGCCGGCGTGCCACGTTGAGCGCGTTGTCCTTGGAGGTTTGCGGCAGGAGAATCACGAATTCGTCGCCGCCATAGCGGAACGCAAAATCGATCAAGCGGCAATGGGCTTTCAGCGCGTTGCCAATTTCCGCTAGCAGGCGTGAGCCGACGAGATGGCCATGTGTGTCGTTCACCTGCTTGAAATGATCCAGGTCGATGAACACGAGTGAGAATTGGTAGTTGTAACGTTGCGAGCGGTAGATTTCCGTTTCGAGGATGAAGCCCATATGACGGGCGTTGTAAAGGCTGGTGCAATCGTCCGTGATGGTCAGTTCGTGAATTCGCTTCACGTGCCGGGCGTTTTCGAGCGCGATGGCGGCGAAATCCGAAAGGGCCTCGAGCAACTTGAGGTCGCGATCGTCGAAACCTTCGGGGCCGAGGCAGTTGATCAGCTCGATGACGCCGAGGCAGGTGTCGCGGAATTTGACCGGGACGGCGACGATCGATTGCGTCTCGGTCTTGGTCTTTTCATCGACCTGCGAAAAGAAGCGCGTGTCCTTCGAAGTGTCTGCCACGACCACGGTTTCGCCGTGTTGCGCCACCCAGCCGGCAATTCCCTGGCCCACCTTGATGCGAACGTCTTTGAGCGCTTGTGAGGCTTTGCCGACGGCCAGCTCGAAGTAGAGTTCTTGTTTGGCCTCATCCAGCAAGAGCAAAGACCAGTTGTCGGGGCGCAGAAACTCGTCGATTTTCTCCATGATGGTGCGGAGAACCTGGTCGAGCTGCAGCGAAGAGGTCAGCGCCTTCCCCAACTCCTGGAAGATGGCGACTTCGCCCGCTTCGCGTTGCTCAGCGGAAACCGCGGGATTGCGGCGGCGTTCCACGGCTGGAAACTGCTTTACCTCGTCCACGCTCGGTTGATCCCTAGTTCGAAAGTTTTACTAGCCAGGCTTTGGCCGCCGCGGAAGACAACACCACGAGCGCGATTCGGGGCTGGTCCTCGAATCTTTGCCAGTATAGGCGCGTCGCAAAAAAAGGTGCAAGATTCTCGTGGTACAGGCGTGGCCATCTTGCCATCGGCAGCTACGGTGCGTACCGGCGGTCCCCCTCCTCGTCTAAATTTTAGCGTACAAACGAGCTCTGGGAGCCTTCGCGCAGGACCAGGCAGCCGGAAAGAATGTCGTGGATGGCGCGCTTGCTGGGCGTCAGGCCGACACAGAGGCAGTCGAAGACGAAATAGTAGCCGCCCAGGACGGGGACGTGCACCAGTAGGCGGCCGCCGCAGAAACGCAGGCTGGCTCGCCAAAAGTCCACGGGCTTGCCCGCAGCGTCGGCTACATAGAGCCCCAAGAAGCGCTTTCCCAGAGTTGCGTGCCAGCGCGAACTCTCCGAAAGAGCAAAGTAGAGCCAGCTTTCAACCGCGAAAAAGCAAACACAGACGAACAAGAAAGTCGGTCCCCACTGTGTGAGGTTCTGGTTAAGAAGCGTTCCCGCGCGATGATTGAAAAAGGGATTCGAGATTCCCATAGCTGCAGCCGAGAAAGAAACGAAGACCGCGAACGGGACCACGAGAAGAATCAGATCGATGATTCCGGCGATGAGACGAATCCAGAATCCTGCGTGGGGCAGCGGTAGGGCCGCGGAGAGGTCGTTGCGCTGAGTTACTCTCTGCTCTTCCAAGATGCGCTCCTAGTATCACGGGATTGCGGGCAAACAGCCTGCGCTTCAACGGCAGTCTTCTTCCGACCTAACTCTGCCGTCACACCTGTACCACCGTCCGAGACATAAACTAGAGGCGATGTGGTCGAATGATACTTGGGACTGAATGAACTTCTAACTTCATCGCAAGTCCCATTAAAACAATGCGTCTCCCCAAGCTCAACAAGCTATTTGAGGTAATGGAAATCAGAGGGGTGAAGGTCTTTGCCCATTGGTCCGTGCTCCTCATCGGAGCAGTTATCTTGATTGGCGCTCTAGAGGAACCATTGATTGCGGCCACCGTTCTAGCTGCATACTACGGCGTTATTCTGATCCACGAGTGCGGTCACATGATCGCCGCACAACGCAAGGGATGTAGGGTGTGGTCGATCGAGTTGTATCCTATCTGGGGAATCACCCGATTTAGCGAACCCTACTCCTATTTCGATCACTGCGTCATCGCTTGGGGTGGCGTCGTGGCGCAGGCGATTGTTGCGGTGCCACTTCTAATTTGGACTGAAACATTCGGCTACACTCGCTTTCAGGCGGTAAACGCGATTCTCACCATCCTTGGTTTTTTTAGTTTAAGTGTCGCAGTATTCAATCTACTTCCAATCCGTCCCCTTGACGGAGCAATAGCCTGGGGCCTCCTCCCCGCATTCCTCAAGCGCCTGCGCGCAAAGCCAGCCAGACGGGAACCCAGATGGTGATCTTGGAGATAAATTCACTATCTTTGTTCCAGTTGTTTGACACTCTGGCGTAGCACTCGGAAGCGGAGCGTGTATTCTTGTGACGGTGGAACAGAGAGCACGCGCAGGACTACAGAATTCTTCTGATTTCCTTGATACCATGCCCCAAGCGGCGCCGCAAAAGCGTCCTGAGAGTGACGCCATCGGCGTAACCTACCCGTCCCGCGATTTCATCGACGCTTTCATCCGTCGTCTTCAGGAGATGCACCGCGCGTTCCACGCGCAGCTCCTGGAAATAAGTCAATGGCGACTTTCCCAATACGGCTTGCATGCGCCGAGCCAATGTTCTCTTGCTCGATCCGGTGGTTGCCGCCGCATCGCAGAGCGAGAATCCGTGTGTCAGCCGGCCTCGCGCCCAGCGTTCGAAGCGCTCGACAAGTGGATCGGAGTGGGCAAGATGATCGACCAGGATGTAAGCAGATTGCGCAGGACGCGAGTCGACAACCAGATACTTTGCTGTCAAAGCGGCAAGCTTCGGGCTTTTCTGCCTGATGATCCACAACGCCAAGTCCATATGGCTCAGGGCCGCTCCCGCCGTAACAATCTTGCCGGATTTTACGATCATGTGCGACTCATCGAGGCGAACCTTCGGATATCTTTGGCGAAAGAATGGAGCGAGCCACCACGTTGTCGTTGCTGTTTGATTGTCGAGCAATCCTGATTCACCCAAGACAAATGTCCCGATGCAGGCAGCGGCCGTGCTTGCACCGCGATCCGCCCACGAGCGAAGTGCTTTGACTCCGTCGCTGACATCCGATCTGGCAAGAGCCGCTTGCAGCGGGCCCGGCATCTTGTATCCGATCGCTGGAACTACGACCCAGTCCGGAACGGTCCGTATGGATGCAGGACCAACCGGAACAACGAGCCCTTGTGATGTTTTGACCGCCTTGCGTACCCCTACGATCGCGACCTCAAAGCGCGGCGAAGCCAATCCCGACATTTCCGCGAGTTCGTTCGCGGTCTGAAACGCATCCAGCACCGTTGCCAAGCCAGTGTCAAAAACTCCATCGAGGGCGAGAACATGGATCTTCATGGCAAATATGATATCAATTTTGGCGTTCTTGCCAATAGCCAAATCTACGAGTAAGAGCTATCTTGGCGATGCCTGGATAGTATTCGGAAAAGGAGAACCAAGATGGTTAAGCTCGCACTGTTTGCGCGGTTGGAAGCAAAAGCAGGCAAAGAAAAAGACGTGGCCAAGTTCCTGGAAACAGGGCTTGCACTGGCCAATCAGGAAGCGACCACTCCTATATGGTTCGCGTTGCGACTGGGGCCCACGACATTTGGTGTCTTCGACGCGTTTAAGGACGAAAGCGGACGCCAAGCTCATCTGAATGGTCCAATCGCTAAAGCACTCATGGCGCAAGCGCCCGAATTGTTCGCGAAGCCTCCCGCCATCGAGCAGATTGAAGTTCTGGGCGCGAAACTTCCCTGAGATCGGGCGTCTCAGGGTTGCAAGCTTCCCATTCTCGCTCGTACACGGGTTGTTTGACACTGCTGCGCGACACCGCCTATAGTTTCGTCGAGGGATTTTTCGCGCCTTCCGCGGACTGGATTGTGATCGCACGTACGTCAAACTAGCGTTCGGTCTCGCCTGTACTGCCTGAGTGGCAGTCATCATGAGAAGAGGGGCGCCGCCGCAGCCGGTTAGTTTGCGATCGTTAGCGAGTCAGATCGCTCCGCTGCTCCGCGTGTATCGGCGAGGACAGGTTTCGATTCATGGCCAGTGGAACTTTTGGCGAACGCCTAAAGCGCGAGCGCGAGATGCGCGAAGTTACGCTCAAGGAAGTAACAACGGCCACGCGCATCGGTCCTCGCTTCCTGGAAGCGCTCGAGAACGAAGAGTGGGACAAACTCCCTGGCGGCATTTTCAACCGTGGATTTGTGCGATCCATCGCACGTTTTTTGGGCCTCGACGAAGAAAATCTGCTTGCGGAATATGACATGGCGCGCGGCGAGCAGAGTTTGCCGGTTCCCCAGCCTTACGAAAACAAGATTCCACGCCTTCCTATATGGGTGCCGATCCTGACTGTGCTTGCGTTGCTTGCCGTATTCGGCGGACTCATTGCGGGCGGTATTTATAGCTGGCGGCGTTACGCCGCGCATCGCGCCGCGAAGCGAACCTCGTCTTCCTCTTTTGCGCCTACGCAAACGCAGACCGGAACGCCAGGTGTGATACCGACTCCGGCTGCCAATTCTTCTACTGACTCCCCAACTTCTTCGACCGCTATTCCCCTGGACCTCGCCATTTCCACTTCCGCAGCCACACGCGTGCGCATCCTCGCGGACGGCACTCTGCTGCTTGATGCCGAACTTCCCGCAGGACAAACCCGGCACTTTTCCGCCAGCCAACAGTTTGAAGTGACCGCGGCCGATTCCTCCGCGGTGTTGCTGGAATTGAACGGTCGCGCCATGCCGCCCGTTGGAACTCCCGGAGCCTCCGGTACAATAGTGCTGAGTCAGAAAGATTTAAGGCAGGGATCCGGTGGAACCCCTCAGCCCTGATGTGCTCGAAGATCTCCGCGCAGGCCGCGCTCCCCGCGAGCGGAAGATTGCAGTTTGCTCGGGCGGAGCGCATCTCGCGCCCGCGGACCGTGCGGAAATTCTGGCCGTGCTTGCCGGCGATGCTGATGAGATGGTTTCCGAACGCGCACAGCAAGCCATCCTCTCGCAACCAACGGAGACTTTTGTCGAAGCCCTGAAGCGCGAAAAGGCCATCCCTGCGCTCTTTGCCTACGCCGGAAAACATCTTGCGGACAAACCGGGCGTCTGCGATGCCATGGTGCAGAACAAGAATTGTGCGGCGGAATACCTGGTTCCGGTCGCGCGTCATCTTTCTTCGCTCGGCGTTACGGCGCTAATGGAGGAGTTGGAGCGCGTCAGCGAGTCCCCCGCCCTCGCGGCTGCTCTCGAACATTCCTCGTCCATCACCGCGGATCAAAAACATCAGCTGCACGAGCTGATGGGCTCGGCCATCGACGTAGCGGCGCTTGCGGAAGCGGCCGCCGAAGCCGAGCCTGATGTCGTCAAGCGTCAGACTCTCATTGAGCGACTCGCAAAGATGGGCGTTTCTGAGCGTGTGCAGTTCGCGATGAAAGGAGGATCCGAGGCGCGGCGCACGCTGATTCGCGACTCGAACAAGGTTGTACAGCGTGCCGTGCTGCAATCGCCACGGCTGACGGATCAGGAGGTCGAGGCTTTCGCTAACATGACCAGCCTCACGGACGAGATTCTCCGGCTCATCGCCGGCAACCGCAAGTTTCGAAAGAACTACGCCGTCGTGCGCAATCTCCTTAACAATCCGAAGACGCCGCTGGACGTTTCGCTGCACATGCTCCCGATGTGCAATGTCATGGACCTCAAGAAGTTGACGTCCAATAAAAACGTGCCGGAAACCCTGCGCACCACCGCTCTCAAGCTGCAGCGCACGCGCGCCGAACTCAAAAAATAATCTTTGCCAGCCACAAAGGTCTTTAGAACCGCGGTTCCCGTGGAAACGCATCGCCCTTGCTGCGTTTTGGCTTTACAATCGTGAGCGGAGGCGTTCGAATATGGTTCTTCCATCCAGACTTCGCAGGGTCGCAGTACCTTTGCTGCTGGCTATTTCCGCAGCAATGCTTCTTGTGCCTGTTCTCCGATCAAACCAGAACGCCGGAGCGAATCAAGAAAAGACAGTGGATCCCTGGACCAATGCGCAGGTACTCCATGGTCCAGAACTTGTGCGCGAACATGGGAGCGCTAAAGGCGGAAGCGCTCCGACCATTGTCTATGTAGGCTTTCGCACGCTCTTCGAGGGTGGACACATTCCGGCCGCGTCGTTTCATGGCACGGCTTCCAAGGAAGAAGGCCTCGCCGAACTGAAAAAATGGCTTGCTACTCTGCCGCGCTCCACGAATCTGGTCATCTATTGCGGCTGCTGCCCCTTCAATCGTTGCCCAAACATCCGGCCTGCGTACACGACTCTTCACGACATGGGTTTCACCCAAGTCCGTGTCCTTGTGCTGCCAACAAGTTTTGCGGCGGATTGGGTCGAGAAGGGCTTCCCCATGCAGAAGGGCCTTTAAATACTGCCAGAGCTACGAGCACAACGAGCGAATTGCGGCGATATTGCCGTGATAATCATTGCCTCGGCAACTCCAAATCCCTCAATTGCATCTTGCAGAACAACGGCTCGAGCTTTCGCAAGCCTGAAGGCGCGAACTTGACGACAAGACCTCGACGACGGAGGGCAATATGGCGCTCGGCTTTAGCATCCGGTTTTCGCTGCGCATTCTGGGAAAGCACTGGAAACTCACCTCCATCGCCGTCTTTTCGCTGGCGATAGCGATGGCAGCCGGGGCGGTAGGATTTAGTGTTTTCAACGCGCTCTTGCTGCGGCCGCCCACCGTTCCTGCGCCCGAGCAGTTGGCTTCGGTTTATACAACCACACCTACGGAAGAGTTCAGCGGCACCAACTACGACGACTACAAATATTATCGCGACAACAATCACGTCTTCTCGGACGTCCTGGCGTTCCCGTACTCCATTGCGGTGCGCCCGATCACATATCAAGGCCGCACCAAATCAGGGCTGATGAATGCGGTCTCGGATAATTATTTTTCGGTTCTCGAGGTACAGCCAATTCTTGGCAGGGTGTTTGCGCGAGGCGAGGACGACAAGCCGTCCGCGCTGGCGGTCTTGAGTTATCCCTACTGGAAATGGCTGGGAGCTGACCCAAACATTGTGGGGAAGACCGTGAAGGTCGACCGCGTGCAGCTAACCATTATCGGAGTCGCGCAGAGGAATTTTGTGGGGACAATTTTCAGCGACCTGCCGGATATCTGGTATCCCCTGTCCATAGACGCGACGCTCAATCATCAGGCGCAAGACTGGCGCGCGGACCGCTCCGTCCATTATCTCGGCCTGGTCGGGCGGCTGAAACCTGGAGTGACACATCCGCAAGCGCTGGCGGACCTGCAAATGTTGTCGAAGCAACTCGCCGCGGCTTACCCGGCAACCGACAAAGATCGCGTCGCGCAGTTGACAGAAACAAGCATGCTACCCGTGGATTCTGTGCCTTCCGCAAAGATCATCTCAGCCATCATTTTTACGATCGTGGCGCTTGTCTTGTTCGCGGCGTGTTCCAACGTCGCCAATCTGTTGCTTGCGCTGGCAAGCGCGCGACGCCATGAAATCTTGGTCCGCGCTGCGATGGGAGCGACTCGCGGCCGTCTGATACGCGAGCTTTTGATCGACAGCACGCTCCTTGCAGCTGGTGGTGGATTGTTTGGCTTCTCGCTGGCGTGGCTTGGACTTCGCCAACTGATGCAGTTCAAGCCTTACATCCCAGGTATTGGCCTGCTTCCCTTGACCATTGATTTTCGGCCGGACATCCGCGTCGCGGCAGTGACCATGGCGCTGGTTTTTCTGACCGGTCTCGCTACGGGCTTGGTGCCTGGGCTCTACTCTTCTTCGCCCAATCTAGCGGGGGCGCTGAGCGGAGAAATCTCCGTAGGCGGAACGCGCAAGGGAAGGATCCGAAACGCTCTGGTGGTCATCCAGGTAGCCGTTTGCACCGTGGTGCTCATCGGTGTTGGTTTATGTTTTCAAAGTATGAGCAATCTCCGGTGCGTTAATCTTGGGTTTTCTGCGCACAACCTTGCGATCTTGACGCTCGATTTGCGAGCTAATGGCTATTCGGAAGATCAAGGCCGAAACATGTACGCGAGAATGCGTGAGTCCGCTACACACATTTATGGAGTGGAATCGACTGGCTTGGCCAGCGACCTGCCTCTAAGTGGGAATGGCGGCCACGAAGAACACGTTCGCATGGAAGGATCGCTCCCCGCGAGCCAGCAGGCTGCCAGCATTGCATCTGCCGCCGTTGACGAGAATTACTTTTCCGCTCTCGGAATTCCTGTGTTGGCAGGGCGTGTGTTCACTCCGGCGGATACCGCAAAAGGCACAGCTGTAATTGTCATCAATCATTTGATGGCGGAAAAATACTGGCCCGCACTGGATCCCGTCGGCAGGACGTTACGGATCGAAAGCGACAATCAAGTTGTTATCGTCGTTGGTGTTGTCGGCGACGGCAAATATGTCGATATCGACGAACCCGCCCGCCCGTTCATGTATTTCGACTTAAATCAGCGCTACCAGTCAGTTGTTTATCTCATGGCGCGAACGCATGGCAACCCGCATCAGTGGCTGACGCCGATGTCCGAGGCTCTACAAAAACTAGACTCGCAACTTTTCTTCCAGACGCTCACGATGGATGACTGGATGGATCTCTCGCTGTACGTGCCACGAATCACACTGGTCTGCACCGGTGCTTTCGGATGCCTGGCGTTTATTCTTGCGGCCGTGGGACTTTACGGAGCGGTGTTCTACTCTGTCAGCGAGAGAAAAAAGGAATTGGGCATTCGGGTCGCGCTTGGCGCTGCGCCGCGCGATTTGTGGCTCATGATTCTGCGACAAACAGGCATGGTAACGGCCGCGGGCATATGCTTGGGGATTGCCGGTGGAATCATCGCTAGCGCGCTCGTCCGTTCACAGCTGTATGGAATTCATCCGGTGGAGTGGATTGTCTTTCTTGCAGTTGCACTAGCTATGGGAGTTATGACCGTGCTCACGGCTTACTCCGCGGCGCGCCCGTGGATGAAGACCGAGCCGATGGAATCCGTTCGTCACGCCTGAGTCAGCGCGATTCCCAGACACTGGATTCTGTGCGGCCGTTCGAAAAAGCGCGCTAGACCTTACGCAATACCAGACAGCTCGCAATCATATCGTGGATGGCCTGCTTTTTCTCAGTGAAGCCCGCGATGATGTAGCCGATCGCGAGAGGAATCATGCCCGTGATTATTTTTGCGAAGAAGCGTCCCGAAGCCCGGCCGAAGGAAATCGGCTGCCCGGTCAGATCGGTCACCTTTAGATTGAGGATTTTTTTCCCAGGCGTGGCTTGCCAGGACGAGCTTTCCGAGAGCGCGTGATACAGCCAACTAACCAGAAAGACGATGCCAAAAAAACCGAAGAGAAACCCGAGGCCCAAAAAGGCGGCCGCGTCGTCGCTTATGTTCTCGCCGGAGCCAATTTTGCTGAGGGCTGCCCCCGCGCCCGTCAACACAAAAAGAGGAATCAAAAGGATCACGAAAGCGATTCCTGAAATTACCCCATCGATCAGATAAGCAACGAATCGCAGCCAAAAACCAGCATACGCCACGCCGCTGTAGCCCGCGCTTGCGGGGGCAAGCGGTGCCGGCGAAATTGGCGCGCTGGTGATTGGACCCGAAGCAGGTACTGAGGCGACGAGGACAGTTACCGCTTGGCCGCACGTGGGGCAGAATGCTGTCGCGTTCGAAATTTCGCTTCCGCATTTTGAGCAGTACACAGAGTCTCCTTGTTGTGTGAGTGGCCAAGCAGGGCGCCCGTTGCGCAAATCCTACTTCCCCTCCTGACGCTGGTCAATCACCTGTGACTCCAACGGTTTCCATCCTTGCGTTAATCAACCATCACCAAATGGGTTGAAAACGGCCACCTCCAGTTGCGCAAAATCCTGGTCGTTCCGCGTTGCGACCACAAGTCCGTGAATTCGCGCGGTCGCCGCGATCATCGCGTCCTCGAGAAGATGGTCCTGCTTTCCTTCCATCAGCCTCGCCCATTCGCGAAAACAAACGCCGTCCATGGACAAAATCTGGGCGGAACCGGCAAGCCGATCGACCCAGGATTCGATCTCCTCAGCTTTGATACGATTTTGAGGCCTCGTTCGTTCAATTCCTCGCTGCAACTCGCCAAAAGTCACTGCCGAAAGGTATATTTGCTCATCCCGAAGCTCTTTCAACCAAGCCAGCACACCTCCGTGAGGTTTGGATTTTCTCAGTTCGGAAACAACGTTAGTATCGAGCAAGTACTTCTTCACTCGAACTCCATCAACTCGCGCCGCTTTAAGTGGCCTC
>Ga0210405_10005178_pt1 | contig 11997 bp, 13 predicted proteins | sample IncBWH11MmetaG_FD_155492 | JGI IMG/M metagenome (GOLD analysis project Ga0210405, IMG submission 155492) | Forest soil microbial communities from Barre Woods Harvard Forest LTER site, Petersham, Massachusetts, United States - Inc-BW-H-11-M | ecosystem: Environmental > Terrestrial > Soil >... | reverse complement strand
TCTGGTGCACGGCGTTGACCTTGATGTCGCCCTTTTGGAAGCGTTCCATAGCGAAGCGGATCGCCATGTGCTCGGCCGCCTTCATCAAAAGAGGCGTATCGTTCTTTTCTGTGGGATTCTTTGCAGCCAGGCTTTCCAGCAGTTGTTGGAGGTTAAGCTTGGTATTGGGATCTGCCTGGGTCAGTTCGGTCTGCAGCGATTCTGTCTTGGCACCGGGGTCGGCACCGACCTCCCCGAACTTGGTAAGCAAGCGGATCGCCTGCATCACTTCTTCTTCCTGAAGCGGCACAACTCCACCCGCCCAGGTTCCCCCGCCCGAGCTACCGCCGTTGCCTGCATCAGCGCTGCCCGCGTTACTGCTGGGAATATTTGGGACACTGCCAATCGGGACGGTGCCGCCTGCACCGCCGGAACGGGAGCCTTCAGCCGCGGCAATCAGTTGCAGCAATTTCTGTGGATCGTTCAGCCATTCTTTGAACTCGGGGCCGAGACTCTGGGCGGCGATTTGCGCCGCAATGGTCACGTCTGCTGAGCCCGGATCAGCCGCTACAAATTTTACTTCGTTGATCCGAATCGTGGAGGTCTTGTTGTCTCCGAAGATGTCTTTGATCTGCTGGACTACGTCCTGAGCTTTCGAACCGCCCACGGCGAAAGCTTTGATCAGCCGGGCGAAATCGTCAACCGTGACTCCCTTTGAAAAGTGAATGCTGGCAAGCCCGGCCGCCGTCAGAAGTTGAGCGAAGCTGCGTTCGGCCTGCCCCGTTTCAAGGGCGACGCCATCCAGCAGGAGGCGGTTGTCGGAAACTCCCAGGAGGAAACCACTATCAGGCAAGCCGTGCTGCAGTTCATTCCACGTGACTTCAAATTGGCCTTCGGTGCGCTTGTGCTGAAAACCATAAAGACGCACATACTTCACCAGGATGTTCAGACTGTGAATAAAAGCGCGAGCCGGACGCATTCCGATCTTCTCTCTGGTTGTGGCGGCGGTGGAAATACGCGGCTCCTGAAACTCCGATCTAAGGTTAATGCACAAGGTAAGGGGATGCATGTTACGGAGGTAATTGTCCTCAAGTGGGCTTCAGGAGCGCCTCTGCCGCAGGCAGGACGAGAATTCCGAGCGGTTCGGATCTTTTTCCCGCTGCCGAGGTGTTCGCGAAATAGCACCCGTTCAGCACTGGAATTAATTCCCTCTAACGGCGAGAATGACTAGTTATGCTGCAACCTCAGAAACCACGATGCCTCTCCCTGTAGCCGTCGCCACAACAACAAACGCGCACAAAAAAGCAGGCCTCGCCCTCTGGATGGAACGGGTGCTTGAGGAATGCGACCACGCCAGCGTGGAGTTTGGAGCTGATCCGGTTCACGATCTGCGTGTGGCGCTGCGCCGCTGCCGTTCCATGGCTGATGGCCTACGCGTCATGGATCCCGATCCCGCGTGGAAAGAGATGAAGAAGGCAGGGAGGCAGCTTTTCCGCGAGTTGGGGGAACTGCGAGATACGCAGGTGATGGAAGAGTGGATACGTAGTCTGAGCAGTCCTGAAGACCCGGTAGCCATCGCCCTATTACAGTTTCTCGCCGGTCGTGAGGCGCATCTGAAGCAGCAAGCTGCCCAGGCATTACAGGACTTCGATCGCAAGCAGTGGAAGCGATGGATCGTCTCCTTGGCTCGGCGAGCGGCCAGAATGCGAACGGGAAGCGCCCTCTTCAAACATCTCGCCCTCGAGCGTTGGACCGAAGCATATCGATTGCATCACCTCGCGCTTCGCAGTCGCTCCCAAATCGCATACCACCGCCTGCGTATCGGCTTGAAGCGCTTCCGCTACATCGTTGAAAACTTCTTGCCGGAGCAACATGCCGCGTGGAGCGACGATCTAAAGGAATTACAAGACGTGTTAGGAGAGGTTCACGACCTCGATGTACTTTGGGCGACTGCACTCCAGGTCAACGCTTTTCCGGACGCTGACGCAAGGTCCAAGTGGCATTCCCGGATCAATGAAGAGCGCACGCGGAGGATCGAGAAATACCGTGGCAAGATGCTGGGCAAGTCTTCGCTATGGCAGGTCTGGCGGGCCGAATTACCGATCGGAACGCAGATCGAATCCGCCGCGCTGAGCCGGCTCAAGCTGTGGGCTTCGCTTCTCGATCCTGACTTCAAGCACTCGATTCGTGTTGCTCGGTTATCCCTTCAGCTTTATGACGGATTGCCAGCTAAGGGATCGCCCGCGGACTCCGGGCCGGGAGACGAACGCACCATCCTACAGGTGGCCGCTTTGCTGCATGATGTTGGCCTCGCCAATGATCAAAAAGGGCATCACAAAGCTACTTACAATCTGATCCGGCGTTTGACGCCTCCGTTGGGCTGGAGTGCAGAGAAGATGCGATGGGTTGGCATGGTCGCCCGTTATCATCGAGGGGCAATGCCTCAGGTTGGGCAAAAAACGATCGTGGGGCTAAGCCAAACCCAACGCCATGCCGTTCTGAAATTGGCAGGGATTCTACGCTTGGCCAATGCATTTGACAGCGAGCGTACCGGACGCATCCAACGTCTCCAAGTCCACGAGCACAATGGTTTCTTTGAGATCGCCGCGCAAGGCTACTCTCCTCGCGATAGCGTGGCCGAGAACGTCGCCGCCGCGCGCCACCTCCTCGAAACGGTCTATCGCCGCCCGGTGATGGTGAAACCACTGAGAGCTCCGAGGCCTAGGCCAGCAGCCAGAAGCTAGAAGCTTTCGAGTCACTTCCATCTGTGCCCGCCAGCGAGTACAACCTAACCATCTCTATGACTCACGCCCAACTGGTTCAGAAGGCCGTCGCATGGCTGCGCTTCTATCGTTGCGGAGTTGTTCTCTCCGAGCAAGCTTGCCTTAGCGGTGAAATGCCCGACGCCATCGGATGGAAGCGAGCCTGCCACTCTGTGCTGGTCGAATGCAAGATCTCGCGCGCTGACTTTCTCGCCGACCGCGAGAAGCCCTTCCGCCGGAAACAGGAATTCGGCTTGGGCTGTGAGCGCTTCTACCTTACGCCCGTTGCCATGCTTCGTCCTGAGGAACTGCCCGCCGGCTGGGGACTGCTCGAATGCCACAATCGGAAAATCAGGCTTCTCCAGCAAGCTGCAAAAAACTTGCGCACTGCAACCGGGTTTCGCTATGAAATGAATTTGCTCCTCGCCAGTCTCCGTCGCGTGGAAATTCGCATCGAACCCCGGAACCTGACCGAGTTCCTAAAGTGGAAGAATCGCCTGGCCGAGTATAACCGCGGCCAATTGCCAGAAGGCGTTGTGCCCGCAGAAGAAGAGCCTAACTTCTTCTTGGAGACCGAAGCTGTCCCCAATTGAGTGCAGTAAGCGATCACCTGATCCGTGCAAATCCGGGGCCGCTTTTTCTTGACTCAATAAAAAAACCGGGCTGGTTGGCCCGGCTTCTTACAGCGTCGAGTTGAGATGCGGTTACATCACAGCGCGGCGCAAGCTGACGCCGAATTTACACATTGGGTCAGACGAAAATTGCTATCCCACATCGGAGAAGACAAAGGAAACATTGCTGGGATAAGTGCAACTCTAAGGCCAGGATGGCGATTATCCATCGCTTGATGAGATTAATGTAAATCTATGTAGTACAATGGCTTGTTCGCGTATTGAATTATGCTGCCAAGGCTTCTAGCGCCTACCTTCCAACCAACATGCAAAGATTTGCACATCTTAGAATGCGACAATCAGAGCTCCCGGCGCCCCTCCATAGACTTCAGCATCGTGATCTCGTCGGCATATTCGATGTCGCTGCCCACGGGAATGCCCATGGCAATTCGCGTCACCTTGAGCCCAGCTCGGCGCAATTGCCCCGAAAGATAGGTCGCGGTAGCTTCGCCCTCGACCGTCGGATTGGTGGCAATAATCACTTCATCCACCTGGCCGTCCTCGACCCGCCGCATCAGATTGGAGATGCGTAACTGCTCCGGGCCCACGCCGTGCAATGGAGAGATCGACCCGTGCAGCACGTGATAAACGCCGTTGAAGTGTTTGGTCTTCTCGATGGCCCCGATATTGGTGGGTTCTTCGACGACGCAAACCATCCGCTGGTTGCGGGTAGCGCTGCTGCAGTACACGCAAGGATCAACATCTGTAATGTTGTTGCAGATGGAACATAAGCGCAGCTTGGCCTTCACATCGCGCACCGCAGCGGCCAGCGCCTCCGCGTCTTCATCATTCGAGCGCAGGATGTGAAACCCGAGCCGCTGCGCGGTCTTGCTGCCAATCCCTGGCAGCTTCTTGAGTTCATCGATCAGCCGCGCCATCGGCTCCGCAAATTTAGACATAGATAATTGTGCAATTGTGTGATTTGGTAATTGCGTAATTGAAAAACCGACGTTGCAATTGCGAAAGAATTACTCAATTACCAAATTACTCAATTATCAATTTCTTACATTCCCGGTATTCCCAACCCACCGAGCATTCCGCCCATGGTGGATTGCATGGCTTCATCAACTTTCCGGCTCGCCCCGTTGATCGCCGCGGTCACCAGATCCTGCAACATTTCCACGTCGCCGCTCTTCACCGCCTCGGGATCAATCTTCATGCTCAACACCTGCTTGCGGCCGTCCATTTTGACCACGACGGTGCCTCCGCCGGACGATCCCTCGACCACGGTCTCCTCCATCTTCTTTTGCAGCACTTCATATTGCCGTTTTGCCTGCGACATCAATTCTTGTATGTTGAATCCGCCCATTGCATCCTTCCCAGCGAAACCTCAAGTTCCTGAAGCCTGACATCACGCTTCACCGCTTTTGCTTGTAATCGATAATCGTCCTGATCTCCGCGCCAAACTTTTCCTTCATACGGCGGACAATCGGATCCTGTTCCGCCCGGCTGCGCCCTCCGCCGTTGGAGGACGGACGGCTCGTCGCCGTGCTCGCCGATCCGTTACCAGGGATCACTTTCAGCTTAAGCGCACGTCCAGCAACTCCACTGGCCGTCGCGATGGCAAGCCGTCTGGCATCGGCTCCGAGCGTCATGTCGATCACGGTCGCCGATGCTGCCACTTTGATCACCAACTCATTTCCATCGACCTGCCATTCTCCGCCTTCCAGCATCGAAACCAGCATTTGATGCCCGCCAGATGCCAACGCATTCAGCACCGGGTTACGCAGAGAATCCTGTTGCTGGTCGTCTTTCCGGACCGGTTGTCTTTCTGAAACGCTCTCTGGTCCGACGGATACTTCGGGTGCAGCCTCGGCGACCGCGGCTGGAGCTGCCGCCCCCATCACCACGGTTGCCGCGGCCCGACCGGTTCCAGACGCAGGAATACCCGCAGAGGGATTGTCGTCGCCTAAAAGCTGCGGCTTCCCACTTTTTCGAGCCGAATCTGCCGCGAAAGGCGAAACTTGAATCGCACGAGCAGGCGTTGTCGATTCCAACTTCTTCGCATCAGGAACAACCGTCGGCCTGCCCCCGGTTCGCGGACCGCTTGTGATAGTTGCGCCGGCAGCGCTCAACAACTCTTCGATCGGCAGCAAGCGTTGCGCGTGCGACATCTTCAGCAGGCCTAATTCCAGATGAAAGCGTTGTTCCTGCCGGTATCCAAGCTCACCATGAGTGCGCAACATGATCTGCAGATGCCGCGTCAGATCCTCTTCGCTGAACAGTTGGGCGACCCGCGCCACCCGCGCCCGTTCATCTCCCGAAATCTGCAGCAGGGAAGAGTCTCCCCCGGCAATCTTGGCCACTACTGTATTGCGCAGAAACCGCACCATCTGTCGCGCAAAATGAGTTGGACTGTGGCCTTCGCTGATCAACCGGTCCACCAGTCGAAGCACTTCCTCGCTGGAGCTCCGAGCCACGGCCTGCATCACTTCTTCGAGCACCGCGGAGGGCGCAGCACCCGCCAACTGCCGCACCGCATCGGCTGTGAGGCGTCCATTGCAAGAGGCAATGGCCTGATCCAAAATGGAGAGCGCGTCGCGTATCGATCCGTCCCCTGCTTCGGCTAACAACGCGAGCGCATCTTCGTCGGCTTCTATGTTCTCCCGGCCTGCCAGATCCTTCAGTTGCCCAAGAATCTCTTCAAAACGAACCGCCCGGAAACTGAAATGCTGGCAGCGGGAACGAATCGTCTGAGGAATATCTTCCGGCTGAGTCGTGGCCAGCATAAAAACCACGTGGCTGGGAGGCTCCTCCAAAGTTTTCAACAGAGCATTGAAGGCCGCATCCGTAATCTGATGAGCCTCATCAAGGATGTAGATTTTGAACCGATCGCGCGCCGGGCGATAACGCGCCGCTTCGCGCAACTCTCGAATCTCATCGATGCCACGGTTGGTGGCGGCGTCGATCTCAATCACATCCACCGAGTTTCCCGCCCGGATCTCGGTACAGGACTCGCAAACGCCGCAGGGCTCCGTCACCGGCTTGTCAGAAGACCGGCAGTTTAGCGCCATAGCCAAAATACGCGCTACGGTCGTCTTGCCGATGCCTCGGTGCCCGCTGAAAATATATCCGTGGGCCGTACGTCCCTGCTCAATGGCGTTCTTCAACGTCCGCGTAACGTGCTCCTGCCCTATGACTTCAGAGAAGTTTTGCGGACGGTATTTGCGCGCCAGGACCTGATAGCTCATGGTGTGGAAGCTCGATTATACGTGATGCTGGAAGCTCACGGGCGGTATCACGCCGGTGAAAAACTCGAGGATCGGCGCTGCCCAAGTAGGCCTGGACGCCTCTTCCGGGTAGCGAGCAGAGCGAAACGGGATTCGTGGCTAAAAACGTCAAGCCGCATCTTCCACACGAAGTCCTTGCAGAAAAGATACTCCACAGAGTAGGCTTCTGTGTTGGCTTTTTGGCCGAAAAGGGGCTTCCATGCAACTCAAACTAACTGTTCGTACGGTGGACGATATTGTAGTGGTCGATTGCGCAGGTCGCATAGTTTTTGGTGAAGAGTCCGCAGACTTGCGCGACACGGTGAGAATGGTGATCACGCAGAGCAAGCGCGTGATACTCAACTTGTCAGGCGTAACCTATATCGATAGCGGCGGCCTGGGAACGCTCGTAGCCCTATACACAACCGCCCGCAACAACGGCGGCTCGATCAAGCTGGCCAATCTGACCCAGCGCGTGGGAGACCTGCTGCAGGTAACCAAGCTGGTGACCATTTTCGATGTCTATGACAGCGAGGAAAAGGCTCTCGACTCATTCCGCAAGGGCGCAGCCGCGTAAGCTTCGTGTGGCGCGGGCGCCCTCGCCCGCGTCTATTTATCCGGTAATTTTCTAATCTCAATTGGCATGCGACCAGAGAAGGGCCATCTAACATGACGATGGACAGCCGCATCCTTGCCACAATCCGCAAGATCCCCCGAGGCAAAGTCTCAACCTACGGCGCCATCGCCCGGGCTGCTGGATGTCCCGGAACCGCCCGGCAGGTGGTTGCCGCGCTGCGCCGGTCCTTCGACCTACCATGGCAGAGGATACTGGGCGCCGGAGGCGAAATTAAACTCCGCGGAGACTCGGCAATCGAACAACGCTTGCGCCTGGAAGCTGAAGGAGTAACTTTCCGAGGACGTCGCGTAGATATGAAGCGACACGAATGCAAGTTCCCGCGAGTGAAGGTCACATCCAAGCGAAAGAAGAAGGGATCCACTCGGCCAAAGGTGGGCCGACGACTAGCGACCAGCGACTAACGACCAGTCCTAAACTGCTCGTCAATCTCAACCTGATAACCCGCGCTCAGCCGGTTGGTTTCATTGGCCATGCCCACCACCGCCATCAACTCTCTAAACATCTCGTCCGTCATACCCTTGTTCCTGGCCGATACAGTGTGTCAAGCAATGCGATAATCGCACTGGTTGCTGACGCTGACCGCAACGTAAATCAACTCCTTGGTCAACGGGTCGAGCGCCCCCGGCGCCATAATCTGCTTGATGTCTTCCCACGTCCGTTTCAAAGCTGCGGGATCGTTTGCAATGGCCTTCCAGAAATTGTTAATCCAATCGGTCTTCCGCACAGCCATAATGTCGTCGTAAACCGCCCGCACTTCCGGACTCGCGTCTTCGTACTCGACCAATCCAAGGGTCGCCATTTTATCTCCGAGTAGATTTGATACAGACCAGATTTCTCAGCACACTCCGCGATAAGATCTTGACTTATTAGCCCTTCGGTACCTGTCCGCTCAACAATTTCGCTAACTCACTCGACGAGCAGCGCAAGCCAACATAAAATGTCCCAAACAAGGCGTAGACCGCGCTCACTTCATCAAACCGCATCTCGTAGATCAGCTTTTTGAATACCAGAGGATCATCCGCAAACAAATCCACTCCCCACTCCCAATCGTCAAATCCAATCGACCCGGTGATGATCTGTTTGACCTCGCCTGCATACCGCCGGCCCACCAGACCATGCTCGTTCATCTGCCGCGCCCGCTCTTCAATCGGAACGGTGTACCAGTTCTTGTCTTCCCCGCGACGCCGGTCCATAGGATAGAAGCAAATGTAACGATGCTTGGGCACTTCGGGAAACAAACGCGGACGCATGGCCTCTCGCTGCCTCGCCAGAGTTTCCTTGATCGCGCGATTCCATTCCTCCGAGTGCGGTTCTACTCCGCGTTCCGCAAGCCCGCTGTACACTTTGATCGTGGACTCATACAGCCCGAGCTCAATCACCGAAAGATACGATGTCGTCGGCTCCAGATAATCGCTCAACCGCAGCCGGGCTATCTGCATCTCCGCCTGATTCAATTCGTCGAACGACTGCCGGAAGTGGACAAACATCAGATCGCCCTTATGTCCTATCAAGGAATAAAGCCCGGACTGGCCAGACGCATTCTGCTGCATCTTCGCCAGCACGCTACTGGCCTCGTGGATGACCTTCGCTTTTTGTGCCGGACGCAACAACCGCCAGGCGGACCAGCGAAAGCGCATCATCTGATGCAGCACGCTGTAACCTTCGATCGTTAACGGGACAGGCGGGATCTCGCTCGAAACCATGCTGGCACGCGCGTGTTCCGGTTGAGCAGTGCGGGAAACTGGCATAGGTTTTCCTCGTCGAACCTATTGTACCCGCGAACCGAACAATGCAGGCGCGGGCGCCAGCGCCCGTGCAGAGCTGCCAAAAATTGATACGCCAGTCAGAAGTATTCCGTCCAGAAAGTTCTCTTGAACACGCCAGTCTGCCGCTGCCAGAGTCTTGGGGAGTCGCTCCAAAACGGCAAATTGAAAATAATGCGAACTCAATGCACGCGGTTATAGAGCACAGCCTCGATGTAAGTCACCGCATCGCAAACATCCAATCCAGAAGCCAGCAGGCCACTCACGTCGGCTTCGCTCAAGCCCGCTTGTTGCGAGGCCTCCTGTAATCTCTCTACCGCAACAAAGATGGGTACCCTGTATTTACTTTCCACGATTTCAGCCCTCCTTTTGCCGTTCGCATGAATCTGGTTCGTATGAATTATGAATGTAGAAAGGGGCAGTACAGAAAACACTGGGTCCTCCCCCGAAGACCTAGTTAGCCACCGAACTGCCCCTTCCTTGCCCTGAAAATCCAGAGCAAGCCTGAATGCAGTCTCGGGTGGAACTTCTAGCAGCGGAGCGAGCGATGGAGGAGTGGTAAGAAACTGGAGCCCGTATGAGCAAACACAAATGAGCGCTCACGACGGCGTGATGCGGTCTGAGCAGAGAAACTAAACGGTGCAACCGTGTTCACGCTGAGCAAAGCGGGCGCGGATGTGACCTGAGCGTGTACGTCAACCGGCGCGGTACCTCGATGAAAGGCTGTGTCAGGCAGGTCCACTTCCGGCAACACGAGAATTAGCACGATAAGAAACAGCAGGGTCATCAGAACGAATAAATACGACGGTTTTATCGTCCAGCGTCCCATGGCCTCGAAGGTAGCATAAAGTTAAGCGGCGTCAAACCCCACGAACGTGCTACGTGTCTACGAGTACGAATAGTAGTCAGGGGGCATCCACAGATCGACCACAACGGTCTAAGTCGTGACCAATGCAAACTAAACTCACATCGCCCGCAGGACGATCATGCTGGCGTCATCCTGAAAACGTCCGCCGCAGTGTACCGAAGCCGCCTGCATCAACAATGTCTTCAATTCCTCGGCGCCGGCGCTCCGATTCTCCTGCACAATCCTGATCACGGATTCCTCACCAAACGCTTCGTACTCCTGATCACAGGCCTCGACCACTCCATCGGTGAACAGCATCAGCGTGTCGCCGGCCCGCAGTTGCACATCGCTCTGCTCATAAACCCAATCGGGAAATTGTCCGAGCACCGCTCCTGCCGCATTCAGTTCGCTGGTCACCCCATTCGCCCGCGCCAGCACCGGAGGGTTGTGTCCGGCATTGCAGTAGGTCAGGCGATTGTCCTCACTATCGAGCACGCCATAAAAGCACGACACGAACTTACCCACAGGAGCGATCTCGCACAGGATGCGATTGAGCCTGCGGCACAACTCCCGCGGCGACCGCGTGTCCCACATCAACGGTTTTAGCGTCGCTTGCAAGCTGGACATCAACAGTGCCGCCGGTAATCCTTTACCCGACACATCAGCAATGCAAAGCGCGGTCTGCGTCTCGCTTATGCGGACCACATCGTAAAAGTCCCCGCCGACATAGCGAACCGGCTGGGTCATGCAGGCAATTTCATAGTCTTTCACCTGCGGGATTTTCTTGGGCAGCAGATTGCTCTGGATTTCGCGCGCGTCCTCGTGTTCGTCCTCTCGTTGGCGCCGCGCCTGCCGCAGCGACCGGCAGCGCTCTACTTGTATCTCCAGCTTTTCCAGCAGCACCTGATTCGCCCAAGGTTTCTGTACGAAATCAGAAGCCCCGCGCCGCATTGCTTCCACCGCCAGGTCCACCGTACTCCACGCAGTCATCACCACCAACGGAAGGTTCTCGTCGATCAAGCGAATCTGCGAAACCAGTTCCAGACCCTCGCCGCCCGCCGTCGTGTCGCGCGTGTAGTTCAAGTCCATCAGCACGACATCGAACTCACGCGCCCGCAGTGCCTGCAACACTCGTGCCGGATGCGTCACCGCCTCGGTCCGATATCCATGACTCTTGAGCAACAACTGCAGGGCATCCAAAACATGTGGCTGATCGTCCGCCACCAGAACACGGCCGACAGGAGAAACTCCGGCTGCGATCTCGGCTCGATTCGACGGGAAGGTTTGTGGGCTTTCCATGGAGAAGGGAATTGCACCTCGTGGGCCAGCCGAACTCAAACGTAAGCTACTGATTTCACAGGGAACAGCGGCTTGGAAGAAGATCAAATGTAGGGTTCGACTGTGCGAGCCCGGAACCATCTGTCCGAAAACGAACAGATATCCGATGGAACTTTGAGTCCTGAACCGGCAGACTCGGACCAGCCAGACGGTAGTCACCCTGAGCAAAGCGAACGATCCATCGCTGCTTTCACAGATGGCTTGTAGAAAGATACAGCTTCCAGCCCTGTCTCCAAGATCCCGTTATTGAGCCGGTGCGGTGGTGTGGCCAGCCTTCCTGATATCGGGAAGTGTCACGAATTGTGACTACAGCATTCACTGTATTGCCCCCCGCCAACGTATTGGGTATGTTTGCTGAGAGGTTCAACCTTAGCGGTCATGGGCTAGCGCCGGTGGCATCGACATTCGACCCTCACGATCGCTCTATGACCCTGACTAAAAACCGCACGTTTCAGGCCGGACCGACGGAGGGTCGGGCCTTTTTCTTTCTCAGACGCGCCGATGATCGCGTTGACGGCTCACCTCCCTGGTATCCCGTGTATTGCCTGGCCCCACCCTTTCGCATTCTTTGCGAAGGGTGGGAGCTTAGAGCTAAACAAGCAACTGGCATCTATCTACAGTGCGGTGCAGACCGCTTTGACTTCCGTGTACTGCTCCAACACTTCATGACCCATTTCGCGCCCCCAACCCGACTGTTTATACCCACCAAACGGCAGAGCAGCGTCGAAAATGTTGTAGCAGTTAATCCAAACCGTACCGGCGCGGAGTTGGGAAGCCAGGCGATGCGCCTT
>Ga0210405_10005176_pt1 | contig 11999 bp, 8 predicted proteins | sample IncBWH11MmetaG_FD_155492 | JGI IMG/M metagenome (GOLD analysis project Ga0210405, IMG submission 155492) | Forest soil microbial communities from Barre Woods Harvard Forest LTER site, Petersham, Massachusetts, United States - Inc-BW-H-11-M | ecosystem: Environmental > Terrestrial > Soil >... | reverse complement strand
CCAGATGGCGCAATCAGCCTGTATGCTCGCGACGATAAGTCGGGCACTTACGACACATTCAGGACCCTGGTACTCGGCAACGCTTCCTTGGCGGCATCGGCGAAACGTATCGAAGACAGTCGCAAACTTTCCGATTCCGTCGCCCAGGATCCCAACGGAATCGGTTTCATTGGGCTGGCTTACGTGCAGGACACGCGAGCCATTGCGGTTTATGAGAATGGCACGGCCGCGCTCTTGCCCAGTCCCTTTACCGTGGCCACCGAAGACTATGCGCTTTCGCGGCGCTTGTTCCTGTATACGCCCGCGCATCCCCGACGGGAACTAACTCGCAGATTTGTGGACTTTGCGGTCTCCAGGATGGGGCAAAACGTCGTAGCGGAGATCGGCTTCGTAGGCCAGAACGTGTTGGCGGCGGGGAGCGGCGCAAACTCGACTGCCGCGGATCCGGCAGACTATCGCCGACTCATCAGCGGCGCCGACCGATTGTCGCTCGATTTTCGTTTCCGCGAGGGCAGCTCACAGCTCGACAACAAGGCGGTGTCCGATCTTACTCGCGTCGTTACCTTCATTACCGACTTGCACTATAGCGGTGACAACCTGGTGCTGCTAGGTTTCGCCGATAGTAGAGAAGCCACCGACAATCTGGCGAAGGATCGTGCTGAAGCCGTGGCCTTGCAATTTGAGGAACTCGGAGTGAAAGCTGCCAAGGTGGTGGGATTCGGTTCGCAACTTGCCGTGGCCTCGAACGACACGCCAGAAGGAAGACAGAGAAATCGCAGGGTGGAGATCTGGGTAAGAAGGTGAAACGTCACCGACTCGCGAACCAGTTCCCCTGTCGTTGACTTGGCGATTGCTGAACCCTAAGATTGCAGCCTGGGTTTCGGCGCCCACCATGATCGGTCAGACAATCTCTCACTACCGCATCGTCGAAATGATTGGCGGCGGCGGCATGGGCGTGGTGTTCAAGGCTGAAGACACGCGCCTGGAACGCTTCGTCGCGCTGAAATTCCTGCCTGAAGACGTGGCACAGGATCGCCAGGCGTTGGAGCGATTCCGGCGCGAAGCCAAAGCGGCGTCGGCTTTGAACCATCCTGGCATTTGTACTATTTACGACATCGGCGAGGAAAATGGGAAAGCTTACATCGCCATGGAGTTTCTGGAGGGAGTGACCCTCAAGCATCGCATCAGCGGGAAGCCCCTCGAAACTGATGTCCTGCTCGGCCTCGCTAGCGAGATTGCGGACGCGCTGGATGCGGCGCATTCGAAGGGCATCGTTCATCGCGATATCAAGCCGGCCAACATCTTTATTACGGAGCGCGGCCATGCCAAGATTCTTGACTTTGGTTTGGCGAAGGTCGCGCCCGTCAGCGGTTCGGCGAGCAAGATTGCATCGGCGAATACGCAGACACGCACGATGGAGGAACATCTGACCACTCCTGGTGCCGCGGTAGGCACAGTTTCGTATATGTCCCCGGAGCAGGTCCGGGCCAAGGAGTTGGATGCGAGGACTGATCTATTTTCTTTTGGGGTGGTGCTGTATGAGATGGCCACTGGGGCGCTGCCGTTCCGGGGAGAAACTTCGGGAGTGATTTTTGAGTCGATCCTCAGCCGGACTCCGGTGCCGGCGGTGCGAATCAATCCGGAAGTTGTGCCCAGACTGGAGGAGGTCATCTCGAGGGCGCTGGAGAAGGACCGCGAAGTCCGCTATCAGTCGGCGGCTGAAATGCGGGCCGAACTCAGGCGGTTGAAGCGGGATATCGACAGCAGCAGCGTCGCGGCTGCACCGGCGGAAACTGAAACTCGAAAGCGTCCGCTCCGCTTGCTTTGGGTTCTGCCGGCGATTGCGGTGTTGGCCGTGGGTGGATTTCTGGGTTGGCGCCTTTTGCGGCCGCAGGGCTCGGCGGGCGCAGGCATCCATTCGATCGCGGTGCTGCCATTTGCCAATGCGAGCAAAGATCCGGAAATGGATTACCTAGGCGAAGGAATGTCGGAGGAGATTACGAATTCTCTTTCCCGGCTTCCGAATGTTCAGGTGATGGCGTATAGCACGGTGGCGCGATACAAGGCGCGGCAGGATGATCCGCAAGGCGTGGGGCGCGAGCTGCATGTTGATGCGGTGCTAACAGGGCGGGTAGCCGAACATGGCAAGGAACTCGACGTTGAGGCTGAGCTGGTGAACGCGGCGACGGGAGCGCAGGTCTGGGGTAAGCGCTATACGCGCGGCATCAACGATGCTTCGCAGCTTCAGGCGGCCATCACCGGCGAAGTTGCCAGCCAGTTGCAGCCACGGCTGAGCGGGGCTGAACGCGAGAATCTGGCGAAAGTTGGGACGAGCAACGCGGAGGCTTATCAGCTTTACCTCAAGGGCCGTTATCACGAGGAGAAATACACGCGAGCAGACGTGAACACGGGGAATGAAGAGTTTCGCAAGGCGATCCAGTTGGATCCGAACTACGCGGCGGCTTATGCGGGGCTGGCTTATTCTTATGTCATTGCGGATGATTTTTTCCTGTCGCCGAAAGACTCGATGCCGCCGGCGAGAGAGGCGGCCAGCAAAGCTTTGGAATTGAACGAGTCGAATCCCGAAGCTCACATTGCCATGGGGTGGGTGAAGTGGGGGTACGAGTACGATCGGGCGGCAGGAGAAAAAGAGTACGAGCGTGCCATCCAGCTGGCACCCCGCAACAGCGCGGCTCATATGAATTACGGTATCTTTCTTACCCTTAGCGGAAAGTGGGAGACCGGAATCGAAGAAGGGAGGCGCGCGGTGGAGCTTGATCCAGCGTCGCTCGAAGCCAATACGTTTCTGGGTTGGGAATTTTACTTTGCACGGCACTACGATGAGGCGGTCAAGCAGCTGCGGGTAGCCGTGGCCATGGAGCCTAATTATTGGCTTTCACGCATGCTGCTGGGGATGACTTACGAGCAACAGGTTGATCTTCAGGGTGCTTTGGAGCAGCTGGAAAAGGCGAGCAGCGTGGAAATCGAAATACCCTGGCCGACGGCGGAGTTGGGTCACCTATACGCCCGGATGGGCCGAAAGGAGGATACCGAGAAAGTTTTGCAAGAACTCGCGCGACGGGGAGAGAAAGTCTATGTGACTCCTTATAATCTGGCGACGATCTACGTCGGACTGGGGCAGAAAGAGCAATCGCTCACGAGTTTGGAAAAGGCTTATGCGGAGCGTTCCCTGCTGCTGATTAATGCCGCGGTTGATCCGGAATTTGACAGCCTGCGTTCCGAACCCCGTTTCTCCGCTCTGATGGGCAAGATTACACTGGCGCAGTAGGAAAGGCGTAGGCGCTCGCTTACATCTTTCTACATCCGGAAGCGACAGTCTGTCGCCGCACAGCTCAATTCTGCGAAAAAGGCGAGCGCAGGAACCGCAGGACCTGATGAACCAGTATCCACGCTACCGCGGGAAGAACCAACCAAGCTGTGGAAACTTCTAAGACCATTTTCCAGAACATTGATCCCCTCCGGACGAAGTAGCGAGAGGAATGGTGCCGGAAGTCAGGCCAGGGGACTTGGTTCATGGAACCGGCAAACCCTCGAGAGGGCTGCCCAGCACGGGGTTATCCTACGACTGGGGACAGGGAGAGGGCAAGGGAAAAATGTTGGGGTTAGGGCGTCCTTCGCCGGAGGGTGTCCGTCCCAGGACCCCAGCATCTGGACTCGGCAGAAAGGATCTTTCCGGTTGTTGGTGAGGTGGCGATGGGACGCCAGCAACCGATGCTTGCCGGTGGGGAGCATCAAACTCTTTAGACCCCTCTAGCAAAACCCACACTCGCCTGGGGAGGAGCTTAAGAGGTTAGGGGGTGATCTTAAAGACGACGCCCGCACACCCTGTGCCGCAATTCTGAGTCGTGCCGTAGAGATTACCGGCTGTGTCGAAGACCAACCCGCCCACCGGATTCAAAGCGGGCGTACCTCGGAAGACATGGAGCAGACTGTACGCCCACTTTCCGCCTGTCCCGAGGGTGAGTTTGAAGACTGCACCCATCGCGGGGTATTGGCCTATGTAGGCATTGCCGTAGAGATTGCCTGCTACGTCGAAGACAAGATGGAAGTCGGGTGAGGCTACCGGATCTTTCGCGAAGGCATGGAGCACTCTCTCGGTCCAGCTCCCATCTAAATTAGGTGTCAGTTTGAAGACTGTACCCCATCCCCCACCAGCACCGCCCTGTCCGGTCGTGCCGTAGAGGTTTCCAGTCGCATCAAAGATGAGAGCGGACGAGGGACCGATGCCGTCGCGCCCGGTGAAGGTATGCAACACGGTCTCCTTGCCGGTCGGATCCAGCTTGAACACCACCCCACAACCATAGGGGAGAAAGCAGTTCACATCGCCGCCGTAGACGGCCGTGCCGTAGACGTCGCCTGCCGTGTTGAAGATGAGGCTACCATACGGATCAGCTCCGTCAGCACCCCCGGTGAAGTTATACGTCACCGTCTCCGTCCAGCTACCGTTCCCATCAGCACCGCCGTCTACGGTCGTACCGTAGAGATTTCCGGCCTGGTCGAAGATCAGACCGGCGTTAGGAAACCTTCCGTCGGGTACGTCGGTGAAAGTATGCAGCACGCTCTCCGTCCAACTTCCGTCCGGGTTGGGGGTCAACTTGAAGACCACTCCACAGCCGTCGTTGCATCCGCTGAGATTGCCGCCAAGACTTGTGGTGCCGTAGAGATTACCCACCTGGTCGAAGATCAGGTCGCTAGAGGGAATGGCTCCGTCGTTGAGGTTGAAGCTGTGAAGCACCGTCTCGGTCCAGGTTCCGTCCGAGTTCGGCTTCAGTTGGAAGACTGTACCGTGTCCGCTCGCGCCACCGGAAGAGGTCGTGCCGTACAGATTGCCGGTCGCGTCCAAGATGAGACCGGCCGAGGGCGCCCCTCCGTCGGCACCGCCGCTGAACTTATGCAGCGTTTCGAACCTGCTCGCCGCCCAGGCGGCAGGTGCGAACACCAGAATTACTATCATGACGACTAGCAGAACTGCGACGGGGGTCCCCAAACTCCTATTGCACGACATAAACTTCTCCTTTGGACGATATCGCAAGAGAGACATTCACAAGCTCAAGAATGCGTTTTGAGCACCGCGATTATACGCCCCGAACCGTCGCAATCCAAGCTAACTGTTGTTAAAAACAGGCGCTTGCACCGATTGGAACTACGTTTCTCGTTAACAACGAAAGGTGGAATCCTGGAAACGGGACGCGATTAAGTCAACAGCGATGGACAAGAGTGTCCGGTCCCACAAGAGCTGTGTTGATCTAGGCAGCGAGCAGTTTTAGCAGGCGGTCGATGCCTTCGTGGAATTGGTCGGGGTGGGTGATGAGGCTCAGGATTAAGTAGCCGTCGCGGGGGAAATCGTAGAAGTGGCCGGGATGGACCAGGATGCTGGCTTTGTGGAGGAGATCGATGGCGAGGTCTTCGTCGGATTGGGTGGCGGGGATGCGGAGGACGGCGTACCATCCGCCTTCGACGGCGAGGCGCTGGCAGGCTTTTTGCCGGGCCAGTTGGCAATCGAGTTCGGCTAGGTTGGCGCGGACACGGTCGAGCAGCTGGGGCTGGATTTGCTTTCGTTGGTCTAGGAGGGCCGGCGCCGCCAGTTGGATGGGGGCATTCAGCGAGAGATAGGTGTCAGCAATGATTTCCAGACGCGATAGGGCTGGTTGCAGTTGGGCGGCGGGGCCGGAGGCGGCGATCCAGGCTAGTTTCATTTGCGGCAGGGCAGAGATTTTCGAAATGCCGCTTAGGGTGAAGGTGAGGATGTCTTTGTTGCTGGCGAAAGACGGGCGGGAGATGCCGTCGTGGGCGTAGTCGAGGAAGACTTCGTCGACGACGATGGCCAGTTTGTGCTGGCGGCAGAAATCGTTGAGCGCGGCGCGTTCGGCCTCACTCACGAAGGATCCGGTGGGGTTGTTGGGATGAACCAGCACGATGGCGCGGGTGCGCGGGCTGACAGTTTTTTCGAGGGACGGGAAATCGATTTGCCAGCCGTGATCGTAGAGCAGCGGATAGGAGATGAGTTTCACATCCTGCAAGTCTGCAAGAAACTCGAACAGCGGGTAGCTGGGTTTCGGGACCAGAACTTCGTCGTCGGGATTCGAGAGCAGGCGGAAGACGAAGGAGTATCCTTCGCTGGTGCTGGTGGTGAGCAGCAGGGATTCGGGATCGACTTGTTGATTGTAGTAGTCGGCTACGGCTTGACGGGCTCTGAGCAGACCTTTGGGTTGGGGAGCGTAGTCGAGCGCGGCGGGGTTGGTGAGCGATTGCAGAATGGCTTCGTGGTCGTAGTGGAGGCCGACGCGAGTGGGATTGGAAATGCTGAGGTCGAGAACTTCCCTGCCGGCGGCGTGCAACTGGTGTTGCGCCTGAGTGAAGCGGTTGGGCGTGAGCTTCCAGTCGGTGCGGCGGGAAAACATGTGGGACAATGATACGCGAGAGATCGGTCTTCGTTAGTGAGGATCAGTTTCGCAATCTACAAAAAGCTTGAACCACAGAGGACTCCCTCCGACTTCGCTCAGGGCAGGCTGCGGTTCACTGGGGAAATCCTTTCGCGGGCGAGCGTGCCCGCGCCACTTGGACCATCGAGGGATATAATATGTCGCTTACGACCATGGAAACCTCTACGCAATACGAATTGAAACTGGCCCAGCGCATGTCGCGCCTGGGTACGGAAACTGCGTTTGAAGTTTTGAACAAGGCTAAGGCTCTCGAGCGCCAGGGCAAGGACATTGTCCACCTGGAAATTGGCGAGCCTGACTTCGATACACCTAAGAATGTGGTCGAAGCCGGGGTCAATGCTCTGCGCAGCGGTTGGACGCACTACGGGCCGTCGGCTGGGTTGCCGGAGTTGCGGCAGGCGATCGCGGAAGACGTTTCGCGGTCGCGGGGAGTGAAGGTCACGGCTGACGAGGTGGTCGTTGTCCCCGGCGGCAAGCCTATTATTTTCTTTATATTGCTGGCATTGGCTGATGTTGGAGATGAGGTTATCTATCCCAACCCTGGATTTCCGATTTATGAATCGATGATCAATTATGCCGGGGCAAAGGCGGTGCCGATTCGGCTGCATGAGGAGCGGGATTTCGGCTTGGACGTGAAAGAACTGAAGGCGCTGATCACTGATCGCACCCGGCTGATCATTATTAATTCACCTCAAAATCCTACGGGCGGCGTGATGAGCAAGCAGGATGTCGAGGGGATCGCGGAGGCAATTGGCGACCGCAACATCATGGTACTTTCGGACGAGATTTACAGCCGGCTGATTTTCGAAGGTGAGCACCATTCGATTATGTCGGTTCCGGGATTCAAGGAGCGGACGATCCTGCTCGACGGATTCTCGAAGACCTGGGCGATGACGGGATGGCGCATGGGGTACGGCGTGATGCGGGTTGACCTCGCGGCGCAGATCGCGCGGCTGAATACGAATTCGAATTCCTGCACAGCGAGCTTCACGCAGATTGCTGGGATCGAGGCGATTCAGGGAGACCAGACGTCGGTGGAAAAGATGCGGGTCGAGTTTCAGCGGCGGCGGGATGCGTTTGTGGCGGGATTGAACAAGATCAGGGGATTCTCATGCCGGCTGCCGAAAGGCGCGTTTTATGTATTCCCCAATGTCACGAAGACGGGATGGAAGTCGAAAAAGCTGGCGGATGCATTGCTGGAACAGGCGGGCGTGGCTTGTCTTTCGGGAACGGCGTTCGGGGATTATGGCGAGGGCTATTTGCGGTTCAGCGTGGCTAATTCTTTGGAGAATTTGAATAAGGCATTGGCTAGAGTGGATGAGTGGACGAAGAAGAATCTGTAGCAGGCCGCAGATTTTCGCTGATTTGCGCTGATCAAAACCACCAAGACTAAAGACAATCATGAGCAAGAAATTCCGGGTTTTTGCTACCTGTGATATTGGGGAGTCGATTGAGTTGCTGCGTAAACGAGGATACGAAGTTGAGGTGTATCCGAGGCCGGAACCGCCGCCTAAGAGCCTCATCGTTGAGAAAGTGAAGTCGGGGATTGATGGGCTGATTACTACTTTGCGCGATCCGATTGATGCGGAAGTCTTCGAGGCGGGCAAGGGCACGCTGAAAGTGGTGGCGCAGTATGCGGTGGGTTTTGACAATATCAACCGGGCTGACGCCAATCGCTCTAAAGTTCCGTTTACGAATACCGCCGACGTGTTGACCGAGGCTACGGCGGAGTTTGCTTTCTTCCTGTTGGCATCGCTGGCTCGAAAGATGTGGCCGGCGGAGCATCTTACGCGCGAAAACAAGTGGGGCTATTGGCATCCTTATCTTCCCTTCCTTGGCGATGAAGTTACCGGCAAGACTATCGCAGTGATTGGTACGGGACGCATTGGGCTGGCGCTGATCAAGAAGTGCTCCGGGTTTGACATGAATATTTTGTGTTATGACCCGGCTTATCAGAACGATGAGTACGTGAAAGGGATCCAGGAAGTGATGGATCTGCGGCAAGCGCTTGGGATCCAGAAAGAAAAGACGTGGATCAAGTATGTGACGCTGGATGAAGCGTTGGCCCAGGCGGACTTTGTTAGCGTGCATGTGCCGCTGCTGCGTGAAGGCGAGAGCACGACGCCTACTTATCATTTGTTCAATGAGAAGACGTTGCGCATGATGAAGCCGACGGCTTATCTGGTTAACACGTCGCGGGGGCCGGTGGTGGACGAACTGGCGGTGGCCAAGGCTTTGCGGGAGAATTGGCTTGCCGGGGCGGCACTGGATGTTTACGAAAAAGAGCCGCTGCCGGCGGATTCGCCGCTGCGCGATCCGGCGATTGAGGACCGCTGCCGGTTGTTGCCGCACTTTGCCAGCGCAGCGCGGATTACGCGGTTGTCGACTGATCCGAATAAGGGGATGGCTGGGCGGGCGGTACAAGGATTGATTGACGTGCTTGAAGGCAATTATGGCGGGGATATAACGAAGATGCCTTATGTGGTGAATAAGGAAGCGTTCGGGAAGTGATCGCCGCGCTTCGCTCGGCCGCGCGGGCGAGTACGCCCGCGCCTAAACGCCTTTTGTCAGTTAGAGAATGCGGGGATTCGGATGCCCAAATCTCCGTCCTTGCCGCCTACCCAATGCAGGTGCAAATCCGCTGAACTGCTTAAAGCTTTAAGCTTGGCCTCCGCATATCCGAGCGCCAACTGGAGTGCCTGAAGTTCGTCGGTTCCATAGACAGTTTCAGTGCGTTCCGATCCGGGAGCCTTAAGACGGAAGGAACACATGTACTCATCTTCTTCGGCGTGCGGGGACTTGGCAGGCATACCTATTTCCAACCTTACAACAGGAATCGCGCTTTCATCTCTCGCCGAAAAGTAATCTCGACGCGCTATTACAGTTCCTAGTTCATGTTTCATGGCGTTCACCAAGTTATTAGGGGCAGCAAGGATTCATCTCCCGCGAGCACAACTATTCGGAGACGGTGTGTTCTTCGCTGCTTTGGGCGCGGAGGACGCGGTCCACAAAGTAGGGGGCGCGGCGGGTGGGTTCGTGGTAGTGGCGGACTTGCATTTCGCCCAGAAGGCCGACGGCCAACATGTTCAGGCCGGCTAGCAGTAGCACGGCGGCGAAGATCATTAGCGGACCGTGCTGGGCCATGGTATCGGAGTGATTGAAGAGCTTGTCGAGCATCAGCCAGAGGGCGATGCCACCTCCGGAGAAGATGCTGAGCATACCCAGGCTGCCAAAGAAGTGCAGCGGCCGCGAGAGATAGCGCAACAGGAACCGGATGGTGATGAGATCGAAGAAGACGCGGAAAGTGCGCGAAATGCCATAATGCGACGCTCCCCGCTCACGCATTACATTGCGGATGGGGACCTCGCAGATGGACGCCCCGTACGCGGATGCCAGCGCGGGGATGAAGCGGTGCAGCTCGCCGTAGAGGGGGACTTGCTCGAGAATGCTGCGGCGATAGGCCTTGAAAGTGGTACCGAAGTCGTGGATATCGACGCCACTCAGTTTGGCCATTAGCCAGTTGGCGCACCGCGAAGGAATGCGGCGCATCCAGAGATTGTCGATACGGACTTTGCGCCATCCGCTGACGATGTCGTAACCCTCGGCGATCTTTTCCAGAAACAGCGGGATGTCGGCGGGGTCGTGCTGGAGGTCGCCGTCCATGGCAATGATGTATTCGCCGCGAGTGTGGTCGAATCCGGCGGCCAGAGCGGACGTTTGCCCGAAGTTACGACGCAGGCGAACGACGGTGACGCGGCTGTCGATGGCGGCAATCTCACGCAACAGATCGAAAGTGCGGTCGCGGGAACCGTCGTCGACGAAGACCAGCTCGAAAGTCTCGCCGTTGACCTCCATGACGGCCTTGAGGCGGTCGTAGAGATCGGTTACGTTCTCCTGCTCATCGTGCAGGGGAACCACTATGGAATACTTGGGCATGAACGTCTTCGGTTATTATACCCGCCGGGTACCTATTTTGAAGCATAACCCGTGTGGTTCGTTGCCTGGGGCGCGGAAAGAGCCTCCATCGCAGAGTTCGCAGAAGACTGCTGCTGAGGACGCGGAGAAGACCACAGTCCAAGATTGGTTGCGTAACTAGAACGCCAACAGTGCGGGGGCGGGTTTAGGTTATATTTTGCTTGAGAAGTTCCCTGGGGTGAATGGCTGCGGGGGAGGAGCCCGCTTCAATGGACAGCATTGTGATGATCATGTTCGGCAGCGTGCTTTGCACGATGACCGCCCTGAATTTCATCGAACTGCGCCGGATTCGAAAGAAATTGGAAACGAAGCAGTCCTGACGGCGACGAGTCGAATCTAGCAGCGTTCAACGCCACTGGCCGGGCGATGGTTGGTCGTCCCCGTCGGTGGCGCGTCCTTCTCTTGATAGACCACAAAATCGATCAGCCACGAAGGACACGCATTTTCACGACAGCTATAGTTTTGACGGCTTAACCACAGAACACAGAGGCGCACAGAGGACATCCGGCCACGCGCAACATCTAGTTTGCGTGAATCGCCTATAATGCCGTTTCTTGCGGAAGCCATTCCAATCAGGAGAGATTCGTTGAACAATCCTCTGTCGCCTCAACGCCGGCGTTTTCTACAGACAAGCCTACTGAGTGGTGTGACCGCCGCCGCGTTGCCTGCGCTGGCTGGAGCGCGGGCGATGGTGGCGTCGCCGGCACCACAGACTCGGCCGAAAGCGTTCGAGTTGGATGAAGCCACGATTGCCGATTTGCAGGCAGGAATGGCTTCGGGAAAATACACGGCGAGGTCGATCACCGAGAAGTATCTGGAGAGGATTGACGAGATCGATAAGCAGGGCCCGGCGCTGGCGAGTGTGCTCGAGGTGAATCCAGATGCGTTAGCGATTGCCGATGGGCTCGACAAGGAGCGAGCGCAGAAGCACGTGCGCGGGCGTATGCACGGGATTCCGGCGCTGATTAAAGACAACATTGATACGGCGGACCGCATGCAGACTACAGCGGGATCGCTGGCGCTGCTGGGATCGAAGCCGGTGCGGGATGCGTTCGTGGCCCAGAGATTGCGAGAGGCAGGCGCGGTCATTCTGGGGAAGGCCAACCTGAGCGAGTGGGCAAATATTCGGTCTTCGCATTCCAGCAGCGGATGGAGTGGGCGCGGCGGGCAGACGAAGAATCCTTATGCGCTCGATCGCAATCCTTGTGGATCGAGTTCGGGGTCGGGAGCGGGGACGGCCGCGAATCTATGCGCGGTGGCGGTGGGGACGGAGACGGACGGATCGGTGGTGTGTCCGGCGTCGGCGAATGGGTTGGTGGGGATCAAGCCGACGCTGGGGCTGGTGAGCCGCTCGGGCATCATTCCCATTGCACACAGCCAGGACACTGCTGGGCCGATGGCGCGGACGGTGCGGGACGCAGCCATCTTACTCGGTGCGATGGCGGGAGCGGATGCACGAGATAATGCCACGGCGGCGAGCGCTGGAAAGTCGGCTGCGGATTACACCAGCTTTCTTGATCCCAGTGGATTGAAAGGTGCCCGCATTGGTGTGGCGCGAAA
>Ga0210405_10005174_pt1 | contig 12001 bp, 7 predicted proteins | sample IncBWH11MmetaG_FD_155492 | JGI IMG/M metagenome (GOLD analysis project Ga0210405, IMG submission 155492) | Forest soil microbial communities from Barre Woods Harvard Forest LTER site, Petersham, Massachusetts, United States - Inc-BW-H-11-M | ecosystem: Environmental > Terrestrial > Soil >... | reverse complement strand
CGGCTCTTGAGCGCTTGGCTGCGCTGGGTTATGTGCAATCCGCCTATCTGGGCATACGCCCCTGGACGCGCACCGAGTGTGCGCGCCTGTTGGAGGAAGCGGGTGAGACGATCGGCGATAAAAACATCGAGGACCGCCAAGTGAGCCGACTCTACGCGGCGCTGGCGGACGAATTCGCCGACGAGAGCGCTCGATTGATCGGCGCAGCCAACCTTGGCGCCAGTCTCGATTCCGTCTACTCGGGCCTTACTGGAATTTCTGGCAAGCCTTTGCGCGATGGATACCACTTTGGGCAGACCATTATTAATAACTATGGCCGCCCCTATGGCGAGGGCTTCAACGCCATCGCAGGCTTCACCGGCCATGCCGCGGCCGGTCCGCTGTCCCTCGCGGTGCGGGGGGAATATCAGCACGCGCCGGCTGTGATTTCGGACGCGCCAAGCGCGCTGCGGGCCACCGCTGCGGCCGATGGCACGCTGCCTTTGCCGAACGGGACGGCCCCAACCGATCGATTCAGGTTTCTGGAAAGTACGGTCGGGCTTACCTTCGACAATGCTCAACTCTCCTTTGGCCAGCAAAGCCTCTGGCTTGGACCCAGCCAGGCTGGGCCATTCTTGTTCAGCAACAATGCCGAGCCGGTTACGATGCTCCGTATCGACGCGGTTAACCCGTACAGGATTCCCTTGCTTTCTTATCTCCTGGGTGCGGTGCGCTCGCAATTTTTCTTAGGACGGCTGTCGGGTCAAAGATGGGAAGCTTCTCCGGCTCTATCCGGGCCCAATCTGACCTCTCAGCCTTTTGTTCACGGAACCAGCGTCAGCTTTCATCCCACGACAAATCTTGAATTCGGGATGGGCTTCACAGCTCAGTTCGGCGGCCAGGGGAATCCATTTACCTGGTCAAGTTTCTTGCGGACGTTCTATTCGCATCGATCAACCCTGGCGGCCAATCCCGCGAAACGGCTCTCGGAATTCAACTTCACCTACCGTATTCCGGGGCTGCGGGACTGGTTGCAGGCGTACGTCGATTCCATGGTCATTGATGAGTATTCGCCGATTGGCTCGACCCGGCCTGCCATCAATCTGGGTCTGTACCTTCCGCGCCTGCCCAGGATGCACCAGCTGGACCTCCGCCTGGAGGGCGTCACTACCGCTCTGAACCTGCCGTCACACTTTCCCCCGGGCGCATTCTATACGGACGGACGGTATCGGTCGGGCTACACCAATAACGGCAACCTCATTGGGAGCTGGATCGGAAGGGAAGGACGAGGCCAACAAGGATGGCTAACTTATCGTTTTTCTCCTCGAAGCTTCATTCAGGCCGGGTACCGCCACAACAGTGTGGACAAAAGCTTCCTGAACGGAGGCCAGCTCCGAGATTTCACCCTGCGCGCGGATATGATGCTGACCCGTGAATGGAGCGTCTCCGGATTCGTGCAGCAAGAAAACTGGCATTTTCCTCTCTTGTCGCAGACCGCCAAGTCGGATGTCGCGGTTTCCCTCCAATTGACATTCTGGCCGCATTGGAAAATTAAGCGAGAATAGTCATGGGCTGCGAAGTGGCACAACAAACTGAAGAGAAAAACCAAGAAGGCGCCACTGCGATGTCCGAAGGTACCTACGTTTCGATGTTGCCGAAATGACGATCTAAGAAATAGCGATCCCGGAAAATGATCCCGGAAAAAATGTTCGCAGAAACATACAACCCCCGGACGAAATCGTTCGAGCCGGTTCGAAGGCGCACTGCTCTGCCGGTCAACCGCACGGGTTGCTGGATGGCAACGGCGCTGTTGGTTCTGCATACATTGGCGGGTCTTGCTTTGGCTCAAACCACGCTGCGAACGCCGTCCACGGACGACCCGCAATGCGCTGAGAACGACTGCCCGCCCAACCACAAAGCCTCGGAGACCGTAGCAAATCCGGCGCGCGGCAAAGCCGGGAATCAGGGTACGCCGCCTGCTGCTGAGGGTTTGCCGAACAATGACAATGAAGAACAGGGCCAGAATACGGAACTCGGCCGGCATCCGAAACGGGTTCTTCCTTCGAAGACGGATGCTGCTCCGGAAACGCCCCCCAGCGAATTTCAGGAATTTGTCGCCAGTTCAGTCGGCCGCCGGTTGCCCATCTACGGATACGACCTGTTTGATCGCGTTCCCACAACTTTTGCTCCCGACGACCGGATACCGGTGACCGACGACTACCGGATCGGGTCGGGAGACGAAATTCTGATCAGGGCCTGGGGACAACTCGATCTGGACGGCAAACTGGTGGTGGACCGGGAAGGCGAGGTCTTTCTGCCCAAGGTAGGCACGCTTTCCGTGGCTGGGTTGAAATATCAGCAACTGCCGGAATATTTCCGGACCGCAATCGGAAGAGTGTTTCGTAATTTCGATTTGACGGTCAGCCTGGGTCAATTGCGATCTATCCAGGTATTTGTCGTGGGGCAGGCACGGCGTCCCGGAACGTACACCGTCAGCTCATTCAGTACGCTGGTCAATGCCCTGTTCGCCTCGGGCGGACCGTCGGGCAGCGGTTCCATGCGGCGCATTCAGCTAAAGCGCAACAACCGCGTCGTCACGGAACTCGATTTCTACGACCTGCTCTTAAAGGGAGACAAGTCGAAGGACGCAAGACTGTTGCCCGGGGACGTCATTTACATCCCACCTACCGGGCCGTCCGTCGCCATCGCAGGCAGTGTGAATGTGCCCGCGATTTATGAACTGCGGGAGGGAACGAGTCTGAATGGTGCGATCGAAATGGCGGGCGGGCTCACCAATACCGCGGATGGACAAAAGGCGGTGGTGGAGCGGATCGAAAACCATGACACCCGCCGGGTGGAGGAATTTCCCCTCGACGCACAAGGCTTGGAGAGGCCGTTAAAAGATGGGGACGTGGTCCGCATATTCTCGCTTTCTCCGCGGTTTCAAAACGCGGTGACGCTGCGGGGAAACGTCGCCAATCCTGGACGCTCGGAATGGCACATCGGCATGCGTCTTAAGGATGTGATTCCTAACCAGGACGCTCTGATCACCCGCGACTACTGGCGCACGACCAACTCCGTTGCGAACCCGGACGAGAACAGCAATCCCCGGATCAAGAAGCAGGTCGGCTCAGCCAAGGCAGCTACCCGAGCCACCACGGCGGAACTGCGAAACCAGATCACGCGGAATGCCGCCGAAATCAATTGGGACTACGCGGCGATTCAGAGGCTGAATCCGCAAGATTTGACCACCCGGCTGATCCCTTTCGACCTTGGCAAACTGGTGCTGCAGGGAGATGAGCACAACAACCTGGCGCTCGAACCCGGCGATATCATCACCGTTTTCTCGCAGAACGATCTGGCGGTTCCACTGGAAAAGCAAAGCAAGTTCGTGCGCCTGGAAGGCGAGTTTCAAACCGCCGGTGTATACCAGGTCGAAGTCGGCGAAAGCTTTCGCCATCTGGTAGCACGCGTGGGCGGATTTACTCCCCGCGCGTATCTCTACGGAGCGGAGTTTACGCGGGAGTCGGTGCGCATCGACCAGCAGAAAGGGTTGGATCAGCTGATCGAAAGACTCGACGAGGACATTTCCCGCGACACGCTGTCGTCTTCGGGACTGAATGCCGACGACGTGGCTGAAAATCGCGTCAAACTGGAAGCGCAGCGGCAACTAGTCGACAAGCTTCAGGATATAAAGGCAACTGGACGCGTGGTCCTCGATCTGAAACCGGAAGCCGCCGGGGTGGGCGACCTGCCGGAAATCGCGCTCGAAGATGGCGATCGCTTTGTGGTTCCGTATCGCCCGTCGACGGTCGAAATGCTGGGAGCGGTGTACAACAAGAACTCGTTCCTGTACCAGCGTGAGCAAGGGGTGGATAGCTACCTGAAGCGGGCGGGAGGCCCCACGCGGGACGCGGATACAGGACGCATGTTCATCATTCGGGCCGACGGCTCCGTCCTCAGCAAGCAGTCGGTTAAGGGATTATGGAACGGAGGATTCGGCTCGGTTCGTCTCATGCCGGGCGATGCTGTCGTGGTTCCGGAGCGGCTATCCCATGGCTCCGTTCTGAAGGGATTGAGAGACTGGAGTCAGGTGTTCGCGCAATTCGCTCTCGGCGCGGCGGCGATCAGGGTCATTCAATGAAAGCAATGACCGTGGCCGAACCCGGACGATGCCTTGAAACTCCTGTTTGGCAGGCCGAGGAGAGTGCAGTCCTTGGCCAATCCTACGAGTCCCATGTGCTGGATCTGCTGATTATTCTATCGCGGCGCAAACACATCATCCTGCGAACCACTTTGGCGGCCGCAGTCCTTGCCGGTGTGTTCTCGCTGTGGTTACCCAATTTATACAACGCCACCACCAACATCCTGCCGCCGCAGCAGAGCCCGTCGCTGGCGGCGTCCATGGTCGGGCAACTCGGCGGCCTGGGCCCGATGGCAGCGATGGCGCAAAGAGATTTTGGATTGAAAAACCCCAACGACATTTATGTGGGAATGCTGCGCAGCCGCACCTCAGAGGACGCATTGATCCGACGGTTTGACCTGCTCCGGGTCTATGGCGTCAACCGAATGTCGGACGCCCGCCGGAAGTTGCAAAATGCCAGCAGCATCCTACTCAGCAAGGAGGGTTTTGTCAGCATCTCGGTCGAGGACGAGGACCGAAGCCGCGCGCCCCAGATCGCGAACGGCTATGTGGAAGAGTTACACAAGCTCACGCAAGACCTTGCTGTGACTGAAGCGGGGCAGCGGCGCATATTTTTCGAGCGGCAACTGGATCTGGCCGGGAACAATCTGGCCGACGCGGAACAGGCGTTAAAGCAGACCGAACAGAGCACTGGGGTGATCCAGTTGGATGGCCAGGCGAAAGCAATCATCGAGTCGGTGGTCAAACTGCGAGCCCAGATCGCCGCGAAAGAAGTGGAACAGCATGCCATGATGCTGTTTTCGACCGAGCAGAATCCGGACGTAATGCTCGGAGAACAGAAACTCTCCGGCCTACGCGCGCAACTGGATCTTCTCGAAAAGCAAGGCGGGGGTCCGGGCGATCTCCAGGTTCCCGCCGGCAGCGTTCCGGAAGCCGGGCTGCAGTATGTCCGCAAGCTGCGCGACGTGAAGTACTCCGAGGCCATCTTCGAACTGCTGGCGAAGCAGTACGAAGCCGCCAGACTTGATGAGGCAAAAACCGCTGCCGTGATCCAGGTCCTCGATCCCGCGATCGAACCCGACCGGAAATCTTCGCCGCGACGGATGCTGATTGTCCTCATCGTGAGCCTGCTGGGCTTTTGCGGTGCGTTAGGATACGTTTTGTCGGCCGAGGCGTTGCGCCGCATGCGCTCGGATCCCGATGTCAACGATCGATTGACCACTCTGCGGACATCCGTTTTTCATCCAGATGTCCACTCACGCCCTTAGGTTGGCTGCTTCCTGCAACCCGATGAATACTCACATGAAACCATGCCCAGCGGGAGCAGTTGAGTCTCCTAAGCTTGGAGTCGCGCTCGAATTACTCGGATACACGACCGCCACTGCTGCTGCCGCGCTGTGCTTCCTCATGGGCTGGCTGAGCAGGAATGGAGCGGCGGTTCTGACCTTAGTGTTGCTTCTTTCGCTGATCGGGATGGCATGGAAGCAGTTCGATGGCGGACGCCATCCTTGTTTCTTTTTCCTGTGCACGTTATCGCTGTTCCAAGCCGGCCGGCTGATTGCCTTCTGCGCCGGAGGCGTGAGCGACATCTTCCGGATCACCTTGATGACGTCGTATCAGTTTGAGGTGTCACGCGAGGTCACGGGCACGCTGCTGCTGTCGATCGCACTCTCCGCCATCTGCATTTATGCGCCTTGCCGATGGAACTACCGAGCTCTGCCTCCGCCACGGAGCGGATCTTTCAACTGTTTCCTGCCCTACCTCTATCTTCTGTTCTGCTTGAGCATCCCGGTTCAACTGTACAAGAATTACCGCTATTACGAATACGCCAAGGAGCATGGCGGATATCTCGTCCTTTTTCTTGACCATGGTGGACTGGCTTCAAGCATACCGATGGTGGTTCGCGCGGTTTCGCTGATCAGCCTTCCCGCCCTTGTCGGCATCTTCGTCCTGGGCTTGGATGTACCGTTTGCATTTGAGAAGATAACTAAAGACCTTCGGGTCCGTCGAGTCAGCCGGAATAAGCACTACGTATGCTGGAACTGATGCAGCCTCTCTGCGCTAGCAGTTCCCGGTCAGCGAGAGTGTCCGCTCGTATTGCCGCCTTGTCCGAGCATCGCAACATCATAGTAATGACGGGAATACCGGTCCGGGACTTCGGGTTGGGTCGTTTCTTTGTCGTGTCCGGTCGAATACACTGTGGTTCTTCTGGTTCAGGCGGAGAAGTGGGAGGATGGGTTTGATCTCGGAATTTCCTGTCGAAGATCTCCGCGCTAATTTTCCAGCGCTCGTGAAGGGCGCGGATTTCGTCTTCTTCGACAACGCCGCCGGCGCGCAAATCCCGCAATGTGTCTTGGAAGCGGTCACTTCGCACCTTGTGAATTGCAACGTTCAGCGCGGCGGACCCTACGAAAAGAGTCAACAAGTTGACGCGGCTGTAGCCCGCGCACGCGAAAGCGTTTGCGATTTTGTCAACGCCTACCACCCGGACGAGATCGCGTTTGGCATGAATGCTACCTCTTTCATTCGTCTGGTTAGCTTGGCTGTGGGTCAGGTGCTCGGCGACCGGCGGCAGATCGTCGTGACGGATATGGATCATGAGGCCAATATCGCGACCTGGCTAGCGCTGCAAAGCCAGGGAGCGCAGATTCGATGGTGGTGCGTTCGGGGCGACGGCAACCTGCATGTCGACGATCTTCTGCCGTTGCTTTCGCCCGCCACCCGCTTGGTGGCGTGTACAGTCGCTTCCAATGCCATCGGAACAGTCGTGGACGTCGCGGAAGTTGCGAGGCACGCCCACGCCGCCGGTGCGGAAGTATTTCTCGATTGCGTCCACTACGCCCCCCACGGCGTGATCGACGTCCAGAAATTTGGCTGCGACTATCTCGTCTGCTCTGGCTACAAAGTGTTTTCTCCGCATATGGGCTTTCTTTGGGGACGGCGCGAACTATTGGAGAAGCTGCCTACGTTTCGGGAGGACTTCATCCCTGACAAACCTCCCGCAAAGTTCGAGGTTGGTACGTTCGTCTACGAGAACGTGGCTGGAATGGACGCTGCGCTATCTTACCTGGCAAACTTGGGCGAGCGACTTAGTCACGGCGCCGCGCCCGTCTCACGGCGCGCCCACTTGATTCGCGCAATGGACGAGATCCGCGCCTACGAGCAAGCCCTCTCTCTCGAGATGCTTCGCGTCCTCGTTGACGTAGGTGCCGAGGTTTACGGTATTCGTGAGCCTGACAGAGTTTTCCACCGCGTGCCAACCTTCTCCTTCAACTTAAGAAGAATTCCCCCAGCCACGGCGGCCCAAGAACTCGCTCGAAACCATATTGGCGTCCGTGCCGGCCATATGTACTCGCCGCGGCTCATGAAACGGCTTGGGCTCGACCCGGAAACAGGTGCCGTACGGGCCTCGCTCGCACATTACAACACAATCGAAGAAGTTCACCGGTTCAAAGAAGTTCTGCAACGGATCAATGCATAGCAAGAGGATCGAACAAGATCGTCCCACGCAGACCTCAGGATCAAATAACGCAAAACCATTCTTCTGGCTCCCGTTGCAAGCCTAGAAGTTACAGCGGCGAAAGTTCGTCTTGTTTCTGATCTTCTTTTTCTTTGAGGAATCTTCTCTCCAGGAATTGCTTTGCCAGATCACGGCCACCCATGCCAAAGGCAATGGCAAGGCCGAGCATCAAGGCCCCAAAGGCAATCGCGAAGGCGACCAGGATGGTCCTCTCTGCGAGGCCAAGCTGCTCGAAAGCCATCGTTACTGCAAAAATAACAATGATTGTCCGGATCAAGGTTGCTAAAAGCCCAGGCGATGGGGAGTCGGCATTGACGGCTGCCAGCAAAGCAGCCCTGGAAAAAAAATTTGCCGCGACCAATCCGAAAAAGACAATGAACAGCGCCACGAATAGTCTGGGCAGGTAGAGGAAGAATCTCGAGATGTGCTCTTGCAGGCCGACGATGCCGAGCAGCTGCACTCCGAGCAGAATGAAGCCCAACCACACCACCCAAAACACAACCCGGCTCAACAGTTCGCTGGACGAGGGCAGCGCCAACTTGTTCAGGATGTGAGTGGCTCCGGCATTGTCAGAAAGCTTGTCGAACTTTGCGATCCGCAGAATGCCCCGCACGACAACTTTCAGGGCGTAGGCGATCACCCACCCCAAGAGCGCAATGATCAGCGTCGCCAGCAGGCGGGGCAGAAGGTGCGCGAAATTCCTGGCAAGCTCCTGCATTGCGTGGTTCAATTCACCGACGATCATTTCCCACATATTTACCTCACTCTCTTGCGTTCCACAGATCAAGCAAGTACGGTTTCAAGCGCTCGAAGGTCAGACAGAGCGCTTCGACATTAGCTTCCACTTCCTCTCCCGAAGCGTCGCGGTTTTCCAGGAGGAAGGTGTAAACTTTGCCACGATAAAGAGGAGCCAGGGCCTGGATGATGTGGTCTCGATTGATCACCGACTTGAAATACGATGCGGCAAACTCATAAGCCGTTTTTACCCAGAGCTCGTGAGAATAGCGAAAGTCATCTTCTGTGAGCTTGGCAATGCCTTGAACCTCGGCGAGCGTCTGAGGGGAAAGGATTGACTTGAGAACCGGTTCAAGTTCTGCAACGCCCGAGCCGAATTGTTGATAGAGCCGTCTTCGGTTCACGCGAATCGGTTCCACGGTTAAGTCGTGCTCAGCGCCAAACGTGGGGATAGGTTCGGTCGCGTGGTTTGTACTCCAGAGTTGAAAATTCGATTCCAACGACGAGAAAAGCGTGCCCACAGTCTGCCTCATCGCGGGTACGAGATCGGCTGAACTGCGATCCAGATGCTGTTTTGTTCCAAGGAAGGTCTGGCCGAGGCGGAAGCCGCCGGCCATTGCAGCGAGGGTCACTCGCATCTCGGTGCCAACGCCTCCAGCTCCGTGATCCCAAACCTGCTGTTCCAAAAGATGACTGCCCAGGCGTCCGGAGAATGCGAATTCAACCGCGTACGGTTCCCGGAGCCGCTTGGCATACAGCGCCCGGGTCATCGGGTAGACGAGGTTTCGCAGCAGCAATCCGTCAAACTTATGCCGTCGGTAGAGCGGGGTGACCAGATCGAAATCCTCACCGTAGACGGGCCGAAGAAGACGCTCGATCCACTCTGGTGTAATGTTTGTCGATTCTGGCGAAACGATGGCGCATGCTTTGGCGCGCAATAATTCGGCCGCCGCCAGAATCGTTCGCAAGGCAACTTCGGTTGCGGGGTCGTCTCCATAGATCGTGCTGATGCAGTGCAGAGTTCGCAGAGCATACAGTTCTGAGGAACGCTGCAGGTCATTGATCGAGGCTGCGGCGATGACCTCACGCGTGCTGTCCTTCGATCCGCCATCCGCATTTACTATGACGACACGCTCCCGAGGAAAATACTTCAGGAGTCCAGCTCGAATTGCTTGTACCGTTTCTCCGACCGTCTTGGCATTATTGTGCGTAGGCACGCCGACAAGGAGGTCCACCTCGCCAACGCTGATCAGTTCGCGAATAAAATCATCGGAAAGAACGCTTGTCTCGTCCAGGCGAAACCCCTGTCACACTTATTCTGGCCTTCACATCCGCAGTTATATCCGCCGCAAGCGGAACCAGTAGAACTGGTAAGGGCCCATAGTCAGCAGATAAGGCAAGTCCCCGATGCGCGGAAAGATATTGCGGCCAGACATCTCCACCAGGATATTGCCTTTATAGCTCCGCAGGTCGAGTTCCACCGCTTGAGCGGAACTGGAAAGGTTGTTGACCACGAGTACCGTTTCATTCTTGAGCTGCCTCACGTACGCGAGCACGCGGTGGTTCGCGGGATGCAGGAACTCTATGGAACCTCTGCCAAAAACCTGCGTGGACTTCCGCGTTGCTATGATGCGTTTCATCCACGCGAGAAGTGAATGCCCAGATCGCTTTTGCGAATAAACGTTGACCGCCGGATAACCATATACGGGATCGAGAATCAACGGCGAGTAAAGGCTCTCGGGATCGGCTGAGGAAAAGCCGGCGTTCCAACCTCCATCCCATTGCATCGGCGTGCGCACGCCATTCCGGTCGCCGAGGTGGACGTTGTCCCCCATTCCGATCTCGTCGCCGTAGTAGATGATCGGAGTTCCGGGCAGCGACATAAGCATGCCAGTCATCAGTTCGACTCGTCGCCGGTCATTATCCAGAAGCGGCGCAAGCCGCCGTCGAATGCCGAGGTTCAGCCGCATCGCTTTGTCGCCGGCGTAAGTATCGTACATGTAATCGCGTTCGATGTCGGTCACCATCTCCAGCGTCAGTTCGTCGTGGTTGCGCAGGAACAAACACCATTGGCATGAATCCGGGATCTCTGGAGTTTGCTGAAGGATATCCATGATCGGCTTGCGATCTTCGAGCTTCACGCCCATGAACATCCGCGGCATAAGAGGGAAATGAAAAGCCATGTGGAACTCATCGCCATTGGCAAAGTACGGTCGAAGATCAGCCGGCCATTGATTGGCCTCGGCGAGGAGCATCTTTCCCGGGAATTGTTGATCGAGCTTGCTGCGCAATTCTTTGAGCACCGCGTGGGTCTCGGGCAGATTTTCGCACGATGTTCCCTCCCGCTCGACGAGATAGGGAACCGCATCGAGCCGGAAACCGTCCACGCCCATCTCGAGCCAGAACTGCATGATCGACCACATCTCTTCCCGAACGGCTGGATTGTCGTAGTTAAGATCGGGCTGGTGGCTGAAAAAGCGATGCCAATAATATGACTTGGAAACCGGGTCCCGGGCCCAGTTCGACGTTTCGGTATCGAGAAAAATAATTCGCACGCCACGATAACGGGTATCGGTCTCGCTCCAGACATACCAATCGCGGCGCGGGTTATCGCGCGAGCTCCGTGATTCCTGAAACCATGGGTGTTGATCGGAGGTGTGGTTGAGCACCATCTCCACGATCACTCGTATCCCGCGCTCGTGGGCAGCCATGAGAAAAGTCTTGAAGTCGTCGAGCGTGCCGTAATTGGGATGGACCGATCTGTAGTCGGCGATATCGTATCCGTCGTCGCGGAGCGGTGAAGGAAAGAACGGCATCAACCACAGCGCGTTGATGCCCAATTCCTGCAGGTAATCCAGTTTCTCCGCAAGCCCACCGAAGTCCCCGATCCCGTCACCGTTGCTATCGCGGAAAGTGCGGACGTGCACTTGGTAAATGATCGCGTCTTTGTACCAAAGCCCATCTTGCATCAAAGCCTTTGCTCCTAGTCACCTAATTATGCACTTTCGGCGAGAAATGATTCGGTTGGATCCCCGGTGGCTAAATGTACATACCAGCGGTGTTGCTGGGTACGAGTGCGTGTAAGGCTGGGTGCGGCCGCGAGTCGAAGTCCAGGACGTGGTCAGCGCCACCACGATGAGAACCGGCGCCAAATAAAAACGTCCTAAACTTTTCAGTCTAGGACGCCTCGGCAGCCCTCCCCCAGAACTGCCAAACTACCCTCTCATCGTAGATGGGCCACCCCTAGGTGTAAACATCACTTTGGTAATCCACATTTTATGAAAGTAATCTGAAAATCGCTCTCAAGGGTAATTGTGCAATCAGGACGTTAGTTTCGATACTTCGCTGGTAGCAAAGGGTATGCTCGGGAGAAGCGGTGATTTTTACAGGTTACTTCAATCGGGACCAATTTTTGCACAGCTGGTCCGCAGGCAAGAGCCAAGCGAATTACTGTTTCTGCCAAGTTTGCCCGGCGTCAGCAGTGATCCAGATTTCTTGCGCAGAAGTAGTCACCTTGCCGTGAAGACTGTCGGTGAATTCGACCCCTATGATGTCATCTGCGAGAGCCTCGCCATTTGCGACTGGCCGCACCTGCGTCCAGTGCTGCCCGGCATCGGAAGAAT
>Ga0210405_10005173_pt1 | contig 12003 bp, 14 predicted proteins | sample IncBWH11MmetaG_FD_155492 | JGI IMG/M metagenome (GOLD analysis project Ga0210405, IMG submission 155492) | Forest soil microbial communities from Barre Woods Harvard Forest LTER site, Petersham, Massachusetts, United States - Inc-BW-H-11-M | ecosystem: Environmental > Terrestrial > Soil >... | reverse complement strand
GCGAACAGTCGACTCCGATGCGCCCGATCGAAATCACCCTGCTCGTTCAGCACGACTGCCACTACTGCGACCACGCCAAGCAGATCCTCCACGCGGTATCTCGAGACTTTTCGTTGCGGGTCAACGCGATTGATCTTGCAAGCGACGAAGGCAAACGGCTTGCCGAGCACGCGGGCGTGCTGTTCGCGCCGGGTATTCTCGTTGGCGGCCAACCCTTTTCATTCGGGCGACTATCCGAGCGCAAGCTCCGCCGAGCATTGAAGCAGCGAGCGTGTCAGCTCCAGGATGGGCGCTGACGATGAATTGGCTGCCGGCCGTGTTCACGGCCGTGGTCACGCTGAGCACAGCACGGCGCGCAAGGACGTGCGGTTACCAATGACGCGCACGGTTGTTCTAGATGTGGCGGGGCTGCACTGGGCGACGTCGGCAGCAGCGGCACAAGCCAGGTTGCTGCGCCGTCCCGGGGTCACGTCGGTTGAGGCGAACGCGGCCAATCAGACCGCTACTGTCACCTACGACCCGCAGACCACATCGGTGGCCGACTTATCGAAGTGGTTGTGCGACTGCGGATTTGACTGCTCGGGGCGCTGCGTGCCCGACCACATGTGTGATCCGATGTCCGAGCCCGCGCAGCGTCGGCCTGCCGGTGGCCCGGCAGCGAAACCGATGGGGGACGGCGGCGGCCACGCGGGAATGTCGATGGAGCGGATGGTCGCCGACATGCGCAACCGGTTCCTGGTCGCGCTGGTGTTGTCCATCCCGATCATGCTGTGGTCGCCGGTGGGCCGCGGCGTCCTACGATTCGCGGTGGCCGCCCCCTTCGGTTGGCGTGATGACGTGTTCGCGCTGCTGCTCAGCCTGCCCGTCGTGTTCTACTCGGCGTGGGTGTTTTTCGCGGGCGCATGGCGGGCGCTGCGGGCTCGCACGCTGGACATGATGGTGCTCGTGGCCGCCGCAGTCGGCGCGGGCTGGCTCTACAGCGTGGGGATCACACTTACCGGCGGCGGTGACGTGTTCTATGAGGCGACGTCGATGTTGACGACGTTCGTGCTGCTGGGGCACTGGCTGGAAATGCGTGCGCGTGGCGGCGCCAACGACGCCGTCCGCGCCCTGCTGGCGTTGGCACCGCCGATGGCGCTGATCCTGCGTGACGGGCAGCCCACCGAAGTCCCCACCGCCGCGGTGCTGGTGGGGGATCTGCTGGTGATTCGGCCCGGTGCCAAGATTCCCGTCGACGGTACAGTCGAAGACGGTCACTCTGAGGTCGACGAATCCATGGTGACCGGTGAAAGCCTGCCGGTGCCCAAGGATCCCGGCTCGAATGTCATTGGCGCCTCTATCAATACCACCGGCACATTGCGCGTCCGCGCGACCAAGGTCGGTTCCGACACAGCGCTGGCACAGATCGTCGAGATGGTGCAGCGGGCACAGAACTCCAAGGCCCCGGGGCAGCGGCTGGCTGACCGCGCCGCGTTCTGGCTGGTGCTCGTCGCCCTGTTCGGCGGCGCGGGCACGTTCCTGGTCTGGTGGGCGGTCGGTGCGGGAATCCAGACCGCGCTGCTGTTTGCGATCACGGTCGTCGTGATCACCTGCCCCGACGCACTGGGCTTGGCCACCCCCGCCGCGATCATGGTGGGTACCGGATTGGGCGCCAAACGGGGCGTGTTGTTCAAAAACGCTACCGCGCTGGAGAACTCGGCGGCCATCGACACAGTGGTGATGGACAAGACCGGCACGCTGACCAAGGGCCAGCCCGCAGTGACCGACGTGGTGGTCGACGGCGTCGATGAAGATGAGCTGCTGGCATTGGCGGCCGCGGTTGAGGCAGAATCGGAGCACCCATTGGCGGCGGCGATCGTGCGCTACGCGGCCGACCGCAGGGCGAAGCCATTGGCAGTGAACGACTTTCGGGCGGTGCCCGGTCACGGCGCCACCGCCGTTGTCGGCGGCCGGCGAGTCGCGGTCGGCAATCGCAAGCTGATGATTGAGGAGAACGCCGACGTCAGCGGGCTGATGGGGCGGCGGGACGAGCTGGCGTCCGGCGGGCGCACCGCGGTGCTGGTGGCCGTCGACGGGCGCGGCGCCGGGGTGATCGCGCTGGCCGACGCGGCACGCGACACCTCGGCGAAGGCCGTCGCCGCTCTCCAGGAGCTGGGCGCGGTGGTGGTGATGCTCACTGGCGACAACCCGGCGACCGCCGAGCGCATCGCAGCGCAACTCGGAATCGGCTCCGTCATCGCCGAGGTGCTGCCCGGCGACAAGGCCACGGAGGTCGCCGCGCTACAGCGGGACGGCAAGAAGGTCGCCATGGTGGGTGACGGTGTCAACGACGCCCCCGCCGTGGCGCAGGCCGACGTCGGCATCGCCATCGGTGCGGGCACTGACGTCGCGATAGAAACGGCGGATGTCGTGCTGATGCGTTCGGATCCACTCGACGTGCCCGTGGCGTTGCGGATCGGTCGCGCCACGCGGCGCAAGATGCGGCAGAATCTCGCCTGGGCCGTCGGCTACAACGCTATCGCGATCCCGGTTGCGGCGGGCCTCTTTCAGCCGCTGCTCGGCGTGACGCTGCGCCCCGAGATCGCCGCGATCGCAATGTCGGGTTCGACTCTCATCGTCACCGTCAACGCGCTGATGCTCAAACGGGTCAGCGTGCCGCGCCTGCAGGCGGCCGCATCGCCAGACGCGGTGCTTGTGGGCCACGAAAGCCGCGCGTGATCCCGGAAAGCCGTCCCGGCCGTTGGACGGGCAGATCCGCTGCGGCTACCCCGTCGTTGGCTTTCCCTAACCGGCCCACGGCTGGGTCAGCAGCCCGACATCAAGCTGCTGGTTGACCTCAAGTGCGATCACCGCAACGATCCCCACGCCGATCAGCAACCCCCGCGGCATACGAACACCGACCCAATACCCGCTCAAGCGTCCTATCGCGGCCCGAATCAGGACAGCGGACGCGGCAATGACGAGTAGGGGACCGGCGGGGTTGTAGCGAATCGCCTCGTGCAGCCGGCCGTGCAGAGTCAGATAGACCGACCGCGTGCCTCCGCAGAACGGATCCATCACGCCGACGTAGTGCAGCAGCCCGTGCAGGTTTGCGTGCGGCAATCCGAAGACCGCCAACACTGCCGCGATCACCATGCCGGCCAGCGCGATCCGCGTCCATGCCGGGTGGGTGTCGCGGCGGCGCACTAGCAGGATCGACGAGCGGGACTCACCGTCGGCAGAGGGCGTCGCCACCTTCACTCTCCTACCATTGCGATACGTAGATGGTAGGTCATGAAGGACAGCGCGGGATCGGTCGGCCAGCTCCGCCAAGGTGACACCTACCGAACAAGTCGCCGTATAGCCACGCGCTCATTCTGATTCGTGGATAGCGATCGAGGCGATGAGCGAGCCGGGTTACCCGGTCGCCGCCTGCGCCAAGATGTTACGAACGCAACGAGCAACAGCACGGCCAGCGCTACCAGCAACGGCCGTGCCCCGTGCTGATATACCCAGCCGGCCAGTGCCCCCTGCAGGCGGCCCGCGGCGGCGATCAGCGGATCACTCGGATTGTCGTTCGCGCTGAACAGGCGCACCTCGTATAAGCCGTAATAACCCACGTACAGTCCGACCACGATCAACAGAGCGCCGGTGAGCCTACTGGCATAAGGCATGAATCGACGCAGCCGATCGACAACGGCCGAACCTGCGAACGCCACCGCGATCGCCAGCACTCCAACCAGTAGCGAAAACCCCGCGGCGTAGGCGAGATAGATCAGCATGCCATGGACGACTGTGGTTCCACGGACGCTCGCTGCGGTGATGGCCAGAAACGGGCCGGCAGTGCACGACAGCGAGGCAATGGCATAGCTCACCCCGTAGCCGAACATCGAGCTTATCCGCGCCGTCGGGGCCCAACGGCTGCGTCGCGCCAAAGGAGCCAAGGTCGCGAGCTTGCGGCCCAACGACAACCAGATACCAAGAGCCACAACGACGATGCCAATTAGCACGGTCGCATACGGAACATAACGTTGCACGATCGAAGCAACCGACACCGTCAACAGTCCGAACGTGCCGAACGCGGCGAGGAAGCCCGACACCATCGCCGCAGTGGCCGCAACCGCGCGCCCGAGTGCGGCGGTCGGGCGAGTCCACTCGCCGCGCACGAGCAAAGTCAAATACGCCGGCAGCATCGCGAATCCACAGGGATTGAGCGTCGCCACCAAGCCTGCAGCGAACGCCAAACTCAGCAAATCTCGGTTCACGTCGCACGACGCTCTAGGAGAAGAAGGCCGCTAGCCGACCCCCAACGATTTGCCGAAGGGCGGACCCCGGATACGCTGCCGCCGCGCCTCATGAAGACTCCCACACGTTTTGACACGGCCTTGCCGGCTAGTGGGTTCATTGCGTGGCAGCTCCCAGATTCGATCCGTGTTGTAGCAGTCCAGGGCCCGTCCGACCTGTCGCAGCGCTTGTAGCATGGCGGTCATGGCCGGACCATGGAGTCTGGACAAACTCGCCGAGGTGTCCGGCGAGACCGAGGACCGTCTGCGCTGGTACGTCGACGCCGGACTGCTGCACCGGCAACCGGGCGGAGACTTCGCACCAGACTCGCTACACCGAATGCGGCTGATCCAGTTCGCGCGGTCCCGCGGTGTCAACGACGAGCAGCTCGCGGCAACGACCGCCAACCAGGGCGATTTGCTCGCCATATTCGAAGAGTTCGACCCACCCGGTGAGGCGACGGCCGATCTGGCCGACGTCGCGCGAGAACTCGGCCTCGACGATGCGGTGATCAACGAGCTGGCCGACATTCTCGACTGGCGCGACGTCGGGGCCGGCACCGAATCCGACATCGCTACGTTGCGTGTGATCGCCAACGCGTTCGCGCTGGGGATGCCGCGCGACGCCATGATGCAGATCGTCCGCATACTTGCCGACAGCATGGATCGACTCGCGGATGGAGTGGTGCGCACCTTCCACGACTATGTCCATGAGCGCTACCGCGCCCGGGGACTCGTCGGCCGAGAGCTGCTGAAGGCCACGGAAGGCGTTGGCAAACCGGCACTGGAGCTTGTCGAGCCCGCCGTTTTGTATTTTCATCGACGGGCTTATCAGCGAGCCAACCGTGAGGACCTGCTGCGGCACCTCGCCGAGGAGAGCACCCCTCCTGCGGCGACCCCAGGCCAGGAGCAAGCGACAGTGCTGTTCATCGATCTCGCTAGCTTCACCCCGCTGACCGCAACGATGGGCGATCAGGCCGCAGCTGACGTCTTGCGCAAGTTCGGCGCGGCTGTACGCGGTAGCGCGGCTGCGCACGGGGGCAAGATTCTCAAGCAGATCGGCGACGCTTTCATGGTGCGATTTGCCCAACCCGCAGACGCCATCGAGTTCGGGCTCGCGATGGACCGTTTCGTCGACGCCGAACCGCAATTCCCGGCGCTTCACATTGGCGCTCACCACGGAACCGTCCTATACCGCGAGGGCGACTATGTCGGCGGCACAGTCAATTTGGCCGCACGGGTTGCGGCCTCCGGCACCGCGGGCCAGTTCTTGATCACCGAAGACCTCCGCGAGGCGGTCCGCAATGTGACCGACACCGAGTTCGCTTCACTGCCGCCGCGACACCTCAAAGGCCTAACTGATCCAATACGTCTCGTCGAAGTGCGACGCCTGAGCCGCGAGCGCTCAGACCGTGCAACCGACCCAGTATGCGGTCTGCTACTGCGCCCAGGCGACACGACGACACGGGCCTCGTGGCACGGAGTCACATACATGTTCTGTTGCGATATATGCAAACAAGCCTTCACGGAAGATCCCGCGAAATTTGTCGCTGCGGACGATCACTAAGAAACCGTTAATAAGAAAACGGGGTTGGGCCGTGACGCGGCGGCAGCGGGTCAGGATCAATCGGCTGGGGAATTCAGTGTGAGCTGGTGTTTGTGGAAGTCGAAGTGTTGTCCGGGGTAGCGGTACACGTCTTCCAACGTCATGTAGTCCTTGAAAAACTGGTCCCACCGTGTCGGGAAGTGCATGCCGCGGCGCAATGCGTCCTCGTGTTCCCGGTCAAGTTTGCGCTGCAGTGAGGCGATTACGCGGTCCATCTTCGCGCGCATCCGGTGGCGGTTGTAGACCAGAGCGCCGGCACGGGAGCCGTAGTAGTTGATGACATCGAACGGTCTGGTTGCGGCGTTGAGGAGGCGGGCGAAGCCGCGGCTGGCGGCATCGGGAAGGCGGCTGAATGCCTTCACCAGATCGAGCAGCCGTTGCACGATCATGTAGCCGAAGACCATGTGGAACAACAACTGTTCGTTGGTCCATCGTGTCCCGCGGGTGGGTTTGGTCCAGGCGTCTTCATGCTGCGCCTCGGCGAGCAGTAGATGGAATTCGACGCGCGCCCGTTCGAGATCGGCGGCGATATCTTCGCGGTCGATTGTGCCGTCACCGGCAGCCACATTCACAACGCTAGACTGCCCGCCCTGCTCACAGTAGTCGGGCCGCCCCGGCGCTCAGCCGTGATTGCGCCGTCATCGCAGCGCGGATTTCGGAGCCGTCTGCTGGGCTGTAGCTTCCTGGTGGCGCGGATCGACATGAGAAAGGTCGACACACTGTGGCGGGGCCTCCTATGCCGGAGCACATGCACTCGATGATGCCGTTGCTGCCCGGTTGGGTACGGCTGGCGTGGGTGATCACCCTGGTGGTGGTTGCGGCGGTGCACATTTGGCACGGTGCCACCATGGCAGGGCAGCCGCGTTGGTGGCACGGCGCGCACGCTGCAATGGCGGTGAGCATGCTCGCCATGTATGCCGCCGACCCGATGCACCAACGCGACCTCGACCGCGCGTTGGTCGTCGTTTTCGCGATCATCACCGCGGCGATCGCCGCCGCCGCCGTGCTGCTGGCGCGCCATGAAGGCCGGCTGAACCCACTGTGGGTGGCCACCGGCGTCGACACCGCCGCGATGACCTACATGGCGGCCGTCATGGCGTCGCCGTCGGCGGTGCAAGCTGCGGTCACGTGGATCGTCGTCGCGTACCTAGGCGGCCAGACCCTCGCCTGGCTGCTCGGCGTGTGGGACCACGTGCTCGCGCACCGATCATCGCTCGGGTTGTCAGGTCACATCGGTATCGACATCCGGTTGAGCCTCGCCGCGATGGCCGCGGGCATGGGCTACATGCTCGCCGCAATCACGAGCTGAGTTCGCCCACCTTATGCTCCGGTCAGACGTCTACCTGCCGCCGGGGTAAAACTGGAGGTAGATCCACGCATGACCGAACCACTCGACACCGCGTATTCCACTGAAGTAGCTGCTGATAGAGCAGGTCGGCCGGATTAGCCCCCACGCGGGCAGCTTAAAACTGAACGGGGCCACCGCCCGGTATTCACCGAGCGCGTGTCGTTCACAATCCGCCCCCATCGCGCGACGGAGCTCCTCGTCGTCGACGGCGGTGTATCGCTCGATAAACCGCGGCCGAGGCGCACTCGTCGGTTACGGTCGGTGGTGGCAGCTGCTGGTCTAGCGAACTCAGTTGGCCAGAGCGACGAGTTCCTCGCAGAACTTGACCGCGTCGCGGTCGTCGCCTGCAAGCGGATGCACCAGCATCGTCGTGACGCCTGCCTCCGCGTAGGCGGCCAGGCGCTCCTTGATGAACCCCGCAGGCCCAACCAGCGACACGTTGCGGACCAGGTCTTCGGGCACCGCGGCGATGGCCTCGGCCTTCTTACCCGCGAGGTAGAGGTCCTGGATGTGGTCGGCGACCTCGCCGTAGCCGTACCGGGTAGCGAGGTTGTGGTAGAAGTTCTTGCCGCGTGCGCCCATGCCGCCGATGTACAGCGCCAGTTGGGGTTTGGCCCACGCCAGCCGGTCCTCGACGTCCTCGCCGATGGCCAGGCTGGCCGACACCATGACGTCCAGCGGCCCGAGTGCGGGGTCGCGCTTGGCGGCCCCGGCACGCAGCGCGTCACCCCACACGTCGTCGGCCTTCTCCGGGTAGTAGAAGACCGGCTGCCAGCCTTCGGCGATCTCGGCGGTGAGCTGGACGTTCTGAGGCCCGAGCGCGGCAATCGTGATCGGAATGCGTTCGCGCACCGGGTGATTGATGAGTTTTAGTGCCTTGCCCAGTCCAGTTCCCCGGTCCTGCGGTAGTGGCACCTGGTAGTACCTGCCGTCGTGCTGCACCTTCTCCCGACGCCACACCTGGCGGCAAATGTCCACCACCTCTCGGGTGCGGCCCAGTGGTGCGTCGAATGGGACGCCGTGGAAGCCCTCGACCACTTGGGGGCCGGACGTGCCGATTCCGAGCCGGAATCTGCCGTCGGAGACGTAGTCGACGCCCGCGGCGGTCATTGCAAGGAGCGTCGGCGTGCGGGTGTAGATCGGGACGACGCCCGAGCCGAGTTCGATGGTGGAGGTCTTGGCGGCGAGGTAGCCCAGCTGGCTGATGGCGTCGTAGGAGTAGGCCTCTGCGACGAGCGCGAGGTCGACACCGCACTTCTCGAGTTCGACCACCTGGTCGGCGGCCTCCCGGAAGCCGGTGGAATAGCTCAGGAAGATTCCGGTGCGCATCGAAGCCATTCTCGGTGTGTATCACAATCAACCAGTTGGTTGGGAGGCGGTGTTGTCTGCCCTGGCGGCGCTGATTCTGCACCACTTTTGCATCCGTTCTGTCAAAGGTGCCCGCAATAGCGCAAAAATGACCTTCCGGTCCCACCAAGCGCAGTGAACATTTCCGAACGACGGTTCGCTGAGATTCCCGTGTTCACGACCGACCGGCAAACGGATTTGTCGTGCTATCTCGGCTGGTCTCGGCACCAGAAATTGTCACGACCTTGTCACACGCCGGGTGAGACAACCGAGGACGCACCGCGACTACTAGGGACGGTCATCCCAGGTCAAACGCCATCGCTGCGACAACAGGAGACACATTGAGACAGCCCCACGCGGACTGTAAATCCGTCGGCTTACGCCTACAGTGGTTCGAATCCACTACCTGCCACCGCAGGTCAGAGGCCGCGTCAGCCGGCACATTGAAGCCCGCGAACAGCGCGCTGTATCCGGCGCGGAGACTCTCGATCGATCCGTCTGATGCGTCGAACATGTCCTGGTATAGCGCTTCCACGCGTGCTGTTTCCGGGCTGAGCGCCATCATGACCACCTCAGAGCAGTCGATATTTAGACAACGCAATGATGCAATTCGCGAACCGTACGCTTGGCCGTCGCTCGGATGACCGGTGCTCACACCGGTCAAGACGGATATGGCGGTATTGGGTCTCCGCCATACCTATCGTTCCACGGAGGCTTGTAGTGAACAGGAGGGGGCGCATCGTTGATCTGAACATTGCCGGGCGTCTGGCATTGGGTTGCTGAACCGCCCAAGGAGGTGCAGAACAACGAAGTGGGATCGACGGCCGCGGGTGTGGTGGCAATCGCCGTCGGCTGAGTCGAAGCCGGATCGGCTGCGGCAGTTGGTGTGATGGCGATCGCCGCCGCGGCAGCTGCCGCCAACAGCGGTGTGATGTAGCTAAGTTTGATTGGCATGGTGACGCTCCCTCGATGGTTGGTTCGATGGCGGGCCTCATGCGGACTTGATTCCGTAGAGACTGTTGGGGGACGAGGACTGAGGCGCCTAGCGCACAGTCGGGGGAGCATCGTTGATCTGAGCATTGCCGGGCGTCTGGCATAGGGTTGCTGAACCGCCCAAGGAGGTGCAGAACGACAAAGTGGAATCGACGGCCGCGGGTGTGGTGGCAATCGTCGTCGGCTGAGTCGAAACCGGATCGGCTGCGGCAGTTGGTGTGGTGGCGATCGCCGCCGCGGCAGCCGCCGCCAACAGCGGTGTGATGTAGCTAAGTTTGATTGGCATGGTGATGCTCCTTCGATGGCTGATTCGATGGCGGGCCTTATCCGGCCTTGATTCCGTAGAGCGTGTTGGGGGACGAGGACCGGTCAGGGAGTCGGCATCCAACACAGTTCTGCGGTCGCGCGGTGCGCGTCGGGCCGCCATCACAGCGCGTCGAGATTTACCTCCAAGAGCTTGACTCCGCTGCTTCTGGCGGTGGCCGGGGCTGCGAGAACGCATTGGCCTGCGCCTATGCACCTTTTCCATATACAGTAGACAGATCATTTGTAGTCTCCATTCGTTTGTGTATAACAAACTTATCTATATCACACGATCATCGGTGATAGCAAGGTAGTATGAGATGCATGAACGACATGTCCGCCGTTGCGCCCCCGGCGCACCTGAGCGGTCCACTGATGCAGCACCTCGGCCGGCGTCTGCGTAGTGAGGGGCAAGCCGAACTGTCCAAGACATTCGGCCTGCGTGAGCTCCACCTGATCGCATTAACGTTGCGGCGGGAATTCGGCGAACAGAGCCAAGCCGACCTTGCCGGTACCCTGCGGGTCGATCCAACCTCCCTGGTCGGCCTACTCAACGAACTCGAAGCTGCGGGACTCGTCGAACGCCGACGCACAACGCGAGACCGCCGCCGCCACACCGTGGCCCCGACATCGGCCGGGATGTGCCGACTCGCCGACATCGAACGTGCCCTCATCGCGATCGAGCAACGCGCCCTGTCCGGGCTGGACCCCACGGAACAAGCCACGTTGCACGCACTGCTGCAGAAAGCGATCGGCAACATAACGTCGTGGAGCGACGCGTCCCACACCGACCGCGCCAAGGATCAGTAGACCCAGTGCCTGCACGCAGACCTATCTCCGGATCACCCTTTGCAATCATGCTGTCGTGTCACCGGGCGTGATACTCGACGCGGGCGGGTGATGCGGTCAGCAGCATCAGCGCGCACACGGCGAGCACAGCGGAGGTCAGGCGTCCCCGGCCCCGCCCTAGTGCTCGTTGACCGCTCATGGTGTGTTGCTCAATAGATGATTGATTAACTACAAACTATCTATATCATAGAGAAGTGCCATCAGCACAAGTGATTTGTAGTACGCATATAGTTAGGTCATCTGCGGTATCCTTGAGTCATGGACGAGGATCTTTCGATTGACGAGCTGCCGATCGTTCTCCAGCAGCCCCGAGGGCAGACGGGCCCTTTGCTTGAGCTGATCGCCCGGCGCGTCCGTGCGGAGGCGGAGTCCGAAATCGAGGCCTTCAACCTGCGCCCGCGCCACGTCATCGCACTGACGCTTCTTCAACTGTTGGGCCCACAGAGCCAGTCCGATCTAGCCGAAGCGTTGCGGGTCGACCGCACCAACCTGGTGGGCCTGCTCAACGACCTTGAAGCCGAAGACCTCATCGAGCGCCGACGTTCTCCACAAGACCGGCGCCGTCACACCGTCAGCCTCACGCCCACCGGCACTCGCCGAGTCACGGAGCTAGAACATGCGCTCGCTGGCGCAGAACAGCGGGTGCTCGCGGTCCTCGACTCCGACCAGCAAGCCACGCTGCGCACACTCCTGGAGCAGATAGCCGCCAATGGCGCCGAGTACAGCGAACCGCTCCACAACGGCGCCTGATACTCAGGTCACGTCAGCCAGCTACGGCCTGCTGGGCGGGCTTCGGTTCAATCCATGACCGGAGAGACCTTTAATCCCAAAGCATTTCGAGCGGCCCAAGATTGGCCCATGATCCTTGCGCTGAGGTATTCGCCTCGGACTTAGGGGCCTTCGCCGCCGTAGCTAACAATCGGTAGCCGTGAAAGCGCCTGCCGGGACTGCGCGGGCCCTTCGATACGGCTGCTAGGAATTCGTAACGACGCGGGCCAAACTGCGCGCTGCGTCAGCCAGCGCGGGGTCCTGCGATTGCACAGGCGCGATAGACCCGTGCGCGGCGCAGTCCCATCAGAGCCGCAGCGCTCTCACCCGGGCGCTTGTAACCGAGGGACCTCCGTGTTCAGTCCCCACTACCAAGATTGGAACCATCTATGGCGCAACTGTTTCCGGTACGCTTGTTGATTCCGTGTTACAGCTCGTTCAGCACCGTCATCGGCGATCGCTGCGCCACGCGGATAGTCGTGGCCGACACCGCAGTTAACGCGACGGTGATCGCGCCGGCGGTCGCA
>Ga0210405_10005172_pt1 | contig 12003 bp, 7 predicted proteins | sample IncBWH11MmetaG_FD_155492 | JGI IMG/M metagenome (GOLD analysis project Ga0210405, IMG submission 155492) | Forest soil microbial communities from Barre Woods Harvard Forest LTER site, Petersham, Massachusetts, United States - Inc-BW-H-11-M | ecosystem: Environmental > Terrestrial > Soil >... | reverse complement strand
TGGCGTCGTTGGGATCGCAAACCCGGGGGTTGGCGATCTCGTGGGGCCAGGTGATGCTAATCCGCTCGCGACGATTTCGACCGTGGATCCGATAAAGGCCTACTTTCAAATCAGTGAGCAGGACTATCTGAAAGTCGCGCAGGAGCGGATCGAAGCGAATGGTACCAATCCTGCGCCAGCGCCTCCAGTCCAGATTATTCTGGCCGACGGTACATTGTACCCGCGTCAGGGAAAGTTTTCCGCCGTCGACCGCCAAGTAGACAACCAGACCGGTACGATCCGTCTAGCCGCTTTATTTCCTAATCCTGACAATGTGTTACGCCCGGGCCAATTCGTGCGCGTCCGAGTAACCGTCAGGACACTGCATGGGGCATTGCTTGTTCCGCAACGCGCGGTAAACGAATTGCAAACGAGTTTTGAACTAGCCGTCGTTGGCGCCGATAACAAAGCGGAGATCCGGACAGTTAAGGTGGGCGAACGGGTCGGCTCTCTCTGGGTGGTGGAAGACGGATTGAAACCAGGAGAGCGGGTCGTGGTCGAAGGCTTACAAAAAGTGCGCGACAACGAATTAGTTAAGCCAACTGAATGGAAGCCGGGGCGTCCGGCCCAATCGCAATAAGGAGTATTTCACGTTAGTGTCTACCCTCGCTCCAAAAGAATGAAACCCGGCGCTCGATAAAGCCCTCATTATGTCCGGATTCTTCATTCAGCGGCCGATCCTCGCTATTGTCCTCTCGATTTTGACAATAATAATCGGTCTGACCTGCCTATTATTTCTGCCGGTTTCACTCTATCCGAACATAACCCCTCCTGAAATCGTCGTTACAGCATCCTTCCCTGGTTCAGATGCTGTCACCGTGGAGCAATCCATCGCCACGCCGATCGAGCAGCAGATCAGCGGGGTCGATAAGCTAAACTACATGTATTCCCTCAACTCGAATACCGGCCAGATGAAGTTGAGGGTGAATTTCGATGAAAACAGCGATCCGAAAACCGATCAGGTTTTGACCCAGATGCGGCAGGCACAGGCCAGCGCTCAGCTGCCGCCGCAAGCGGTGTCACAAGGAATTAGTGTCCAGAAATCGTTTGCTGCGCCGCTGATGCTGATTGCGCTCCGTTCCCCTGACGGCCGTTATAGCTCTCAATTTTTGGCGAATTACGCCTACATCAATCTCAACGATCAGTTAACCCGAGTGCCGGGTATCTCCAACGTGCAGGTCTTTGGATCCGGTCAGTACGCGATTCGCATTTGGTTGAAGCCCGAACAGTTAGCCCGATTGAACGTGACGGTTTCGGACGTTACTAACGCCGTTCAACAGCAGAACGCGGTGAATCCGGTCGGTTTTACCGGCGGCGAACCAGTGCCCAACGGTCAGGAATTCACTTATATGGCGGTGGCGCGCGGAGAGCTGACGACCCCGGAGCAATTCGGCAATATCATCGTACGTCAATCGACGAACGGTGGGGTTGTCCGCATCCGAGACGTGGCCAGTGTTGAGCTCGGCTCACAAGTCTACAATACGTACGCCCGATTGAATGGTCAGCCCAGCGCGGTTCTCGCGATCTATCAACTTCCGGGCATCAATGGCTTGACGGCTGCGGAAGGCGTTAAACGACGGATGGACGAGCTGAAAGCGCGATTTCCACACGGAATGGACTATGTGATCGCGCTGGATACGACCTTGCCGGTAACCGCTGGCATTGCGGAGATGGTTAAGACCTTGTTAGAGGCGCTCGGGTTAGTGGTGATCGTCGTTTATCTCTTTCTCCAGAGCTGGAGGGCCACGCTCATTCCGTTGCTGGCGGTCCCGGTGTCATTGATCGGCACTTTTATTTTCTTCCCTTTGCTCGGTTTTTCGATCAACACGCTTTCGCTGTTTGGATTGGTGCTAGCAATCGGGTTGGTAGTGGATGATGCCATCGTCGTCGTCGAAGCAGTGGAGCGACACATCGAGGAAGGGTTAGCTCCCAAAGAAGCGACGCTCGCAGCGATGAAAGAAATCACTGCGCCGGTTGTTGGGGTTGCCCTCGTGCTCGGCTCGGTTTTTGTACCGACGGCTTTCATCCCGGGTATCACCGGCCGGCTGTATCAACAGTTCGCAGTTACCATCGCGGTCTCGGTTCTCCTTTCCGCATTCAATGCCCTGACGCTTAGCCCAGCCCTATGTGCGCTGTTGTTGCGACCCCGGCAGGTGCGAACTGGCCTGCTCGAAAGATTCTTTAGTTGGTTTAACCGGCTCTTTGGCCGGGTTACAGACGGATATGTGCGCGCCTCGGGTTTGCTGATCCGGAGAACCGGTCTAACGCTGACGTTGCTATTAGGGTTTGGGGCGGTAGCAATCTTTTTCGGCCAACAGCTGCCCACCAGCTTTCTGCCGGACGAAGATCAGGGCTATTTCTACATCAATCTCCAACTCCCTCAAGCCGCCTCTCTCCAACGTACCAATGAGGCCTGCCGAAAAATTGAAGCGCTGCTCGCTCAAACTCCAGGGGTGCGATATACGACGGCGATCGCGGGGTTCAGTTTGCTAAGCAACGTGCAAACTACCTATAGCGGTTTCTTTTTTGTAACTTTGGATCCTTGGGGGGACCGGAAAAAGATAACTGAACAATATCAAGCTCTTAAAGGGCTGCTTAATCTGAAACTCCTCCAATTTCCGGAAGGGACCGTATTCGGATTTTCTCCGCCGGCGATCCCGGGAGCCGGTGTGGCTGGAGGTGTGTCGTTCGTGCTTGAGAACCGCATCGACAAAGGCGCTGAGTTTCTGGCGCACAACGTTGATGTTTTCCTGGATGCTGCCCGCAAGCAGCCTGAGCTGGGCCGAGTGATTACGACACTGCTCCCCAGCGTACCCCAGGTTTATTTTGACGTCGATCGGGCGAAGGCCCTTAGCCAGGGTGTAGCGCTGACCGATATTTACAACACCCTCCAAAGTTTTCTGGGCGGTTCTTTCGTCAACTATTTCAACCGCTTCGGCCGTCAGTGGCAAGTGTACGTGCAGGCCGACGGAGAATCTCGGACCAGAGCCGATCAGGTTGGCCGATTCTATGTCAGGAACCAAAACAACAACGCAGTGCCTCTTTCTTCGGTGGTGCGTGTCCGTAGAGAATTCGGTCCTGAATTTACCATGCGCTACAATCTGTTTCGCTCGGCTCAAATTCAAGCTATCCCGGCGCCAGGTTACAGCTCGGCCCAGGTCATGAGCGCTTTGGAGAAGGTCTTTGCTCAGACAATGCCGGCAGAGATGGGATATGACTATCTGGGCATGTCATTCCAAGAGAAAAAGGCTCAGCAGTCGGCGCCACCGACAGTCGTCTTCTTTTTTTCTTTGTTGTTCGTATTCCTGATTCTCGCAGCTCTTTATGAGAGTTGGTGGCTCCCAGTGAGTGTACTGCTGAGTACGCCGGTCGCGGTTTTCGGTTCGTTAGGTGCGCTCTATCTGCGCCGGGTAGTCACCGGTACATTTCTGCCGCCAATTTTGGTGCAGATCGAGAACAACGTTTACGCGCAGATCGGTCTGGTTATGATCATCGGTTTGGTAGCTAAGAACGCCATTCTAATCGTCGAATTTGCCCGGACTGAGTATGAACGCGGCGTTGGCCTCGTCGACGCGGCCCTGGCCGGCGCGCGCTTGCGTCTGCGTCCAATTGTGATGACGTCGTTCGCCTTTATCGTTGGCTGTATTCCACTCGCACTAGCTTCAGGGTCGGGTGCAGTCGCCCGGCAGGTGCTAGGTACCGGGGTCATCGGCGGAATGCTCGCAGCCAGCCTGCTAGCCATTTTCTTAATTCCGGCCGGCTTCTGTATGGTCGAAACCGTAGCCGCCTTTCTAGTACACAAGAACCGGGCGCAGCCACCGCCACCCAACTTATGAGTCCTATAGGTCCCATAAGTCCTATCCGTGTACACACCCCTGACGTCGTGTCGCACCCCATGACCCGCAACTCCAAAAACCGCCGCACCGCTGATGTCTAAGTTTTTCATTAACCGGCCGATCGTCGCGATCGTTATTTCCATTCTGACGGTCATCGTTGGAGGAATCTCGACGAAGATCCTACCGGTCTCATTGTTCCCGGACATCGTCACTCCTCAGACCGTGATCACCGCTAACTATACGGGAGCGGATGCTCGCACGGTAGAACAGGCTGTGGCCACGCCAATTGAGCAACAGATGAGCGGCGTCGACAACATGAACTACATGTATTCGGTCAACGCCAACAGCGGCCAAATGGTGTTGACTGTCGACTTCGACCTGGCATCAGATCCGAACACGGATCAGATCCTCGCACAAATGCGAGAAACGCAAGCAGCGTCTCAGTTGCCTAGCGCTGTCAACAACCTCGGCGTGACTGTGCAAAAATCATTAGCAGCGCCGCTCATGGTGATCGCTCTCTATTCGCCGGACGGAAGCCGGGATGCCCTCTTCCTGTCGAACTATGCCTACATCAATCTGAATGACGCGCTTACCCGGGTGCGTGGCATCTCCAATGTCCAAATCTCGGGGGCTGGCCAATATGCAATGCGCTTGTGGCTCAAGCCGGACCAGCTGGCCCGTTTAAATATGACCGTTTCGGATATCGTGAATGCAGTCCAAGCGCAAAATACGGTTAATTCGGCCGGCCAGATTGGCAGTGAACCGGTTCCCAATGGACAGGAATATACCTACACCGCGCTAGCGCAAGGACGCCTAATGAGCCCCGAAGAATTCGGTAACATCCTGCTCCGGCAGGAAACGGGCGGTGGCTCCGTGCGACTTAAAGACGTCGGACGGGTGGAATTTGGCGCGCAAGCGTACAACACCAGAGGTCGATTTAATGGTAAGCCCGCCGCGGTAGTCTCTGTCTATCAACTTCCCGGTACCAACGCGTTGGCTGCGGCGAATGGCGTCAAAACACTAATGGCCCAGCTCAAAGAACGATTTCCTCAAGGCGTGGACTATGTGGTCTCGTTGGACACAACCAAGCCCGTTACAGCCGGCATTGAGGAAATGATCAAGACGTTAGTCGAGGCGCTCATTTTAGTGATCCTGGTCGTCTACCTCTTTCTGCAGAGCTGGCGAGCTACCCTCATCCCGTTGTTAGCCGTGCCGGTTTCATTGATCGGCACTTTTATGTTTTTTCCGCTGCTAGGTTTTTCGATTAACACACTTTCGCTGTTTGGCCTGGTCTTGGCGATCGGCCTGGTAGTTGACGACGCCATTGTGGTAGTCGAAGCGGTGGAACACCACATCGAGACTGGACTGTCGGCCAAGGAAGCTACTCTCAAGGCCATGAAAGAGATTACTGGTCCGGTCATCGGTGTCGCTCTGGTCTTAGCATCGGTCTTTGTGCCCACCGCCTTCATTCCGGGGATTACCGGGAGACTCTATCAGCAGTTTGCCGTGACCATCGCTATTTCGGTGTTAATCTCGGCCTTTAACGCCTTGACTCTTAGTCCGGCGTTATGTGCACTCTTGCTCCGGCCGCGGCGGAAAGGTACCGGATCCCTGGGAGCCTTCTTTCGCTGGTTCAATCAGATATTTGGGCACGCCACCGAAGGATATGTCCGGATTTCGGCTCTCTTCATCCGGCGGACTGGGTTAGCCATCGCCTTGATCGTGGTTTTTGGAGGCGCAGCTTTCCTGTTTGGCAGAAAAATCCCAACCGGCTTCCTGCCGGATGAGGATCAAGGATATTTCTACATCAATTTACAACTTCCCAAGGCAGCATCGTTGCAGCGCACGGATGAAGTTTGCCGCAAGATCGAAGACATACTGTCACGGACGCCCGGAGTTGGTTACGTCACCACTACCATCGGCTCGAGTTTACTGAGCGGTGTCCAAAGTACCTATAGCGCGTTTTTCTTCGTGTCGTTGGCCCCATGGGAAGAGCGCAAACAACACCACGAAACCTATCAAGGGATCAAAGCTGAAGTTAACCGGGAACTGTCTCAGCTGCCGGAAGCCATCGCCTTCGCTTTTTCTCCTCCGGCAATTCCGGGTGCCGGTGCGTCTGGTGATATTAGTTTCGTGCTTGAAGATCGCTCCGGCGGAGATGCTGACCTTCTCTCAAGGAACGTCGACACCTTCCTTAGCGCGGCTCGGAAACGACCCGAGCTATCCCAGATCAGCACAACTTTCCAGCCTAACGTGCCGCAGACCTATGTCGACGTGGATCTAGAGAAAACCCTGAACCAAGGGATCGCGATTAGCGACGTGTATCAAGCGGTCCAAGCCTTCATGGGCGGAACCTTTATTAACTATTTCAACCGGTTCGGACGTCAGTGGCAGGTTTACGTCCAAGCCGAAGGCGAGTACCGGACAGACGCGCAGAACCTGGGAGAGTTTTATGTCCGTAATAGCCAGAATGGGATGGTTCCGTTAAGCACCGTCACCCGAATCGAGCGACGCACTGGGCCGGAGTTTACCATGCGCTACAACCTCTATAGCTCCGCCCAGATCAATGCCGCGATCGCTCCCGGGTACACTTCGGATCAGGCGATGAAGGCGCTGGAAGAGGTCTTTGCCCAAACCATGCCGGCAGAGATGGGATATGACTATATGGGCATGTCGTTCCAGGAGAAACAAACCCAACAAGGTGTGCCCGCAGCTGCCATCTTTGGGTTTTCGCTTTTGTTTGTGTTTTTAATCTTAGCTGCGTTGTACGAAAGTTGGTCGCTTCCGTTCAGCGTACTATTGAGCACACCGATCGCGGTTTTCGGGGCATTTGGTATGCTCTATTTGCGGCGATCAATTAACGGGCTGTTTCTGCCGTCCTATCTCGTTCAAATCGAGAACAACGTCTTTGCCCAAATCGGACTGGTTATGATCATCGGACTGGTCGCCAAGAACGCCATTTTGATCGTTGAGTTTGCTAAGGTCGAATTTGAACGGGGCACTCCGTTAGTAGACGCGGCTCTCGCCGCGGCCCGGTTGCGGCTTCGGCCAATTTTGATGACCTCTTTCGCCTTCATCCTTGGATGCGTACCACTTTGGATGGCTTCCGGCTCTGGCGCGATTGCGCGCCAAGTCATGGGCACGACCGTGATCGGGGGAATGTTCGCTGCCTGTGCTATCGCGATTTTCCTGATCCCGGTCAGTTTCTGCCTCGTGGAGAGGTTAGTTAGGAGAGGAGCAGCACCCGTAAGCGAGAGAGGACTGACCAAAAAGACTGTATGATTCTTTCGGAATTAGCCGTGCCACAAGACCATGAAATGGGTTAAGAGAACAGCCCAGGGCTTGAGCCCTGGGTCACATGACGCAAGATACGCCCTGCCTGTGCGCCATAGCTTCGCGTTATCGAGCGAAGGCGGAAAAGTGGCGTCCGAGTCGCGCGTTTAGAGAGTTGCCATGTTGACCCTACGAATCGCGTTGGACCTCGGGTGCCACTTTCAGGGCACCTCTACAAAACCACCTAACCCAGGGCTGAAGCCTGGCTGAAGCCCTGGGCTGTTCTGTCAGACCATTTCATGGTCCAGAATTTCCGCCCCAAAAAACCGGTGGCGGCTCTTCCGATCCTAGACCCAAAGCCCTGATGAATAAAGATTTTACTACCCAACACAACCAACAACCCCAAACCAAGAACCATAGTTAATCCGAAATGAGATCAATCAATGCAATCAAGCAATTAGTTGTAGTCGCGACCGCAGTTTTCTGCCTTACGAGTCTTGCCATCGGCCAAATGGTGGAAGCACTGCAAATGAAGGAGCTTACGGAAAAGCTTCAGTTAAATGAGAAACAACAGCAAGCGCTAACTCCAATCGTAGCGCAACGCGATAAATCACTGAAAGCGTTAAAGGCGGATACCTCCGCGGGCAAATTGCATAAGCTGCGTAAGCTAGAAGCGATCCAAGCGAATTTTAAAGCTTCCGCTAGTAAAGTTTTAACTCCCGAACAATCCAAAAAATTGGAAGCCCTGCAAGCCGAGCGGCGAGAGAAGCTAATGGGGACCTAAGGCTTTTTCTCGTAAAGTCCTACGGTCGATTTTGCCCGTGGGGCCGTGAGGTAAGTTGTCAGCGACGGTAATGTGAGTCGGCACCTTGTAACCAGGGAGCCGGCTCCTCAGGAACGCGATCAGTTGCGATTCGCTGACCGGCTCACTGGCCTGCCGAAGCACGACATACGCTTGCGGGACCTCGCCGCCGAATTCGTCGGGAACACCAATGGCACCTGCTTCCATCACCGCCGGATGTTCATACAAGGCTCCTTCAACTTCAATAGGTGATACCAGCCCGGCCTCGTTCTTGATGATCTCTGATTTGCGACTGACGAACCAGTAAAAGCCTTGTTCATCCCGGTAGGCCAGATCGCCAGTATGAAACCAGCCATCTTTAATCGTTTGGCTGGTTAACGCTGCATCCCGCCAGTAACCTGCGGTCATACTGCCTCCTCTAACAATCATTTCGCCGATCTGACGCGGAGTTGAAATCGAACGACCAGATTCGTCGATTAAGGACAGCTCCATCCCGGCTATTGGTTTGCCGATCGAGCCAATCTTCTTTTGATCGTACGGAGGATTCATGCTGTAAATCTGCAGTTCGGTCATCCCGCATCCTTCAGTGATTTCAACGCCAAAGATTTGCTTAAACCGTCTTTGGATGGCGGTGGCGATGGCTTCACCGGCGGAAAAGCAAAAATTAAGTGACTTAACATTGTAGGCGCCGGCGTCGGGACAGTCGATCAGCTCGTGGTACAACTTCGGAAAAGCATAGGTTTTGGTCGGCTTATACTCTTCTATAGCAGCCAAAGCGGCTTGGGGTTCAAATTGCGGTAACAGAACACAGGTCGCTCCAGCCTTGTGGAAGGGTAGAATTTGAGAGCCGAAACCGATCAGATAGCAGATCGGGAATAGGATGAGGGTGGTGTCCGCGGAAGTTATAGCGATCTGATCGATTTGGTTTTGGGTGGCTCGAGCGAGACTTGTGTCTGTGTGAATTACCGCCTTGGGCAGACCGGTTGTACCTGAAGTATAGTAGATCGCCGCGGGCCGGTTCGCAGAAGACGTCTCGAGTTTCAAATGCGACGTCGTGGCCAGCAGTTCGGCGAAAGGCCTGACTCCTTCGAATTCCAGGTGACGCGATGTCAAATAGCACGGTTTAGCTTCCGGGAGCGACACCCGGATTTTCGCGATCTGTGAGTAGAGATTTGGTTCGCTGATGAGCATCCGAGCACCGCTATGATTAATTGCATACAGAAGTAGCTCGGCCGAGAAGCGAACGTTAAGGGGCACGGCGATAGCGCCGATCTTGAAACAAGCATAATAACAAAGGACAATCTCCAGGCAGTTCGGCAGGAGGAACGCCACCCGATCTCCGGGTTGAACTCCCTGCTCTTGCAGCGCGGCCGATAAGCTTCGGGTAAGGCGGCAGAGGTCTGCGTAAGTGTAGCTTTTGCCCTCGAAAATCAGAGCAACGTTAAGGGGAAGCTTTGCGTTGGTCTCTTCCAGAAGTGAATCCAACATATTCGTCAAGGATGGGGGGACTGAAGCGGAACGTGACTGCAGCCGGAAAGTTTTTCAAGGAGATCACGTTTTTACTGTTTCTAGGTAGCGCGATCGGATACAGCTCGAGTGGGAGTTTGGTTCGGTCCGGTGTCTGGAGCGGCTGAATCGGTAACTGATGGGCGAAAGAGTTTTCTCACCACTATATGCAGGCAGCCCCAAAAGAAACCCCAGTTGGCTCACCTGCCGCAGTAAGTACACAGACCGCCACCGGCTCCGCGATCCTATGCTGGCTCTTAGCGGCCGGCGTCTATATCGCCGCCAAGGTGGTGACGGCAGAAATGCCGCCTTGGGCACTCTGCTTCTGGCGAGTCTTTATTGCCGGACTTCTCTTACTTCCGATAATCCACGGGCATTGGTCCGCGATGATCAGCCTCGTCCGGCAAAGATGGTTTTCGATTCTGATCGTAGGAGGTTTGGGTTTTTCCATTTCGCCGGCCCTTATCTATGTCGGGCTCAACTACACCAGCGCGATTAATGCCGGGCTGCTTATCGCGTTGATGCCGGTGATAACGATGATTCTGGCGCGCTTTGTTTTGAATGAGCCTGTAGGTGCGTGGCAATTTGTCGGGTCAATCGTAGCGTTTGTTGGGATGGCGGTCATTGTGACGCGAGGAGATCTGGGGGCGCTAATCCGTCTCGATCTAAACGCTGGGGAGATCTTCGTGATCTGCGCGGCGATTGCTTTCGCTCTGTATACCGTTCTCTTGCGCCGGGCGAAGTATCCCCTGCCGGGTTTGCCGCTTTTAGTCCTGCTCTTGGGAGCGGCAGTCGTAGTGGCCGTGCCGTTTTATGTTTGGGAACTGTTTCACGACGAGCGGACCGTTCTGAACGCGAAAGGTCTGTGGGCGCTAGCCTACGTCGCCGGGCCGGGCGGCGCTCTCATGTACTACTTGTTCAATCTGAGTGTTCAGGCGTTGGGCGCGTCTCGAGCTGGAGTCTTTCTCTATTTACAAACGGTTTTCATTGCAGTCCTGGCTTACTTTTTTCTTGGTGAACGCTTGCTGCCCTATCATTTCGTTGGGGCATTTTTTATCATGATAGGGGTTCTGCTAGTCATGTTTCTAAAGCCAAGCCGTGCACATTCGTAAGCCAAACCGACTATACCCATGACCAAACCCTCTGAGGTATTCAGACCTGCTCCAATGGAGGGACATGGCGCTTACAACCGAAGCTCCCGAGTTCAGGCTGCAGGCTCTTCGCCTGCGTTAGCCCTGCTCGATAAAGCAGCACGACAGGTGCCGTTAGTGACCGCTCCTGAGCCGGTTGTCATCGTCGACTATGGCTCATCCGAAGGGCATAACTCTCTGGCGCCCGTTACTGTCGCAATTGGTATTCTTCGTGAACGTATTGGGCGAGAGCGAGCAATCTCAGTGGTGCACACTGATTTACCGGGTAACGATTTCGGCGCTTTGTTCCAGACGCTGGCTTCCGATCCGGAAAGTTATTTGCGTGACGATCCCCGCGTGTTTGCATCGGCCGTCGGAAGATCGTTTTACGAGCAGATCTTGCCGGATTCGACCGTGACCCTAGGCTGGAGCTCCTGGGCGGTACAGTGGCTGAGTTGGGTCCCAGCGCTGATCCCAGATCAGGTGCAGGTCGCCTACAGTCAGGATGGCGGCGTCCGGTCTGCGTTCTATCAACAAGCAGCGGATGATTGGCGCTGTTTCCTGATTCATCGTGCCGCGGAATTAAAACCAGGGGGCCGCCTCGTAATATTAAGCATGGCAGTCGATGACCAGGGCGACTTCGGCTACCGAGCATCCGTTGAAGCCATCTATCGAAGTCTCGAGGATCTGGTAGCAGAAGGGTTTATTAACGCGTCGGAAATGGGTCGTATGGTCATTCCAACGGTTGGCCGTAGCCGCCAGGATTTCATGGCGCCATTTGTTAAGACCGGAAGTTTTGCGGGTCTTTCTGTCGAAGAACTTGAGATCTTTTATGGTGAAGATCGCCTCTGGAAACAGTTTACGAAGCACGGTGATGCTCAGGCTTTTGGGGCGGGGTGGGCTGCTTTTTCCCGGGCCTCTGTCGGACCGACGCTTGCCGCTAGTCTAGACAACAGCACAGTTCGTGCACCGCAGTTCCTGGAGCGCTTAGCAACCCGAATGGCCGGCCGTCTAGAAGCCGCACCTGAGAAAACCTCGATCCCGCTCGCCAAGATCGTGCTGGTGAAAGAATCGCCCGTGTCAAGCGTGAGTTAGGCTACCATAGATCGACGCAGACGGGCTCAGTTAGCTCAGCCAGTGCTAGTCTTTGCCTGATCGGCCGACTGGCCAATTTTCCAAGTGGTATCCCGATTTTCCGAACGCCTGCCGAACTATGGTCTGCGATCCGCGGCGCAGGCAAATCCATCGTGACAATGAGACCGTGCCTCTGCTAATAACCTTAACCGACGCGGCTCGTTCCCGGATAAGCACACCGAGGCGAGCGCTTGGAAACATTCCTGAGAAGGCAAGATTATGCCTCATCGCTTGATTAAACTCTTGCTGGTCTTGTACGCATTAACCGGCGGACTGCTGCCTG
>Ga0210405_10005169_pt1 | contig 12007 bp, 14 predicted proteins | sample IncBWH11MmetaG_FD_155492 | JGI IMG/M metagenome (GOLD analysis project Ga0210405, IMG submission 155492) | Forest soil microbial communities from Barre Woods Harvard Forest LTER site, Petersham, Massachusetts, United States - Inc-BW-H-11-M | ecosystem: Environmental > Terrestrial > Soil >... | reverse complement strand
TACGGATGCGAGTTCGAACTCGCATCCGTAACGATAGCCCTGGCGATTACGCACGGCTCCCGGAACTCGAATGGGTTCCCCCGAATAGGGAAGCGTAATCTCAATTCCCACTTGTTCCCCCACCGCTAATTCCAGGCCCGCCAGTACGCACATTCCATATTCATTAATCTCAGTGCCACGTCCGTCTCTAATAAGAGTTGCGTCCAGTCTGCGTAAGATAACCCGGAGCGGGATGTCGAGCTTGTAGCGCACCGCGCGGCGTCGGTTCAGTTGCTTGGTCGACACGTTGGCGACAATCTCAGTGGCCATGCTGCGAACTTAACACTTCCGCGCCCGTTGGTGCAGATAACGGAGGGCTACTAATCGTCGGCCAGCGCACCCCCATTTGGCCCGTCCCGTTTTGGGAGCGATGGCAGCGCTTTACGTGTAAGAATTATGCTGGCGTGACCATCTTCCTGGGCGTTCTGCTTAGTCGACAAGGATCCAGGGAGAATTCGCGCTACGCCCCGGTTCAAATTCATACTTAGGAGTTTTCTTAGAACAGATTCCACAAGAATTGGTTGTAGACGTCGTGGTGATACTGCACTTCAGGGGCTTTCACGAAAGTCCCCAGAAGGCGCGGACAGCGATCGGCTGAGGCCTGCTTCAGGTCCGCATAGCGAGCTTTGACGTCTTCACCCAGCAGTTTCGTCGTCCACTCCGCATTGCGGAAATTCGCCAGCGCGTCATAGATGTTATCCGGCAAATAGCGCTGCGCCTGCCGCAGATTCTTGATCTTCGCCGTGTCCCCGTCGACACCGGTTTTGAAAATCGAATGCATGACCAGATAAGGATTCGCATCCGGCGCGACCGAGCGAACTTCCACGCGCATGCTCTTCTCGTTGCCGATCGGAATGCGAATCATGGAGCCGCGATCCGTGGGCGAAGCTTTGATCTGGTTCGGTGCCTCAAAGTGCGGGTCCAGGCGGCGATACGCGTTGACGCTGGGATTCAGCAGCAGGCAAAGATCATTGCCGTGGGTGAGGATGCGATCGATAAACTCCCAACCCATTTTGCTCAGCTTCTCTTCACCCTTAGCGTCCCAGAACAAATTCTTCCCACCTTTGCTAATCGAGACATTGGTGTGCATCCCGCTGCCATTGACGCCCACCACCGGCTTGGGCAGGAATGACGCGGTGCAACCCATCTTGGTTGCCACCTGTCGGCAAACCAGTTTGTAGAGTTGAATCTGGTCTGCTGCAGCCACTACTTCACCGTAGCCATAGTTGATCTCGAACTGCGAGGGCGCCACTTCAGGGTGATCCTTTTCATTTTGGAAAGCCATCGCACGCTGCACTTCCGCCGTGGTATCGATGAAGGTGCGCAACACATCGCCGGGCAGTGAATGGTAATAACCGCCAGTGTTGACGTACTCGAATTTGCCAGTTTCGTGATAGCGGCGCTCCGCATCCGGCCCTTGAAACAGGAAGCCCTCGATTTCGTTGGCCGCATTCAGCGTGTAGCCGTGTTTCTTGTACAGACTATCGGCGTAGGTCTTGAGAATGCCACGGATGTCAGCACTGTAAGGCGTTCCGCCTTTATCGATCACATCGCCGAAAACCAAGACCTTGCCCGGCCCAAAGATATCGGCTGGACCCCAATAGAAGGCGCTCCAGTCAATGCCGAGGCGCAGGTCGCTCTCCCGCTGAGCGGTGAACCCACGAATCGATGAACCATCAAAAGTGAGATTGTCCCAGCTCTTGATCAGAAACTTCTTGTCGTAATCCAGCATGTGCAGACGGCCTTCGAGGTCGCTGAACAGCACGGTCACGGCCTTGATCCGCTTTTCCTCGGTGAGATATTCGATACGCTCCTCTTGAATCTTATGAATAGCAACACGATTCTTGCGTTGCTCCTTGGCGTTCAAATTCATCTCTTCCAGTTCGTCGTACGGGATGGCCAGGAAATTTCGCAATTCAGTTGGCATGGATCTCCTTATAAGTTTTGCAAACAAAACTCAGATGTGTTTCGGGGGATGATCAGAACTTGGTAGGGTAACGCGGAGCACCACCCGCTGCCAATCAAAAAAGCTTATAAGGCGGATTAAAGGAATCTATTCGACGAGCTTGTGTGAGGACACTCGCCTTCCGCCGTCCGTTTGCCCAACCGGCTGTGCCCAGAGCTTCTGTACAATCGCTAAGACCATAGGGAGTCAGCCAATGGACGTAATCCTGAACGACGTCGAAACCCGCGTGCTCGGCTCGCTTGTGGAGAAAGGCGTCACCACTCCCGATTACTATCCTCTCTCTTTAAATGCGCTGGTCAACGCCTGCAACCAGAAAAACAACCGCGACCCGGTGATGCATCTGGAAGAAGATGCGGTGCAGGACGCTCTGAGCACTCTCCAGGAAAAACGTCTCGCCGGCCCCACCAGCAGCGCCGACAGTCGGGTCACCAAGTACGAGCATCGGTTGCAGGAAGCCTTCAACTTCACTCGCGGCGAGACCGCCGTCCTCTGTGTACTGTTATTACGCGGCCCCCAAACCCCCGGGGAGCTCCGCGGCCGCGCCGAGCGCATGCATCGCTTCGAGGACCTCACTGAAGTGCAATCCACCTTGCAGCGCCTGATGCAGCGCGATCCCCCGCTGGTCAGAGTTCTTCCCAGACAACCCGGAAACAAAGAATCCCGCTACAAACATCTGTTGGCGGGTGATGTGGAAGACGCTGCCGATGTCGCGCAGGCACCGTCGCCCCCATTTGTGGCCAGCAACTCGCACGACGCCGACCGTATAACGCACCTGGAAAACGAAGTATCTGACCTCAGAAAAGAAGTAGCCGACCTGAAACAACAACTTGCCAGCTTCCGAAAGCAGTTCGAGTAGCGGCTCATGTGGCCTACTGTTCAGGGTCACCCCTCGGTCAAACAAAGAGCTGGCCATCCGCCATGCATCGCCAAGTAGGTTAAACTAAGGAACTTTCTTCAGGAGGAATTTTCATATGCCCGAAGCCGCCCTCAGTGGCGCCGAATTTAAACAGCAACTGCGCGAAGGCACGCCTAAGCTGGGTCTGTTCCTGAATGCACACAGCCCCACCGTCGCCGAACAACTGGCCCATAGCGGTTACGATTGGTTGCTGGTCGACACCCAACACGGCCCCATGGATCACGAGAAACTTTCCGCCATGCTTGCGGCTATCGCGAACGGCGGAGCCAAGTCCATTGTCCGCGTCGGCGGATACGACGATCGTCCCGGGATTCAACAGGCGCTCGACCTGGGCGCCGATGGGGTTCTCATTCCTTACATCAACAACGCGGAAGAAGCGCGGCAAGCCGTGAGTTGCAATAAATATCCGACGACCGGCACGCGCTCGGTGTACTTTCCTCAGCGCAGCATGAATAAGGCCGGGCTGCTTGGTTACGCTGGCAACGCCAACAGAAACCTCATTGTCGCGCTGCAGGTGGAGACCGCTTCCTGCATCGAGAACATGGCCGAGATCGCCGCCGTACCCGGCGTCGATATTTTGTTCCTGGGCCAGAACGACCTCTGTATGTCGATGGGCCTCTACGAGAAATATGAATTTCCCCACATGTACACCTCACCGGAGCTAGGAGCGGCCACGCAGAAACTCGTCGAGCAGGCCCGCAAGAACAAAGTCATTCTCGGACTCTTTCTCTTCGGCACCGCGCGGGTTGGCGAGTTTCTGGAAAAGGGATTCACCTTCATCAGCGTTGGCAACGATCTGCACCATCTCCTGACCCAAGCCGGCGCCTATGTGAACGACGTGGAGAAAACGGCTGCAGAAAAAGGGAAGGCATGGAAGCGGCGCCCAACCGCGTTGTTCTAGAGGAAGGGGATCAATCGCGACAGCCGCAAAGCGGCGTAAGAATGCAGCCCACGGTGCAAGCCGTGGGTACAAAACGGGAGGCTGGAGCCCCAGCGGGGCGAAAGACAGTCGTGGCACAGACTCTTCAGAGGCCACCTAAAGCCTGGCTGTCCCCCGTTGGCGAAGACGTGTTCCGCTCGCCACATCGTCTTCCACGCGCCACACTCTTACTGAACCACCCTTTCTCTAACCCCAGCGGAATCAGTCCATTTCGCAACGGCTGCGATCTTGCTCCTACTGTTGCTGACTGGAGGAAAACCAGCACAGGAGGCCAAAATGGCGCACTTTACGCAACTCGGATTATCAGCAAGTCCAGACAAGAAACCAGCAACACCGTCAACAGGAAAAACAACACCCAACACACCGAAGACACAATATCCAAGCCCAAACAAATCGAGCGGCAAACAGAAGAAGGTCGCACTCATCGGCTCGTTAATTGCGACGTCGCTATTAGGAGTCTTTGTGCTGGAAAGCGGTTGCTCGAAAGAATCAGACAAAACGTCTGCCATCTTGACGCCGAATCAGAGCGTTGCCAGCCAGCCGCTGACGCCGGTCGTGACCACACACATTTCAACATCCACGCCGGTGGCCAGCCAGCCGCCTGCGAAAAAGAAGTCACGTCAGCGAAAGCTGTCAGCTTCTACGTACACGAATGCGGCCTATGGAGTCTCGTTCCGCTATCCCACTTACGGCAGCCTGAAGGAAGACGATGAGGCGAATCTGGAATTGGACGGGTTGGGACCACTCGAAATGAACTTCGTCCAACCCGGTGGAACCACCATCAGCGCGGTGGAGTTGCCTCGCAAACTATTTGCCGGCACAGACTTCAGCACCGCGTTCTTTAATGTAAGCGTAAATCCCAAGCTGACCGCCTCGGAATGTGAGCAATTCGCGTTTCCGGAAAAGGACGAACTCGAAGTTACGACCTCAAAAACAAAAGTTGGTCCCACCGAGTTCGAAGCAGTGGAAGCGTACGCCGAAGCAGAGAACAACCAGGCTGATGTGAAGTTCTATCACGCCTTCCAGAACGGAAGCTGCTATGAATTCGCTCTGGGCCTGGAGACCGCCACGGAAGAAATTCCGGATGAGGTCGAGCTCGGCGTCGAACCGGCCGTCAAGCCAGCCATCAAGCCGGTCGATCGCAACGAAGTTTTTCGTAAGCTGAATTGGATGCTTTCCACGGTGAAGATCCAGGCCGCCGATTTTCCCGCGACCAGCGCACCAGCAGTGGACGCCGGCGTCCCGATCACTCCCTCGAACACAGAGATTGACAAAGCGAATATCGACGAAGCAAACATCAACGAAGCGCGCTGAGAATAAGAAGGCCACGCTCAGGTCCGAGCGTGGCCTTTGTCATTCCTGCGATCATCTTCATAGAATGACATTAATTGAAATCTGAATCCCAGGATGCACCGGGCTTAGCAAAAAATAGCCGCCGTCGATGTAATCAACGTAGACTACGTCCGTGTAAGCCCAACCCACCGGCCATGGTTGAACGAACACAAACCAATAGCCGCCATACTGGAAGCGTGGAGTTCCCGCGACGATGACCGGGTGGCCGACTTGAAAGGTGTGTTGCCGGCCAAAATTAGCCCGAAAACGGTCTTCAGGAATACGACCGCCTTCTTTTCCCTCACGCCGCTCTCCCTGCCCCTCCGGATGGGCCGATTTCTCGTCCTGCCGGTTTTCCTGCACGGCTTGCTTGTTGTCTTTTTCTTTCTCGATTTGTTTGTTGTCCTTCTCTTTGTCCTTGTCTACCTGCTTGTCTTCTTGCTTCTCCGGGTGGTCCGCCTTCTCGTCCGGCGCTGCCCGCTTTTCCTCCTGCGGATGCTCGTCCTGGGCAAAGACGGGTGCGGAAATTCCAAGAAGTACAGCCAATACGGTTGTGCTGAAAACTGCCAGTAGCTTCATTCGTGTTGCCTCCCTTTTCGTTTGCTGACGGATATCCTGACTTCGAATCTCGCGAGTAAGCTCCGAGCCCTGCGAGATAAGTTGGGAAACCTTTCGCTCACAAAACTGATGGTCGGGAAACCAGCGCATGAATATCCGCCGTGACCGTAGCGTCACAACCCGGATGGCCACACCCACACGCAATTTCGGTTTCTCTGCTGTCGGAGTCCTTACATGCCTCGCTGCAGTATTTTTCGGTAGCATTGCAGCTGCACAGAACGTGTGCGCACTTCTTCAGGCTAGTTGGTTTCATAAAGCCTCCTCGATTTCCCACGCCCCACTTACGGCGCGACACCTTAGTTGCTGGAATTTGTCGGAAGGTAGCCTGGAACGCCTCAGGAAATCGCTGTAGAAATCGCACGGTTAGCTGGTAAGAATTCGGCCTGCTTCTGGTAGAGGAAGGACGGTGCAACCTTTTAAGCATCTACTATCCGGTTCAAAAAGGAGCACGCATGATTCCTCCGCAACCTACTACGCACCCGCATGACCTGATGAAACCCGATTTGTTCAGCGAGATTCTGCTGGCGGCTACCGGGTTCATTCTCTTCGTTCCTTTGCTACTCATTGTCGTCGCCGCCCTCTCTCGGTCGGCGTCATTCCATTAGTGGGTCGCGGAATTCTCTCTGGAGCGGGATCTGATTGTCCGGATAGACTCAGACATGCAGATTCGAACTTTGGTCGAGCAGGACGCGGAAGCATTTTGGCAACTACGACTGGAAGCCCTCGAAACCGAAGCGATGGCTTTTTCTTCATCAGCCAGCGCGCACCGCATGACCACCCCGGATTCCGTGAAGGTTCGCCTTGCTCCCCGTGACAGCGAAACTTTCGTGCTTGGTGCACTCGTCGACGGCGAACTAGTCGGCATGGCGGGATTCTTCCGCTCTCCCGAAGAGAAAACCATGCACAAGGCCCGCATCTGGGGCGTATACGTCAAAGCCGCGCATCGCGGCAAAGGCATTGGACGAGCACTGATGGAGGAAATTCTGCGCAGGGCCCAACTGCAATCGGACCTGGAACAGGTGACTCTAGCCGTCGCCAGCGGACAAGCCGCTGCCAGAAACCTATATTTGCAATTGGGCTTTCAAATCTACGGCAGAGAGCCGCAAGCGCTGAAGGTGGGCGAAGTGTACGCCGACGAAGAGCTAATGACACTGCAGCTACACAAGAACCAGAACGGTAATTGAATGGTCGGGACGGGCAGATTTGAACTGCCGACCCCTCGCACCCCAAGCGAGTGCTCTACCAGGCTGAACAGCGCAAAGGATTTAACGCAATTTCCTCCGAATCTGCGTACTCGCCTTGGAGGAAACCGTGAGCTTTTCTCAGTTCATTCGGGAACGTTAATACCTATCGAACGTCTCACCAGCAACACTTGAGTGGTACAAGCACAGTTCAAATGGCTTCGTACCGAGTCGCCCTCGCAGGATGAGTTGAAAGATGCGGTGCTCAGGATGCGCGAGAAGGGACTGAGGGCCACGGGCTGCAACTCTGCAATCCGTGCGATCAACGCATACCTGAAGTGGAGCGGATCACCGCTGAAGATTCCTCAGCTAAAAGAACCTCAGCTTATCCTGCCGACGTTCTCGCTACCGCAAGTCACCCGCCTCATAGAATCGAAGCCACATAGCTTCTACCAGCGCCGTTTGCACTTGATCGTACTCATCCTGCTCGACACAGGATGCCGGATCACAGAGGCTCTGACTCTGCGCGTCGGTGACGTTCACTTCGACAATCTGCTTGTCGTTCTTGACGGGAAGGGACGTAAGCAGCGCAAGGTGCCGTTCTCGTTCGAGCTAAGAAAAGCACTCTTCCGTTACATCAGGGAGTACGACAGGAAACAGGACAGCCTGCTCCTGTGCAGCAGATCTGAAAACAAACTGGGCAGGCGCGTGGTCCTGCGGGACGTGAAGCTCCTGTGCAAGAGGCTGGGCTTCGATCCACCGTCCCGTACCCTGCACGCTTCGTGACGGTGATCGACGGGGCAACGAACAGCACCACGACCGTAGCCGTGTCCCAAGGCAATTGGTGGGGAACCTATCCCATGGCGGTGGACCCAAACACGGACAAGATCTATGTGGCGAATAGCGGTAGTAACGGCACCGTGACGGTGATTGATGGCCGGACGGCCACGAGCGACAGCCTTGCGTCGAACCTCAATCCATCGCCCTTGAATGCCAAGGTGACATTCACCGCATCTGTCACTGCGAATCTCGGCACGAGTATACCAACAGGCACGGTCAGTTTTGAGGACGGCTCTACCCTGCTGGGCACGGGCACGCTGAATGCTTCGGGCGTCGCGACGTTTGCGACTTCGAGCTTAATTGCGGGGCAGCACTCGATCACCGCCGTGTATGGTGGCGATGGGAATAGCATCGGAAGCACTTCTTCGGTGCTGGCCCAGACTGTGAATCAGCAGGCTGACTTTGCGCTTGCTGCCATCACCACCAGCTTGACAGTAGCTGCCGGATCATCGGGGAAATTCGCCCTGACAGTGACTCCGCAGGGTTCTTTCACCACCGCGATCAGCTTCTCATGCAGCGGGCTGCCAGCTCTGGCGGGATGCACGTTCAGTCCTGCCTCGGTCACCCCGAATTCCAGCACCGTAAACACGACGCTGAATATCACCACAACGGCCTACACTGCGTCCCTCGCACGCCCGTTCGGTCGTCATTCGAGTCCGCTGTACGCGATCTGGCTAGTGCTGCCAGCCATGCTGCTGGGCACGGTGGGGCTGGCTCCGTCTAAGCGAAGAAAACTGCTGAGCTACTGCATCGTGTTCCTACTGGTCAGCGGTTGCTTGTTGCAGGTGGCTTGCAGTGGCACGAGCAACAGCAGTGGCGGTGGAGGTACAAGTGGCACTCCGGCTGGCACCTACACCATTACCGTTACTGGCGCGGCGGGCGCAACCCAGCACGCGGCCACGGTGACGTTGAGAGTGCAGTGATGCCCGAGCCGATTTTGCACATCACCCGAACCTTCAGGGAGGAGCATCCGATGTTTGAGATAGGCGATACGGTACGCGTCGTCAGCAATGGAGAAATTCGAAGGATTGTAGGCATCGGCCCCGGTGAATTCTTCACGACTCAGATCGGGAAAGACGCCAGTACGGTCAAGCCGATCAAAGGGAGTGATCTGGAATTGATGGCAAAGGCACCCAAGCCCGATACAGGTCCGTGCTTTGTGCCGAACCACTCGATCATACGGGAGTGACCCTAACTAGAACGCAAGTGCTTTTCCACAACTCCAATATCGTAGAACTTGACGCTGAGACTCCCAAGTTGTCCACCCTAGTTTTACACCTCGGCTTCGTTACTGAGGAGAACCGGGAGCTTGCAGGGACTGTCCACCGCACCGAGGCGCAATAGCGCCGCGCTACGCTGCACACTTGCGACTGGCGACGTGCACTGTGGGCACAAGGGCGTAGTGCTTACCGCAGTCAAAAGTGAGTCCAGCACCCGTGGGCGTTCGCTCACTGCTACGGTGCAGTCCCTAGCACCGCCTGCTGGCCGTCTCGTGTCAGCGCCATCACCAGAGGCATCCCGTTGCAGGATGAACCGAACAACGACTACGTCAAATAACAGAGCAGTTATTTGATCATTACAAATTCATCCCGTAAATGCTTTGAAATCGTTAAGCATCATCAGTCCGTCCCACTTTTGCAGTGACGAAGAATGTGAAAAGCGACGGAAAGTGGTGCCGGAAAGTGACAACAGTTTCCCACAGGTCACTTGTCGGTCACTTCAGGAAGCCCGGCAAAGGCGTGCTTGGGATTCTCCGAAGAGTTCTTTCAGCAAAGCATTGCAAGGGACGTAATACCGGAAACGATGGTATGGCGAGGAAGAACAGCAGGGATGGGCGTCGGTGCCCCGCATTGTTTTTCGGCGTCAGAGCATGTCTACACTCCCCTGTCAGCACGCTGATGCTGGCGCTGGTCGAAACGCGGAAACTCATCAGTACATCCTCGCTCGACATCTAGTCATACCTGAGGCCACGAAGTGACACTACCAGCAGAGGGCAAGTTGCCCAACTTAAAGCTGGAAGCGCGGAAGACCCCGTCTCTCAAGTCCTGTGGTGGGAATCTTGAATGCTGAGAGATTATGAGACCCACACTCGCAGTTGCACTGCTGAGCGCGGCGCTGGTTTGCTCAGCCTTAGCGCAGGGCACACAACTCACGGGCAAAATCACGCCCGAGTTTTCCAAGGTTGCCATCCCTGTGCTGGTGAGCATCCACAACATCGGCACACCCAGTGGACCCTCCCGCGCCGATCTTAGCAAGAGCATCATCGACGCGGAGTCTGCTGCCACAACACCAGACGAAGAGGCCGTGGTCAAAGCCTTCAAGTTCTTCTCGCTTCTCAAGGGAATTGAGTCACAGACAGAGGCAATGCAATCACGTACCGACTCCATGCGCTGTGGTGACGACAACCAGAAGCGCAATGCCAAGCAGCAGGCGGCGAAGGACAACTGTGACGCCAGTGTCGCAGCCGATCAGGCGGCCATGAAGGCGAAAGCGGAGAAGGACGATGCCTGCTACACCGCGTGGAAGGCCAGCTTGCGCAATCTGAACTCTGCTTTGCCGCAGGAGTGCAGCCCCAGCAAGTGACAGACAGAGCGCGTCGAACGTGCTCAGGTGACTAAAGCCTCTAGCGAGCAAATCTCGGAAGGACACCATGAAGCGAACACTGGCAGCACTTCTGCTGCTCACCGCCTGTGCTGCGGCTCAAAGCAGCGACACACCCAAAGCGTCTGACAAGCAGATCGCTGACGCTGCGGCTGCCATAGCACAACTACGCGGCTCCATGCGCGACGTTGAGAGCTTCGGTCTGGACAAGGCGTATTACTCCACCGTCCAAGACTACACACCAGAACAGGTGAAGAAGTTCGGCAAGAAGTTCATCGCTAAGTATCCTAGGCACGTAGGCGCGACGTTGTACTGCTTCGAGTACCGCGCTCGCAATGGGTATGGCGGCATGAACCGCGAGGCCACGGATACTAATGTGACATGGGAAGGCGTCTGTGATAACGAACACACTAGACAGGACATCACCGAGGCGGTCGAGGCCGAGCTTGCCAAACACAAAGACTGATCGAACGAACTGACGCCCATGAAAACTATCGAATTGACGCAAGGCTACGTCGCTCTGGTCGATGATGCCGACTATGATCGAGTGTCTGCTCATAAATGGTGCGCAAACGTTGACCGCAGACGCGGAAAAGTGTACGCATACCGGAAGACGCACGCTCCCCACCACAAACGCCCATCTCTGTACCTTCACCGCGAACTTCTAGGAGTCACCGACCCCAAGGTGAGAGTTGACCACGCCGACGGAAATGGTCTTAATAACCAGCGTTTCAATATCAGAGTCTGTTCGACGCGGCAGAACAATATGAACCAGAAGAAGCGCAGCGATGGGGTGTCGAGCAGGTACAAAGGCGTGTCTTGGCACAAACGCGACAAGAAGTTCTATGCAGCGATCAAGATTAACGGCAAGTCGAAATTCTTGGGCGCGTTCGAGTCAGAGCGTGATGCCGCGAAGTCGTATGACGCAGCCGCGCGAGAGCACTTCGGGGATTTTGCGGTGTGCAACTTTCCACCTGCATTTCCCAGTTTCTGCTTGCGTTGACTAGCGTACTCGCCTTACACTGCCGCCACGGAGTCAGTTGCGCGCAAGTCCTTTGGAAAGAATTGGTCGGGACGGGCAGATTTGAACTGCCGACCCCTCGCACCCCAAGCGAGTGCTCTACCAGGCTGAGCCACGTCCCGACGGTTGGAAATCCGCTGCATCACTCCTGCCGCAGCGGATTGGGGTTGACTCAAAGATTTTACACCAGCCGCCGCCCTTTTAGTTTACCCGGAGCTGTTTGGCTCGCCTTAGGGCAAATCCATCCGGAGTCCGGGTTCGAAGTACGAGTACCTCGGCGCATCCCATTCGGATAAACTCACGGTAATCGCCATGAAGCTACCCCTCCTGATGGTCGTTCCAATAGCGCTCGTCGTCCTTTGGGCGCCCCATGTACGCGCGCAGAATGGAGCGCTGCCTCAGGACAAGTGCACGATCGGAGGAACGGTAATCGACGCGGTTAGCGGAGAGCCGCTGAAGGGCACAGTCGTCAAGCTGGCGGGTACAGCTATGCCGAATGACCCCGCTCCCGCTGCGCCATCCGTGTTCGTGAGCACCGATTCCAACGGCCGGT
>Ga0210405_10005168_pt1 | contig 12007 bp, 8 predicted proteins | sample IncBWH11MmetaG_FD_155492 | JGI IMG/M metagenome (GOLD analysis project Ga0210405, IMG submission 155492) | Forest soil microbial communities from Barre Woods Harvard Forest LTER site, Petersham, Massachusetts, United States - Inc-BW-H-11-M | ecosystem: Environmental > Terrestrial > Soil >... | reverse complement strand
CGCATGTTCAAAACCAAAAAATACGATCTCCAGCGCGACGACATCTGGCTCCTCGAATCCGGCGGCAAGCGCAAACGCCTCCTCGAAGGCCAGAAATTCACCCACGAAGACAAACTCTTCACCTACCAGGTCGAATCCTTCACCTGGTCTCCCAACGCGCACATCATCGCCGTCCAGCTCTTCACCACCACCATGGATCCCGACGCCGGCGCCCGCGAAGACGCTCCCGCCCTCCTGCTCCTCGACGATTCCGGCCGCGAACTCCGTCCCAACGGCAAGGATCCTCTCGTCATGCAAGCCCAGAATCCCCTCTGGCTCCGCGACAACCAGACGCTCGTTTACCTCACCAATGAGGACACGCCTCAAGGTCTCTACGCCATGCAATATTTGAATATATCCAGCGGCCCCGCGGGAAAAGCATTTGAAGGCCGCACCTTCGAAGGAGCCTCGCGCATCTCCGGCAGCAACGCCGCCATCGCCTCCGAGCGCAGCCGCACCTTCGACGGTCCTCCGCGTCTCCAGCGCCTCGATCTTCTCGCTCAGGACGACAAGGAAGTCGCCACACTCGACGCCTACGCGGGCGGCATCCTCGTCTCACCCAGCGGCACCCGCGTCGCCTATTTCCTAGACAAGGAAGTCCTCGAAATCCGCGACCTCACCGTGCCCGTCCGCATCGCCCGCCTGCGCATCGGCCTCGGCGTCCTCCAATGGTCTGCCGACGAATCTCGCCTCTATCTAAAGCGCACCATCGAAAAAAAATCCGCCGACCTCGTCACCTTCCAGGTGCCCGAACTCCGTGCCTACGCGGCCCACTCCGAAATCCCCATCCTCCAACCCGAACCCCGCATGCTCCTCCACGGCCTGACTGTCCGCGAATACTCCCTCTCTCCCGACGGCCGCTTCCTCGCCGTAGTCCTCCCCGGCAAGCGCAACCTCCAAATCTTCGGCTTCTAACTCTTAGCGTCTCTTCCCTGTGGGACAGGCACTCCTGCCTGTGCTCTTCGATTTCCCGTTACTCCACCCAACAAATGAACTTGAGGGTGCCCCACCCTTGGTTTGTAAGGGTGGGCTCTTACGACCTAACGCCACAGGCTTTCTTCTCTTCACTCTTCTCTGCGTCCTCCGTGCCCTTCCTCTGAGTCCTCTGTGTTAAACTCTTCTTTTCCTATTTTCTATATTCTATTTTCTAACTTCTTCTCCTCTTATGCTCCACCATCAAACACGAATCCTCCACCACCACCAATCCCGCCGCCCGAGCCTTCTCCGCCGCCTCCGCATTCTCAATCCCCAACTGCATCCACAAAACCTTCGCCTTAATCTTGATCGCCGACTCCGCCACCGCCGGCACATCTTCCGCCCTCCGAAACACATCCACAATATCCACCGGCTCCGGCACATCCTCCAGCCGCGCGTAAGCCTTCTCCCCAAGCACCTCGGTCTCATTCGGATTCACAGGGATAATCCGATACCCCGCGTTCTTCAAATACTCCGCCACCTCATGCGAAGCCCGCATCGGATTCGAGGACAACCCCACAACCGCAATGGTTTTAGCGCCACGCAAAATCTGCGCCACAACATCGTGATTCGTATTGTAATTTTCTGGGATATGTAAGTTCATACCACTTCGATGATTCAAATCGCTCAGGTGGCACAGGCACTCCTGCCTGTGCTCTTCTCTGTGGACTCTGTGCTCTTTCTCCGAGTCCTCTGTGTTAAATCCACTGTCCCGCCAAATCCAGCCCACACCTTTCCCCAGCCATATTCTATTTTCCAATTTCCATTTTCCAAAATTACACCGGCCGGTTCGAAAACTCATCCGCCAGCACCCTGTTCCCGCTCCCTACCGGCCGTGCCAACGCATGCGCCAGCGCCCCAATCAATTTCGTATTCTCTGCCGGACTCCCCACTGATATCCGGATCGCCTCCGGCAATCCCATCCACCCCAACGGACGAATAATCACGCCCTCCTGCAAAAGCTCATCGCAAAGCGCTTTCGCTCGCGGCCCAAACGGCACAAACAAAAAATTCGTCTCGCTAGCCACCGGTGCGAGTCCGAGCTTCTTTAATTCCTCATACATCCGCTTCCGTTCCGCCCGGTTAATCTCCACCGAACGCCGCACATGCTCCTCATCATCCAGCGCTGCCAGCGAAGCCGCCTGCCCCACGCTCGTCACATTAAACGGCGTCCGCAGCTTGTTCATTTCCGCCACCAAAGTCGGATGCCCAATCCCATACCCAATCCGCAACCCAGCCAACCCGTAAACCTTCGAAAACGTCCGCAGCGTCAACAAATTGTTGTATTGGCGAAACAATTCCATCGCCTTCGGCAAATCCCCGCGGTCGGCATACTCCCGGTAAGCCTCATCCAGCACGATCAGCACGTCCCCCGGCACCTTCTTCATAAACGCGCCAAACTCCGCCGCTCCAAACGCCGTCCCCGTAGGATTATTCGGGTTCGCAATATAAACAATCCGCGTCTGCGAAGTCACCGCCCGCGCAATCGCCTCCAGGTCAAATCCGAAATTCTTCAGCGGCGTCAAAATCAATTTTCCGCCGCTCGCCCGGATCGCGATCGAAAACAGGGCAAACGATCCCTCGCTCGTGATTCCCTCGCTCCCCGGCTTCAACAGCACCCGCGAAGCTAGGTCAATAATCTCGCTCGATCCCAGCCCCACAAAAATCTCGTCCGCCTTCACTCCAAATCGCAATCCCAGCACTTCCCTCAGCCGCTTGCTTCCCCCATCCGGATACCAGTTCGCATCGCCCAACGCCCGCCGCGCCGCTTCCATCGCTTTGGGCGAAGGCCCCAACGGATTCTCGTTCGACGCCAGCTTCACCGCATGAATCTTCAGCTCCTGCTCGACCTCTTCCACCGGCTTCCCGGCCACATAAGCCGGCAGCCCCTGAATGTAATCCGGTATCAGCTCTTCCAGAGTGTGCGTCATAACCAAAGTTTATAGGCATTACCCCCTTTTGCGAAGTCCCCACCGCTCACAAGGTAACCCGCAGCTGGTGAGATGCATTTTCTTTGCACCTTCCTTTCCGCCCCTGGCATCCAAAGCGCGATGGACACCGCGCCCCAGCCCGGACCTGCGCCGCTTTCTGCCCAACCAACTCTCTCACAACCCTCCTTGCACTCGCCCTGTTCCATGGTTACAATATATCGTATGGCGATATATTCCCGGAACCCTGCCTCCGGTGGTATGCTTCTCCTTCCGGTGGATTTCGCTCGGCAATTAATCAATGGTGTTCTAGGAGGACACGAATGAATCACCCGCACTCCCCGCTGCAACGGTCGCTTCTCATTTTCGCTTCGACGGCTCTTCTCTTCGTTGCCGCTTGCAATAAGAAACCAAAGGCTGTTCCACCGGCGCCTCCACCCCCGGCGCCCGTCGCCGCCAAGCCCACCGTCAGCATCTCTGCCGATCGCATCTCCATCAACAGGGGCGAATCCGCCAAGCTTACTTGGACCACCACCGACGCCACCGCGGTCTCCATCACTCCCGAAGTCGGCGCCGTCACTCCTCAGGGTTCCACCACCGTCACCCCGGCTGACTCCACCACCTATTCCCTCACCGCCACCGGCCCGGGCGGCAGTACCGACGCCAACGTCCGCATCACCGTCAATGTCCCCGCGCCCGTCGTCGAAACTCCCAAGGGCCCCAGCTTTGAGGAACTCTTCATGCGGGAAGTTCGCGACGCCTATTTCGACCTCGACAAGGCCGATATCCGTCCTGACGCCCGCGCAGCGCTTGAGAAAACTGCCAGCTTCCTCAAGGGCTATCCGCAGGCCCGCGTCACCATCGAAGGTCACTGCGACGAACGCGGCTCCACCGAATACAACCTCGCCCTCGGCGACCGCCGCGCCAACGCCGTCAAGCAATATCTCGTCAACCTCGGGATTCCTGCCGCCAATCTCAACACCGTTAGCTACGGCAAGGAAAAGCCCTTCTGCATGGAGTCCAACGAATCCTGCTGGCAGCAAAACCGCCGCGGCCACTTCGTCCCGGCCAGACCCTAATAACCTCTTTCTTTCTCCAATTCACACGAGGGGCGGCTAAAGACCGCCCCTCTTCTTTCTGAGTCCGGAGGCAGAGCCTCCGCTTTTACGCCTTAATCCCCACCACCCAGCGCAATGCCAAGCACCTGTCATCGTGAGCCTATCCGATAAGGTCCGGTGTTGGGACTCCGGTGGTTTTTACCGGAGATAGTCGAAAGACCTCAACCTCTAATATCTTCTCCACGTTCTCCTTCACTTGCCTTTCTCCCCTTCTCCGTGCTCTCCGCCGGCCCTGAGCGTATTTTGCGAAGGTGCTCCTCCTTTGTGTCCTCTGTGTTAAGCCTTTTCCGATGTTCCCCCCAATCCCACTTGCCCCACACCCAATCTGCCAGTACATTTGATAATTGGGGCTCAATCCGCTCTTTATCCCAAATTGTCCCCCGTGCCCATGCCCAACTTTCGGAGGTTTTGATCATGCGTGTTCGCAATATTCTCTTCTTCTCCGGCGCCATGTTCGCCAGCGCCATCGCCGGCAGCCTCATCGGCCCCAAGCCTGTCATGGCCGTCGCCCGCGAACTCATCGAGCTGCAGCGCGACGTTACCACCATTCTTCAGGGTCAAAAAGATATGCAGACCCAGCTTACCCAGGACCATACCGTCCAAAAAACCCTCATCGAGCAGTCCTCGGACACCGTCAACAAGCTCAACACCACCATGAGCTCCCTGCAAAAATCCGTTCAGGATGTCCAGGCCAACTCCGGCACCCGCCTCGACACCATGTCCACCCAGGTCCAAGGCCTCTCCGACAATCTCGAAGAAATCAAATCCCGCCTGGGCAAGGTCAATCAGCAATTGGTGGATCTGCAGAACTCCGTGCAAAGCATCGACGCGCGCCTCGCTGGCGGAAATCCTACCGGCGCTCCCCCCGCCACCGGTTCTTCGCCAAGACCAGCCGCCGACGCTTCTCCCGCCGGCTCGCATCCCCCCGCCGACACCCTCTACTCCAACGGGCTCGGCGACATCCAAACCGGCAAATACGATCTCGCGCGCTCTGAATTTCAGGACTACCTGAAGTATTACGGCGATACCGAACTCGCCTCCAACGCACAGTTCTATCTCGGCGAAATCGCTTACTCACAGCATCAATACCAGCAAGCCGTCGCCGAATACGACAAAGTCCTCACCAATTATCCCAAAAGCTTCAAGCTCGCCCCCGCCCGCTACAAAAAAGGCATGGCCCTCATCGAACTCAGCGAGAAAAACGCCGGCGTCAAGGAACTTCGCGAAGTCGTCAAGCGCTACCCCGGCACCGAAGAAGAGCGCCGCGCCCGCGCCAAACTCAAAGAACTTGGCGTAGCCGTAACCGCCTCCACCGCCCGCTGACTTTTGAGTGCGGCTCGCCCTGAGCCTGCCGAAGGGAAGCAAAGCTTTCGCTTTTACCCACTAATCCCCTCCACCGATTTTCCCCACCAGCCTCTCACCTTCCTTCCTCTCTGTGCCCTCCGTGCTCTTCCTCCGGGCTCTCTGTGTTAAACCTTCTTCTGCTCCGCCCGCCCCGCATTTCATTTTTTTTCTCCGTCATGCTATCTTCATCCTTCATCCCGTCCTCTTCGCTTTCGCTATCAAGGAGCCCATCAAATGTCCGTCAACAAAGTCATCCTCGTCGGCCGTCTCGGTCGCGACCCGGAGACCCGCTTCACCTCCGGCGGTCAGGCCGTCGCCAATTTTTCCGTCGCCACCGACGAATCCTACAAAGATCGCAATGGCGAGCGCCAGAAACGCACCGAATGGCACAAGATCGTCGTCTGGGGTAAACAAGCCGAAATTGCCCAGCAATATCTGAAAAAGGGTTCTCTAGTCTTTATCGAAGGCCGCATCCAATCCCGCGAGTGGCAGGATAAGGAAGGCCAGAAGCGCACCAGCTTTGAAATTGTTGCCAACAATTTCCGAATGCTCGGCGGCCGCGGCGACGGCATGGCCGCAGGCGCCAGTGCCGGCGGTGGCAGCTCCGCACGCAGCGGTAGCGACGACCTCGATCACCACGCAGCCCCCTCCGAAGATTTTGGCCCCAGCTCGGGTCCCGAAATCTCCGACGAAGACATTCCCTTCTAACGTGGGGGCGGCTTCTCGCCCTGAGCATCGCGAAGAGTTACGCCGCCCTCTTCTCCGCCTCTGCTCTGCGCCCTCTGCGTCTCTGCGTTAGATTTTCTTTTTCTTCACTCCACCAAAGTCTCTTTCCAGCAAAAAGCGGAGAAGCTCAACCACGCCTCTCCGCTCTTCCTCTTTTCCGGAAACTTTAAACTGTCAACTTTCGACTTTTGACTGCTGTCCCTACTCCATCGTCAGCACCACCCGAAACTCCGCCTTCCCGCTCATCATCCTCTCAAACGCCTCATTCACCTTCGCCAGCGGGTACTTCTCGATCATCGCCCGCACTCCCGTGTACGCCGAAAACTGCAGCGTATCTTCCGAATCGATCGCCGTTCCCGAAGGCCACCCTTGAACCCTCCTCTTCCCCATGATCAGCGGCCCCAGCGACACTTCCAGCGGTTCCGATGGTACGCCTATCGCCAGCAATTCCCCTCCCGCGCTCAATCCTCCCACCAGTTCCGACATCGCCTTCGCGTTCGGCGCCGTCGCAAGGATCACGCGCGCCCCGCCCAATTTCTGCAACTCCTCCGCCGCATTGCTCGCCTTGCTGTCGATATACGCCCACGCCCCCAGCTTCTTCGCCAGCGTGCCGTTCTCGGGTCCCCGCCCGATTCCCACCACGCGATATCCGAACTTCGCCGCATACTGGATCCCCAGATGCCCCAGCCCGCCTATGCCTTGCACCGCCACCACGTCGCCCGGCCCCGCGCCGCTGTGCCGGAGCGCATTGAAAGTCGTAATTCCCGCGCAAAGCAACGGCCCGGCCTCCACCGCGTTCAAATTCTCCGGCAGCCGCGCCACGGCTTCGTGCCGCGCAATCATAAACTGTCCGTACCCGCCGTCCCGCGTCACTCCGTTAACCTGTTCATACTTGCAGGTGATGAATTCGCCCCGTCGACAAGACTCGCACACGAAACAATGTCCCCCGTGCCAGCCCGTTCCCACGCGTTCACCCTTCTTCCATTCCGTAACGCCGGTGCCAACCTCGTCAATCACTCCCGCCACTTCGTGCCCCGGCACGCGCGGATAGGTAATCCCGGGAAACGCCCCGAACTTCGTTGCCGCATCGCTATGGCAAACACCGCAAGCCTGCACCTTGATCCGAACCTCTCCGGCTCCCGGCACCGGCATCTCTCGCTCCACCAGCTCAAACTCCCCGCCCGCCTTGCCCACCTGCGCCACAAGATTCTTCGCCATCGCTCGTTCTCCAATCAGTCAGAATGAATCCGAAATTCCCTGGATACAGCCCGAGCGGCTGCACGTTCATCGGATGCACTCGGCCTCAGTGCGTTACAATTTTCTTCCGAACCAGGTCTCTCATCCGGGTTCTCAGTGACCTCTGTGCCCTCTGTGGTAAATCTTTTCTTTACTTCGGCGGCCCCAGAGGCACCTGCGCAAAATCAAAACAATCCTCCATCCCATCCGACGCCGCATCCCGCGCATTGATCGCCTTCAACCCAAACGTCACTTCGCAAAACTTCACCAAACTCACATGCGAATGAAACTTGCTCGATATTCCCCGCTTCGCACACGGGCTGATCACCAGGCAACCCACTCGCGTTCCATAGCTAAACTGCGTCCCTGTATAACTCGGTCCCGTCTTCGGGCCGCCTCCCGTCCATTTATCTTTCAACGGAGGCTCCACATGGTCGTACCATCCGCCCCAGTCATCCCAGGTAATAAAAATCGCCATCTTCGGCCACAACGCACTCTTCCCCAGCGCGCTAACCCGCGCGGCCGTCCACTGCGTCCCCAACTTCACCGTCGCCTGCCCCGCGTTCGCTCCATACGGCGGATGCTCGGAAAGCTCCTGCGGCGAACTCGGCGCATACACCCACGAAACATTCGGCAAATTTCCCGCCGCCGCATCCGTGTCCAGCCGCGTCCATGGCAAAATATTTTTGCTCCCCTTCAACGCCACGATCTTTTCGAAATAGCTGAATCCCGGGTCGCCATACGTCGCCCAGCTCAATCCCGCCTTCTGCAGATTCTCCGGCAGCGATGGAATCGCAAACGGCTCCTGCGGCTGGTATGTTCTTGTTTTACTGGCGTTGTCAATAATCGGCGAAGCCGCTGCAATCAGCATCAGATGGTTCGGCTCCGACTGGCTCGCCACCTCCGTGAAATAGTTGTCGCACAGCGTAAATTGCCTCGCGTACGAAAAATACGCCGGTATATCCGTCGCTTTGTACTGCAACTTCACCGCCTTCGTCGCCCGCTCCAGCCAGGCCACGTGATCGTGCCGCGGGTCGCCTCCCACTGGCGGATCCTGCGCTGCCGGCAATATCGTTCCATTCACCCCGGGAAACGTCCCGAAGTAATTGTCGAAGCTGTGATTCTCCTTCACGATGATCACCACATGCTCAATCGGATTCTGAGGTTCCATCTTCTCCTCCTCTGCGCTCACTGCACCTTCTCGATGCTCTCACTCCCCTCTTACAATTTCATGAACATGCCTCTCCTCTTCTCTCTCCGCTGGTGTACACTCCCTCTTGCTGCATTTCCATTCCGCGGCACGCACCGCCAGGCGCGCCCTTTGAGGTTAGCTTGCTACCCCAAGGCAAGTTCCCCAGGCTCCTCATCGCCCTCGCCCTACTCGTAGCGGCGCTCAGCTTCCTTGACCTGGACGCCGTTCGCAACTCCTCAACGCGGCATCTGGTCGCCAACTCCCTCGACTTCGTCATGCTCTTACTCGCGGCGGTCGCCGCGTCCTACGCCGCTCGCCGCTCGCAAGGGTACGCTCGCCAACTCTGGACACTACTGGGTATCGCCCTATTCCTCCAAGCCCTCGCCCAGGCCATCACCACTTACTATCAGTCTTACGTTCCCGGCTCCTCGCACATGCCGATTCCCTCCGACATCCTCTTTTTCGTCTGGGCCGCTCCCGTCTTCATGATGTTCCTCCCCGCCGCCGACGAAAAATCACGCGGCTGGGATTGGCTACGTATTCTCGACTTCGCCCAGATCGCCATCGTCGCCATCACCGCCTACCTCTACTTCTTCTACTCACCGTCTCGCTGGCTCGCCAACTCCTCGGACCTCCCTCGCCAAATCCTCATCCTCTATGTCATTCGCGACACGGTAATCTCCCTCGGCTTCTTTTTTCGCTCCCGCAAGTCCTCTTCCCCTGGCCTTCGCTCGTTTTCCCTCGGACTCTTTTTCGCGTTCTTGCTCGCCCTCCTTTCCGATGCTGATTTTCTTCTCACGCTGAAGACCTCCCTCGGCGCCGCCAGTTGGGGAGATTTTCTTTTCCTTTTTCCCTGGCTCGCGGTCATTTATCTTGCAGTCGCCCGGCCGCGCCGCAGCCAGGACTCCATCGCCGAACCCGTCTCCCGCTTGGGTGATCTCGCCGTTACCAACGGCTTTCCCGTTGTGATCCCGCTTCTCGTTTTGTTCATGGGACGCGCCATTGCCATCGATCAATTTGCCGTTGCGTGGATCGCCATCAGCGCCTCCTTCCTCTGTTCCGCCGTTCGTCTCATCCTCACCAACCGCAAGCAGCGCCGCGTCTCGCAGGAACTTCTTGAAACCGAGCGCGCCCTCGCCCACTCCGAACACCTTCTCTCTTCCGCCTTCCGCTCCAGCCCCGATGGCTTCGCCATCAACGTTTTCCCCGACGGCCCCTACCTCGACGTCAACGAAGGCTTCACCCGCCTCACCGGCTACACCCGCGAGGAAGTGCTCGGCAAAACTCCTCTCGAACTGAACCTTTGGACAGAACCTGCGCGCCGAGCCGAAATCCTTTCCCATCTCAACTCCGGCCAGGAAGCCCGCAACATCGAATTCACCTATCAAACCAAATCCGGTGACCTTCGCATTGGCCAGCTTTCCGCTTCTCTCCTCGAACTTGATGGCCGCCGCTGCGCTCTCGTCGTCGTCCGCGACATTACGGCTCAGCGTCACGCCGTCGACGCCCTACGCCAGAGCGAAGAACGTTTCCGCTCCTTTGTCGAGAACCTCCACGTTGGGATCGTCCTTTCCGACACCCAGGCACATATTCTTTACGCCAATCCTGCGGCCCTCAACATGTTCGGCCTGCGCTTGGAACACGTAACCGGCAAGACCGAAGCCGATTTAGGTTTTCAGGTCCTCCGTGAAGATGGTTCCATCCTCCCGGATTCGGAGGGCTTGATTCCTACGGTGGTGGCTTCCCGCCGCCCGATTCATAGCCAGGTAATCGGCTGGCGGCAAATAGACACCCAGAAAACGTTATGGACTCTCCTCGACGCCGTTCCCCAGCGCAACGCCTCCGGGGAGGTCACTGAAATCCTCGTCTCCCTCACCAACCTCTCCGAGCAGCGCCGCGCCAGCGAAGCCCTTCGCGAAAGCGAAGAGCGTTTCCGTACACTCGTCCGCGATCTTCACGTCGGGGTTATCCTCTTCGGTCCTGATGGCGCCTTTGAATTCGCCAATCAGGCCGCCCTCACCATGTTCAATATCACCAAGGGTCAGGTCGTCGGCCGCACCGCCCAGGATTTCGGCATAATTCCCCTTGACGGGGATGGCCGCGAAATTCCCCTCGCCGATCGTCCCGTCCCAACCGTCCTCCGCACCAAGCGCCCTGTTCGCCAGGCCACCATGGGCTGGCGCCGTCCGGGCAATCCCGAACTCCTCTGGATTTTCGGCAACGCCATCCCGCAATTCAATCCCGACGGCTCCATCCTTCGCGTCATCGGAACCTTCACCGATATCACCGATCTCAAAAACGCCGAGCGTTCCATCCACCAGCTCTCCACCGAACTCCTCAAGCTCCAGGACGAAGAGCGCCGCCGCATCGGCCGCGAGCTTCACGACGGCATGGCCCAAACCGTTCTCGCCGTAAATCTCAGCCTCGCCCAGCTTCGCCAATCCGCCCACCCACTCAACGCAGCCTCCCATCGCGCGCTCGAAAAGGCTCGCGAACTCCTCCAGCAGATGTCCCGCGAAATCCGCACTCTCTCGTATCTCCTTCATCCGCCGCTTCTCGACGACCTCGGCCTCGTGTCCGCTCTCAAGGAATACGTGAATGGCTTCAGCGAACGCAGCGGCATCGAAACCTCTCTCGAACTCCTCACCAGTTTTCGCCGTCTCCCCCAAATCGCCGAAACCGCGTTCTTCCGCATCACCCAGGAAAGTCTCGCCAACATTCAGCGCCACTCCGGCAGCAAGCGCGCCCGGGTCGTCCTCCGCGAAGATCCGGACTGCGTCACTCTCGAAATTACCGACTTCGGCAGCGGCATGGTCGTCCCCTCCAATGGCACTCCGCACCGCGGGCAGCCCCGTCTCGGCGTCGGCATCCCCGGCATGCGTGAACGCATGGTTCAGCTTGGCGGCTCGCTCGAAATCGATTCCAGCGCCGCCGGTACCACCGTCCGCGCCAGAATTCTTTTTTCTGCCCCGGTTCTCAAGGACTCCATTTATGACGCCTCTCTCCATCCTGATCGCGGATGATCACGCCGTTGTCCGCGCCGGCCTCCGCACTCTTCTCGAGTCGCGCCCTCGCTGGCAAGTCTGCGCCGAAGCTGCCGACGGCCGCGACGCCGTCGAAAAAGCCATCAAACACAAACCCCACATCGCCATTCTCGACATCGGCATGCCTCTCCTCAACGGTGTCGAAGTCGCTCGCCAAATCCGCAAAGCCTCCCCTGCCACCGAAATTCTCATCCTCACCATGCACGAGTCCGACGACCTCGTCCAACAAGTCGTCGAAGCCGGCGCCCGCGGCTACATCCTCAAAGACGAAGCCGACCGCGTCCTCCTCGACGCCGTCCAGGCCCTCAGCCAGCACAAGCCCTTCTTCTCCTCCCGCGTTTCAGACGCCGCCATTTCCACTGACCCATCCGACTCCGCCAGATCCTCCCGCTCCCGCCTCCCCCC
>Ga0210405_10005166_pt1 | contig 12010 bp, 12 predicted proteins | sample IncBWH11MmetaG_FD_155492 | JGI IMG/M metagenome (GOLD analysis project Ga0210405, IMG submission 155492) | Forest soil microbial communities from Barre Woods Harvard Forest LTER site, Petersham, Massachusetts, United States - Inc-BW-H-11-M | ecosystem: Environmental > Terrestrial > Soil >... | reverse complement strand
CCGGCTCGAAAACCGGAGAGTTTACTTGAGAAAGTATTCGCGTCTCGGAAGCACCGGAAAATAGCGGCACGGAGACTATCGGAGAACTCGGCAACACAAAAACGATGGCTCCAGTCACAACCGGGTCTGAAGGGTGGCAACACGCCATGCTGCAATCCATCGCCGCCTTCCGCCCGTGATGCTGGCAATCGGTCATCGGCATATCCTTCGCCGAATTGGTATCGCCCGAACTCTTCTTTGGCGCGTGCCCATGCAGCGGGCACATCGCCCCATCGCAACAACCCATCCCCGCAGCCTGCAACACCGAAGCCCAAGCCGGCGCCCACAACAAGATCAGCGCCACCAAACACATACACGCCCACAACCTTCTTCCTGGAGCGTTGGAATCGTGGCGCATTCTCTTCATTTTCCCGAAGCTCAAGAATACCCCACCCGTGGGCCATCGTAAATTCAATTTGCAGCCGACTCGAAGATTCGCATCCGGCTCCCTCGCGTCTTGACACCCAGCCGCGCACGCCACAAACTAAATCCATGCCTCACATTTACATGCAATTCGACTTCGGCAACGACGAAGAAAAAGCTCAGCTTGCCCGCCATAAACTGGAAACTTGGAAGCAAGCCTTTCGCCTGGACAAAAAACTGCTCTTCAAATTCGAACGCGCTACCGACGGCGCGCCAGCTGCGGAACCGGTAGCCGCAAAATCCGAAAAACCCAAAGCAAAGGGCAAAACGAAGGCCAAGGACGAGCCCGAAACCCCTGCCGCCAACGAAACCGTCAAACTCCTCCTGCGCCTCGGTTTCTCCAACCACGAAAAACTCTCCGAACAACGCTGGGTCGATCGAATCCCCACCGAAGAGCCCTTCGTTGCTGCCTCTCCCAAAGTTCTAAAACCCGGCGACGCCCATTTTGCTGACACCGAAAAGCAATTTGAAGAACTGAACCAAGGTGGCTGGGATCGGAACGATGCGCGCCGGTAGCGCCTGCATCCTGCTTGCCCTGACGAAGGAAGGGCAGGCCCGCACGCTTGCCGCCCCTTCGCATCTCAGGGTAAACAGGATGGCGGCGCTACCTCAGTTCAACGTCACTTTCCTAGCACCTACGTTTTTCACAATCTCGCGCACGTTCTACTGTGCACTCCAACCGGCACTCCGGTATAATTAAATTCCGTAGACGCCCATCCCCATTCCAACGCGAGGCAGACTGAATGGCGGTTCAAACGCGTGTGAAAGTAGCAAAGCTGGAAGCTCCCCGGCATCAGGGGCTCGATCGCGAAACCCTCATCCGCATTTACCGCACGATGTATCTTTCCCGCCGTCTCGACGACCGTGAAATCCAGCTCAAACGCCAAAACAAAATTTATTTTCAAATCTCCAGCGCCGGCCATGAAGCGGTTACCACCGTGGCCGGCTTGCTTCTTCGTCCCGGCGTCGATTGGCTCTACCCGTACTATCGCGACCGCGCCCTTTGCCTCACGCTAGGCGTGACCCCGCTCGAAACCCTCCTCCAGGCCGTAGGCGCCAAAGACGACCCCAGCTCCGGCGGTCGCCAGATGCCCTCCCACTGGGGCCACCAGAAATTCAATATCGTCAGCAAGTCCTCCTGCACCGGCACGCAATTTGTCCAAGCAGTCGGAGCAGCCGAAGCCACTCTGTATTACGGCCATCATCCGAAAGCCCTAGCCCAGGCGCAGAAGGCTCCACTTGGCGAATCCCTGAATCACGATCCCGAAGAAATCGTCTACGTCTCCTCCGGCGACGGCGCCACCAGCGAAGGCGAATTCTGGGAATCCCTGAACGCCGCCTGCGCCAAAAAGCTCCCCATTTTCTATCTCGTCGAAGACAACGGCTACGCCATCTCCGTTCCCGTGGAAGTGCAAACCGCCGGCGGCAGCATTTCGAAGCTCGTTCGGAACTTCCCCAACCTGCACGTCGCCGAATGCGATGGCACCGACCCGCTCGAAAGCTACGCCGTCTGCAAGGAAGCCATTCGCTACGTGCGCGAGCGCCGCGGCCCCGCGCTGGTCCATGCGCACGTTACCCGCCCCTACTCGCACTCGCTCTCCGACGACGAAAAGCTCTACAAAACCGCCGAAGAACGTGAAGGCGAAGCCCGCCGCGACCCGCTCTCCAAGTTCTCTCTCTTTCTGATTCGCGAAGGCGTGATGGATCAGAAAGAGATCGAAGCCCTCGAAGCCGAGGTCGACCGCGAAGTCCGCGAAGCCGCCGATCAGGCTCTGGCTGCCGCGCCGCCTGAACCATCCTCCGTCTATCAAAATGTCTACTCGCCGGACATCGATCCCACTTCGCCGGTCTTCGCTGCCGAACCCAAATTTCATGGCGGCCCAAAGACCATGGTCGAAATGGTCGCCGCCACGCTGCAAGACGAAATGGCCCGCGATGAGCGCATCACCGTATTCGGTGAAGACGTCGCCGACGCCAGCCGCGAAGAAAATCTCCGGGACGTAAAAGGGAAGGGCGGCGTTTTCAAAGCCACGGCAGGCCTCCAGCGCAAGTACGGCGCCGACCGCGTCTTCAACACACCGTTAGCCGAAGCCAGCATCGTTGGCCGCGCCATTGGCATGGCCACCCGCGGCATGAAGCCCGTCGCCGAAATTCAATTCTTCGACTACATCTGGCCCGCCATGATGCAAATCCGCGATGAACTCTGCGTCATGCGCTGGCGCTCCGACGGAAAATTCAAAAGCCCGGCAATCCTGCGTGTCGCTATCGGCGGCTATCTCACCGGCGGCGCGGTCTATCACAGCCAAAGCGGCGAATCGATCTTCACCCACTGCCCCGGCCTGCGCGTCGTGATGCCCTCCACAGCGCTCGACGTCGCCGGCTTATTGCGCACCGCCATCCGCTGCGACGACCCGGTCATGTTCCTCGAGCACAAGCATCTCTATCGCCAGCCCTACAACCGCTCCGAATATCCCGGCCCCGATTACACCGTTCCCTTCGGCAAAGCCCGCCTCGTCAAAGAAGGCTCGCAGGTCAGTATCATCACCTATGGTGCCGTCGTTCACCGCGCCGAAGTCGCCGCCGCCGCTCTCGAACGCTCTGGCATCTCTGTCGAAATCATTGATCTCCGCTCGCTCTCGCCTTACGACTGGGAAGCCATCGCCGCCTCTGTCCGCAAAACGCACCGCGTCGTCGTCGCCTACGAAGACATGATGAGCTGGGGCTACGGCGCCGAAATAGCGGCCCGCATCGCCGAGGAACTCTTCGAAGAACTCGACGCCCCGGTAAAACGCGTAGCCGCCACCGACACCTTCTGCGGCTACCACCCTAAGCTCGAAGACGCCATCCTCCCCCAAACCGACGACATCACCGCCGCCGTCACAAAGCTTTTGGAGTACTAGGCGCTTCCCAGGTCCCTGAAACTTTCCTACCCCACTATTCGTATCTTTGATTAGAATGCGGTTGGATATTGCTCTGTGGGGGTGAACCATGCTCTGCCCGAAATGCCAAAAGGAAGTCGTGGAAGGCTCAAAATTCTGCTACAACTGCGGCGCCCAATTGACAGGCCAGGCCGCGCCACCAGCTGAAGGCTATGCCGCTCCAGTCAAGCGCCTGATGCGCTCCAGCCGCGACAAAAAGCTGGGTGGGGTCTGCGCAGGCCTCGCCCAGTATTTCGACCTTGATCCTACCCTCGTCCGAATTGTCTGGCTGCTCGCCGTCCTCTGCGCCGGCACCGGCCTCCTCCTCTACATCATTCTCTGGATTGCCCTGCCCCTGGCCCCAGCCGCGACAGCACTAGCTGTTCCCGGCTCCCCCGCCCAGGTCTAGCGGGCGCCGTAGCTCCTTTTTGAGTGCGGAAGCGAAGCTTCCGCACTCACGCATTCAACGCACTCGACCAATTCTCCAACCACCACCCACGTCCGTCATTCCCTGTCCCTCTTCGCCGCTCTCCGTTTCGGCCTGCCACCATCTCCCAACATCACATGATCCACCGATAAACTCCCCGCCCCCACTGTAGCCAACACCACGCAAGCCGCCGCCAGCGCCAACTCAAACTGATACTCATTCACGGCAAAAACTCCGTGAACCATCTTCACCTTCCAGATCGCGATCCCCATCTCCGCGGCCAGCAACAATGCCGCCGGCCGCGTGAACAACCCGATCAACAGCAACCCTCCGCCAACGCATTCCAAAATCCCCGCCAGCCCCACAAAATAGCCCGGAAATCCATGCTGAACAAAAAACTCCCTCATCATCGCATCCGCCCGCACCAGCTTTGGATACCCGTGATAAACAAAAATCAACGCCAGCGCCACGCGCAAAATGGCCAGCCCCAGTGGCTGAAACGAATTCAGAAATTTCATCAATCCCCCGCGCTCCAAAATACTTGTCCCCCGCCGTTGATTCTACCGGTTCTTCCGTGCCATGTGTCATCTCGGCCACGCCTTCGTTTCAGGTACAATCTTCAGGGTCACTCTTGAGGAATCATGAAACGAAAGCTACTGGTCGCCGTGCCGCTGCTCTGCGTCGTGGCGCTACTGGCGTGGATTCTGCGTCCCAAGCACGAATCGATCAGTGATGCCTACATCAGCGAGCGCAGCGTCACGCTCTGGAGCAGCGTCGCCCAGGTCCGCGAGCAGCTTGGCGTGCTTCTCTATGGCGACCACGTGGATGTTCTCGCTCGCCACAACGAAAATGTAAAAGTCCGCACCGCCTCTGGAGTTGTCGGCTGGGTGGACGGCCGGTATCTCATGGACCCGGACCTTTGGCAGCGCAGCGCCAGGCTCCTCAAGCAAGCCTCCGCCATTCCCGTGCAGGCCCGCGGCCGCACCAAAGTTCCAACTAACTTGCGCGTCGAGCCCGGCCGCAATGAGCCGCGGCTGTACCAGTTCTCCCGCAACGCGCCAGTCGAAATCGTCGGCCGCGCCACCGCTGACTGGGTCCAGGTTTCCGACGAAAAAGAGTCCGGCGAGCCCGCCGAAACCAAGAAAGAAGACTGGTTTCTCATCCGCGGCACTGCAACACGCCCGCCCGGCGAGGGCGTCGTCCGCAATTCCGCTATCACGAACACCACTCAACCCGGCGATCAGACCATTCCCATCGCCGGATGGGTCATCGCGCGGTTCGTCTCTCTGGACCTGCCTGACGCCGTGCGGGAAGCCACCGAATCCGCAAACATTCGCCCGCTCGCCTGGTTCGAACTCAATCGCGTTACCGATGGCGAAGGCGAGCACCCGCAATATCTCGTCGCTGGCGCGCGCGGTCCCGAAGGTCAGCCCTGTGATTTCACCACGCTGCGTGTGTACACCTGGAATACGCGCAAGACCCGCTACGAGACCGCGTTCATCGACAACAATCTCTGCGGCGCATTTCCGATCCTCATCGCGAAAGATCCCAAAGGCCAGCCAGAATTCCGTTTCCGCCTTATCGGTGCAAAAAAAGAAGATCGCCACTATGTCCTGATCCAGACCGTCGTCCGCCGCATCAAGGACGAAACTCCCGGCGCCCCACCCAAATCCGAAAAAGCCAAGCCACAATCATCTCCGTCTAAAAAATAACCATGCCCTTCCTCAAAAAAGTTTCCGCAACTCCCGCAATCGCCGGTGTCACTCTGTTCCTTGCCGTGCTCACTGTAATCAGCGCCCCGCTCATCGACGCGCACCCACTTGTCATTCTGAGGGCATCCGACGAGGTTCGGTTTTTGGACTCCGGCGGTGTTGCCGGAGATGCCCGAAGAGCCCCAACTTCCAAAACACCGGCCACTTCAATTCCGCAGCCCCAGTCCGATCTCTTCTTCCCGCTCACCCCCGGCACCTGGTGGCTCTATCGCGGCACCGTCACTTGGTCCGACCAACAAACGGAAAAAGACGCCCAGGCGAACGTCTCTCTCAAGATGACCGTCCAAAAAGTCATCCAGAAGCCCGAATTCACCATTGCCATTCTCTCTGGCTTCCCCCGCGATCTCGATTGGGCCACCGGCGAAGTCGGCGCAATGCCCTGGCTCCTGATCGAAACAAGCCTCCATGAAGTTTTCTTCAATTCGTTGCCCCCGGATTTCGATTACGCAAAACTCGAAAAAGACGCCGCATCGCTCGACAAGTTTTTCTCCGAGGACAATCTCCTCTTCCGCTGGCCGTTGAAACAGGGCATGAAATTCGGCGATGTCGAAAGCCTCCGCCGCGACGACGATCATTACTGCTGGGTCGTGGCCACCCAGGAGACGAAAAAACTCGGCGACATCAAAGGGCTGCCCTCAAGGTCTGCCGAGGTCTCCCTCCTGCGATACGCGACCAACCCTGACGACACCGAGATGGAAATCTCACCCGGCATCGGCATCCTCAGCTACCAATACCACCACCACGGAACCGTGGCTGAAACCAGCCTCACCCTCGAAGAATTTCACCCCGTTCCACCGCCGCCCGCAACCCCCGGAGCCAAACCATGACCCTCCACATCAACGAAGCCGAAGTCCGCCAGCTTCTCACCATGCCCATGGCCATGGACGCCGTTGAGGAAATTTCCCGCAAGCAAGCCGCCGGGCAGGTAATCCTGCACCCGCGCCGCCGCTTCGAACTCCCCGCCGGTGGCGGCTTCTTCCATTACATGGCCGCCATGGACACCCAGGCCGGCTTCATCGCCATGAAGCAGTACACCTACGTGAAAGGTGTTCTCCGCTTCCTCGTTCCGCTCTACGAAATCTCCGCCGGCGCGCTCCTCGCCCTGATTGAAGCCGATTTTATGGGCCAGCAACGCACCGGCGCCGCTTCCGGCGTCGCTACCAAATATCTCGCCCGCCAGCACGCGCGGACTGCAGCAATCCTCGGCACCGGGGGCCAGGCAAAAACCCAGCTCGAAGCCGTCGCCACCGCGCGAAAGCTCGATTCCGTCCGCGTCTACGGCCGTGATCCCGAGCGCCGGGCAAATTTCTGCGCCGAAATGTCCGGCCGCCTTGGCATACCGATCCACAATGCCTCTTCCGCCGACGAAGCCATCCGCGGCGCCGACATCGTCAACACCGCCACCACATCCGCCAAGCCCGTCCTCGACGGCCACGACATCGCCGAAGGCGCGCACATCAACGCCATCGGTGCGAATCACGCCCATAAGCGTGAACTCGACGACACCGCCATCTCTCGAGCCGCCGTCATCTTCGTGGATTCCATCGAGCAGTCCAAACAAGAAGCCGGCGACCTCATCATCCCGTTCTTGCAGCAACCCAAGAAATGGGACACCGTTCACGAACTCGATCAGCTCATCGCTGGCAAAGTTCCAGGCCGCGCTTCCGACAAGCAGATCACCATCTTCAAATCCAACGGCATCGCCTCGTGGGATCTCGCCGTCGCGGAAAAGGTCTATGCCCTCGCCAGAAAAAAAAATCTCGGCAGGGAACTGCCGTTTTTTTCTTCAGAGAAGTAACCGCGGGAAGGAATCGAGGCGGGAAGGAATCGAGGCGGGAACTAATCGGGGAGGGAAGCTACTTGACGCCACATTCCGGGGGCGGGGCATTCGTCGGGCCCCCGGAATGGGGCTTGCCTGTGCGCTTACGAGTGCAGGGCCTGGGCTTTGCGGTTGGGGAATGGGTTCTTCCGCATGGAAAGCGAATTGTGAGTCTTCAAGGTGTCATTCCGCCGATTGCCGGCGTTCTTCCAGAGGATGCCGCACGCGATCAGCAGCACGCCGAGGGCGATCAGTGATCCAACCGTGCGCGGCAGGCTGCCCACGCTGGCTATTTCCTGTTGGTTCGCAGGGAGGATCGAAGCTTCAGAAACCGCCGCATATTCAACCTGCGCGTTGTTCACCGCTTGATTCGCCGCCGCAGCCGTCGGCGTATTGAAATTGCTTCCGACCGAGCTTTCCGGAGATGCAAAATAGGTGTTATCAATTTCCTGCGCGCGAATCGCGCTCGTCATAAAGAGTGAAACTCCCAGAGCCGCCAGAACCAGTTGCCACTTGATATTTTTTGTGAAGTTCATGATCCACCTCAGTTTTTTCTTTTAACTGCCCGACGCTCTTGGAAGAATGCACGGCCCATGCCATCGCGGAGCCGATTCGCTTCACGTCACTCCAACTTTGCGCATCTCACGAAGTTTCAGCGGGATAGCATCGAAAATAATTTCTCCCCGGTCGCGAGACCCCTCCTCAGCCATATCACGCCACCCGGATTGTCTATCTGAAATGTGATTCTCGATCTCCTCCACGGCACCGTCGTCTGACTTTTCGTGGGCAGTAGAAGGCCTCGTAACTGCCCTTACGTTCCTATAGGTTGTTCTAAAATAAGTGGTTAAATTGGGGCAGCTGGAATTCGCCTCGGCCTACTTCGACCCGGCCAGGTCCTCTAACGATTCGGATAGCCACCCTAACTGTTCGGATAGCCCCTCAGGTGTAGATTATTCAAGGTCACCGAGTTAGAATCGCTACCCTCAGCCGTAACGCAGCAGTCCAGCCGCCCGAGCCCAACACGTGCCCCCAAGACTCACCGTCATCAGCGGCCCCTGGAAAAACACCAGCTTTCCCGTGGCTGCTCCTCTCTCGATCGGCAGCGATCCCGCAAGTGCCGTCCGCCTCGAAGACCCCGCCGTCGCGCCGCAACATTGTTCGATCACCGAATCTTCCGGCTGCTTCACCCTGCGCGATCTCGATTCTCCCGCCGGCACCTTCGTCAACGGCATCCCGATCTCCGAACGCATCCTCTCCTTCGGCGACCAGATCTCGATTGGTGACTCCTCTTTCCTGTTTCTCGCGGAAGCCGCCGCAGCCGTTGGAAGCAGCTCCGTCGAGCTCGACGACCACACCGCCCTCAGCCTCTCCGCCCAACAGCTCAAGCCGGACGAACTCCTCTATCTCCAGCCCGAATCCCTCGCCGCTCTTCCTCCGGCGGTCCGCCTCGCCCGCACGCTCTCCACTCTGCTCAAAATCAGCTCCGCCATCGGCTCCATGCGAGACATTGACGCTCTCCAATGGCAGCTCCTCGCCATGCTCTTCGACGTCATCCCCGCCGAACGCGGCGCCATTCTTCTCCTCGACTCCAGCACCGGTGAATTCTCCGCTCCCGTCGCCTGGGATCGTGCCGCCGGCCCCGATCATCCCGTACATCTCAGCCGTGTCCTCGCACAACGCGTGGTCGCAGAGCGAGTAGCTGTTCTCGATTACGAAGAGCCGCCATCCTCTCCCACTTCCAATTTGACGGACACTCCGCCACCTTCAGGCGTCTCTCTTCTCTGTGTTCCGCTGACCACTCCCACGCAATCTCTCGGCCTGATCTATCTCGACACTCGCAATCCCGCCACACGTTTCTCGAACGACGACCTCCAGTTGCTTTCCGCGATTGCCGGCCTCGCCTCGGTCGCGATCGAAAACGCCCGCCAGTTCGAAAGCCTCGGCAGCGAAAATCAGCGCCTCCGCGCCGAAGTCCAGCTTCAGCACGACATGATCGGCCGCGGCCCCCGCATGCGTCAGGTCTATCAATTCATCGAGCGCGTCGCTCCCTCCGATTCCACAGTTTTAATCTTGGGCGAAAGCGGCACCGGCAAGGAACTCGCCTCACGCGCCATCCACCTCAACAGCCCGCGCAAATCGCGCCCCTTCGTCGCTCTGAATTGTGCCGCCCTCACCGAAACGCTCCTCGAAAGCGAACTCTTCGGCCACGAGCGCGGCGCGTTCACCAGCGCCGTCTCGCAAAAGAAAGGCCTCCTCGAAGTCGCCGAAGGGGGAACCGTCTTCCTCGACGAAGTTGCGGAACTTCCGCCCACTCTCCAGGCCAAACTCCTGCGCGTCCTTCAGGAGCGCGAATTCGTCCGCCTCGGCGGCACCTCTTCCATCAAACTGAACGTCCGCTTCATCGCCGCTACCAACAAAGACCTCCAGAAAGCCGTCACCGACGAAAAATTCCGCCTCGACCTCTTCTACCGCCTCAACGTCGTCTCCATCACCATGCCCGCGCTCCGCGAGCATCCCGAGGACATCTCGTTGCTCGCCGATCACTTCGTCTCGCGTTACTCCGCGCGTTCCAATCGCAAAGTCCGCGGACTCTCTCCCGCCGCCCGCACCTGCCTCGCCCAATACGATTGGCCCGGCAACATTCGCGAACTCGAAAACGCCATCGAGCGCGCCATTGTCATCGGCAATTCCGATCTGATTCTTCCCGAAGATCTCCCCGACGCTCTCGCGGATCGTGCGCTGCCCATCTCCGAATCCGCCGCCAATTTCCATGATGCCGTCCGCGACGCCAAGAAACAGCTCATCCTCACCGCCCTCGAACAGTCACAAGGCAGCTTTACACAGGCCGCCAAACTCCTCGGCCTCCACCCCAACTATCTCCATCGCCTCGTCTCCAACCTCGACCTCAAGGCCACCGTGAAAAGTGCCGCGAAGCGTTGACTTCACCTCCAAGCCAAATACCCACTTGACAGCTCTACTGCCACACACTACATTTGTCGAACGAACGTTCGAGACGCTTATGGCTCCCTCCACACCCATTTCCCGCGATACGGAAGCCAAGCTCCAGCACATACTCCGTACTGCCTCCCAGGTCTTCGCGCAGCAAGGCTTTGAAGGCGCCTCCATGCGCGATGTCAGCCGCGCCACCGGTGTCTCCCTCGCGGGCCTCTACTACTACTTTGAGAACAAGCAACACCTCCTCTATCTCATTCAAAGTACTACCTTTACATTTGTCCTCGAAAGCCTGCGCTCCCGTCTACACGGGATTCACGAACCGGCTGAACGGCTTCACCTCCTCGTCCTCAACCACATCGAATACTTCCTGTCCCATCCCAACGAGATGAAAGTCCTCTCCCACGAGGAGGACGCCCTCGGCGATCCCTACAGCGACAAGGTCCAGGCCATCAAGCGTCGCTACTACGCCCTGGCCCGTGAAATCTTCGACTCCATCGCTGCTGAAGGCCTCGCCCCCGGGATTCACCCTCGCGTCGCAGTCCTAAGCCTCTTCGGCATGATGAACTGGACCTACAAATGGCATAAACCCGGCGTTGACCCGGACGCCGCCGAACTGACCGCCGCGATCGTTAGCCTGTTTCTTCACGGTGTCCTGCCTCCGGGTCCGGAGCCAAAGCTCGTTTTCGCGGACGGAATAACGGCGGGGCACCCGCGCTAAAAAATTTCCAAGAGGTTTCAGATTCCAGAGGAAGGGACGAACAGATAACTATGGCTACCACAACAAGCGTTGCAACGAAGGAACTCGTAAAATACCGCGTCGAAGATGGAATCGCTATTTTCGAACTCGACGACGCACCTGCAAACACCTACACCTACGACATGATGCTGCAACTCGATGCGGCCATTCTCAAGGCTCGCATGGACGAAAGCGCCCACGTCATCGTCATTCGCGGCGCCGGTGAAAAATTCTTTTCCGCCGGAGCCAGCATCCCCATGCTCACGAAGGCCGATCCCCAGTTCAAATACTATTTCTGCCTCCACGCCAACGAAACCCTCAGCCGTCTTGAACAAACCCCCAAGCTGGTCATCGCCGCTCTCAACGGCCACACCGTCGGCGGCGGCCTTGAAATCGCCCTCGCCTGCGACATCCGCATCGCCAAGAAAGAAGGCGGCAAGATCGGCCTCCCCGAAGTGAATCTCGGCGTCCTGCCTGGCACCGGAGGCACGCAGCGTTTCGCCCGCGCCATCGGCCGCTCGCGCTCCCTCGAGCTCATGGCCACCGGCCGCACCTTCAGTTTCGAAGAAGCGCTCGAAATGGGCCTCATTAATTACCTCTACGAAAAGGATTCCTTCTGGGACGACGTCCTCGCCTATGCCCGGCAGTTCTGCCCGCCCAATAAAGCCTCCCGCGCCGTTGGCCGCATCAAGCGTTCCGTCGTCACCGGCATGGAAATTCCCTTCGCCGAAGCTCTCGGCCTCGAACGCGAACTCCAGCAACTCCTCTTCACCAGCGAAGACGCCAAGGAGGGTCTTGCCGCTTACGTCGAAAAGCGTGCCGCCAATTTCAAAGGGAAGTAAACTCGACGTAAACTCATAGGGCATCCAGGAAAGTGCCACTCGAATGAAAACCCTCCCAGACTATCTACGCAAAGGAATG
>Ga0210405_10005164_pt1 | contig 12012 bp, 9 predicted proteins | sample IncBWH11MmetaG_FD_155492 | JGI IMG/M metagenome (GOLD analysis project Ga0210405, IMG submission 155492) | Forest soil microbial communities from Barre Woods Harvard Forest LTER site, Petersham, Massachusetts, United States - Inc-BW-H-11-M | ecosystem: Environmental > Terrestrial > Soil >... | reverse complement strand
GCGTTTGCGCGGACATCACGCTCAAACGAAGAGATGAGATCATGATCCTATTCTGACCAATCGGACCATAATCTCAGGGAGGAACAAAAAAATGAACGACAAGCAGTCGAGGCGCGACTTCTGCGCCACCGCGATCGCCACGATCCTTGCGTCCGCCACGACGGTCAAGGCGGCCGAGAAAAAATACGATCCCGGGGCGAGCGACACCGAAATCAAGCTCGGCCAGACCGTGCCGCACAGCGGCCCGGGCTCGCTCTACGGCGTGCTCGGCCGGGTCGGCGAAGCCTATTTCCAGATGCTGAACGAGAAGGGCGGCATCAACGGGCGCAAGATAAAATTCTTCACCCTGGACGATGCCTATAGTGCGCCGAAATGCGTTGAAGCGACGCGGCGGCTGGTCGAGCAGGAGGAAGTGCTGGCCCTGTTCGGCTCGCTCGGCACGGCGCCGCAGACCGCCGTGCACAAATATCTCAACTCCAAGGGGGTGCCGCAGTTACTGCTCAACACCGGCGCATCGAAATGGAACGATCCGAAGAATTACAAATGGACCATGGCGGGCCTGCCGCTGTATCCGACCGAAGCACGAATCCTCGCCAAGCATGTCGTGAGCGTGAAGCCGAATGCGAAGATCGGCATCCTCTACCAGAACGACGACTTCGGCCGCGATTTCCTGGGGCCCTTCAAGCAGGTGCTGGCGGATGCCGGCGGCACCGCCAAGGTGATCATGGAGCAGACCTACGATCTGACCGATCCAACGGTCGACTCCCAGCTGATCAATCTCTCGAAGTCGGGCGCGGACGTTTTCTACAATATCTCGACCGGCAAGGCGTCGTCGCAGTCGATCCGGAAAGTCGCCGAACTCGGCTGGAAGCCGCTGCAGCTGTTGTCGGCGGGATCGACGGGACGTTCGATCCTCAGCGCCGCGGGGTTCGAGAACGCCGCCGGCATCGTCGCGATCCGCTATTCCAAGGAGGCTGGACCCGGGCGCTGGGAAAAGGATCCGGACGTGACCGCGTTCGAGGCGTTGCGCGCGAAATACCTGCCCAATGTCGATCCCGACAATACCATCGCCTATGCCGGCTACGGCCAGGCCGTCACGATGGGCGAAATCCTGCGCCGCTGCGGCGACGACCTCACCCGCGCCAATGTCCTGAAACAGGCGACGACGCTGGCCGGCTTTCACTCGCCATTTTTCCTCGACGACATCAGCTACAGCTACACGCCCGACGACTACTCGCCGATGAAGACGCTCCACATCTCGATCTTCGACGGCAAGGACTGGCAGATTTCCGACAGGCCGGTCACCGAGTAGCAAGGTCTTCACCTCTCCCCGCTCTTCGCGAGGAGAGGTGAAATATGCCTGCTGCCCTCGACGAAACCGCCGCGACGGCTTACCTCTTGCGCCGTGCCGCCCGAGATATTGACCGCTGTTGCGGACCCACCAGCCGAACTGCTGCCAAGCCGTTTTCGCGCGTGGTTTGCCGCGCGCGGCTGGTCGCCGCGCGAGCATCAGCTTGAGCTGCTGGCAAAAGCCCGCGACGACCGCTCGGCGCTCTTGATCGCGCCCACCGGCGCCGGCAAGACGCTTGCGGGATTTTTGCCGACACTGGTGGAGCTGAGCGACGCGCGCCGCGTTTCCTTGTTACCTCCACCCTTGTGGGGGAGGTCGACGCCCGAAGGGCGGCGGGAGGGGGGTGAGCCGCAGGCACCGAACGCTACGGCTTACCCCCCTCCCCCCACAAAGGGGGAGGGAGCAGCATCACGCGGGGTGCAGCGTAGCCGCGGCCTCCACACCCTCTACATCTCGCCGCTGAAGGCGCTCGCCGTCGATATCGCGCGCAATCTGGAAGCGCCGATCGCCGAGATGGGGCTGCCGATCAAGGTCGAGACCCGCACCGGTGACACGCCGGTGTCGCGGCGGCAGCGTCAGCGGCGCTATCCGCCGGACATCCTGCTCACCACGCCGGAGCAACTGGCGCTGCTGCTGTCGTCCGACGACGCGCCGTTTCTGTTCTCGTCGCTCAAGCGCGTCGTGCTCGACGAGTTGCACGCGCTGGTGATCTCCAAGCGCGGCGATCTCTTGTCGCTTGGTCTGGCGCGGTTGTGGCGGCTGGCGCCGCAGATGCGCGCGATCGGGCTGTCCGCGACGGTAGCGGAGCCGGAATCGCTGGCGCGGTTTCTGGTGCCACAAATTGGCGGCCAAAGCCAAGCCGCCGACATCGTGACCGCCGGTGGGGCGGCGGCGCCGATCGTCGAGATGCTCGACACCCGCGAACGGCTGCCCTGGGCCGGACACACCGCGCGCCACGCGCTCGGCGAAATCTACGATTTGATCAAGCGCAACAAGACCACGCTGGTGTTCGTCAACACCCGCAGCCAGGCCGAGATGCTGTTTCAGGATCTGTGGCGGATGAACGACGATGGCCTGGCGATCGCGCTGCATCACGGCTCGCTCGATGTGGCGCAGCGCCGCAAGGTCGAGGACGCCATGGCCAAGGGGAGACTGCGCGGCGTGGTCTGCACCTCCTCGCTCGATCTTGGCGTCGACTGGGGCGACGTCGATCTCGTCATCAATATCGGCGCGCCCAAGGGCGCTTCGCGGCTGATGCAGCGAATCGGCCGCGCCAACCACCGCATCGACGAAGCCTCGCGCGCGGTGCTGGTGCCCGCCAATCGCTTCGAGGTGCTGGAATGCGCCGTCGCGATCGATGCGGTCAATGAAAACGCGCAGGACACCCCGCCGCTGCGCACCGGCGCGCTGGATGTGCTGGCGCAGCACGTGCTCGGCTGCGCCTGCGGCGAGCCGTTCATCTCCGATCAGCTTTATCAGGAGGTGCTGACCGCCGCGCCCTATGCCGCCCTGACCCGTGCCGACTTCGACGACGTGGTCGATTTCGTCGCTACCGGCGGCTACGCGCTGAAAACCTATGAGCGCTTCGCGCGCATCAAGCAGGACAAGGCTGGCCGCTGGCGCGTCACCAATCCGCGCGTGCGGCAAAGCTACCGCCTCAATGTCGGCACCATCGTCGAGGAGGCGATGCTGAAAGTGCGGCTGGTGCGCGCGCGCGGCGGCGGTTCGGGATCGACCGGCGCATTGGGCCGCGGCGGCCGCATGCTCGGCGAAATCGAGGAAGCTTTCATCGAGGGCCTCGTGATCGGTGACACCTTTGTCTTTGGCGGCGAGGTCGTCCGGTACGAGCAGCTTTCCGAGGACCAGGTCTTTGTCTCCCGCGCCAATGACGCCGATGCCAAGGTGCCGTCGTACATGGGCGGCAAGTTTCCGCTCTCGACCTATCTCGCCGAACGGGTTCGAAAGCTGTTGGCCGACAAGCGGAGCTGGAACGGCCTGCCGGATCAGGTGCGCGACTGGCTCTCGTTGCAGACGGATTTCTCGCACGTACCCGGCGTGCGCGAGTTGCTGGTGGAAACCTTTCCCCGCGGCAACAAGCATTATCTGGTGTGCTATCCGTTCGAGGGGCGGCTGGCGCATCAGACGCTCGGCATGTTGCTGACGCGGCGGATGGAACGCGCGCGGGTGCGGCCGCTCGGGTTTGTCGCCAACGAGTACGCGCTGGCGGTGTGGGGGTTGGGCGATATGTCGTTCATGATCCGGCACGGCCGGCTTGACCTCAACGCGCTGTTCGACCCGGACATGCTCGGCGACGATCTCGAAGCCTGGCTTGCGGAATCCGCACTGATGAAGCGCACCTTCCGCACCTGCGCGATTATCTCCGGCTTGATTGCGCGGCGCTTCACCGGCGAGGAAAAGAGCCGGCGTCAGGTGCTGTTTTCGACCGACCTGATTTACGACGTGCTGCGCAAGCATCAGGGCGATCACGTGCTGCTGCGCGCCGCGCGCGCCGATGCCGCGACTGGCCTGCTCGATCTTCGCCGATTGGGTGATATGCTGACGCGAATCAAGGGGCGAATCACCCACAGGGAACTCGACCGTGTTTCACCGCTGGCGGTACCGGTGATGCTGGAAATCGGCCGCGAAGCGGTCTATGGCGAAGCATCCGACGAGTTGCTGGCGGAAACCGCCGAAGAACTGGTGAAAGAGGCGACTGGATAGCTGTGACGGCGCGCGCGCAACCCCTCAACGAACCCGCCGTGCACATCGCCACGATCGACGTCGCCGGCGTGACCCTGCTCGCCGATCTTTCCGGCGCCTTGTTCTGGGAAGAACAGAGCCTGCTCGTGGTCTCGGACCTGCATCTCGAAAAAGGTTCCAGTTTTGCGGCGCGCGGCGTCTTGCTGCCGCCCTACGATACGGTGGCGACGCTCGGCCGGCTCGCTTTGGTCGTCGCGCGCCACGATCCGAAGATGGTGATCGCGCTCGGCGACAGTTTTCACGACCGCAAGGCCCATGAACGATTGTCCGTGCCGGATCGCGACGCCATCGCGGCGTTACAGATGCGGCGCGACTGGATCTGGATTTCGGGCAATCACGATCCCGCGTTGCCGTCCGATCTCGGCGGTATCGTCGCCAGCGAAGTCGCCATCGGTCCAATAGCGTTTCGCCACCAGCCGACCGGTGCGGCCGGCGAGATCGCAGGCCACCTTCATCCCAAGGCGCGCGTGGCCACGCGTGCCCGATGGGTGGAGCGGCGCTGTTTTGCCAGCGACGGCGAGCGCGCCATCATGCCGGCGTTCGGCGCCTACACCGGGGGCCTGAGCATTCGCGACGCGGCGTTTGCGAAAATATTTCAGACGCCGGGTTTCATGGCGCATGTGCTCGGCGACAACCGCCTGCATGCGATCGCCGCCTCGCGCTGTTATTGAAGGGAGCATGCCGCCTTACGGGGTCTCTGTCGTCCCTGCGAAAGCAGGGACCCATAAGCGACGGTTTTGCAGAGAACGTCGACCACCTCGTCTCAATCGATAGCACAACGCGGTATGGGGCCGGGCTTGCGCAGGGACGACGGTGGTTTATGTATCCCGCGTTCAACTGGCGCGGGTGATTTGCCCGTCGGGCGGCATTCGCGATGTCGTGTTTGGCCTTTTGTCCAGTCCCTGTCGAAAAGATATTTCTGTTTTTCCGAAATGCAAATCAGTTGTATATCTCGCCCCGTCCCGCCTCGATAAGAGGGGCGTTTCGCGATCGTCACGGACGTTGAGGCGGGATGCGGTGGACGCGGCGGCGCTCTTGACGAATGGCGCCAAAGCGGACGGCGAAGTCGTGTGGTCCTGACGCCCCGACGCTGGCGTCAAGTTTGCGGAGCAATCCGCAAGCGACGGTGGCAAGAAAGCCCGGTCACCGGGGAGAGCGCGAAGGAAGCCGTTAAAACCATCGCGCAGGGAAGGCCGGGTGTACCCGGTGAACCTGTGGTGACTAACGCGTGTGCTTTCTACACTACACACGCGGCTGCGGGTGCGACGGGCACCCGGCTTTCCCTGCGCCCTCTTTCATTTCGAGGGACAATGTTCATGCATCACCCGGGCGCCATCCGCGCCGCGGGAAGGTGGGGGTGCGTCCCTCAACTGTCATGCCCCGCTTCAAGCGGGGCATCCAGTACGCCGTGACGTAGCGTATAAGCACGAGCCGTCTCTGGAATGCTGGATCGCCCGGTCAAGTATACGGCCTGGGGACATGGGTAACACCGTTCGGAGACATGGGTAACACATCTGCAGCATGGACGAGCTCAGGAGGCCGACATGCCGTGGCGCGAGGTGTCATTCATGGATCAGAGGAAAGAGTTCGTTCGGCTGTTCCAGCAGCCGGACGTGAATCGGCGGGAGCTGTGCCGTCGGTTCGGGATTAGCCCGAAGACCGGCTACAAATGGTTGGCTAGGGCGACTGCCGAGGAGAAGGAATGGGCTCGGGATCGCTCCCGGCGTCCGCATGTGTCTCCAAAGCGAAGTCCCAAGGGCATCGAAGCGGCAGTTTTACAGATCCGGGATGCGCATCCGGCGTGGGGCGCACGCAAGATCCGCCGCCGTCTAGAGGACGAGCACGCGAGCGTGCCCGTGGCATCGACGGTCCACGCCATTTTGAGCCGGCATGACCGCATCCCGCCACCTGCACAGCCGCCGCAATACACCCGCTTCGAGCATCCGGCTCCTAACGACGTATGGCAGATGGACTTCAAGGGACGCTTCGCTTTGGGCGATCGACAGATGTGCCACCCGCTCACCATGGTCGACGATCACTCCCGCTATGCCCTGTGCCTACAGGCCTGTACCAATGAGCAGAGTGAGACAGTCCAGCAGCATCTCGAACGGACGTTTCGCCGCTATGGCCTGCCGAACGCATTCCTGGTCGACAACGGTGTGCCTTGGGGCACTTGCTCCGAGGTCCGATGGACCAAACTGCGTGTCTGGCTGCTCAAGCTCGGCGTCGACGTTATCTACGCTCGCCCGTATCATCCGCAGACCAAAGGTAAGAACGAGCGCTTCCATCGCACGCTGAAGGCCGAAGTGTTGTCCATGACGACGTTCAGAACCGCACTCCAGCTGCAGAAGGCATTCGACCGTTGGCGGCATATCTATAATAGCGAGCGCCCACACCAAGCCTTGAACTACGACGTGCCGTCGAACCGCTATCGGCCAAGTTCCCGTTCACTGCCAGGCAAGCTGCGCGAGCCGGAATATGAGGAAGGGGCTATCGTGCGCAGGGCCAGCTCTCAAAAGGCCAACTTCCGCTTCGGCAAACGGCGCTGGAGCGTTCCGGAGGCTTTCCGTGGCGAGCTCCTGGCCATCAGGCCCCTGGCCACGGATGGCAGGTTCGGTGCCTTCTTCGGAGCCCACCAAATCGCATGCATCGATCTGCGAAATGATGTTCAATGAACCCTGTTACCCATGTCTCCGAACGGTGTTACCCATGTCCCCGGGCCGTACATCAAGCCGGGCGATGACAGTCGTGAGTGCGGGAACACGAGGCCTCCTCAACCCGCCGCAAGGGTGCTGGCGCGCTGGAAGGCCGACCGCTCCGCGCAGGCGTCGATGTAGCGGTCGAATGACGGGCGCGCGGGCATCATCTTGAAGAGCCTGACCGCGAAATGCAGTCCCGATCCGATCACGATATCGGCGGCGGAGAAATTTTCGCCGAGGATCCACGGTCCTTTTGCCAGCGCGGCGTCGAGCACATCGAACACCCGCTGTGCATCGCCCCAACCGGCGGCCACCGGATTGATCTCGATCTTGGTGGCAACCTGCACCATGGCGGGCTCGATGCAGCCTGGTCCGAAGAACAGCCAGTAGAGATACTTGGCGCGCAAGGGATGGCCGGGCGGCGGAGCCAGATTCGCCTGCGGATAGCGTTCGGTGACGTAGGCGCAAATCGCGGCCGATTCGGCCAGCGTCACCTCGCCGTCTTGCAGCGCCGGCACCTTGCCCATCGGATTGATGGCAAGATATTCCGGCGTCTTCTGCGCGCCCTTGGAAATGTCGGTCAGCACGCGCTCATAGGGCTGCCCGGTTTCTTCCATCAGCCACAGCGCGGAAAACGACCGCGATCGCGGCGACCAATAGAGTTTCATCATGGCGTTGGTTCCTTCTTCCAGCGGTAATATTTCATGACGAAGCCGGTCATCGGCTCGACCCGTTCCTTTTCAAAGACAAATCCCTCGCGCTCATACCAGCGCCAGGCCTTTTCGTTTTCGCGCACGCAGCGCAGATGGATTTCGTGCGGCAGAAGCTCGCGGGTGAAAGCGAGCAGCCTGCGGCCGAGATCCTGTCCCTGATAGTGGGGTGCGACGAACAATTGGTCGAGGTACATTTTGGGCAGATGCAGCGCCAGCATCGCCGCGATCGCACCGCCATCATCGGCGACAAACAGGCTCCAGCCGTTCTCGATTTCGAGCGGAATGCGCGCGCGCAATTTCGCCAGCAGGAAGTTGCTGGCATCCTCTAGCCCCGTCGAAACCCAGCTGTTCATCCAGACCCGGGCGACCTCGTCATATTCGTCTGTCCGGGCGGGACGGATCGTTAGCGGTGTCATCGAGGGAAGTCTTTCTTGGGCGCGATGCAACATCGCCGCCCATCAGCAGTTTGTCACGCGTGGAAAATTTAAACGATTTCAATGTGACCGCAATGTAGCATCCGGTGTCCCGCCGCCCGGCGTTAGAGCGAGATGACATTTCTTCGAACCGTCATCTCGCTCTATCTTTGTTTGAGCATGATCCGGAAAGCCGGTACCCACTTTCCCGGATCATGTTCTAGCGTGGAGAATTGTCGCGCCAGGCGTTGTCACGGGCGCTGGCTTGATGGCATGATCAGGCCCTGCCTGCCGCGGCTTTGCGGAGAGCATCATCCGGGGAGATCCTGAAATGTCACGAGAGTTGAGCGCAGAATTGATCGGGACGTTCGCGCTGGTGACCGCGGTCTGCGGCGCTGCCTTGTTCTCCGCGCCCAGCGCGGGATTGATCGCCGTTGCGTTCGCCGTCGGCCTGTCGGTCCTGGCAATGGCTTACGCGGTGGGCCCGATTTCCGGCGGCCATTTCAATCCGGCGGTGACCTGCGGTCTGGTGGCGGCGGGTCGCTTCGAGGCGGGCAAGGCGATCCCCTACATCATCGCGCAGGTTGTCGGCGGCGTGGCCGCCGCGGCGATATTCTGGGTCATCCTCCAGGGCGCGCCGGCCGCCGGCAAATGGAACAGTTTCCTCGCGGCGTCCAATACCTATGGCGGCTCGGGCTTTTCGATGCTGAGCGTGGGCCTGATCGAGGTGGTGATCACCGCGCTGTTCGTGCTGGTGATCGTCAGCGTGACGTCGCCGCGGGCACCGGCCGGCTTCGCGCCGATTGCGATCGGTCTTGCGCTGGTGTTGTTTCATCTGGTCGCAATTCCGGTCTCCAATGCCTCGCTCAACCCGGCGCGCTCGACGGCGACGGCCGTGTTCGGCGGCGCCGCAGCCTTGCAGTCGCTGTGGCTGTTCTGGGTGGCCCCTATCGTCGGCGGCATCATCGGCGGCGTGATCGGAAAATGGCTGCATACCGAATACATCGGCGGTCCGACCAATCCGTAAGCCAGGGGCGGCGTCCCGCCCTCATCGACTGCAGATGCACCGAGCGCAAACAAAAAGGGCGGCTAAAAGCCGCCCTTCGTCGTTTCCGGACCTTTGCGAGAGTTACTCGCCAGCGGCCTCGCGCGCCGGAGCTTCGGTCTTCTGCTTGGCCTCGAGGTCCTCGCCGGTGGTCTGGTCGACCGCTTTCATCGACAAGCGCGTCTTGCCGCGATCGTCGAAGCCGAGCAGCTTGACCTTGACCTTGTCGCCCTCCTTGACGACGTCGGAGGTCTTCTGCACCCGGCTGGCCGCGAGCTGGCTGATATGAACCAGGCCGTCCTTGGCGCCGAAGAAGTTCACGAACGCGCCGAACTCCATCACCTTGACCACGGTGCCGTCGTAGATCTGGCCGATCTCCGGATCGGAGGCGATCGACTTGATCCACTTGATCGCGGCCTTGATCGATTCGCCATCGGCGGACGCGACCTTCACGGTGCCGTCGTCCTCAATGTTGACCTTGGCGCCGGTCTTCTCGACGATTTCGCGGATCACCTTGCCACCGGTGCCGATCACTTCGCGGATCTTGTCGGTCGCGATCTTGAAGGTCTCGATGCGCGGCGCGTATTCGCCGAGCTCGGCGCGCGCGGCGGTGAGCGCCTTCGACATTTCGCCGAGGATGTGGATGCGGCCTTCCTTGGCCTGGCCGAGCGCGACCTTCATGATCTCCTCGGTAATGCCGGCGATCTTGATGTCCATCTGCAGCGAGGTAATGCCGTGATCGGTGCCCGCCACCTTGAAGTCCATGTCGCCGAGATGATCCTCATCGCCGAGGATGTCCGACAGCACGGCAAAGCGTGAGCCTTCCAGAATGAGGCCCATCGCGATGCCCGCGGTCGGCCGCTTCAAGGGAACGCCGGCATCCATCAGCGCCAGCGAGGCGCCGCAGACGGACGCCATCGAAGACGATCCGTTCGACTCGGTGATCTCGGAAACCACCCGCACCGTGTAGGGGAATTCGTGGTGCGGCGGCAGCACCGGATGGATCGCGCGCCAGGCCAGCTTGCCGTGGCCGATTTCGCGCCGCTTGGTGCCGCCGAGACGTCCGGTTTCGCCGACCGAGTAGGGGGGGAAGTTGTAGTGCAGCAGGAACTGCTCCTTGTAGGTACCGGACAGGGAGTCGATGTACTGCTCGTCCTCACCGGTGCCGAGCGTGGTCACCACCATCGCCTGGGTCTCGCCGCGGGTGAACAGCGCGGAGCCATGGGCGCGGGGCAATACGCCGACTTCGGCGATGATGTTGCGGACGGTCTTGGCGTCGCGGCCGTCGATGCGCTTGCCGGTGTCGAGAATGTTCCAGCGAACGATCTTGGCCTCCAGCTCCTTGAACACGGCGGCGATGCGCAGCTTGTCGTATTTCGGCTCCTGGCCTTCCGGGAAGTAGTGCGCCATCACCTTTTCCTTGGCCTTGCCGACCGCTGTATAGCGGTCCTGCTTGACCGGGATGGCGTAAGCGGCCCGCAGATCGGCCTCGATCAGCGCCAGCATTTCCTTTTCAAGCGCGCTTTCGTCGGCGGTCTGAACCTCGCGCGGCTCTTTCGCGGCCTTCTCGGCCAGTTCGATGATCGCGTTGATCACGGGCTGGAAGTGCCGGTGTCCGAACATCACGGCGCCGAGCATGATGTCTTCATTGAGTTCCTTGGCCTCCGACTCCACCATCAGCACGGCGTCGGCGGTACCGGCGACGACCAGGTCGAGCTGGGTTTCGACCATTTCGTCGAGCGTCGGGTTGAGCACATATTCGTCGTTGACGAAGCCGACACGGGCAGCACCAATCGGGCCCTTGAACGGCGCACCGGACAGCGTCAGCGCGGCGGACGCGGCCACCAGCGCCAGAATGTCGGGATCGTTCTCCATGTCGTGCGACAGCACGGTCACAATCACCTGGGTCTCGTTGCGCCAGCCGTCGACGAAGAGGGGGCGGATCGGGCGGTCGATCAGGCGGGAGACCAGCGTCTCCTTCTCGGTGGGCCGGCCCTCGCGCTTGAAATAGCCGCCGGGAATGCGGCCCGCGGCATAGGTCTTTTCCTGGTAGTCGACGGTCAGCGGGAGGAAGTCGACGCCCTCGCGGGGTGTCTTGGCGGCGACGACGGTGGCGAGCACGACGGTCTCGCCATAGGTTGCAAGCACGGCGCCGTCGGCCTGACGGGCGATCTTTCCGGTTTCAAGCCTGAGGGGACGTCCACCCCAGTCGATCTCGACTGAATGAATATTGAACATTGCGGTTTTCTTTCATGGGTTCTCGCAAGGCATGAAAGTCCGGCACACGAAAACCATGCGCAAGATTGCGGGACGTTGATCGCAATGCGAGATCAGCGTCCGGCGATCCTGCCATGGTCTTGATGTGCGGGATGGCATTCATCCTTCCGATTTGGTACGGGGCAAAGGCATGTCGCTCTTAGCCCGCGCGACGGGCACCTTGCCCGTCATCGTCCAGTCGCCGGAGTGCTGCTGGACGAACTCTGTCCGGGCACCGATTTTTTCGAAAACGCTTCGAAGATCGTACCCTGATGCGAGCCGTCGATGGCTCGCACACGTAAGCGCATGATCCTGGTCGAAGAGCCGAAAGTCGCTTTTCGAAACCACGCGCAAGAACGCGCGCGACCTGCGCGCGTGAAGCCTGGAACTCAACGCCGAATGTTGTGCTTTTCGAGCAGCGCCTGGTAACGCGCCTCGTCCTTTCGCTTGATGTAATCGAGAAGCGAACGGCGCGTCGCGACCATTTTCAATAGCCCGCGGCGCGAATGGTTGTCCTTCACGTGGGATTTGAAATGTCCGGTGAGGTTGTTAATGCGTTCCGACAGGATCGCGACCTGGACCTCGGGCGAGCCGGTGTCGCCGGCCTTGTTGGCATTCGTCTTGATGACTTCCGCTTTGCGTTCGGCGGTAATCGACATCGTCAAACACTTTCATTGTTGCGAGCCGGACTGGCAGTCAGTCCGTTCAGGTTGAACACGCGCTTGGGGATGAGTTCGCCATTGCCAATTTCGGCGAGGGCCAGAAGCCGGCCTGC
>Ga0210405_10005163_pt1 | contig 12012 bp, 7 predicted proteins | sample IncBWH11MmetaG_FD_155492 | JGI IMG/M metagenome (GOLD analysis project Ga0210405, IMG submission 155492) | Forest soil microbial communities from Barre Woods Harvard Forest LTER site, Petersham, Massachusetts, United States - Inc-BW-H-11-M | ecosystem: Environmental > Terrestrial > Soil >... | reverse complement strand
TCGCGCAGGAGATTGGCGCTGATTTGCGCGACCCAATGGACCTGCGCGCCGGCGGCGATGATGTCGCGTAGCAGGGATTTTGTGCGCTTGATGTTGATGGCGAAATTGTCGTCGATGAAGAAGACGGCGATCTGGCCGCCTTCGGATTTGGCGCGAGCTTTGAGGAGGAGCAGCTCGTTGACCACACTTTCGTTGGTGCGGAAGCGGATGGAGTCGCCAAAAAAGCCGGTGACGGTACAGAATTCGCAGCCATAGGGACAGCCGCGTCCGGACTCCATGGGAATGATGCGAAAGGTGCCCCAGCCTCCAGCAATGCTCTGGAGCGTACTCTTGAACATTTTTGGAACTAAATTAAATTGGTCGAGATTGATTTTGTCCCAGGGAATGGCGGGATATTCCTTGAGACTGGGTTTGCTTTCCTGGCCGAATGCGTCCACGGGAGCGTAGACATCCTTGAGCTGGCCGCGCGCGGCATCGGCGACGATGCGTGGCCAGGTTTCATCGGCTTCGCCGAGAGCTACGGCGTCGGCGTGGCGCGGGCCGCCGTTTCGGCCGAGGGCTTCGTCGGCCTCTTCGGTGACGTGAGGTCCGCCCATCACGACTGGAACACCGACGGCGCGGATGGCATCGGCCATGCGGTAGGCCTTGGCGATCATACGGGTCATCGCGCCGATGCCGACGAGTCCGATATTTTGTTCACGCACAAAACGGGCGATGCCGGCTTCATCCATGGGATGGGCGTTGCCGTCGATCAGCACTACTTCGTGGCCTTGGGGAGTCAGCGACTGGAGGAGAAACATCCAAAGGTGGGGCATGAAATTCCGCGTGACGCCGTTGTCCGGATTGTACAGCAAAATGCGCATGTGCTCTTCTCCGAGTAGAAAGCGAGTCCGAGGAGCTGGGACGGACAAGCCGCGATGTAAAGGTTTGTTGTATTGGGGGCCTACAGACGGGACCAACAAACTGACTCTGACGATACCACGTTCTTCGAGCGCTGGTCAGCCAGTCCAGAGACAATTCATCGCATCAGTAATCAGTATCGTGGGTGGCGGCTGTGGCGCCGCGATGAGGGCGCGATGCCCTTCGCTGACGTCCCGGAAAGAGCCGGCCCTGAACAGCGAGAAAAGAAATGATGCTAGGCTTCTTCTTCGACGAGCTGTTCGCCGTGCGCGAGCTTATGGGCGGCGATGACTTTTTCCGCAAGTTCGTTGGGCACGTAGTCGTAGTGCGAAAACTCCATGGAGTAGCTGGCGCGCCCCTGTGTTTTTGAGATGAGGTCGTTGGCATAGGTAAGCATTTCGGCGAGCGGCACCTGCGCTTTGATGATGACGTTGTGGCCGCGGCTTTCGCTACCGGCGATGCGGCCGCGGCGGCCGCTGAGGTCGCCCATCAGGTCGCCGGAGTACTGGTCGGGGGCGTAGACCTCAACGTGCATGACGGGCTCGAGGAGCGCGGGGCGCGCCTGCTTCATCGCTTCCTTGAAGGCCAGCGAGCCTGCAATCTTGAACGCCATGTCCGAGGAATCGACATCGTGATATTTTCCATCGTACAGGATGGCGCGGAAATCTACGACGGGAAACCCTGCCAGGTAGCCGCGGGCTGCGGCATCACGTATGCCCTTTTCGACGGAGGGAATCCAGTTCTTGGGGATGGCTCCGCCAAAGACATCGTCGACGAATTCGACCCCCTTGCCGCGTTCGACCGGCTCCATCTTGATGCGGCAGACGCCAAACTGGCCGTGGCCGCCGGACTGTTTCTTGTGCTTGCCTTCGACGTCGGCTTTACCGCGTATGGTCTCGCGATATGGGACTTTGGGGGGCTTCAACGTGAGATCGACGTGATAGCGCTTGTGGAGCTTGGCGACGACGACCTCGATATGCTGCTGGCCGGAACCGGCGAGCAGAAATTCCTTGGTTTGCGCGTCGCGTGAAAAACGGAGCGCCGGATCCTCCTCGAGGATTTTATGAATGGAGACGCCGATCTTGTCTTCGTCGGCGCGGGTTTTCGGTTCAATGGCAAAAGTGATGGAGGGCTCGGGAAGTTGCGCGGGTGAGTAATAAATGGGCGACGCTTTGTCGCCGAGCGTTTCGCCGGTAGTGGTTTCCTTCAGTTTGGCGATGGCCCCGATATCTCCGGCGTGGAGTTCGGCGACTTCGGCGAACTGCTTGCCTTGCACTACCTGGATATGCTGGAAGCGTTCTGGGATATTGCGATTGTAATTCCAAAGCGTGGCGTCATTTTTCAACACTCCGCTCTTTACCTTGAAATAGTTGATGCGGCCCGTGAAAGGATCGGAAAGCGTCTTGAAGACAAAGAGCGAAAGCGGCTGGCTGTCATCGTATTTGCGCTCGACGCGATCGCCCTTGCCTCCGGGCTCCTTGAAGCCGACCTGGGCGTGCTCATCGGGGTGGGGGAAAACGTCGGCGAGGAAAGTGAGCAGGCTGGCCGTGCCGATGTTGTGGCACGCGGAAGTCATCAGGACGGGAAAGATTTTTTCGGCAACGATGGCTTTGCGGACGGCGGGAATGAGGTCGTGGATGGGGATGGTGCCTTCGCGGAAAAACTCTTCCATCATTTCGTCGTCGCCTTCGGCAATCATTTCGACGAGTTTTTCGTGAGCTTCCTTCGCTTCGTCGGCGAGCGCAGCGGGAATTTCTTCGATGGAGGGTTTGCCATCGCCATCGGGCTTATAAATGTGCGCTTTCATGGCCACTAGATCGATGACGCCGCGGAATCCTTTTTCACTGCCGATCGGCATTTGTAGCGAGACCACGTTGCGGCCGAAAACTTCCTGCAGCGATTCCATGGAGCGTTCGAAACTGGAAAGCTCGCGGTCCATCCAGGTGAGCACGAAGGCGCGGGGTATGTCGTACTCGGTGCAATAGTCCCAAACTTTTTCCGTGGTGACCTGCGAACCAACGTGCGCATCAACCGCGATCAGCGCGGCATCCGCCGCGATGAGCGAGGCTTTCGCTTCGGTGATGAAGGTGGAATAGCCGGGCAGATCGATGAAATTGATTTTAACTTTGTCGGAAGATCCGGAAGGGCTGGCCGGCGTGGCGGGCCATTCGGCATGCGCGAGGCCCGTTTGAATGGAGATTTTCCTGGCGATTTCCTCTTCGTCCCAGTCCGTGGGGGCGCTGCCTTCGGCAACTTTTCCCCAACGCGGAGTCATTCCCGCGGTGAAGAGCAACGACGACACCAGTTGGGTCTTCCCGGTGCCGCCGTGGCCGACAATGCCAACGTTGCGAATGTCCCTGGTGAGATAGCTCTTCATGTAACCCTCCAGAAGGCGAGGTCCGTGCGGAAGATCTGGGCGCGGGCCTGCGCCAGGCAAGTTTTAAATGAGGGAGGAGAACGTGGCCGCTGCGCCTGGGTCCCCGTGGGGCGGGGACGAAGGGCGAATGAATTGTCCCTGGTCCGGTCTCCTGACGAGGCGGATGCTAGCACAGCGAGCGAAATGGAGCAACGCGAGGCAAGAGGAATTCAGGGGGAACAAGTCAGTCCCCAGATGGAGAGCAAGTCGCACCGATAGCAGGGAAAAAATACCGGGACTAGTACCCATGGGGAAGTAGAAGATTTTCGCAGTTTTGCTCTTATTCCTTGAGTGGAAAGGACTTAACAAAACAGCGGGATTCTCGATGCGCGGTACTTCCCTTGCATGAGACAGAAGTGGGAAATTGCGCACCGCAACGATCTGATCGTGAGGCGCTGAGCTTCGGAGTGCGGGTTGGCCTGCAGCGAACGCTGCGCGGGAGCCGGTCGGAACGAGAAAGAGATTAAGGAGTAAAGATCATGGATGAGAACTTGGAATCGAATCAAAACGGTCATAACCAAGAAGGCCTGAGCTTGGCGGCGAATCGCTGGCTCCTGGTGGCCGTCGTGGTGTTGATTGTGGGGGCGGGGCTGGCGTTTGGCTACGGCTATCGGCAGCAGCTCATGGCTAATCATTTGGCGGCGCAGGCGTCCGTGGCCAACGCGACGATTAACGAAATGCAAGGACAGTTGAACACCTTGACGGCGAAATTGAATGAGATGTCGGCCGCGCAGCAAGCCGCGGCGGCCGCCGCAGCGCAAAAAAAGGCGCCGGGGGCGCAAGCGAATGGCGCCGGAGCAAAGCCCGTGGCCGGCAAGAGAACTGCGGCGGAAAACAAACGGCTGAAAGAGCTGCAGGCGCGCATCGACGAACAGCAGAAACAGTTGAAAGATACGCAGGACCAAGTCGCCAAGAACCGCGCCGACCTGGAAGGGAATATCAATTCCACGCGGGATGAGCTGAACGGTTCCATCGCCAAGACCCACGAGGAATTAGTGGCGCTGGCGAAGCGCGGAGAGCGAAGTTATTTTGAGTTCGACCTCACGAAATCCAAGCAGTTCCAGCGTGTGGGACCGCTGACGCTTGCATTGCGAAGAACAGATACCAAACACAAGAATTTCAACCTGGACATGATTGTGGACGACAACCGGCTGACCAAGAAGAACGTAAACTTGTACGAGCCGATCTGGATCCACACGGAGAATGATGCGCAACCGGTGCAGGTCGTGGTGAACCGCGTGGAGAAGAACCTGGTGCACGGGTACGTCAGCGCGCCAAAGTACAAGGCGTCAGAATTGGCCGTGAGCAGCAGCACAAATGCAGGCACCGTCACGCCGGTGGCGGCGCACCCGCAGACGCCGGACCAGAATCCACCGACTCCCAAAGAACCGGAATAACAGAAACACACATAGGAGAGAGCACGGCAGGGCGCGACCATGGCGTCCTGCCGTTTTTTTTTCGTTCATTGGTCCCAAGGTACCCGGCAGTTTTGCCAAGAAAAGTGCAAGTTTGCGATCGACGCAGCTTCGGAAGTCAGGGAAGTTCAGGTTGGAGAGTGACTTCGCTGTCTTTCTGCACGGTGATTGACCGAATCCAATCGGCTTGGCCACGAACCTTGATCACAATCAGGTGGTGCACCGCGGTCACCTTCAGTTTTGCGGGGACGCTGCCGACGAAGGCTTGGTCCAGCCAGATTTCAGCGCCTTTGGGTTCGTTCAAAACTACAGTGCCGAAGCCTTCCGCCTGCCGCGGAGTAGCGGCGGATTCCGCGGATCGCGCGGGAGCGGATAGTTTTTCCGTAAGCGGCACGGAGTTGGGATAGAAGCGATGCAGGACTTCAAGCAGATCCGTGGCGCTGAGGGCAAAGCCGATGCCGGTGACATTTTTCTTGATCAGTTTCTGAGTGTTGATGCCAATGACTTCACCGCGGGAGTTGAGCAGCGGGCCTCCGCTGTTGCCGGGATTGATGGGCGTGTCCGTCTGAATCCAGGTGCCGGGGCCGGCGCTGGGGAATGTTCCGACGGCGCTAACGATGCCTTTCGTCACGCTAAAAAGCATGGCGTCGCCCGGATTGCCGATGGCTAGGACATTTTCGCCCTGGTGAACGGTCGAGGCGTCAGCGAGCGTGAGATGAGGGAATTCACTTTTCGTTGAGGCGGCGTCAACTTTTGCCAGCGCGATGTCCAGGTCGGGCTCGACGTGAACGATTTTGGCTTCGAGTTGCTGGCCGTTGGAAAGCAGGGTAAGCAAAGTTTCCTCGCCGCGGGCGAGATGGGCGTTGGTGACGATGACGCCCGTGCCGGTGACGAAGAAGCCAGAGCCGGCCTTGTCGAGCCCTTTCAAATAAACGACCGCGGGCTTGGCTTGGAGCACGAGTTCTTCCAGAGACAGCTCCGGCGCCAGAGCAACGCTGGAGTCAGAAACTTTTGCGGTGATGCCGCCAGTGAACGTTTCGGAAATGGCTTTCAATTCGACATCGAAATGATCAGACTTGAAGAGCCAATACTCGCCGCGGTTGCGGCCATTAAGTGAAATCCAATTCATGGGGCCTTCGGTGAGCTTGAGTTCCCGGCTGGCATAGCCAGCCAGACTGATGCGAGCGACGACGGGGTGCTCGAGGCGCGAACCCATGGATGTTCTTGTCTTGTGGAAGTAGCCGCCGGGAAAATCCTTTTCAAATGGAGTGGTGCCGACGACTACACCGTCGAGTTCCACGGCGGCGCCGGGTGGATTACTCGTGATTTGCAGTTTGTCGCCAAAGGCGGGCGCCGCGTAGAAGAGTAAAAACAAAGCAGCAAAGAGAACGCGTTCTGAGCGGGAAGCCATAAAAGGACCTCGCCGAGAGGATAAACCCGCACATTACGTTACCACAAGGATAAACGATTTAGGCAAGAATCGACTAGAAGAATTTTGGTGGTGGGTGAGGGTGCTGCCCCCTCCCGGCACGCTTATCTGGCGTTTACCGGGGTTTATAAGACCCCGCTGCACGGCTGGTGCTACCCACCGGTTTGCAGGGTCGTATTAAGGGGTCGAAGTTCATAGTTGTCAGGATACCAGAAAAGTGTCTAGGCTCGATCTGCTCAAAGCTTGATTGCTACGGTTGTTGCGGAGATCCCGCGGCCTTCTTATTCCTGTAACCGTCGCAAGAGAGGACAGGGAGGCGGGGATACTTGGGGAAACGAGCATCGGTGAGGGAGAGATTGCAGAGGAGGAAAACGGAACTGCGGTCCGATTCGATGTGGCGGGCGTGGACACAGTCCGCGCAGAGACCGGCGGCCATGCTGTGCTTCGCAGCGATTTGCTTCTCGTCCATCAACGCAGCATAGCGCAAGACGGGGTATTTGCTCTCGCGGAAGACTCGTGGATGGCAGCGGGGCGTGGTCGCCGGACACCGTAGACAATAATTGAGGTAGAATCCTCTGATTGTGGCACGGTAGCTGCGCTAGTCCCTGCGGAGGCCTCGTCCACCAGGGGGCAGGTCCATGAAAAAAGAAGAAGTGCGGGCGCGCATTGAGGAGATCGGCATCGTTCCGGCGATTCGCGTATCTTCCACCGAAGAGGCGCGTTTCGCCGCTGCCGCTGTTTCTTCCGGTGGAATCCCCATAGTGGAAATCACCATGACCGTGCTGGAAGCGTGCGAACTGATCCACGACATGGTGACAAACGTCCCGGACATAATCGTTGGAGCAGGAACGGTCCTGGATCCTGAAACAGCTCACCGTTGCCTGGAAGCGGGAGCGCATTTCCTGACGAGTCCCGGGCTGGACCTCAGCATCGTGGAACTCACGAAAAAGGCCGATGTCGTGACCATGCCCGGCGCGCTCACTCCGAGCGAAGTAACGGCGGCCTGGAGAGCGGGCGTGGATTTCATCAAAGTGTTCCCCTGCTCGCAGGTGGGAGGCGCAGGTTACATTCGAGCGCTGAAGGGGCCATTCCCGAATGCCTCGCTTGTGGCGGCGGGCGGCGTGACGCAGCAGACGGCCTCGGACTTGATCCGCGCGGGGGCCACCGCGCTGGGGATCGGCAGCGAGTTGATTCCCCGGGAAGCGATTCGGCTTCGGCGCGCAGAACAAATTGTCGAACTGGCGCGAAGGTTTTTGAGCATCGTGCGCGCCGCGCGCAAGCTGGCGGCCCCGACAAAAGAGCTTGTCGCGCGCCGCTGAATCCCGGCGGACCGCCGGGCCGCCGAGAATCAGGTTATTTGCGAATCTCGCTCAGCTTGCGGAAGAGTCCTCTGCAAAATCCGCTTCAGGTGCGGGAAGTTTATCGCCTTCCCTCGCGAACCACACGTACAACGTCGGAAGCAAGAAGATGCTCAGCGCCAGGGCGCCAATCAGGCCGCCGACGATGACAATCGCAAACGGCCGCTGCGAATCCGAACCAATGCCGCGCGACAGCGCGGCCGGCAATAGGCCAAGCGTGGCCACAAGCATGGTCATCATAATGGGCCGAAGCCGCAGCACCGCCCCGTCGACCGCAGCGTCTTCAATCGAATGGCCTCTCGCGCGCAGCTGATTGATGTACTCCAGCATAATGACACCCGTTTCCACGGATACCCCGAAAAGAGCCAGAAAACCAACGCCGGAAGACACGCTGAGGTGTGTGCCTGTCATGAGCAGGGCTAACAATCCTCCGACTGGAGCCATCGCCACGTTTGCAAGGATGAGGCCAGCCCATTTCGCGGATGCGAACATGGTGTATAGGATGATGAAAATCACCAGAATTGTGATCGGTACGACAATCATGAGCCGCTTTTGCGACCGTTTTTGACTCTCGTATTCGCCCGCCCAATCGATTCGATAGCCCACGGGAAGCTTCACTTGTTCTCCGACGAGCTTCATTGCTTCTTCCACGGCACTTCCCAGATCGCGACCACGGACGCTGTATTTGATGGCAACGTAGCGTGAATTTTCTTCGCGGTATATTTCGGAAGCGCCGTCCCGAACTTCCACCTTGGCCAACTGAGCAAGGGAAACGCGTTCTCCCGCGGGTGATAAGAGGCGTATGCCTTCAATGGCTTCCTTTGTTTCGCGATACGGAGCCGGATAGCGCACCACGAGATCGTAACGTTGTTCGCCCTGCAAAACCTGGCTCACTGCTCTTCCGCCAACGGCGGTCTCGACGGCATCCTGCACGTCCGCGACGTTGATGCCGTGGCGGGCAGCCTGCAGGCGGTCCACCGCAATGTTCAAGTTGGGCTGTCCCAGGACGCGGAACAGGCCCAGGTCTTCTACGCCAGAAACCCTCCGCATGACATTGACCACCTCGTCGCCCTTTTCTTCGAGGACCCGTAGATCATCACCGTACATTTTGATGGCCAACTCGCCCTTTACGCCACTGACCGCTTCTTCCATGTTGTCCGCGATCGGCTGAGAAAAATTCCAAAGAACTCCCGGCAGGTTGCTCAGTTCGCGGTCCATGGCGGAGATGAGTTCGTCCTTGTCTTCGCGAAAGACAGGCCGCCACTCCGCCTTTGGCTTTAGATCCACGAAGTACTCCGTGTTGAAGAAGCCCGTGGTATCGGTGCCGTCGTCGGGCCGGCCAACTTGCGAGACAACTTGTTTAACTTCGGGAAACGCGGCAAGGATGACGCGGGCCTCATTCATCAACCGCGTACCCTCCGTAGGTCCGGTGCTGGGCGCCAGCGTGCCGCGCACCCAGATGGCACCTTCATCAAGGTGCGGCAAGAACTCCGAACCAATCACTCCGCCAACCATCAGAAAAACAGCAAGGGAAAACGCAACGGCGCCTGCGCCTGCGGTGACGAGCCGATGCTCGATCGCCCAGCGAACCGCGATACGATATCTTTCCCGCAAAAAAGTCATCACCGGGTTGGGCCATTCGCGCACTCCGTGACGGAACTGCATAAGTGCCAGAACCGGCGCTATCACGATCGAGAAGACCAGCGCGCCCAAGAGCGCGAAAGAAACTGTCCACGCCATGGGCTTGAACAGCCGGCCCTCAACACTCTGCAACGTAAAAATGGGCAGATACGCCGCGATGATGATGGCGCGGGCATAAAATACCGGCCGAAGCACCTCGTGAACCGCATCGCGAATGCGCTCCAAGGATGTCTTTTGGGCATTCGCCGGCATGCTGAAGTGCCGTACGATGTTCTCGATGATGACCACGGTACCGTCGACAACCATTCCGAAGTCAAGAGCGCCCAAAGAGAGAAGATTTGCGGGAATTTTGTTGAGGTCGAGGCAAATCGAAGCAAAAAGGAGCGAAAACGGAATCGTTAACGCAACGATGATGGCTCCGCGGAAATTGCCCAAGAAGAAAAATAGAATGACCGATACAAGCAGCACGCCTTCCGTCAAATTGTGAAGTACGGTGTGCGTGGTCAGATGAACGAGGTCGCTACGGTCAAGAAACGGCGCGACTTTCACGCCTGGCGGAAGGATCTGGTCATTCAGCTGCCTGACCTTCTCATGGATGGCGGCGAGTGTTTCGTCGGCATTCGCGCCCTTGCGAAGGAGAACGATGCCTTCCACGACGTCTTGATTATCCAGGACGGTGCCGTCGGCACGGTGGATGGCCCTGCCGATTTGGCCGAGGCGTATTCTTGGTGCCTGTGTAACACTCGCAATATCTTTCACGCGAATCGGCGTGCCATTTTGCGCTTTGATGACCGTCCCCGCGATGTCGTCCACATTCGTGAACAGACCGACGGCGCGAACGTTGATCTGCTGAAGGCCTGCCTCGACGAAGCTGCCGCCCGCGTTCACGTTGTTATTGGCCAGTTGCTGCTCAACTTGGCCGATGCTCAATCCGTAAGAGACCAGCTTGGTGGGATCCACCCGGACCTGGTATTCGCGTGTGGTGCCGCCGAAACTCACTACATCGACGACATTCGGAACCGACTTGAATTGTTTCTCCAGCGTCCAGTCCTCGATGGATTTCAGCTCCATCAGGTCGTACTTCGGATTGCTGCTTTTCAGCGTGTACCAATAGATTTGCCCGACCGGGCTCCAGTCCGTTCCCATCTGCGGCTGCAAATTATTGGGAAGAGTCACCAGAGAGAGTCTTTCGAGCGCCTTCTGCCGGTTCCAATCGTTCTCCGAATTGTCATCGAATATGAGCATCACGCTTGAAAGTCCGAACAGGGATACCGAGCGCAGGTGCTGCAAGTGAGGAATTCCATTCATCTGAATTTCGATCGGAATGGTGACCTGCTGCTCGACCTCTTCGGCGGCTCGGCCTGGCCACTGCGTGATGATCTGGACGTAATTGTTCGCGACGTCGGGATAGGCTTCGACCGGGAGATTGTGAAACGAGATGGCGCCCCAAACCAGCAGAAGAACCGCGAGCGCCAGCACCATAAAGCGGTTGTTGAGCGCGGTGGTGATTAAACCGTACATTATCGGTTGGTCCCAAATACGCTCGGTTGGACTTTCACCTATTGCTCCACTGTGTTCTGCAAGACCAGCGCATTGGTCACGACCTGCTGGCCGGGCTGCACACCCGACACGATTTCTTGCATCTTATTTGGCAAGGTGCCGCCGCTGGTTACCTCCACGCGGCGGAACTTCTTGCCTCCCGACGGAACGTAAACCCAGTCGCGGTCATGCAAATGCAATATGGCCGTCGCCGGCACCGCCGTGTGCGTTTCCTTTTTCTGTCCGTGGAACGTGGCCGTAACAAACATGCCCACGCGCATCAGTCCGGGATTCCGCACCTCGATGCGCACTTTGGCCGTGCGCAGCGTTGGATCGAGCACGGGAAGCACGTTGCTGATGCGCCCCGTAAAAACTTTGTCCGGATAAGCATTCAGGTGGATTTCGGCGGTTTCCCCCACGTGTACGCTGGCGAGGTCATTTTCGTAAACATCGCAGAGAATCCATACATAGCTCAGGTCGGAGATCGTGAACGGATTGGGTGAGCCTAGACCTGCCACACCCGAAGCATTCGTGACTTGCTGGTCAGTAATCACCCCTGAAACCGGAGCGCGAACATCCACAATTGCGGCCGGATGATCGACGTTGCCCCCGAGAACGCGAATCCGTTCGGTGGTGTTCTCCACGTCCACCTGGGCTTTGTTCTCGACGTCTTCCGCTGTCTGGAAATCGTTCAGGGAGATGGCGCCTTTGTCGTAGAGCAGTTTGGCCCGTTCGAATTGGATTCGCGCGAGTCTTGAGTCGGCGACCGCCTTGCGGTAATCGGAAAACGCAGCGGACATGTCCGCGCTTTGCACCCGCAGCAAGAGCTGGCCTTTTTGCACCGTATCGCCAAGCCGCGCGTGAACCTCTACCACGCGGCCAGTAGCAATCGAAATAACCGGCACACTTCGCGAAATGTCGGGATTGACTGTCCCCGTGACCGTCAACTGCGACCGCGACTCGTGCGCCACTGCCGTGGCCAAGGAAAACTGCTCGGGATGAGCCACCTGTATGAGGTTCGCATCTCCCTCTTGCTCGACTTTCGCCGGCGGCGGAGCCTCTGCTTTAGGATCGCCTTTGCTTTCCCCGCAGCCCGCGAGAAACCCGCCCAGGCAGAAAAATAAAACTGTAGTTGCAAATCCCGCGCGCTTCATTGGATCACCTCGCGCCCCACGGCCTGATTTAACAGATTGGCGGCATCCAGATACGAAGCGACAAGGTTCAAATAGTTCACTTGTACGCTCCGGTAGTCCGCTTGCGCATTCAGAAAATCAAGGAGCGATGCGGACCCGTGTTCGTAGGAAAATGCAATTG
>Ga0210405_10005161_pt1 | contig 12015 bp, 5 predicted proteins | sample IncBWH11MmetaG_FD_155492 | JGI IMG/M metagenome (GOLD analysis project Ga0210405, IMG submission 155492) | Forest soil microbial communities from Barre Woods Harvard Forest LTER site, Petersham, Massachusetts, United States - Inc-BW-H-11-M | ecosystem: Environmental > Terrestrial > Soil >... | reverse complement strand
AGGATTGAATGTTGACGAGGGGGACAAGGATAACGGTGCCGGCGATTTGAGAGGGATCAAGTAGGTTGATGAGTTTTTCAAGCGCGATGATGGAGGTGTATTCAGTACCGTGGGCGCCAGAGACCAGAGCTAAGACTGGGCCACGCTTTTCGCCGTTGACGACGATGACGGGAATGCTGGTAGCAGCGTCGACGCCAGCGGGGACTTCCAAATAGCCCGTTGATTTTTTGCCGGGAGCGGCGGTCGCAGTGCCGACAGAAAAAGGCAAAGCCTGTGCCTGGACGAAGAGTGGGAATAACAGAAAGATCCCGGACGAAGCAAATGTGCGAGTAAAAGATCTAAGCATAGACCCTCCACGAGGTGGATGAGGATACCGCGAGGGGAACAATTTGAGCAATTCACAGAGACTGACAGAGACTCGCTGGACTCGCTGAATTGGGAAACCCTAAGTCCTCAGCTCTTTATTTCCGGATCACCGGCAACCCGGAAGTTATGCCGGGCCACACGGCTGTAATCGGACAAATGAAATCTCGCTGACTCCCCAGAAGTCGGCTTCGGGGAGATCTCCGAGAACCCGTTTCTGGACAACTAGTGAAGCTTCCTGCACGCCGACTTCTGGCCCGACCAATTCCCGGAAACCGGTCGGCTTCCGCCTGGGGCTCAGAGATATTGGAAACCGCACCCAAGGTTATAATTGCTGCCACTCATGGCCCTCGCTCCGGGGACAAAACTCGGACCGTATGAAATCCAGTCGCCGCTGGGCGCGGGCGGCATGGGCGAGGTGTATCGCGCTACCGACGCGAAACTCGGTCGCGACGTAGCACTCAAAGTCTTGCCCGCCGAAATGGCGCACGATCCCGAGCGGCTCGCGCGTTTTCGTCGTGAAGCGAAGACCCTTGCCCAACTCGACCATCCAAACATCGTCACCATCTACTCGGTGGAGGAATCCGACGGCGTCCACTTTCTGACGATGCAGCTCGTGGAGGGTCAGCCGCTTGACCGGCTGATCTGCGCAGGCGGACTTCCCCTCGAGCAGATCGTCGAGATTGCCAGTTCTTTGGGGGATGCGCTGGCGGCTGCGCATGAAAAGGGCATTGTGCATCGCGACCTGAAACCGGCGAATGTAATGGTCTCGAGCGAAGGCCGGATCAAAGTGCTGGACTTTGGCCTAGCCAAAGACATTAACGCGGTAAACGCAGGCGATGCCACAATGACTTCGGCCAGCCAAACCCAAGTCGGAGTAGTGATGGGCACGCCAGCCTACATGTCTCCGGAACAGACATCGGGCCGCCCGCTCGATCATCGCACTGACATTTTTTCTCTCGGCGTCTTGCTCCACGAGATGGCGACGGGACGTCGGCCATTTGAGGGAACATCGTCGGCAGAGTTGGTCTCGGCGATTCTACGGGACGCACCACCGTCCGTCACTGATGTGCGCCCGGATCTGCCCAGCGATCTGGCCCGCATCGTGCGCCGCTGTTTGGAGAAAGATCCGCGCCATCGCGTGCAGACTGCGCGTGACGTCAGCAACGAATTTCGCGACTTGGCGCGGTTGGGATCGCGCGCGGCGCCAGTTTCCGCATCGCCGGCGCGGACCGTCTCTGCGCCCGACTTGAGCGCCCGTCGTGCTGTCGTTCGGGAAGACGAAGGCTTCTGGGTCGCGGTGCTGCCGTTTAAATGTGTCGGCGGCAGCGCAGATCTTGCGGCCCTGGCGGAAGGCTTCACCGACGACATCGTCACCAACATGTCGAAGTTCTCTTACCTGCGCGTCATCGCGCGCAGCTCTACGGCGCAATACGCACAACGAACCGTCGATGTGCGCACGGCAGCGAAAGAGCTCGGCGCGCGCTACGTGATGGAAGGCAGCATCCGGCAGGCGGGGCCGAAAGTGCGCATTGCGGTGCAACTAGTGGACGCCGAGAGCGGCGCGGGATTATGGGCAGAGACTTACGATCGCCCGTTTAATCTGGATGCCATGCTCGACCTTCTCGACGATGTCGTTCCGCGGGTTGTCGCCACCGTTGCCGATACGCAGGGCGTTCTCGCACACAGCATGACGGACGCACTGCGCAACCGTGATCCCGAAACACTCACGCCCTACGAGGCGGTGCTGCGCAGCTTTGGGCACTATCAGCGCGTCAATGCGGCCGAGCATCTGGCCGCGAGAACGGGTTTGGAACATGCGGTTAAACAGCCCCCCGACCGCGGGGACTGCTGGGCAAGTCTTGCGTTGTTGTACCGCGAAGAGTACACGCACGGCTTCAATCTGCAGCCGGATCCCCTGGGACGGGCGCTGGCGGCGTCCCGGCGTGCCCTTGATGCCGCTCCGGCCAACCATCTCGCCCACGCTGCAATGGCCTCAACGCTGTTCTTCCAGGGCGATTTGGCGGGTTTCCGTGCTGCTGCCGAGCGGGCCATTTCCTTGAATCCGCTCGAGGGATACACCGGTGCTTACCTTGGCATGCTGATGGCCTACAGCGGCCACTGGGAGCGGGGTTGCGCCCTGGCAGAACGGGCGATGCAACTCAATCCCAATCATCCCGGCTGGTATTGGTTCCCTCGGGTTTTTGATGCATACCGCCGGCGCGATTATCAGAGAGCCGTGGAGATGGCGCTCAAGGTGAACCTGCCGGACTTCTGGCGTACACAACTTGTGCTCGCAGCCGCGAATGGGCAATTGGGCGAGCGGGTGGCGGCGGGCAACGCCGTCCGTGAGCTGCTGAAGATCAGGCCTAGGTTCGCAGTCATCGCGCCCGACGAACTGAAAAAGTGGTACAACGATGAGCTGACCGAGCACTTGATCGAAGGCTTGCGCAAGGCAGGACTGGAGGTCCGCGACGCCAAACCACAGTCAAATTCGCCGGGTACCATGCCAGTGCAAACGGCCTCAGGCCCCTCTCGCACCGACGAAGGCTTCTGGGTCGCGGTGCTGCCATTCAAATACAGCGGCAGCAACGCCGAGCTGACCGCTCTGTCCGAGGGACTTACCGAAGACATCACCACCGGCCTATCGCGGTTCTCTTATCTCAAAGTCATCGCCCGGAGCTCCACCGAACGCTATGCCAGCGGAGCGGTGGACGTTCGCTCGGCCAGCAAAGAACTCGGCGCGCGTTTCGTGATGGAAGGCAGTCTTCGCCATGCTGGCACGAAGCTTCGACTCGCCGTGCAGCTCGTTGACGCCGTCTCAGGCGCCCATCTCTGGGCTGAAAATTTTGAACGCACGTTCAACCCCGAGACGGTCTTTGCGCTGCAAGACGAACTCGTCCCGCGCATCGTTTCCACCGTCGCGGACGCGCACGGAATTCTGCCTCACACCATGGGCGAAAGCATTCGTAGCAAGAATCCCCAGCAATTAAGCCCGTACGAAGCGGTATTGCGCGGTTTCAGTTACGCCGAGCGCGTCTCTCCCGAAGAACATGCGATAGCGCGGGCTGCCCTCGAACGCGCTGTTGAAATCGCGCCCAACTACGCTTACGCCTGGGCAATGCTGTCCCTCACCATCAAGGATGAGATCGAGTCGGGATTCAATCCGAAACCCGATCCCCTGGAGCGCATACTCCAAACAGCGCGCCACGCCGTCGAACTCGACCCCTCTGGTCATCGCAGCTATCACGCTTTGGCTCTTGCTCACTTTTACCGAAGAGAGATACCGGCTTTCCGAACCGCGGCAGACCGAGCGATCGCGCTCAATCCCCTGGACGGTTGCAACGTCGCCCACTTGGGTAGTTGCATTGCCTACGCCGGGGAATGGGATCGCGGCTGCGGGTTGGTGGAGCGCGCGCTGCAGCTCAATCCTAATCATCCCGGTTGGTTTTGGTTTCCGCTCTCGACGAATGCTTACCGCAAGCGCGACTACCAAGCCGCGCTTGGCTATGCGCTCAAAATCAACCTTCCCAATTTTTTCTGGACCCATATGATACTCGCGGCAATCTATGGGCAACTTGGCCAGCAGGAGGAGGCCGGCAAAGCGGTGCAAGAGCTTCTGAAGCTGAATCCGCACGCAGACCAGACGTTGGGTCGGTCGCGGATATTCGAACCGGAACTCGTCGAGCACCTCATCGATGGCCTGCGCAAAGCCGGGCTGGAGATTCCGGACGATTCGACGAAGTCCGTGCCGCAAGCTTCTGTTACTAGCACCACAGGCTCAGGCCCCACCCGCTCCGTTCAGGAAGACGAAGGCTTCTGGGTTGCCGTGCTGCCGTTCAAATACGCCGGCAGCAACGCCGATTTGAAAGCTCTCGCCGAAGGACTTTCCGAAGAAGTCATCACCGGCCTCTCGCGCTTTTCCTATCTGCGCGTGATCGCGCGCGGATCAACTGCAAAATATTCCAGCGAATCCGGAGACGTCCGCGCCATCGGGAAAGAACTCGGCGCGCGCTACGTGATGGAAGCCAGCCTGCGCCAGGCGGGAAGCAAGCTGCGACTTGCTGTGCAACTTGCCGATGCGGTCTCAGGCGCGCATCTCTGGGCAGAGACGTATGAGCGTACATTTACGCCCGAATCGGTTTTCGACGTGCAGGATGATCTCGTTCCCCGAATCGTTTCCACGGTCGCCGATCAATACGGCGTCCTGCCCCGGAGCATGAGCGAGACCCTGCGCAGCAAAAATGAAGAGAGCCTGACTCCGCATGAAGCGCTGCTTCGCTCTTTTAGTTTTCTCGAGCGCATCAGTCCCACGGAGCATGCAACAGCACGGAGGATTTTGGAGCGCGCCGTCGAGCGGGACCCGAATCAGGCCGACGCCTGGGCGATGCTGGCCATTCTCTACGACACCGAGTTCGCCGATGAGTTCAATCCCCGGCCTAATCCTCTGGAGCGGGCGACGGCCGCCGCGCAACGCGCCGTGGATCTCTCTCCAACGCATGCCTTCGGGCACTACGCGCTGGCATTCACTTATTTTTTCCGGAAGGAAATGGCGTCTTTTCGCGCTGCGGCCGAGCGAGCGCTTGCACTCAATCCCATGGACGGATCGGTCATGGGCATACTGGGAATATGCGTGCACCATGCCGGCGAGCGGGAGCGAGGTGCGCAGATGGCCGCAGTTGCCATGCAGCTCAATCCGCACCATCCGCCAGTGCTGCACTCCCCAGCCTTTATCGATGCCTACTCCGAGGCCAAATACGCCGAGGCGCTGGACGTGGTGGCGCGGATGGATATGCCTGGATTTTTCCATGCCGTCGCTCTTCGAGCGGCAGCTCTCGGCCAACTGGGCCGCCATGAGGCGGCGCAAAAGGCTCTTCAGGAATTGCTCACTCTGCGTCCCGACTTCGCCAACTCGGTGCGCCGCGATTACGAGAAGTGGTGGGACTCAGAGACAATTGAGCATCTGATCGATGGCCTGCGCAAAGCCGGGCTGGTGATTCCGGACGATCCGAAACAAGCTCCCAGCGGCGCTGTTTCTGTCGCGCAGTCGATCGCGGTGCTGCCCTTCGCCAACATGAGCGAAGACAAAGAGCAGGACTACTTCAGCGACGGTCTTGCGGAGGAAATCATCAACCTGCTGGCACAGATTTCAGGCCTGAAGGTAATTGCCCGCACTTCGGCCTTCGCTTTCCGCGGCAAAGAACAGGACATCCGAAGTATCGCCGAGACCTTGGGCGTGAGCACGATGCTCGAAGGCAGCGTGCGCCGCTCCGGGAGCCGCATTCGCGTGACGGCACAGTTGATCAGTGCCGCTGACGGGTCGCACCTGTGGTCGGAGCGATTTGACCGGGAAATGAGCGATATCTTTGCCGTGCAAGATGAAATCTCGGCGGCGATTGCCAAAGCGCTGCGAGTGAAGCTTTCACGTGAGGTTGCCCCACAGCGCTATACGCCGAAGATCGAGGCCTATGAGGCCTATCTGAAGGGCAGGCAGCAACAGGTCAAAGTCACACCAGAGTCGCTTGAACAGGCGCGCCGATACTATGAACAGGCGAGCAAACTCGATCCGGCTTTTGGCATGGCCCATATCGGACTGGCATTTTACTGGATGACCTTAGCGCACTTCGGCCAGCATTCTGTCCATGAGGGCGTGTCCGCAGCGCGAGCCGAAGTTCAGCGAGCATTACAGATTGATCCTTCCCTTGCGGTCGGGCATGCGCTCTTGGGCTATCTTGCCGCCCTATTTGATTCAGATTGGGCCGCAGCCGAGAAGCACTTTGATTTTCCCATGGCGAAACAGGCAAGTTTTGAGCTGGTCAAGCCGATGTATGGCGGGGTTCTATATTTGCGCGGAAGTGCGGAAGAGGCGATCAAGCTGGCGGAGCACGCCGTTGAAGAAGATCCGCTCGACGTATGGGCCCACATGAATCTGCATGCCTATCTCCAGGCAGCGGGCCGTGACGACGAAGCGCTGGAGCAGCTAAAGAAAGTAGTGGAACTCGACCCCAATCAGGTTGTGGCTCTCGCGTCGATGGTAATGATCCACGCCGACAAGGGTGAGATCGTTCAGGCCTTGAACATCGCGCGGCGGGGCTATGCGGTTGGGCGGTGGTTCCCTGATACTGTTGGCCTGCTCGCCGCACTCCTGCGGCGCAACGGAGAAGAAGAAGAGTCAAGATTCATCGCAAATGAGCTTGGTTCCGCAGAGGCGCTTGGCAATGCCCGCGCCCACGCGCTTTTTCATCTGATCTGCGGCGAAATCGACCAGGGAGCCGATTGGGTCGAAAAGGCGATCGAACAAGGGGATTCCTCGATGAGGTTCTATCTCGGCTTTGTGATTTGCAAAGGGCTGCGCGCCAGCCATCGCTGGCCGAAAATTGCGAAGATGGTCAATCTTCGGGCCTAGTCGCTTATCGCACGTGACGCACGCTCCGCGGCTGTAGACTCCGTTTCTTGTCGGATGACGGGCTAACCGCAAGTTGGACCTGCTGCAGACTCCGACGACGTTGTCCAGAAGTCGGCTTCTAGGAAGTTTCACAAGATCGCTACTGGAAACGCGCTTTGTGTTAACTTCCCCCGGCCCGACCTCCAGATAGTCGGCCGAGCTGTGTTTGCAAATGGGGAACGAGGGTCTCAAGAGCCCTTTTGTTTGGTCTCCGTTTAAAGCAGAGTGCGTTTAATCCTCCATCGGCTCAGGGCTTTAGGGGGTAGGGGGGCGCATCTCTAGAGTCGAGCCTCTGCGACCGGTGGGCTGCCACTTGCGCATTTTCGCAGCAAAAGATTTTTTCTTGGTTCTTCACAGAATGAGTAGTATCCGATCCCATCGAAAGCGCGCCGACATTCAAACGGGGTCCCACCCATTTTCAAAACAGCGCGTTATGATCTGTGAACAATGCCGCGAACCTGCGGCTCCGGGCAGACATATTGAGTTGGATGCCCGAAACCGGCGGCGAAATCCGGTCCAAGGCGGATCGTTGGTTTAAAAACCGAACGATCCGCTTCTGGCAGAAGCTGGCGCCGCATGGGAGCCCTTCGGAATTGACGACACGGATGCTTTATTTGCCTGGAGGGAATTGCCGATCGCCACATCGGAGGCACTATTCGCCCTCGATCCAGCCGAGCCGTAGGCGGCCGGCGCCCTCGATGAAATTATCCTTCCATTCCGCTTCAGCTTTTCGTATCGGCATTCCTTTCACCTCTTTGGGAATAAGAACGTCATCTGAAATCTTGCGGACCAGCTTGTTGTGCCATTCGGACGCTCCACGTTTCGAAAAACCTGCGCATAGGTGCTCACAGGAATCTTTCCGAAGTGAACAATCCTTCCGACTCCGCCACCCACTGGCACCGTCCATCGATTATTGTTATTTGCTTCCCAATTCGAGGTAATTACGGGCGAGGATGTTAGATACCACCCGTGCTTCATGTTGTAATTCACGAAGGGCTGCATCAGCATTTGATTTACATCTGGTCGCTGTGAGGGTCCTGCCACCGAGAATAGATTTTGCACCAGCGTTCCAAATAACCAATGGCCTTGGATTCTCAGCACAACGGCAGTAGGTCCGATGCTGACCTTTTTTGTTCCAAGAATGTCTTCTGTTGCGGTAGGCAAGGAAATGACTGGCCCTGCACCCCAAATGACCTTGCCTACTTTTGCAGGTGAAAAGAACAACGAAGTTTGCACATCTCCTAGCCCGCTCGTCCCGTTCACGCCGGGCGCCAGGTCCGGCACTTGGGCCACGGGAATGACGGTACGTGTAATCAGATTCCAATCATTCGACAATTTGAAGGGAACGACAGGTTTCATTTCCAAAACGTAACTATCTTTTTTATCGATCCCGGTGTGAGGGTAGAAATCATTTTCCAGCGGCACTGAGATTACGTTCGCAATAGGATTCTGGGCTTGCTTGGCTATCTCAGATGTTTGTTGTTCCGAGGATTCCTGCGCGCAGGCTGGCACGACTCCTCGACACAACACGCCCATTGCGACTGCCAGGATCCACAGTGCTGCGCGTCGAATTTGGGGCCACCGCGCGAACAACCCTGCAGAGGCAACTGCGCACTCTCGTTGATGGTGGAAGTCTTCCGTTGGGACGTGGCGGCGCCCCGATTCCGAAACAGTGACTACAGTCTGAAATCTCTTCATTATTCCTCCGATTGTTCCTTCTGCTGGATCAGAATCGATTGTTGGCTAAGGTTCCACCGTCAAGCTGAGAATCAACGAGCGACTCTCAGCACGTCTGATAGGTTTCCTCGTATGGAAACTTGAATGAGTCAAAAGCAAGGATGTTGCCAAACCTACGGATCGATCCAGGGGCGTTAGGTCATTGAAGCCGCATGTGTTAGATGGTCGTGAGGAAGTTCAAGCAGTGAGCGCGGCTGTCAGCCCGCGTCGAACGATGTGACGCGTCAACATTGGTGACGCGAATCCGTTCTAAGAGTAGCCAGCTCAGTGTGCACGGAAGAATGTGAGCACGTGTGTCGATGAAACCGAGAGGCTACGCTTGAATCCTTTCTCGCAAATCGATAGATCGTCAATGTCGCACAGGAGAAAGGTTCTAAGCAGAGCGTAGTGGAAAAGACCTGAACGGTGGAATTAACTGCGAGTGCGCAAGTCTAGAATCGATGTTCCCGCGGTTGTGGTGTGTTCGAGCGGTGGCGATTGCGTAGGAGCTATCGACGCGCTAAGCCAACCTAGAGTGCCGGGCCTTCTGATCGTGATGAATCGGAAGCGAAGGGACGACCGATTTCGGGGGTGCTCGAGACAGCTTTCTCTTGCACGATCATCGGCCCAGCTAAGAATGCGTTGCGACCTCCTTTGATGGCTTCGGCAAAGGCGCTTGCCATTCGGACTGGGTCCAGCGCACGCGACACGGCTGTATTTAACAGCACCCCGTCGAAGCCCCACTCCATGACTTGACAGGCGTGAGAAGGAAGGCCTATCCCCGCATCCACGATCAATGGAATCTGGGGAGCACGTTCGCGCAGTTCGCGTAAACCGCGAGGATTACGTGGTCCCTGGCCGGTTCCGATGGGAGCCGCCCAGGGCATGAGCACTTCACAGCCAGCATCCATCAGACGCGTACAAAGAACCCAGTCTTCTGTGCAGTACGGAAAGACTTGGAAACCGAGTTTTACGAGTTCTCGGGCGGCATCAACCAGACCAAAGGGGTCTGGCTGGAGATTCACTTCATCTCCGATGACTTCGAGTTTTATAAAATTCGTCTGGAACAGCTCGCGGGCCATGGAGGCCGTATTCACTGCCTCGCGCGCAGTATGACAGCCTGCGGTGTTGGGGAGGATCTTGCGACCGGTCTCGCCCAGCAAATTCCAAAAAGACCCACCTGCATTCTGTGAACCTAGGCATCCACCAGGAAGCTGCCGCCGAACCGACACGGTAAGCAGCGCGGGATCAGCTGCGCGTATAGCAGCCGCCAATTGCACAAGAGATTCGTACCGCGATGTGCCGAGTAGAAGGCGACTCGCGAAGCTCTGTCCATACAAAATGAGTGCGTCTTCTGCTTTGATACAGTTCATGCTAACCTCCAGCTGCTGGATGCACGATGTCGATACGGTCGCCCGGCTGGATTTCGCATCCGGCATAGTTTGCGCGCTGAATAAATTCGCCATTGCAGGCGACGGCGAACGGAGTTGGCGGAGCGAGCGCCACCAACAATGCCGCCAAAGTCGGCGGCGCTGGTAGGTTGTGCATTCGGCCATTCACAAGGACGGACATGCTTGTTCCTCTTCGACCTCGTGGGCACGCATACGTAGGTAGGACCACCGCCCGGTGTACGATTCTTCCCATTGCCCGGATAGCAAGGGCAATGCCTCCTCAACGATTGCGGGCGACAGCAGAAAACCGTGACGATACAGTCCGTTGATTCTCAGCACGTGCCGTCCGAGATGATAGAAAAACGCAGGCCGGTTGTCGGGAAGGGTTGGTCGCACCTGCGTGGCGAACTCCTGGATGCGCGCCTCGGCTAGGGCCGGCAGTATGGAGTATGCAGAGGTGAGTAACTCCAATGCGCTGCGCACTGACAGTGGAGAGCGATCGTCACTCTCGACGCTGGTGGCCCCGACAACCAACTTACCATCAGCACGAGGTACCACATAGACGGAAAACCGCGGGTGCAGCAGGCGCAGCATGTGGCGCAATTCAACACCCGGCGCATCGAGGCGTACAATTTCGCCGCGAACGCCACGCAGTTGCGACAAATCTCGGCGTGCGCCCATGCCGCGGCAGTCTACAACGATGCCCGCGGCGGGCAGCGCATTCCCCGCTACAAACGTTTGCCAGTGACACTGAACACCCGCTTCTTGGAGCGCGAGGGCGAGGGTCTTCAGCAAGGCTCGATTGTCAATCTGTGCCTCGCCGGGAAGATACAGGGACTGCTGAAACCTTGAACCGATTGCCGGTTCCAGCTCACTGAGCCGAACTGCATCGACGTGAACCAGATGCGCCCGCGCGTCGCGCGTGGCGAGCAGTCTCTCAAAGCGACGTGCCTCGCCTGCGTCCTCGCGATGCCAGACCAGTAGCGTTCCGTCATCACGATAGAAAACCGGCTCTGGCAATTCGGCGAGCCATTGCGGCCACAGGCTAAGGCTGCGCCGCCCCATCGCTACGATTTCCGGATCGGCATCAACGGCCTCTGCCGAAGGAGTAATCATCCCAGCCGCCGCCCAGGCAGCGGAATCTTCGCCCGCCTGGGTGGCAGCATCGTAGAGAGCAACACGCAGGCCGGCAGTGGACGCGCGCCATGCCAGAAGCCGGCCTATCAAGCCGCCGCCAACGATAGCAACGTCGGGTTGCGTCACCGATAAACCTCACCGCCGCCAGCGACAAATTCGTGAGCCTTTTCCGCCATTCCTTTCTGCTCGTCTGACCCGTAAGTGGCGCGAATCTCTTCCGTGATTTTCATCGAACAGAATTTGGGTCCACACATGGAGCAGAAGTGTGCGGTCTTTGCCCCTTCGTGAGGTAAGGTTTCATCGTGATACTCGCGCGCTCGCGCGGGATCGAGGCTCAAATTAAATTGGTCGTCCCAACGAAATTCGAAGCGCGCCTTCGACAACGCGTTGTCCCTAAGCTGCGCCCCAGGCCAACCCTTTGCCAAATCGGCCGCATGCGCTGCAATTTTGTAACTGATGATGCCCGTACGAACATCCTCTTTATTTGGAAGACCAAGGTGTTCTTTGGGAGTGACATAGCAGAGCATCGCTGTCCCGTACCATCCAATCTGAGCAGCACCGATCGCACTCGTGATGTGATCGTAGCCGGGGGCGATGTCGGTGACGAGCGGCCCCAGGGTGTAGAAGGGAGCCTCAAAACAATGTCGAAACTCTTCGTCCGTATTTTCCCGGATGCGCTGCATCGGTATGTGACCGGGACCTTCAATCATTACTTGTACGTCATGTTTCCAAGCCCGTTCAGTCAGCTCGCCGAGGGTTCGGAGTTCGGCGAACTGAGCTTCATCATTGGCGTCATAAATCAAGCCGGGGCGAAGACCATCGCCCAAACTGAAAGACACGTCGTAAGCCTTCATGATTTCGCAGATTTCATCGAAATTCGTGTACAGGAAATTCTCCTGATGGTGAGCAAGACACCACTTGGCCATAATCGAACCGCCGCGAGAGACGATTCCCGTTAGTCGC
>Ga0210405_10005158_pt1 | contig 12023 bp, 11 predicted proteins | sample IncBWH11MmetaG_FD_155492 | JGI IMG/M metagenome (GOLD analysis project Ga0210405, IMG submission 155492) | Forest soil microbial communities from Barre Woods Harvard Forest LTER site, Petersham, Massachusetts, United States - Inc-BW-H-11-M | ecosystem: Environmental > Terrestrial > Soil >... | reverse complement strand
CATATTGCGGGACGAAGGCACTCTCCAGCGCTGTCCGATTCCCAGAACACACCGCCGTATGCGCCACGCGCACGAACTCTGGCATCAAGCTCTGCAAAGCTATCATGCGCTGGAGAAGTTTCACGCTAACCTCAACGCAACTATTCAAGCCCTACGCAGCGTCACACTCATGCTGCAAAATGAAAAAGCTGTATTCCCAGACTTCGATGAGTGGTATGGACCATGGCAGCAAAAATTGAAGGACGACACACTCTCGAAGTGGCTCAACGACGCGAGAGTGACCGTTTTCCACGTTGGAGATCTGGACAGCTACAGTTCTGCCGAAGTGAAGTTGATTACTTGGCGCCAGGAAGTGTTATCCACTGTGTCTATTCCCATCCAGACGCCCGCGCAACTTATCCTAGAAAACCCGGCACTTTTGAAACTCCTTGACCCATCTAAGAACAATTCGACGGATTTGGAAGACGGGTTCCTCACGATAGAACGCCGTTGGAGTACCAGAGATCTTGGAGGAAGAGAGCTTCTGGCAGTACTTGCGCACGTATATGGTTTGATCGCCGACCTGGTCCTCGACGCACATACCCGGCTCGGTCGATTGAAATGCATTTCGGGCGTCGAGGAACATCAGGATTTCCCCTCACCCCACGACCGAACAGGAGTCCTTAGATGCATGGTTGCTAGTGTCGGAGCCAGGACGGAGAGGTTTAAGGCATCTACGCGTGAGCGGCTCGTCGCGTCGCCTGAGTTGGACTACTCAGAAGTGGACTCTGCAGAAGGTGCGATGCGATACGGCATCGACAACCGAATGCCGAAAGTCGCATCAGGCGGGCTCGATCCACTGACTTTTGCAAAAAAGCTTCAGTTCATTGCCAAACGCATGTTGCGTAGAGACAAACACCACGCTTGGATGATGTTCATTCGAGATGGTCGAGGAAGTTGGCACAACATTACGCTGTCCGCGAAAGATCGAACCGAGAAGTACGTTGTCATGCAACTTGTAGCTCAATTTGTGGAGGCTCAAGGAGCCGATGCCGTGATCGACATCGGGGAAGTGTGGACTGTGTTGGCTTTGAAGGCTGTCCGATACCCGACAAAAAGCGTCGAAGATATTCCCGGCAGGGAAGAAGCACTTGCTGTGATGGTCGTAACTCGTGGAGGTCTTTCGCATTGGTTTCTGACGCCGATCAAGCGCGGGCCTCTTGGGGGCATAAAACTGGAGGATACGGTGGAAGTGGAGAAACGACAACTTCCCTATTTCGAGCCGGTGATCGAGGTGTGGCGCAAGCAGATGGAGTTCCGTGCTCAAGACGGGACGCGCTCGCGAGTGTGGGAGCCGGATATTCTAGATCTCTGTCCCTGCGGGGGACCGGAAAGATATGGTCTGTGCTGTAGATCCTCAATTGCGAAGTTACGTGAAGCGAAGAGTGTTAGCTCTGAGGAACAACATGCAGCCGGGGACCACGATCCGACTGTGGATGAAGCCAGGGTCAGAGCATCATTAGCCCGATACGTTATTTGGATAAAGCAGCACACCGCGGAGGCGATGGAGGCCGGTCACTCGGGCAGGGATTTCTATGACAAGATTGTGCAAATCGACGCGCTAGCCTTGCAGTCGCACATCGATTTGATGATGCAAGCTCTGAAAGCTGTGGGCAAATCAGATCTTGTGCTGCCGCAACTGCATCGGCTGAGAGAGCTCGTCGGAGTGCCCAGGCTCGCGATGCGCATTACCGCTCTTGCATCAAGTTGGCTGTTCGAGTGTGGCAGACCCGAGGAAGCGGTCCTGGAGTTGGATGCACTCGGCGATCCATCGGAACTCGAAGATTCTCTCGCTCTCTCTCTTGTAGCGCGACATTTCGATCTCCCGGACGAAAACAAGAAGAGGGTTCTGCAGAGGGCCATAGATCAATCCGCTTGCGACGAAGAAAGGCACTTAGCCAAACTCAGTCTGGCAGCCCATCTGTTCACAAAACAGGAACTTGTGGAGGCAGAATCTCTGGTCCGCTCGATCCTCAAGGAGACCGAGCGGGACAAATCATCGAGCGAACGATCGGCTGCTCTCATCCTACTGTGGAGAATTACCGGGAGGGATGAGGATTTCAGAACTGCCACGGCAGATATGGACCAAGAAGGTTTCGCACGTCACTGTTACAGAAACGCCAGTTTTCTTATTGAGGGCGGAAAGTACGTGGAAGCAGAGCGTCTCTTAGAGAAGCTCGTTGCATCTGGAGATGTCGAGGCGAAACTTCTCACGTTCGACGCAAAACTCCGCGCTGGCGACAGCACCGACGCTCGCGAGCTTTTCACTAGTATCGACTCCGAGAAGATGCTTCCCATTCTCCGCTTCCCATACGCGGCTGCTATGGCTCACCTAGTCCTTGTTGGTGGATTCTCGGATCTCAGTGAAAAAGCCATTACACTGCTCGCCTCGTTGCCAGCAGCTGGCGGAGAGCAGGACAAACAGGTAAAGCTGTTCATGAACTTGCTGCGGGGCGGTCCGGTTGTGGGCACTAAATGACCATCCGCTAATACGGCAACAAGTTCTGCCAGCACCTCCCAGTGCCGTGGATGCGGTCGGCGTCGGCCCGCGCGGACCCAGCGACTGTCGCGCTGCCAGGGTAGGGGGACTATAATCTTCTTGCCACCTCGACCGCAGTTTCGAGCTGGGTGTCTCTTCCTGCTATCAACGCTTCTCGTGAGAGTTCAACTGAAAACTTTGGGATGATGCCGTTGTTCTCCAGCATTCTTCCTTGCCATGTGAGATATGCAGCAACGGGCAGGCCGAGAATATATCCCTGGCCGACCTTGTATGCGCTGCCGCTTAGGAGACGGCCCGGCGTCTTCGTTCCCACGATGGTCGCCAGACTATTTTCCTCCGCAAACGCCGACACCATCTCGCCGGCGCTCGCGGTGTGCTCGTTTAGCATCGGGCTTCTGGCGTGCGATGAGCATGATGTTGCCGAAGCTGTAGGTGTGAAACTTCGCCATTGCTCCGAGGTATGCGGTGAGCACTTCACTGTGACCGGACTCCAGCGCTGCAACGAGGAAATCCACGGCCTCTTTGGTTCGTGTGTTGACTTCTTCTAATTTCATTGTTTTTCCCTTTCTGCCGTTTCCGGCTTGTTTCTTCCTTCACTTGAGCGGCAGCGGGAAGAAACAAGGCGGAACGGTGAAAGGGACAGAACGGAGACCGAAGGAGGGTGGCAGGGCGTGAGTGAAAGCGCGGTGAGTGACAAACCGCTTTTGATTTATGGTTTGGCGCGAAACCGGCGCAGTCCGAAACGCCCGTCCGAGCCGCGGCCAAGCGGCGTTCACCCGACGAGGCCGAAGTGGGAAAAAGATGGCGTAGCCTTCCGGTTGAGATTTCTGGAGGGCTCGACTAGTTACAGCGTTGTAGGAAAGGAGGGGAGAGCTGAAGGTAGTGCGCGCTGGGCTTCTGTGGGGCAGCGGAACGAGTGATGGGTAGGATTGATTGGTGCGTGCTTTCTGGCGGAGGGGCAACCCAGATTAAAAGTGAAGCTCAAAAGCCCCCGTTAGGCGCTCAGACACCATTTCGATCCGGCTTGTATGGAGTATTCCGAAGCAGAAAGAAGTTGGCTAGCACTCTTGGGCCTATGCCCTTGACAGGTAGCAAGAAATGTTCGACCTCGTTGGTCGCGGCAGTTCCCAGAATTCTCTCGCATTCCTCGGCCCCTTTGGATACCGCGAACCTGCCGAGCGATTCTAGGCGGTCCGCGAAAAGCCAGGTCATGCCGCCTCGGTCGTATCCGCCATGCCTGAGCCGTGTTCCAATCTCGCTGGGAGTCCATCGTGCCAAGTTCTGCGGACAAAATAGCCCTTCTCGACGCAGCGTGTCCACTGCCAAGTACGTCCTTTCGAGCGGATAGGAGTTCACCGAAAGAATGGATAAGACAAGATCTTCCCAAGGATTGTCTTTTTTCTCAGACATCGGTTTAAGCCATCTCAAAAGCTACCACAGTCCCCGCGCGTCTTCTTGAATCGATCACAATTGTAATGGCAGGACTTCTAGTGTCGAGTCGCCTCTATGGCCGAGAAGAGCGATGTCCCAAATACCCGAGCATGCTGACCTTCCTCGCACTTTGGGTGAGCTCACGGAGCTCGCCGATGCCACGAACGCCTTTGCAGTCGGTATGACTCAACCGGAGCACGTGTTGAGACGTACTCGAAAGCAGCCGGTCCCTGCCGCGAGAAGGCAGCAGCGAAGGCGTGCACAGAGTTGAGGTGACCCCGTAAGGTTTTGGTATGAGGAGAAGTTCCTAAGTCCCGAATCTTCTCGTACCGTTCTTCAATGGGCAGGCCGCTGTCGATGCGACCTTGGTAGTTGGGCGAGTAATTCCGTTGAACTCATTGTAGAATCAGTTCTTCCCCCTCAGGGCCAACAATTTCCCAGATTTCGGGCTGCTCCAAGTAAGGGCGTCTAGGATAGCGCTCCGGTGTTTGATTCCGCTTCCTTGGGCGATTTGTTTTCAGGACACAGCCAAGCGTGAGCCTAAATGAGTACTGAGACTCTTGTTCCAGAAATTGGCCAGATCGTCGCGGTTCGTCAGAGGCTGTATCTTGTTGATCACGTAATTCCTCCTCTGAATCCCTCAGACTCGCTCCTCCTCCGGCTGTCTTGCGTGGACGATGATGCCCAGGGTCAGCCGCTGGATGTGCTCTGGGATCGGGAGCTGGATGCGCAAGTTATTACGGGCGAAGCATGGGAAGCAATCGCGAAACGAGGATTCGATCCTACGGATCGCTTCGCTGCGTACCTGAATACGCTGCGCTGGAATTGCGTCACATCAACCGATCCCAATCTGCTGCAATCTCCATTTCGTGCAGGAATAAGGTTGGATGCGTATCAACTCGAACCCCTTCGTAAAGCCTTAAAGCTCCCGAGGGTGAATCTGTTCATTGCTGACGACGTTGGCCTGGGAAAAACGATCGAAGCGGGCCTTATTGCGCGTGAACTACTCATGCGCAAGAAGGTGCGGGACATTGTCGTGTCCTGTCCTCCTTCTATGCTCCTTCAGTGGAAAGAAGAGTTAGATGCCCGCTTTGGCCTGCGTTTCGAGATTCTGGATAAAGACTACCTACAGAAAGTTCGACGTGAACGCGGATTTGGAGTGAACCCCTGGACGACCCACTCGCGGTTCCTTGTGTCACATCGTCTTCTGATTGATGAAACGTATGCCTCTCCGCTACATGATTGGCTTGGAACGTTCCGCGCTGGCAGTCTTCTCATTCTGGATGAAGCCCATCACGCTGCCCCATCCAGCGGTCAGCGTTACGCAATTGATTCACACATAACTCGTGCCGTACGCGACTTGGCCCCGAAGTTTGAGCATCGTCTCTTTTTGTCGGCCACGCCTCACAATGGCCACTCCAACAGTTTTACTGCGCTGCTTGAGCTTCTTGACCCACAGCGATTTTTTCGAGGAATGAAAGTTCCCAAAAAGATGCTCGAAGATGTGATGGTGCGCCGGCTGAAAGATGATCTCAGGAAGATCTGTGGCGGATTCCCGGAGAGGAAGATTCTGCAAGAAAATATTGAAGGGCTGCCAGAGAATGCTCCCGAACTCCGCTTGGCAGCCCTACTGGACGAATATCGGGGCACGCGTGAGTTGCGACTGAGCGGCGAAACGCTGCGGACGCAGTCTGCGTCGGGGCTGCTCATTTGTGGCCTTCAGCAGCGCCTGTTGTCCTCCATAGAGGCATTTTCGAAAACGCTGTACGTTCATCGGCGTACGGTAAAGAAACAGCGAGAAGCAGCACTCGCCCAAGAGGCGACAGCGATGATCCGAGGCGACCTGCTGACTGGCAGCGTTGCTTCTGACGATGATCGAGCACTTCTGAACGAACAGGAACTTGCTGCGGAAGAAGAAGCGCAGATTATTGCTGCTTCTGAGGCTTCGCTGGGGAAGTCGACAGTGGCGTCAGAGGGCGAGTTGTTCGCTCGGGAGCAAGAATTACTCGATCAGATGACAGAGCTTGCCGAATCCAGCCGCGCTCTGCCTGACGCGCGTGTAAAGAAGCTGGTCGACTGGATCAGATCCCAAATGTGTCCGGATATTGGTGCTGTGGGAGCAAAGTGGAACAATATCCGCGTAATAATCTTCACAGAGTGGGACGCCACGAGGCGTTATCTGGTACAGCAATTGAGCGCAGCGATCAGCGACTCAGATCGAGCGGACGAACGTATCGCCGTTTTCCATGGCCCTACTTCTTCAGAAGACCGGGAGGCCATCAAGACGGCATTCAACACCGATCCCGCTCAAAGTCCGGTTCGAATCCTGATTGCGACAGATGCTGCGCGCGAAGGGCTAAACCTGCAAGCCCACTGCTGGAACATCTTCCACTTCGACGTGCCGTGGAATCCGAGCAGAATGGAACAGCGCAATGGCCGCATTGATCGAAAGCTCCAGCCAAATCCTGTCGTGTATTGCCATTACTTCTTCTATACGCAACGTCCGGAAGATCGGGTTCTAGCCGCCCTGGTTCGAAAAACCAAGACCATCCGCGAAGAATTGGGGAGCTTGTCCCAGGTCATTGATTCAAAGCTCGATGGGCTTATGAAAAACGGCATACGCCGAGCTGAAGTCGATGATTTGAGAAACCAAATCGATTCGGCGGATTTGGAAGGCGGTCAACGGGAGACCGTCGAAGAAGAACTGGAGGCAACGCGCGAGCGTGAAGTCGAGCTGCGCGCGCAAATCGAGCGGCTCAGCACAATGTTGGAGCGATCTCAAGAGTCGCTGTCATTTTCTATAGACCACTTCCGTTCAGCTCTGTCGTGTTCATTGGAAGTGATGGGCGCCGATCCCCTGAAGCCTGCGCCCAACGGTAAGAATCCTGGACGGTCGGTGTTTCCTGCTCTTGATCAGCGTCCTGGCGCCGATCCCTCATGGGCCGAGACGATGGACAGTCTCCGCGCTCCGCGTCCTCGTGATCAGAAGTTCTGGGAATGGCGTCGCACTTCTCCGATCCGTCCGGTGGTCTTTGAAGATCCCGGAGTCGTCACCGAGGAAGTAGTTCAGATGCATCTTGAGCAGCGCGTCGTCCAGAGGCTGCTGTCGCGCTTTACCGCTCAAGGCTTTGTTCATCACGATCTGTCGCGAGCGTGCATGGCGCAAACTACGGACGCGGTTCCCAGAGTTTTGTTGATTGGACGGCTAGCTTTGTACGGTCCGGGTGCGGCGCGACTCCACGAAGAGCTTATACCTGTGACCGCCCGATGGATCGATCCGGCCGTGCGGAAGGGAGAACTGACACCCTACAGCCGGGAAGCCGAGGCGAAAACCATGTCTCTGCTGGATGCGGCGCTCATCGAGAAGCACGCCAAACCAGTTCCTGATGTTGTCTTGCATCAACTCCAAGACAGCGCTCCGCATGACGTGAGAAATCTTCTTCCGCATCTGGAGACTCGCGGCGCAGAGTATGCACGCGACGCCATCGCCAAGTTGGAGAAGCGCTCTGAGATTGAATCCAAGGCGATGCGCGAGATTCTTGAGTCGCAGAAGAAGCACCTCATTGAGACTACGGCTAAGAGCGAGAAGATCGATCAGCTTCATCTGTTTGACGAGCAGGAGCAAAGGCAGTTGGATTCTAATAAGCGCTATTGGGCGAAACGGCTGGCTGAGCTTGATGGTGAGATGAAGACCGAACCTGACCGTATCCGTAATCTTTATCAGGTCTGCGCACAGCGGGTTGAGCCGGTAGGCCTCGTCTATCAGCGTGAACGAGGACGCGTTCGGCGGTAAGGCCCTGGCAGCTGTGACTCGTAACGGCATAGCCGTGGTCTAGATGACGATGCTCGTCGGGGTTGAATTCGATCTGGCGGTTGTTGTCGAGGCGGACGGACAGGCGACCATCGGGGTGGATCGCCTCGATCGCAGCCATGTCGCGATTTGCAACGCCGAGTGATTTGTCGGGGGCAGTAAACTGGATGCGTTCGCCTACGGAAAGCTCGCGTTCGATCTCTTGGTAGACGCTGACGCCGGTGAGGCGGCGGGGATCGTAGGTCGCAAGTTCGCGGTTCCCCATCGCTGTAATAGAAGGTGCTACTGTGGCTGCGAGCGACTGGCACGCCTGAGCAATAAACTGGAACAGACTCATATTTCATCCCCTAGTGTTTGCTCCTGCTTAGTACGCCTGCGTAAGGAGATTCGCCGACCCGGCGCTGGTTGTGGCGATATTGGCGTTGTAATAGCTTTCGTATCCCGCCGAATCGCGAAATGCCGATTTCATGGCGTCCTGCTGCTGCTTTTGGGCAACGATCTGCTGCAGGGCGAGATTGGCGTTGATTTGGTTTGCGTCTTGCAATGTGCGCAGTTGCAAGAGTAGGGCTTGGTTGATGCGCTGGAGTTCAGCCATGATGGTCTGTTGGGATGCGTCCTGCGTTTGGGTGGCGGCCTCTAGATTAGTGATGTCGGTTTGCCTTGCGGTCTGATTGGCGCGGATGGTCCCGAGCGCTTGGAGGTTGTTGGTCATTACCGAGTCGGTGATATCAACGGTAGCTCCCTGCGCCGCAATCTGCAGTTGGCCGGCAACGCTGGCGGTGCTGTAGCCGGGAACGACGTGGGCGGTGTTCGGGACACTGACCTGCTGGTACGCGGCTGCGGCTCCTTTCCCCGTATTCGCCGAATTCAGCCAACCCATCGAATTGCCATAAGTATTCGAGATTTGTTGCAGCAGTAGCAAGTCAGAGGTTGGAGACAGAAAACGCGCATAGAGCATCCTTGGCGCGAGGATCATCTGGTGCGTGAGTTCGTATTGCTGCTTTGCGACGTTGTAGGCTTGGAGCGCTGTCGTGGCGATTTTGACGGTGTTGGTGAAGATTTGTTGGCCCTGCTCAATCTGCCGGGCTTCGTTGGCGATGGATTGTTCTTCGTGTTCGATTTGCGTGACGGCGTGACCCGCCTGTGTCGGGTCGAACACGATGCCAGACCCGAATTGAGCATTCGCGGACGGTTGCAACGCTGCCGCAAACCCAACGGCGAGCACGGTAAGGGTTAGTTTCTTCATTTGTCTCGTCCCTTCGTCGCCGTTGGTTTCGCGATGCTTTACAGCGGTACGGCTTTACTGCTGTGCAGCAATAATCTCTTTCTGGAGTTGTGCAAGACGATCAGCCTGTGGCTTGCAACGTGCGTCTCGTTCTTTCTTCTTGGCTTCCAGGGCTGCGATCTCTTCTTGAGTCAGCTTCTTCCCTGTCAGAAGATCCGCCGATCCAGCGGTCTCCGGATCGATACAGTCCTTGGCGTAGGCCGGGTATTCAGCGTTGTATTGATCCTGCAACTGCTTCACTCTTGCCGCTTTGCTCTGGCAGCCGGCAATGGTTAGAGCCCACAGGAGTAAGAGGGAGAGGGCAACGATCCGCATGGTAACCCGGCCTCCCGTTGAAACGCGGACGCGGCGCCACCATGACGCACGACTACAAACGCAACGGCACGGCCACCTTGTTTGCCGCGCTGAATACGGCCAATGGCGAAGTTTATGGCCTCTGCCAGGAGCGCCACCGGCACCAGGAATGGCTCAAGTTCTTGCGTCTGCTCGACCAAAGTATGCCCCCTCATCTCGAGTTGCATTTGATCGGCGACAACTACGCTACCCATAAACATCCCAAGGTACAAAGCTGGCTGATGCGGCATCCGCGTTTCCATATGCACTTCACGCCCACCAGCGCATCGTGGTTGAACATGGTGGAACGCTTCTTCCGGGATCTCACGCAGAACCGCCTTCGGCGAGGTGTCTTCCGCGATCTGGAAGAGCTCGTGATGGCCATCGGCACCTACATCGACCGTCACAACGAGAGCCCCAAACCCTTCATCTGGACCGCCCGCGCCTCCGACATCCTGGAGAAAGTCAAACGCGCTCGCCGCTCCCTGAATACACGTCGTTCTGTTTGACGCACACCACTAGCGAATGCGGGTTGATGACGCCAACCGGAAGTTGGAGGATTCAGTCGGAGTTTCCCGATCTTTGCCGGATCACTGGGTCACGGCATACACAGGAATGTTGAACTGAGAGCGATTCGGGTGGTGACTCTTTGCTTCCCTCGATCCCAAACGGCGTTGCTGAAGCGCGCCGCAGGCGCGAACTATGCGCTGCGTCGCAATTGGTTGCCCTCTTCCGGCCGATAAGAAAGTGGCTGCGCTTTTCTAAGCCAGGTCGCCAATTCATGCGGATCGAAACGGATTGCCCCAGCCAATCGAAAAGATGGAAGTCTGCCGCCTGCAGCCATCTTGTAGACATGCTGGGGTGTGACTTGGAACAATTTTGCCACGTCCCGCGCGCGTAAAACGCGGGTTTCTTTTTCTAATTGCGCTATCAGACTCATATTTATGCACCTCACCAGAAGACAGTCCCGCCAGTTAATGCCCGGGCATCTCCACTATTTAGGACAGTCCGAGATTTCCGTCAAACGGCTTCGAGGTTCCGAATCTCCGGGCGCCACGATACCGTGAGAATGCGTAGTTAAAATTGGCCTGCATTGCGACCTGACCTCATCACGCAACGTACCGGGCCAACGCTCCAGCGTTGACCTTGGCGAGTGCGTCTTTGGATTGCACACCCTTCAGGTAGACCATGGTGGACTTAATGTCGCGATGGCCCATCCAGCTTTGCAATGTCCGAATGTCGACGCCGTGCCGCAAATGCTCTGTTGCGAAGGTGTGGCGGAACTTGTGGAGGAAGAAATGCCGGCAGTACGGCCCCTGGGCGCATTTGTTTCCGTGTTTGGTGACGCACTGTCCGCAGTTCAATTCGGCGCGTTCGGCCACGCGCTTGACGATCATGTCATTTTCACTGTCGGGATTCCCTTTTGAATTGGGAAACACTAGCTGTGAAGGCAGCCCGTTCCTGCGTTCTCGGAGTTTTTGCAACTGGTCCACAAGTGCTGTGGGGAGCGGCACGGCACGCTCCTCCCAGTTTTTTGGCCCGAAACCCCAGAGCGGTTTGGCAGTCACCCTTACCAAGCTGTTGCGAAAATCCATGTCACGCCAAGTAACGTGACGAACCTCTCGATCCCGAAAACCAGAGGCGAGCAGAAATTTGAGAAACACCCCTTCATCTCGTTCCGTGTGTTCGAGCATTGTTCCGATCTCGTCCGCTTCGTAAATGGGACGGATGGTGTCGACGTAATCCGGCCAATCGTTCGACTCAATCAGTTTGGTCTTTCCGTGACGCTTGAAGAGCTGGAGAACGACGACTAGCTTGTCATATACCGTGCGGCTGCCCAGACCCAGCTTGTAGCAGTCGGTCATGAAATTCAAGATGTCTTGGCGCTCCACCTGGTCGACGTACTCTTTGGCATAGGATTGGCGCAGCAGAGTATCTAAGGTGTAGCGATACGTTCGATAGGTCCGAAGACTGCGATGATGCTTTACGAGATCAAGATATGAATCGATCGCCGTGGCGATGCTGATGCGGATCTCGTCGTCACGTTGGGGTTCCGCCTGTGGACGAATGAGCCCCGTTTTGATGGCACCCAGTTCAATTGCTTTGCGGCGAGCCCCATCGATGACGTTTTCAAACCCGCCAACCGAATGTCTGCGCCGTTTCCCACCTTGGTACCATTCTAGGAAGTACCTGCCTTCCGGGTGATGCTCCTTTCGACGGGCGATCCAGACTTGATCGCGGATGACCCTGCCCCTCTTTTCAACGACCGCCGCAAATCGCCACTTCTTTTCGACTCGGATGTATTTAACGATATTTACGCGCTCTCCGTACTGCTTAGCTTTAACCATCTCCATTCTCCTGGAACGGCGATGGATTTTTGCTCAGCGCGCGGATTCGGTCAAACGGGGCATGGCCGCCCGGATGGGGGCCGGGGACTGGACAGTAAGATGGACAGTAAGCGCTCTAGGAGTATGAAAAGAAAGGCATCCGGTTAGAAGGCAGCGTTCTAACCAACTGAACTACGTCCCCGGTTTTGACGACCGGAATTTCCGAACTGGTGGGCAGTGCAGGACTCGAACCTGCGACCTCCTGCTTGTAAGGCAGGCGCTCTAACCAGCTGAGCT
>Ga0210405_10005157_pt1 | contig 12025 bp, 11 predicted proteins | sample IncBWH11MmetaG_FD_155492 | JGI IMG/M metagenome (GOLD analysis project Ga0210405, IMG submission 155492) | Forest soil microbial communities from Barre Woods Harvard Forest LTER site, Petersham, Massachusetts, United States - Inc-BW-H-11-M | ecosystem: Environmental > Terrestrial > Soil >... | reverse complement strand
GCTCAGCAAAGCGCCTTCCGAATCGTACGTGTGCTCGCCGCCGCGGTACCCGATCGGCCACGTCTTCGCGATGTAGTCCGAGATCGAAGCCGAATTTGACCATACATGCCCATCTCCCGAAACTTCCCCGCTGTCGTAAAAGTTGTCGAGAATCCCGAATTGCCGCGCGAGCTTGTGCTGATTGGGCGTAATGTCCTCGCCGTACATCGTCAGCGACGAATCTCCATTCGCTCCTGCAAGATCGCCGAACACCTGATCGTACGTTCGGTTTTCCTTGATGATGTAGATGACATGATGAATCTTGTTTTCGCCGCCCGCGAAAGGCACGCGATCGCCATTGCCGCGCAGCGCGTTTGTATCCACAACCTGCTTTGTGTATGCGGAAAGATCTGCCGTCACATCCGCAAGCGGAATGCGCGCCAGCGAGCCGTGAATGAGCGCAGGCCCGTATTGGTAGCGCGGACGGCCGTCAGCCGTCTTGCCGATCAGCTTTGGATTCGGCCCGGAACCTTTTCCCTTCGCGCTCGCGATAAGCAAATCCTTCCCCGTTGCGGCGACAACCGTCGGGTACCACTCCGTGGGAATGAATCCTGCTGCTTCAGCGGACACGCCTGGGCCAGTTTTTGTAAGATCAAACACACCCACCGAATCCGAAATCGCATCTGCGGAAAAGAGCGTCCTTTCGTCCTCCGAAAGCGCCAGATATTCCGGATCGCTTCCGCCGTACCTTTGTCCCGGCAGTTTCGTCGAAAAATAAGACAAGACTTTTCCCGAGCCCGCATCAACCGCAGCGATTTCGTCCCGGTTGGTCAGCGCCACATAGAGCCTTGAGTTGTCGCCATTGAGCAGCAGCGCCGAGGGATGCGACCCTCCTGCCAGCGGCGCCTCCGGCTTGCGCAGTGGAATCATCCGCAGCAGGCGTCCATTCTCCAGGTCGAGCTCCGCCACCGAAGAAGCATTCCACAGCGAAACGAATCCGCGCTTCCCGTCTTTGGTCATCACGGTCGTGTAGGGCAGCGACGCCGGTATTTGTTGGAACGTCGAAAGGTCGAAGCGATAAATGATTTTGCCATCCGCCGTATTGAGCAGAACGGCCTCGTCGGAGTTATTATTCGCGACCAGCAAACGCTCCTCGCCGCCGCTCCTGCCCACGCTTAGCCCAGCCGGGTAGGTGACATCCTTAAGTTCAGCGCGGCGTTTTTTCCCCGCAGGGATGTTGGTTCGCGGCGCGAGCGTTAGGAATCGCTCTGCAACCACGCGCCCGTTCTCAAACCCATAAACCGCGATCCCATTCCCCGTGCTCCCCTTCTTCTTTCCAAGCGGATCGGTGAGCGAAGCCATACTCGCAAAGATGTGTTTGCCGTCCAGGCTGAACGCCAGTCCGAGGAAATACGTTTGCCGCGCTTTGCTCCCGAGCCGGTCGTCCGGAAAGTCGGTAAGCTCATCGGTTTCAAGGTTTAGCACGGAGAGAGATTGCTTTTCTCCGGAGCTGTAAGCCCCGTATCCGCTGTGCAGCAGGACGGCGAACCGTCCGTCGGGAGAAACGGCGACCGCCGTCGGAAGATTATTGATTGGCCGCGGCCCGCCTGGAACCGCACCGAGCAATTTGCCGTTCGGCAATTGCACCATCTGCGCCGCATCCTGCGCTAGCAGAGCCGGCGCCAGGGCCAGGGCAAAAAGAAACAAGCCAAAAAGAAATGTGAGTGTTCGGATACCGCGAATCGTATTTTCCATCGCGCGAGTATAACCCTTCCGCATCACAAAACGGTAAACGCCGCCGTTGTAGGGGCACAGCATGCTGTGCCCGAGCTTGCCTGGGCGTAGGCAAGCGACTTGGGCGCCCGCATCTTCGCTTGACGCCGGCAAGTGCCTGACCTATGGTTTTGCGCGACATTAAAATGGAAATCGCAAACTCTCTCGGGCGTTGAGTCCGCGAAATGACGCTTGCGCACAATCGTTATCCCAAAGGAAGGCCACACATGCCCGCCGTCGAGGCCAAAGTTTTTCAGATTGAGGCTCTGCGCGAATTCAGCACTCGCATCTTCCTTCACTTCGGCGTCCCCAAAGAAGACGCGGTCCAGGCCGCCGACGTTCTCGCCTCCGCCGACCTGCGCGGCATCGATTCGCACGGCGTTGCCCGCCTCTATAGCTACTTTGGCATGCTCAGCGAAGGCCATATCAATCCAAAACCAAAAATCACAACTGTGCGCTCCACGCTGAGCACCGCGACCATCGATGGCGACAACGGTCTCGGTCTCGTTGTAGGTCCTCATGCGAACCGCATCGCCATGGACATGGCGGAAAAAGCCGGTTCCGGCTGGGTCAGCGTCTGCAACACCAATCACTACGGCATCGCCGGGTATTACGTGCTACAAGCTCTCGAGCGCGACATGATCGGGTGGGCCATGACAAATTCCACCAAGCTCGTCACGCCACTGTGGGGGATGGAGCGCATGCTCGGCACCAACCCCATCGCCATCGCCTTCCCCGGCAAAGAAGAGCCGCCCATCGTGATCGATATGGCCACGTGCGCCGCCGCTTATGGAAAAATCGAGATGGCTCGCCGCAAAGGCGAACCCATCCCCATCGGCTGGGGTATCGACAATCAGGGGCGCAACACCACAAATCCCGACGACCCTGTAAATGGCGGATGTTTGCTTCCTCTAGGTTCCGATCGCGAGCGTGGCGGACACAAGGGCTACGGCTTGGCCGTCATGGTGGATGTCTTGTGCGGCGTGCTCAGCGGAGCAAACTGGGGACCGTTCGCTCCGCCCTTCGCTCTGCGCCAGGAAATTCCCGCGCGCAGCGTCGGCAAAGGTATCGGCCATTTCTTCGGCGCGATGCGTATCGACGGCTTTATCGACGCCGATTCCTTCAAGCGTCAGATAGACGACTACGTTCGCGTCTTCCGCGCTACAAAACCAGCTCCTGGAACCAACGGCCCGCTCATTCCCGGCGATCCCGAACGCGCAGCAGAACGCGAACGCCGCAAAACCGGCGTGCCGCTCATCATGCCTATTGTCGAAGATCTCCGGACCATCTCGAAACAAACTGGTATTCCCTTCGAGTGACCGAGTGGCGGTGCGATCTTCGCTGCAAGGCCGTTCGAACGTCAAGGTGGTACGGAGATTCCAGATGCAGATTTTTTGAAGTTAGTGGTTTGCAGCCGCAGACGCGGGTGCGCTCGTCAGTCTCTTCAAATCGAGCGTGATCGCCGTGAGCGCCGCGTCGAAATTGTTGTCATGGGTCTTCTGTAGGAATGCAAAGTCTACCGACTCCGTCAGTGCCCAAAGGACGTAGTGAGTCTTCCGATCCAAGATGACGAGCCGGAACATGGGCAACGGATCCGCCGCGCCGTTCTGCTTGTTTGGGTTCGACGGGCCATAAGGGGCCGTGAGTTTTAACTCAAAGACAAGGTCCGCTTCCGATGGATCTGCGACAAGCTGGTAACGCCCCCAACCCTGAATGCCTGCATAAAATTCGTTGTAGGGACGGTCCGGGTCGCCGCTGAAGGGATGCGGAAAAAGCCCGCTGTCGGCGCCGGCATTCGAGATGAAGACTGTTTTTGCGTTCAGAAGCGCCGGCGGCACGGGCGCTAGCGACATCGGAGGAGCAGGTGTTTGCGCGCCGGAACTCGCGGCGGACAAAAGCGCGGCGCACACCAACAGAAATAATCTCAAAGAGGTCACGTTTCGCATGGCATCCTCCAGGAACGGCAACGGTTAGGCTGCTCTCTAAAGGAATAGACGCGCCGTGCTGGTGACCAGTTTCGACTCCGTGCCCATCGGCGGTCCTGTAGGGGAGGGGCTTGCCCCTCCCCGGCTACTTCGAGTACAGCTCAAACGATTAGCTGCACATTGCACGCGGTGCCCGAAAGAGCGCGGAAGAACGACGGTCCCGCATTCTGGCATCAAGGACGAACGTACTTCGATGCCATCACACCGGCCGGATGGCCATGACGACTCGTTCGCGCCGGCTGAACAAGGCGAAGAAACCCAGAATCTGTTTCAGGGGAAAATATTTTTTGTTCAGCAGCCGCATGGCTTGTGAAGCTAGTTCTCCAGTTACGATTTCTGCCTTGGCATCGGCCCACTCGCCGAGCGGCACGCCCTTTACGGTGCACGGCGCGATTTTTACGTGGCCATTGTTGCGGATGCGTTTCACTTTTCCTGTGTTTCCGATGGTGTAGATGTAGAGCAGCGCCGCGTCTCCCGAAAGATCGGCGGCCGGATCGGCCGCGAACCACACCGGTGTCTTCACGCCTTCTCCGCTCTTTTTGAAGGTTTCGAGACTGATATATTTATGATCGCGAAAAGCCGCAAATCCCATGGCGTCGCTCCTGCTGCACGTTGGATGCACGCCATTCTATATGTGGCACATGGAGAAAGGGCAAGCTCGCCATGAGCCTGCCCTTGCGGCAATGCGGTCCTTCTTTTTAGGTACTTCGCCTTCTCCAGGCGCTTACACGGCGCTGCTTTTGTCGCTCCGCTTACGCCGCACTTCTTTTGCCGGCCTCGTCCGTTGACCTGTTTATTTCGCGCGGACGTAGGTCACGTCTTCGGTGAAGGCGTCCTTTTGATCCTTGCGGAAGGTCCAGGTCGTTTTGAAATGATCGTTGTCGATAAAGGTGTAAACGGCGTGATGCATGTGTCCGTCGTTCGGGCTTTTCAGGTTGGTCGCGCCCTCGAACTCAAACGTCAGCGTCTTGGTGTCGGGAGCGTAATTTCCGCGCATGGTTGGCTGATTGCCCGCCATGCAGTAGTGCGTCATCTTCAGTTGCCCTGCGTCGAGGTAGTAGAGCGTAATCATCTCCACGGGATTGCCCTGTTCCGTTACGTGGAACCGCTCGATCACGGCCGTTCCGCCGGAGGTCAGTTCGAGGTCCAGCGTCGCCTTGTCTTTGTTCGTCTTCTCCGTCTCCCAATGGCCCGTCAGTGACTTCAGTTGGTCAAAAGCCGCCGTACCGTTGTCTCCCGCTCTAGCTGGCGTGACGGCAAAGGCAAGCGCTCCTGCCGCAACCGCTGCCAAGACTTTCATTCTCGTATTCATGTTCCTAACTCCCTTCCTTTTTATTTGTGAAAACGACTTTACCGCTCCAGACTCATCTTGCGACGCGCGGCCTTTCCACTTGCTTGCCGAATTTCTGCGTCGTGAAGCCAACTACGACTCCGAGCAACATTCCGGGCAGCATAATGTCCCAGAACAACGCCATGCCTGCCTGCAAGATCACCAGAAGACTCAGGGCCGCGGCGATTCCGATTCCTGCCAGGATTCCCACGAGCATCGAATGGACTCGCTGCGACACATATCCAATCGTGATTCCCGCAACCAAACCCTTCAAGAGAGAAAACGTGATGACACTGCTCATCAGCGGCGCGAGGGACGGCTCGAGAAATCCGCTGAGGCCGTCCAGCAGCCCCAGAGAGCCTCCCACAGCCAGTCCCAGCATCGGTTTTGTCAGGCTCATCGCGTTCCCTAGCGTGCGCACCGTTTCTTCCGGCGCGGCTTCTTTCACCGCAACGTTTGCAAGCACAGCTTCTCGAAGCCCAGCTTCTAGAAGCTCAACTTCACTTGGCATTGGGATCCGCTTGCATCACGCCGAAAACATTGCCTTCGGTGTCTTCGCAATACGCGAAGTAGCCCACCGTCGGGATCGGCGTTTTGGGCATGATGTTTTTTCCGCCGGCTTTCAGGACTGCAGCGACGGCGCCATCCACCGAGTCCACGCCAATCGTGTTGGTGGTCGAGGCGATGCCTCCCGGCTTCTTCATCATGCCGCCGTTGATCCCCGGCGTACTTTCCTTGCCGGTGGTGATCATCCAGTAGTCCGTGGGGCCGGGCCATTTATCGAATTTCCAGCCGAAGACTTTTCCATAGAACGCCGCGGCGCGGTCCGGCTCGGCTGCGGGTATTTCAAAATGAATGACTCGAGACATAGTTCTCCCTCCTTGAATTTACGGCCGAAACTTTTGACATTGCGTTCGGTTTTTGTTTAGCGCGTGGCCGGCGTGGTTGCCGGAGCTGCTCCGAAGCGCTGTGTTGCGAATCCTACGATCATTCCGACGATGCTGCCGGGAAGAATGATTTCGAGATAGTAGCCGTGCTGCATGTACGCTACCAGAAAAGCCAGCAAACAACCGACCGCTAGTCCAAACAGGATCCCGAGAGGCACCGAATTCACTTTACGGGCGAAGATTCCGGCAGCGACACCGGCGATGAGGCCCTTGAAGGTGGAACCTATAACGATGCCCACGATCTGTGCCCGCACCGCCGGCGTGAACCATGCCGTCGTCCCGTCAATCGCGCCTAGCAGGGTTCCCAAGAGCAGTCCGATCAGGATCTTGTTCATTTGTTCGCCTCTCCTTTTCGTTCTCTGATGTTCTTTACAACGGAGCCTGGAATTCCTTTAGATTTATCTCTTTAAAACCAGCAGGAGGATTACGCGCATCACCAAGTAGGCCAGAATCAGCAAGACAAAGAAGCGGTAGCGGCGGTAGAAGCGGGCAAGTTTGTCGAAGATGCTTTCGCGATGCGCTCCCACCGCCAGACCATCGAGGTAGCGGGAAACATCAAGGCCGAGTTCTTGAACCGCGGCATAACGGGATGCGCGCGGCTCCGCGGTGGCTTTTGTGCAAATCGCGTCGAGCGAGCGGTCGAGACGCGGCGCGATACCGGCGGGTGTCTTTTGCGTGAGGATAAAACGCAGGAGCGCGCCGAGCGAGAAGATATCGCTGCGCGCGTCCAGCACTTCGACTTCGCCGCGCGCTTGTTCCGGGGACATGTAACCCGGTGTGCCCATCACCGTGCCGTGCCCGGTAATGACCGAGCTTTTCGTTGAATCGGTCTCTTTGCCAGGCGGCTTTGGCATTTCAAGGATCGTGGCTTCCGGATCGGTGGCCGGATCGGCGCTTCGCGCATCGCCGCGCAGGATTTTTGCCAGGCCCCAATCCATCACGAGGACTTCGCCGAATGGCCCAACCATGATGTTGGCGGGTTTCAGGTCGCGGTGAAGGACCCCGCGGGCATGGGCGAAGGCGACGGCTTCGCAGATTCGCAAGAAGATACGCAAGCGGTCCTGCACCGACTCCACGCCCTCGATAAATTTGTCGAGCCGCTGGCCCTCGACAAATTTCATCGTGTAGAAGACGCGTCCGTCCGCGAGCGTGCCGACATCGTGCACCGGGACGATTCCCGGATGTTCGAGGCGCGCAAGTACGCGCGCTTCGCGCATCAAGCGGTTGGCCAAATCGCCGTCCGTGCCCGGAACGTCAAGCACTTTCAGTGCGATGCGCCGCTCCAGCTTTTCGTCTTCTGCCGCGTAGACGACGCCCATGCCGCCGCGAGCGACGCGTTCTAGCAAGCGATAGCGTGTGCCGGCAAGATCCGGTTCCTCCGCGCCCGCGCGGAGACGCTCGATCGCTTTGTCCGAGAGAGATTTCATTTTGCTTCCCAGCCGAAGACAGAGCGTGCTTCGCGCTGGAATTCTTCCTCACTGCCGCAGATTTCCCGCAAACGTTCGAGTGCGCCGCGGCGGAATTCCCGTCTCGCCCATGCCAGGGCGTTCGTTACGTCGGTGGCCGGAATGCCGTATTCGGCGGCGAGCTTGTCGTAGGAAATATTCTCGTCGCCCGCCAAATCGTATTCCTCGAAGAGGCGAAATGTTCTTTCCCGTTCGTTTGCCTCGCAATGCTTGCGCAAATTCTCGACGGCCAGCTCGAACAGGCCGCGCACCCACTCTTTTTCAAAAAAGTCTTCGAGCGATTCGGGCGAAGGGATCGCGGCCGGGTCCATCGTGGCGCCGCCCAATTCTTCTTCGGCGCCGGCGAAATCGAGAGCGACGTGCGAAACATGGCCGCCGCGCTTGAGGCGCTTGGCGGCTTTTTCTTCGTTGATCAGAAAACTGTCCACGCACACGCGCAAGTATGTGCGCAGACGACTCTTGGCGGGGTCGAATTTGTCCAGGAGCCGGCGTTCGATCACCTGGGCAAAAAATCCTTGCGTCAAATCCTGGGCGTCCTCGATCGGGCGGTTCCAGCGCAGCCGCACGTATTTGTAGACGGGCTTCCAATACGCGGCGCAGAGGGTGTCCATCGCGCGACCGCGCTCGGTTTCGTCGCCGCTGCGCGCCGCGTCAATCACCGACCATCGCGTCAGCGGAAAGCGGTCGCCTCCCGAGATTGATTTATCGGAGCTCATTTTTTGCCGTCGTCCGTACACCGCACACGAAGAGTCCGTTCTCGTGCCGGAGGAGTCTATGCACGAAGGCGGAAGGTAGCAAGGCGTCTCTCTGGCAGGCTCAGAGGAGTGCGCGTGCGGACGATTGGAAATGGCCAAATCCCTTATATTCCACAAAGCTTGTGCCCACCTAAGCCCCTCCTCAATTCTGTTCATCAAGTGAAGATGTTCGTGGATAAAAAGTCGTTGCGGAACTTGCCGTTGGGGTCGAACTTTTTGGCAAGGGCGATGAACTGGGGGAGTTTTTTGTAGCTGGCGTGGAGTTGTTGGGGGGACATGGTGAAAAGTTTGCCCCAGTGAGGGCGGGCTTGAAAGGAGGCTAGTTCTTTTTCGATGACGGGGAGGAGTTGGCTGACGGCGGGCCAGTCTTGCTTCCAGGTGAAGTGGATGGTGACCGAGGGTTGCTGGTAGCAGGGGCTCATCCAGAGATCGTCGGCGGCGATGGCGCGGATTTCTGTGATCAGGAGGTGGGGAGTGATTTGGTCGCGCAGGCGTTCGACGGCGAGGATGGCTTCGACGGCGTGCTGGCGCGGGACGAAGTATTCGGATTGCAGCTCTTTGCCGGCGCTGGGAGTGAAGCCCATGCGGAAGTGAGGGAGACGCTCGTACCAAGGGCCGAGGATGCCCATTTGCTGGGTACAGTTTTCGGCGGAGAGTTCGGCAATGGGGTGGAGATTTTTGGTGGCGAGTTTGGCGCCGAAGAATTCGGGCTTGGCGTTAAACGCTTGGCCTTTTTCAGTGCGGGTTTTTAGCCAGACTTCGCTGAAACGCTGGTTTTGCCAGTCGGTGAAGAGGCTGACGCTGTAGGCGCTGGCCTGGATGGCGTCGAAGTGGTCTTTCATGGCGGTGAAGGAGAGGTTTTCGTAGACGTACTGGCGCATCTGGTAGGTCGGCTGAATATCGAGTGTGATTTTTGTGATGACGCCGAGCGCGCCCAGGCCGACAACGGCACCTTGAAAAAAATCAGCGTCTTGCAGGCGGGTGAGTTTCACTACGTCGCCGGAGGCGGTGACGATTTCGAGCGCGGAGACGGCGGTGGCGAGGTTGCCGTTTTTCTCGCCGGAGCCGTGTGTGGCGGTGCTGCAGGCTCCGGCGACGGAAATGTGCGGGAGGGACGCGAGATTGTGGAGCGCGAAACCTTTGGCGTCGAGGAGCGGGGCCAATTGGCCGTAGGTGATGCCGGCGTCGACCGTGACGGTGCGAGCTTGGGGATCGAGGGCGACGATTTCGTCGAGCGGTTTCAAGGAGAGGAAAGCGTCTTTACTATCGGCGATGTTGTTGAAGCAGTGGCGGGAGCCGAGGACTTTGAATTTGGATTGTTTTTTGACGAAGTCCTGGATTTGTTGCTGGGATTTGGCGGGATAGAGATTTTCGGTGCTGTATTCGAGATTGCCGGCCCAGTTGGTGAGTTTGTCGGCGCCGGCCCAAGCCAGGAGACGTGAGACAGCGGGGATAGCGATGGTGGCGGAGGAGAGCTTGATAAACGTGCGCTTGTTCATGGCTAAATCGGGATTTCCTTTTTGAGTTCCCAGGCGGCGCCATAGTACACCCGTCTCGGCGGTTCGCGACGCTTGAAAACGATTTTCATCGGTAGCGCATCAACCGGATCCAGTGGCTTGCCCATTTCGCGTTGTCGAGATTTCGGGACACCATCCCCTCTACACCGCGCTGGCAGCGGCTGGCCACCGCCCAAACAAATTGCGAATGTGTACCGATCTGTACAGACGCGTAGGTTTATTTTTCTTAACATAGTGAGTCTGCGGAAGTGAGACGGCTCGTTCTCAGCGTGTTTTTGCTCGGCGGCGGGGGCTGGGGATATTCGCGTTGGCGCAGGGACTAGCGCTTTCTTGGCGCCGGGAGGGGTACTTGCGCGCAGCTGCGCAAGGTGCCGCTTTATTGCCGAACGGAGGACTACCAATGTCAACAGCATCTGTCGGAGGTCTGGAAGGCTTGCGCTTGCCGGACTTGCTGGTTTTAATCAAGCAGACCGCGGAATGTGCACGAAACCGCCGTGTGCTCGACCCACGCGCAGCAATAGTGCCGGACGAGGTTCTGCAAGCGAAAGTCTTGTATACACGAGCGAGGGCTTGGCTATTGGGAGAGAGCCCACGGCGTGTGGAGCCCAAATGGCGAAGGCCCGGCGACGTGGAAGCCGCGTTCTTCGCGCTGTACGAAGCATTACGATCACAGATTAGGCCGCCACTGTTCGTGAGGGCGAAGAACCGATCGATGACCGGCAACCAGAGCTGATTCTTGATGACCTTTGGCTTGGCCGTGGCCGCGCCATACCGGCCTTCCGCCCAGCCTCGCCATAACACTCGCCACTTTGTCGATGTACTTCTCGTCAGTCCCGCCAAGTAGTCTCGCCACATACCGGGAGCGGAATTAGGCCCTTCCGACCGGTGTCTTGTTCCTACCAAATAGTTGTTCCTTGAGGATGCCCTTCTACTCCGCCGGCGGGACTGGGTATTACTCAGTACGGAGGGCGACGATGGGGTCGATGGCGGAGGCGCGGCGGGCTGGGAGATAGCCGGCGAAGAGGGCTACAAGCAGAAGGAGCAAGGAGACGGCGGCGATTGTTGCTAGGTCGCTTGGGGACAGGCCGAAGAGCATTTTGGCGATTAAGCGGGTGGCGGCTAGGGCGGAGGGGATGCCGATGGCTATGCCGAACAACGCGAGGGCCAGCGTTTCTCTGAGGACTAGCCAGAGAACGTTCTGGCGCTGCGCCCCTACGGCGACGCGGATGCCGATTTCACGGGTACGGCGCGTGACAGTGTAGGACATCAAGCCATATAGACCGATGGAGGCGAGGAGGAGAGCTAGGGCGGCGAAGAAACCGGAAAGCAGGGCGGTGACGCGTTCTTCGGTAAGAACACGACTCGTTGATTGCTGAATTGTTTTTGTTTCGAGCGCGTACTCGTGGCCGAGCGAGGCAATCTCGGTACCGACCGTTTTGGCGAGAGCCTCCGGGGGACCGCTAGTGCGCACGAAGAGATCTCCTCTGCGCACATCGCCCCATTGTTGGACACCCTGGAGGTAAGAGAAATAAACGACAAACGGAGCAGCATCACGCAGGTTCGAAATCCGGGCATTCGCGGCGATGCCGACGATTTCGATGCTTTGAAAATCGGGCAGGAAGCCGAAGCGAATGCGTTTCCCGATGGCCTCACCGTTTGGAAACAGGTGGTCCGCTAGGCTTTTGCTCAAGATTGCAACGCGGGGATGCTTCTGATCCTCCGTATCACCGAATTCGCGCCCGCCAAGTAAAGGAATTCCGAGGGTTATGAAAAAGTCGGGCGAGACCATCGTTCCATCTGCAGAGAATTCGATGCCCGTACTAGGATCGGCGGAGGACATGGAAACCATCTCGTGCCAAAGTTGCGGGCTGGGGATAGAAATGTCCGCATAGCTGACAGAAATCACACCGGGTATGGCACCAATTCGCCGCAACAATTGTCTGTGATAGCTGTCCATTTCCAGATTGTCATAACCACCAGGCCGAGGATTAAGGGTGACGTCGAGCAAACCGGATTCATCGAAACCGAAGTTAACGGAGCGCAGACGCAGGAAGCTGCGCATGAACAGTCCCGCAGCGATGAGCAGAACGAGCGAGAGAGCGATTTGAGCGATGATGAGCGATTTGCCGAGCCTGCCAGAGCCGCCGCCGGAGCTGCGGCTGTTTTGTTGAAGGACGAAAGCGGGGTCTTCGCGAGCGCAACGCCAAGCCGGCGCGAGGCCAAAAAGAACGCCCGTGACCACGGCAACCGAAATAGTGACACCCAAGACTCGG
>Ga0210405_10005156_pt1 | contig 12030 bp, 14 predicted proteins | sample IncBWH11MmetaG_FD_155492 | JGI IMG/M metagenome (GOLD analysis project Ga0210405, IMG submission 155492) | Forest soil microbial communities from Barre Woods Harvard Forest LTER site, Petersham, Massachusetts, United States - Inc-BW-H-11-M | ecosystem: Environmental > Terrestrial > Soil >... | reverse complement strand
CCAGGCTCCCTCGCTGGTGGGCGATCCCAGGGCCTTGGCAGACGCACTCGATCGGACCTTTGCCGCCTTCACGGATGCAGGGGAGGCCGGCCCGGTCGTGGGTGCCATGCTGACCATGGCAACCGAGTGGCGCTCCTCTGCACCCCAGGGCTCGGGAGGCTTCCAGCCGCTTGCCCCTGAGCTGCCCCCCGGCGTCACCCCTGACCGGCCGCGCCATCTGTTCAACCCCTACGCCACGCCGCGCATCCTGTCGCTGCCCAGCCAGCGCGCCCAGAATGCCGCCGCGATGGAGACATTTGTTGCCGAGCTGTCCTTGCGGGAAATCGGCTACTCGATCACCGGCATGGCGTTCGACAACTACGACCAGGCGATCGAGGTCCGCCAGGCAGTCGGCCAGGTTTTCATCGCGATTGAGCAGCAGACCGCCGATGCTGGGCAGGATGACGTGTTCAGCGCGCTGGCAGAGCTGCGCCACGCCATCAATGCCATGATCATGATGCGGGCTGCGAGCCTCAACCCGTTGGTGACCTATCGCACCCTGGCCACAGCCAACTCGATCACCTTGGCCTGGCGGATGTACCAGAGCACTGCCCGCGACCTCGAAATTTGCGATCGGGTGACGGCGCGCAATCCCGCCTTCCTGCCGAGCACCGGGCGCATTCTGGCGGCTGGGCAATGAGCGAAGTTCGCACCCCTGCCAGGCCGAGCAGCCGTGGCACCAGCCAGCAGAGCCGCGAGGCGCGCGAGGCACCTTTCAGCCTGCTGGTGTCAGGCGAGCACTATGCCGGCTGGAAAACCCTGAGGGTTACGCGCGGCCTGGAGCGCGCCACCGGGGATTTTGAGCTGACTGTCAGCGAACGCTGGTCGCTCGAAGAGGACATTTGGCAAATCACCCCAGGCGAGTCTTGCGAAATCCAGCTTGGCGGTGAAACCGTGCTGACTGGCTGGGTTGACAAATACGGACCCAGCTACGACGCCAATTCGCACTCGATCAGTCTAAGCGGCCGCTCGAAAACCTGTGACCTGGTGGATTGCTCCATTACTGTTGACGGGGGGCAGTTCAAGGGGATGACGGTCGGCCAGATTGCCCGCATTCTGGCGCAGCCGTTTGGGGTCGAGATCGTGGTGAACACTCAGACCCCGCCCGAGCCCGAGGTCCAGGTCCAGCAGGGGGAGACGTGTTTTGCGCTTATCGAGCGGCTGTCGCGTGTGCACGAGCTTCTGGTCACTGACGACGCGCTGGGGCGGCTGGTTCTCACGCGCGCCGGCTCCGGTCGTGCGACCACCAATCTTATACATGGGGAAAACATTCTCAGTGCCTCAGCGGATCTCGACAACAGCAAGCGATTTTCAGACTACATCGTCAAAGCGCAAAGGCCGGGTAACAGGACCAAAGACGGGGGGCCGATAGATCAAGACTGGGGCGGGGGCGGCGATGGCGGCTGGCAGCCGAGCCTGGTGGAGCAGGTCCGCCAGCTCCGCGACATCCCCAATATCTCGGCGCGCTATCGCGAGCGCATGCGCATCCAGGCACAGGCCGCAGCCGCCAAGTCACCAGGCAAGACCGCGCCCAAGACGCTGACCCAGATTGTCGGGCGCGCCAAAGATGCCGGGGTCACCAGATACCGCCCGCATGTCATCGTGGCGGAAAAGCAGGCTGATGATGCCGCTGCAGCGCAACGCGCCGATTGGGAGATGCGCCGCCGCGTCGGCCAGGCGCTCAAGGTGACGGTCGGCGTCCAGGGCTGGCGGCAGGAAGATGGGAAGCTATGGGCAACCAATGATTTGGTATGGGTCGAGGCTCCCTGGCTGTCGCTGTCGCATGAGCTGATCATCGGTGAGGTCCAATTCAGCTACGACGACGGCGGCGAACTCACTGAGCTGGGCTTGACTCTGCCCGATGCTTTTCTGCCCGACCCCTCGAAACGCAAGGGGAAAAAGGACCCAGCCAAAGGGAAAAAGGGCGGCGGCAAAGGCGGCAAAGGCAAGAAAAAGGGCGGCGGCGGTGACCCCTATGCAGGATGGCAGCCAACATCATGAGCGATCATCGGCGGATCATGAATATGGTTTCGCGCGGCGTTATTGCGTCGACGGATGACGAAACCGGATTGCAGCTCGATCAAGTCTCGCTGCTCTACGAAGAGGACAAGATTGCGGTCGAGCGGTTCCAGAATTACGGGTTTTCATCCTCCCCCCCAGCCGACAGCGAGGCTCTGGTCGTCTTTATCGGAGGGGGGCGCGACCATGGCGTCATTGTGGCGACCGATGATCGGCAGTCCCGCTTTACTGGCCTCGCGCCGGGCGAAGTCGTGATCTACAATGGCAATACTGGCGACAGCCTGATTTTAAAGAATGACGGCTCGGCCGAACTCCGCACCGACAAGGTTGTCATCAAATGCGATGAAATCGAAATCGAAGCCCCCGAGATTGCCATCAAGGGCGACATCGAGCTGGACGGGGACCTGAACGCCACCGGCAGCATAAACGCCCCGCAGGGCAGCGTGGGAGGCGCTGGGCGCGATGAGTGACCTGCTGACCACTTGGGATGCCTCCCGCCTTACCGGCGATTGGGTGCTCTCTGGGGGTGACCTGGTGGCAGGCGATGACCTCGAAACCAGCGTGATCCTGAGCCTTTTCACCGACCGTCTGGCAACCGCCGATGACCCCCTGCCTGACCCCTCGGACGGCGACCGGCGCGGCTGGTGGGCCGATGACGGCGCGGCAGAGGGTCCGCTCGGGTCGAGGCTATGGCTGATCAGTCGCGAGAAGGAAACGAACCAGGTCAGGCTGCGCGCCGAGGATTACTGCCGCGAGGCCCTGGCCTGGATGCTGGAGGATGGAGTCGCGGACGAAATCACCATCCTCGCGGAATGGCCGCGCGCGGCACCAGGCAGGCTCGATGTGGGGGTCGTCATCATCCGCGAGGGGGCTGAGCTGCTAAACCGCCGTTATTCCTGGGCCTGGTCGGAGTCGAGCCGTGCCTTTCGAGCGCCCGCTACTTGAGGATTTGCGCCGCAGGATCGGCGCGGACCTAGAAGCCAAATTGCGGGGAGCCGACACCAGGCTCCGCGTCAACAACCTACGCGCATTTTCGGAGGTCGAGGCCGGATCCGCGCATTTGCTGTACGGCCGGCTGGAATGGTCATTTCGCCAGTTGTTCCCAGACAGCGCCGAGCAGGAATTTCTGGACCGCTGGGCTTCCATTTGGGGGGTCCCTCGCATCCCGGCTGCGATCGCCAATGGGCCGGCGACCTGGCCGGCTGATGCCGGGGCCTCGATCCGCGACAACGCCCAGGTGCGCCGCACTGACGGGGTTGAATACACCATCCCCCTCGGGGCCTCAGAGGCAGGGGGGCAAATCACCGTCACCCTGTACGCGAGCGAGGCTGGTGCTGCTGGCAACTCCGAGCCTGGAGTGCAGCTCCAGCTTTTGACGACATTCGCGGGGGTCGCGGTCACTGGTGAGGTCGCAGAGCCTGGCCTGGCTGGAGGAGCTGACGAACAGGTTGACCCTGCCCTGCTGCGCGCGGTCCTGGCACGCATCCGCCAGCCGCCCCATGGGGGTGCTGCGTTCGATTACGTCAGATGGGCGCTGGAGGTCCCAGGGGTCACCAGGGCCTGGTGCTACCCGCTGCAGGGCGGCGCGGGCTCGGTGACCGTGCGCTTCATGATGGATGATGTTCGCGGCCCCTCGGGCATTCCGATCCCTGCCGACGTGGAGCTGGTGGCAGCGCACATCGAGCCGGTGCGGCCAGTCACGGCGCGGGTCCTGGTGTTCGCCCCGGTCGAGGTCCCCACAGACGTGGCGATTGCTGACCTGGAGCCTGACACGCCCGAAATCCGCCGCCTGATCTATGAGGGGCTTTATCACATGCTGCTGGAGGAGGCCGAGCCTGGCGGCTCGATCTACCGCGACCAATGGTCAGCCGCTATCTCATTCACCCCAGGCGTGCGCCGCTTTGTGCTGGTCAGCCCAACAGACCGCATCGACGTGCAGCTCGGTGAGATTGTCGGCCTGGGGGAGGTCACCTATCAATGAATGATCAATTTTGCCAATTCGCGCCGCAACCCCATAGTTTGAATTTCTATGGGCCAACACCCGAGCAGCGATTGGTGCTGTCAATCTCATTTGACGGAGAGCAACCCAAAATTACCGTGCCGGAAGGCGTCGAGGTCTCTGCGGCCGCTCAAGCAGTCTTCGATGCCTTGTTGCCGATGCTGAGGCAACTTCATGCGCGTTGAACTTTCCCGCGAGGCGCAGCCTGAGAACGAGCCCCAGCCGGTCTACGGTCTGACTGCCGACGACTACGCCCAGGTGCTCGCTGACCTGCTGCCTCGGGGCTGGGCCTGGCCGCGCGAGCCGCGCACGGTGTTGATGCGGACTTTCGCCGGCCTCGCGGTCGAGTTTGCCAGGGTCACCCATCGGGATTGTGACCTGCTGACCGAGTCCTATCCAGGGACGGCACTCGAAACCCTGGCCGATTGGGAGCGCATCTGCGGCCTGCCTGACCCCTGCATCCGCCCGCCCTTGACGGGACTTCAGGAACGGCGCGCGGCGGTCCTGTTCAAGCTGGCATCGAGGGGCGGGCAGAGCAAAGCCTACTATATCGCCGTCGCAGCCGCGCTTGGGTTCGATATCACGATCACCGAATTTTTTGCCTTCCGCGCTGGCGCTAATCGAGCTGGCCAGCGGGTCAATGGGCAGGATTGGCTTTACACATGGCGGATTACCGCGATCAACAATCGCGTCTGGTCATTCCGCGCTGGCCGCAGCACAGCCGGGGAACGGCTGAGGCGCTGGGGGAACCGGATGCTTGAATGCGTGATCGAGCCGCTTAAACCAGCTCACACCATCCTGCAATTTGCCTACGTCGGCTCAATCTGGGATGAGGGTTATTCCGAGTGGGACGGCGGCAGCTCGCTCTGGGACATGCCCTAATGGTCAGTCAGATTGATCCGTCATTGCCGATTACAGGCAGGCCGCAGACCGACAGCGTACGCCGCAACTTCTCCCATGCGCGGGACGAGATCAGCGCAATACAGGCTGGCGGTCCGTTTCAGAATATAGCGACGACTATGCTCAACATTGTCCCGCCGCTTGACGCAGTGACTTCAGGTTACGGGATGTGGAGCGACTCCGAATTTTTCAATATCGGTGAGACGCAAACCCGCAACCCGATACTGATGGGAGCTGCGAGCGCAGCCGGTAATAGCGTCTGGGTGCAAGGCGTCGTCGGGTCCGAAGCGGCTGTCCCTTCATTTGCCCTGATTACCAGCAGGTTTGGCGACCCTTATGTCGGTCTGTGGAATGACGGGAGCGGCCTGCAAATCGGCACTACGACCGAGTGGGGGTTGCCAGACCGCGCAGTGATTTCGATCACCAAGGACGGCGCGAGCTTCCTGCTCCCTGTCCAGCTCCCTGCCGATCCGGTTGAGGACCTTGAGGCCGCGACAAAGCGATATGTCGATGATGCGATTGCTGCCTTGCGCGCTGAGCTGCTGCACAGATGAGGGGGGACAGATGGACGCCACTGCTGAAATCACCATGACGATGACCGCCGCAGAATGGAATCAGGTGCTCACCATCCTGGGCGAGGGGGGACCCTGGCGGATCGTCGACCCGCTAATCCGCAAGCTTGCCCAACAAGGGCAGGCACAAGCTATGGCCAATGGCAGCGGCATGCCCGCGCTCGACGGGGAGACTCCGCGTGTTCAGAATTGACAGTCCGAGCGCGGTTCCCTCGATCCCGATAACCCCGCCGCCATTTGCCCCTGGCTTTTTCACGGACGGCAATCCGGCCTCTGGAGCCGAGGCGACGATTGTCGATGCCTGGTGGTTGAACATGGTACAGGAGGAAATCCTGACCGTGATCACCAGCATCGGGATGGCACCGGACAAGGCGGACAGCAGCCAGCTCTACCAGGCGATCCAGAGGATTGCCGAGGCTGCAAACCCCGACCTCGCAGGCTTTCTGCCATTGTCTGGCGGGGTGCTCTATCGTCCTGGCGGCGGCGATTTGCTGACCATTAGAGTCGATCAGCAGGCTACGCCGGCATTGCACGCGCGGCTCATCAGCACCGTTACCGGGGTGCGTACCTGGGCATTGGGCACAGATGCAACCGGGGCCTTTTCGATCACCGACATAACCGGGGACGTGGTGCGCCTCAGCATCGGCCTCGGCGGCATATTGACCCACACCGGCAACGCGAACATTACCGGCAATCTGACCGCCAATGCTATTACGGCCGTCGGCGATGTGGGCGCGAATACCCTCACTACGAGCGGCATCGCCAGAATTGGCGGAAGGGGCATTCAATACCCTGCTTTGGGCTCGGCCAATGATATCGGCTGGGCCTGGGATGGCTCATTTCTCGGTTTTCGTGTTGACGGCCAATTCTCGGGCGGGTTTGTTGTTCCCGGCGCGATCCAATCCGGCGGCCTTGTCGTCTCCGGTCATGCGGCGCTTAATACCTGGACCAGCGGCAACGGCGCGGTCGACGGCAATCTAAACGTCAATTACGCGATTGTCGCCGCTGGCGAAATCACCGGCGGCGCGCTGCGCAGCTATACCGATCTCAATGTTAGCGGCAATGCTGCGATTGCCGGCAATCTCAGCGCCAGCGAGCTTGTCAGCAATAACATTACCGGCCACAATCAGGTTGTGACGAATTATTTCCGCTGCACCACGGCGGATATTCAAGGCAATACGGTCATCAGCGGTCAACTGGACATTAACGGCGGCGGTTTCATCTATGCCCAAAATCGCTGTTATCGCGGCTTTGAAATACATCTAGAGCCGGGCGGCATTTTTTCTGCCGCGCATGGTGCCAGTAACCAGGGAGGTCCTTGGAATACGGCACTCGTTTTGCACACTCGCGCCGAGGCGATCGAGCCTTATGAACATGGGCTTGCCGCGCTCCGTCAATTACAGCCGATGATTTACAGCGAGCGCCGCCTTATCGGTATTGCGTCCGAAGATTATCGCGGTCCGATGCCGGAAATGATCGTGCAGCTTGAGGTCGAGGATGACGGGATCGCGGCGGCATTGCGAACCGAGCCGCCGAAAACAGTCGAGGGATATAATGGCGGCGCATTGACTTACGCGCTAGTCAACGCCGTCAAAGAATTGGCCGGGCGCATCGACGAGCTGGAGGCGGCGTGGCCTAAGCCGGCGCCCGCTTGACGCTTGCCCGCCCCTCGCCCGCCGTTCGATATTCTCAGGGCGGCCTTCTGGCTGCTCGCCGTGCTCGTGATTGTGACCATGGGCCTTATCGCGCTGGTCGTTACCGGTTGCGTCGTCGGCACTTTGACCGGGCGCTTCGCGGCGGGGACCTGCAACCAAATCGGCATCGGAGCCTTGATCCGCGATTACTGGAGCGAAATTCTGACCACGATCCTGGCGCTGCTGGTGGCCGGCCGGCCGCCACCGTCGCCGCCAGCTCCACCGGAGGAATGAATGGCTGACAACTTCCCGCGCGCCGTAGATCACACGCTCAGGCACGAAGGCGGCTATGTCGATCACCCGGCCGACCCCGGCGGCGCCACCAACCGCGGCATCACGCTCGCCACCTATCGCGCCTGGACGAAGCGTCCGAACGCGACCAAGGACGAGCTGCGTGGGATCAGCGAGCAGACGGCACGGGAGATCTATCGCGAGAACTATTGGCACCCGATCAGCGCGGGTCAGCTCCCGCACGGCGTCGACCACATGGTTTTTGACATGGGGGTGAATGCCGGCACCTTCCGTTCGGCGCAACTGCTGCAGGAAGTGCTCGGCGTTCTCGTCGATGGCCGGATCGGGCCGCAGACGCTGACGGCCGCGGCGCAGGCCGACCCGCGCCAGCTGATCGACGACCTCCGGGCCCGCCACGAGCGTTACTATCGCGGGCTCGGCACCTTCGCGACCTTTGGCCGAGGTTGGCTCGCGCGCCTCGACTCACGCCACAAGGAGGCGCTGGCGATCCTCGACGCGAGAGAAATCGCATAGACGGAAAGCGGCGACCCGCTTCCGCTTTGGTTAATTTGCCCGGTGCGAGGTTAGGCACATTGCGCGTAACCCATTGATGTCTGATCGCGAAATGGCGAAGGTTAGTCATCGTAAGACGTTGAATTCATTGGCTAGTTATAGTACGGCCCGGGGAGCCATCCCTCTAAAATCGCGTTGATTTCGTTGACGTTTTCGATCTAAGTGACTAACCGGGGTGGGGAGGTTAGTCACTTTCTTGATCCCGGTTGGTTCGCAATGACTAGCGGAAGCGGTGACCCGCTTCCGCTAGGCTCTGGGAATTGAATCAATCGGGCCATCCCCGCCTCTGCCATGCGCGAACGATCGGCGGCGTCGATATAGCGTTGCACCTCCCTGAGACTTCGATGACCTGATATCGCGGCGATTTGCGGCGCCGTGCACCCGGCTTCGGCCAAGCGCCGGCAGATCGCCTTCCTGAGCCCGTGCGCCGAACAGTGCGACAAGCCGGCCTCGTTGCACCAATCGCGAAACGCGTTGCCAAACCCGGCCACGGCAAACGACTTGCCGAATTGGGTCATCAGAAACGCCAAATTGCCGCATTCGGACGCCGCGATGATATGCGCCAGCTCGGGATGAATCGGGACGTCCATCGGTTGTCCGGTCTTCTGCTGTCGGATCGTGAACTTGCCACCCCGGAAATGCTGCGGCCCCATGCGCACGACATCGCCGCGGCGTTGCCCGGTATAGAGCAACAACGCCATCGCCAGCCGCGGCCGCGAACCGATTGGATGCTTGGCTTCGAATTGTGCGATCTCGTCTTCGGTCCAAGTGTGATAACCGCGCTCGCGTCCGTCGGCCTTGGTTCTGGTTGATTTGGCCTGGGCGACCCCGACGGTGGGATCATCGTCGCGCAACCCGGCTCGAACAGCATATTGCATCAAGTGCCGCACGGCTTTGAGGTAGCCATGCTGGGCGAAGGGTTGCAATTTGCCGAGGATCGCCATCACGTGCTTTTGCGACAGCTCACGCAACGAATTGTCGCCGTGCGCCTTACGGAAACGCTCGAGGATGGCGCGTCGGTTCTTTTGCGTGATCGGCGCCAGGGCAAGAAAACTGTGATCGCCGTAATAACGGGCGATGGCCGCGCTCAGCGAACCTTGGGGGGAACGGTTCTCACCAATTTCGCGCGTCCCTGGGTTGGCAAGCGCAGCGCGATAAGCTTCGACAAATTCCGGCGAGTCAGGGAGACCGGGCAACGGTATTCGAGGTTGCCTCTTGCGGCGAAAATAATACCGCTGCCGACCGTGCCGATCGCGATATTGATTGATGTAATCAAAACGCTTTATAATCCTCATCGAAGACCTCATCCCATGGATTGGGTTTTGGCTTTGGTTCTGGCGCCGTTCCGCTGACAACAGGCGGCGTCAGTTCCACCACAATACGCCCATCTTGCCCGATTTCGACGCGCGCGACCTTATGACCGGCCGCCTCGACCGCCTTGATCGCCGCCGTGATATCGCGCTGACGAAAGGTTAGACGAACGCGAGCCATTATACACAAAACGCGTGTATTGTCAAGGGGTTAGTTCACGGTCGGCGTTGGGTCTTGTGGCACTTCGATTTCCTGCCTCACTTTATAGGCTCGGGCTGCCTCCTCCGGGTGCTTGCTCATATCGTGGTCGAACGCGCCCGCCGGCAACTCCGTGATCGGGATGCGGCCCTCGCCGGGCCAGCCACGGCACGCGATTGTCAACAATGAATTGTCCTGCTGCCACCGGATGATGCAGGCCTCGCACAGCACCGCATAGGCGCCGTCGAGCGGCAGATCGCAGACGACACAGCCCCAGCCGTGGCCGGGGATCGCGCCGCGTTGACTTAACATGATCAGGTTGTGCGTGGGCCCGCCCTCGCACATGCAGCACGGGCCGAGGTCGGGGAGATCGCCGTTCCCATCGTCTATTCGCGCCATTTCAGTGCCTCGTCTGGGGGACCAGCAGATCGACCATGCGGCCGAACATATCTTTGGGCGTGCCCGATTGCCGGATCAGGCGGCGGATTTTGCCTTTGTAGTCGCGTTCGACGTCAAAGAGCGCGCCCAGCGAGCGCTCGCGGTCGCCGACAACGACCTGATAGCATTCGCGCCGCTGATCCTTGTAGGCGCCGCCCGTACCTTCTCGATCAAGTTGTCGAAAGGTGGCGTCGAAATTTTCGTCCTGGCGCACCCTCACATACCAGGCGGCGACGATGATCGCGTACTGATCGGCCCCGGCGCGTTTGAGAACTGCCTGAAACAGATTGACCGCCAAGGCCTTGTCGAGCATCCGAAAATCGAGTCCCACGACAATCGGCATACCGTCTTTCATTGCGGCGAAAAACGGCGGCAAGTCACCCTTCGCCGGCAGGTCTTGGACCGTCGCCTCGAGGTAGCGGCAATTCGCGGCGAGCCAATCGTCGAGGGTCATGCCGCGGCCTCGGCGAGCTCGTGCAGCGGCTGCGCGACGCCGTCCTCGATCCAGTAGGACATGCCAAGCCCGTCCGCCTCGATGTCCGGGACCTGCTCCCGCCGCGAGAGCGTCATGCAGATGAGAGCCGGCAGCCCGGCTTCATCAAGCAGATCGAACAAGCCTGAGCGGGTGGGACCGTCGAGGACATCGGCGGCGTCGAGCACCACCATCGCCGAGCCGTCGAGATGCGCCATCGCCACCTGCAGCACGGCGCGGACCCGATATTGCTCGCTGGTCGACAACAGCGCGTAGGGTCGCCCGCCATAGACGAATGTCATTTCGGCATCGACAGTGACCTGGTTCCAGCCCGCGGCGAGACTCAGCCGGCCGAGCTGCGCGGTGTTGAACAGTTCGAGGACGTGGCCGAGCTTTTTCGCTCGCAGCCCGTCGGGCGCCAGAATGTCGATCACCGCGTTGTTGGTCATGATCTTGTCGTGCAGATCGTCGGCGTCGCGCTTTTGCCGGAACCCGATCAGCCGCTGTTGGGCGGCATCAACCTCCGCCTTGGCGGCCTCGACATCGACTTCGGCCTCGGTCGGCGGCGGCATCTTGTCGAGACTGGTGCGGGCGAGTAGAGCGGTTTGCATACTAAAGCGGGCTTGGTCGACGGCGTGATCGGCCTCGCCCACCTGACCGGTCAACCGACTGACATCGCCATCGGTTCTGGCAATCGCATCGCGGCGCTTTTTGAGTTCAGAAGCGGGCGGCGCCGCCTCAGCCGGTTCGAGCCGGGTTTCGGCGAGATTGACCCGGCGCAACACGACAAAGGCGCCGCAGTGCGGGCACGGCATGCCCGGATCGACAGTGCCCGGGGGCAGCGCGGCGCGCGCCTGTCGGGCGACGACAAGCTCGCCGGCGAGCCGTTCGGCAGTCGCCTCGGCCTGTTGCAAGGCGTCCTTGCGGGGTTCGACAGCTGCTGCCTCGGCCGCGAGCCGAGTTCGCTCCGCGCCCGACACGGCGGCGGCGGCAATCGCCTTGTCGTGGTTCCCCTTGGCGAGCGCGAGTGCGGCGAGCAGATCGTTTTCCTTTGGCTCCTCAAATTCGAACTGCCAACCGGCCGGAACCCACGAGGCGCCGACGCGGTTGCCCCAGTTCGCCCCGGTGACCTGGCGCCAGGCGCCCTTGTATTCGGTGCCCTTTTCCTTGCGCAGCGTGTGCGCGCCATCCCAGCCCTGCGCCTCGATCAGTTTCCAGATGACGGCAACCGCGTCGTCGTCCATCTCCTCGTCGACGAGGGCGCGGGCGAGATCCTCGCGCGTCGGATCGGCGTGCAAGTATTTGCCGAGGGTTCGGGCGCGGTCTGCCGGCGCTTCAACAGCGATGCTCAAGAGCCCCGCGGCATAAACCGACGCCGCCGGCGGTTCGCCCTGCGCCGAAGGCTGACAGGCGGGCCAATCGATCCGCGCTGTTCCCGATTCCCCCTTGATCACGATGCGTGCTTCGTTGGCGCCGCTCTTGACCAGCAATCCGGCCGAGGCCTTCGCGAGACCGGCGAGCGGCAAGCCGGCGCCGCACAACACGGCACCCGTCGCCTGCGCCAGACTCGACTTGCCGGCGGCG
>Ga0210405_10005155_pt1 | contig 12030 bp, 7 predicted proteins | sample IncBWH11MmetaG_FD_155492 | JGI IMG/M metagenome (GOLD analysis project Ga0210405, IMG submission 155492) | Forest soil microbial communities from Barre Woods Harvard Forest LTER site, Petersham, Massachusetts, United States - Inc-BW-H-11-M | ecosystem: Environmental > Terrestrial > Soil >... | reverse complement strand
CACACTAAAACGCGACCTCGTCGCCGAGTATGACGAAGAATACTTGGAGATGAAAGTAAGCGATCTGCGCAACAAGCTCGAAGCGCTTTCGCGATCGAATTACGGGCCTCAGTTGGAGATCAAGGAAATCCAAAACAGCCTCAATCCCATCAAGGCCGGGGACATTCGCACAAAACGCAGCATCTACCAGTTGGCGTATCGACGATACATACTCATCTGCCCGGACGATGAACTTCTGAGCGTCATCCTGGAATTGAAATCCAGGCTCTATCATCTCGACAGAAATGGCGAAGAAATTTGGAGCCCGCGAAAGCTGGACGCGCTGGAACACGCTATTAGAATCCACGATGGGAATGGTCATCTTCGTGTCGAAATAGAAACGCTGGCGAAGGCGATCGACGAGGGCAGATTCCGCATGCGGCGCGACGACGACTTGCGGCGCGATTTCCTCGTCTTTGCATTCCGGTCGAATCTGATTCTGTTTGTCGTCTTGCTCTGCGTGCTCGGCTTGTTCGTGATTCTAAACGTCGATGTCCATTCGCAGTGGCGAAAACTTCCCGTGCTGTTGTTTGGCGCGTGCGGAGGAATGCTGAGCGCGACGATGCAGTACCGGCGTCAGCGCATTTCGCCTGGTGAACTTCGCATCGAACCCGTTCAGTTATTCTTCCGTTCGGTGCTGGGCGCGTTTGCTGCCGGCATTGTCACTCTGTTCTTGCAGCTCCGAATTGTGGATTTTCCGGTGTTGCACGTTGGAGCGGAGGACGGAACCTTTCTCACCTCCGGCGCGCAATACATCGTGGCCTTCGCCAGTGGCTTCGCCGAAAGGATCTTCTTTCGCTCTACCGAAAGAATTTCCCCAAAACGTTCCGAAGTCCCGCCCCCAGTAGTCCAACATACGCCCACGCGCCCAGCCGCCAAAAGCGCAACCGCCGGCCGATAACCGCGGCGTTGGCCGTCGTTCGCCACAGAAACATGGGCGGTTCGTGCGAGCAGGTCAAATCGGAACTCCTCTGGTTTCCCGTCGCTACCGGACGCTACCCCCACCGTCGCAATGCAATTTGGCTTTAAGTATTGCGTATAGCTCAGATCGCATTCTGAGCCTGATGCTGAGCAAAATTGCAACCGCGGCGGACTTGAGAAATCTCAAATTGAGGGTCCATTTGGCGAGTCTTGGGGCTCCTGCCGAACGGTTTAGCACCACCTGTCCGTTTTAGGGGGCGGAGGGCGTTCACAGCCATGGTTTTTGCTTTGGAAACACCTGAACCCGAGGCCAGGTTGAATGGAGTCCTGCGGCCGTGTACGGTGAGCTTGGAGCATAAGATTCCGAAATGCTGCGGCCTACCTGCGCATGAACCCCTTTGACTTACATACCATTCATTTCTTGAATTCATTTGCTCAGCGTTCCTGGGTGTTCGATTCCCTAATTGGGCAACTTGAAAGCACTGATCTCCTGAAGGGCGGAGTCATCATGGCTCTGTTCTGGTGGGCGTGGATTCGCTACGGCAACGCACACCCTGAGAACAAAGAAAAGCTGCTTTTCGGCTTAATTTCGGGCGTTTTCGCCACTTTTCTTGCCCGCGTTCTTGCGTTAATGCTTCCGTTCCGAGTGAGACCTCTACACAACTTGCAGCTGAATTTTCGGCTTCCTTATGGGTCGGACCCGAATACGTTGGTCGGCTGGAGTTCGTTCCCTAGCGACCACGCCGCTCTCTTCTTCTGCCTTGCCGTTAGCCTTTGGATCGTATCGAGACGGTTGGGCTGCTTTGCGTTGTGGTACACCCTCTTGGTCATCTGCCTTCCCAGAATTTATCTAGGATTTCATTATCCGACAGATATTATCGGCGGCGCTTTGTTGGGCACCGGGGTAGCTTTTCTTTCCAAAGCGACGAGATTCAGGAGAATCGTCACACTCCCTGCTTTGTACTGGCTGGATGAGCATCCGGCGTCCTGCTATTCATTCTTATTTCTTTGTACCTTTGAAATTGCGGAGCTCTTCGGCTCTCTAAGACACATCGGTCTCTCCGGTTACCACGATGTTGAAAGGGTTCTGCAGGCAATTCGATAGCTCACGTGCAACCCCAATGAGGTCACGCTAAACCATCTCGCTGAGAAGTTGAATTTCGTCCCCATTTGTTTTTCGAATTTCAGAACTTCGCCAGAGCTGAAGATCAGGTCACTTTGGCGCAGTTCTATGTTCCAAGATATCTGCGCGTACCGTGCGAATTCTTCGCCGAAAGGGCTGCACTTGAGAAGAGCGCTTCTTGTCTTCGTAATTTGCTCAACGCTTTTCTGTCACCCAGCCACCGGATATATGTCCAGTTCGTCGTGATTGGGTCAAATGACTCTGCGAGTGGCTCCCAGCTTGCTTTCCAAATGGCTTGATAACCAATCTCCGATGGGCAGCGGCAGCGAGCTTAGCTGCTGGAATTTCGGAGTACAATGCAGGCGATTCAGGAGGTTCCTGATGAAATCCCATGCCAATGGAAAATTGAAGGACGGCTCTAAATGCAAAGTCGTAGAAGGCACGCATGCAGGCAAATCTGGCATCGTGCGCGATGTCAAAACAAGTAAGACAGGTCATGTGACCATAACGGTCGTGCAAGCGACTGGAGAACGATTCAAAACGCTCGTAAGGAACGTTGTGACAAAGGACTAAATCTTTTTCATTGCAGTCTTTGTAGCAACGAAGAGCGTTGCGGGTAGGGTGTGGGCTGCGAGTTCGCGCTGCGTGCATTAACGCGTTTAGTAGTAGCAAGACGCTCGAAAATAATGCGAATTGCCCCCATCCATTTCATGTTCATACTCGCACTGCCCTTTGTCGTTGATTGGGGCTCCAGTGGGACGACCCGAGACCCCATGCACTGGGCAGATGACCGATGGCCGCTGGGCGTAAGCTAGTGACGCCAGACCGCCGAGAACTGCAATTGTTGCTATCGCACGTTTGATTTTCATTTCTGCGCCTGCCACGAACGAGTCTGTTGCCGACTTCTTGGCCGAATCTTGAACTCGTGGTGCAGCCGTGCGAATGGTACCGTTTGTCCAATTCAGCAACGTGAAGTACAGCGATGAAAAGTCGAACAGCGTGGCTGCAAAATCTTAAGCAGTCTTTTTTCTCATCGCCCAGCGAGCCTTCTGCGACATGGAAATTCGTTTTTCTCCAGTTCCCAGTGAACTCACTGTTCCGAAACGAATTCCCAAGCGACAAAAACTGAACATCAAAATTGAAACGAATTCCTGCCCGTTCGTTTTTTTCTTCGCCTCCATCTTGTGACGATTTCTTGACACTGGACGGCGCGAGGGCCTAGCATTCGATCACAGGTAGAAGACAAATGAAGTTCAGAACTCTTCTTCTGGCTGTACCCCATCTCATAGGGCCACTGCAGGTTTTCATGTTTTATGGATAGTACTGCGTTGAATCAAGAAAGGAGAGGCTCAGAGTTATGCGCGAAAAATTGAGGGTAGGCTGTCTCGTCCTCATCGCCGCTGCGTTCGCGTTGCCAACGCATGCGGACACAATAACAACCTACACGATAAATTTCACGACCACATCCGGCTCTCCAACACCTTTATCAGGGTCGTTCACCTACGATTCAACCACTCCTCTATTCACAGATTTCCTAGTGACGTGGAACGGCAACACGTTCAATCTCACAGCAGAAGCCAACAGCCCCACAACTGGAGGCTCCGGGTGCCTCGGTGAGGCGTCCAGCCCAGCGTACGGTTTCTCCATGATGTCAACGTCGTTAAACTGTGGCGGCCTAACATCCTTCGTTTGGAGTGGATTTGCCGGTGAGGGCACAGGCGGGGCGGGCATCTTCGACTTTATCGTGGGGACGACGGTGGGAGACGACTTCATTTCAGCCGGGGGTATCGGATCGGGAACACCCACGGCTTCTGGAACTTATGCCATCGTGGCAACTCCTGAAGCGGCAACCTACAGTCTGATGCTAGTGGGCTGCCTTACCATCCTAATATTCTCTGGACATAGGGAAACATCTCTCTGCCGACCGAACCCCCGTGATACACGTTCGCGGACAGGTAAAAGGCTCGAAAATAGTCAAGTATCTGAAGACGGACGCAGCATATCGGGACATTGACTTGTGCCCCGAAGTGGTCGCGCTGCTTGCCGAGTACATTGGTAACCGTACATCAGGGTTATTCTTTCCTTCCGAGACAGGTGTAACTCCGATGTCGTACTCCAACTACGGACGGAAGCCTATTTCACATAGCCTACATCCCGCACGTTTGGATGAAACCCGGAGAGGCGGTTCCCGTCTGTCCAGATTGCAGTACTCCTTTCAAGAAAACCCACGACTATCGCGGGATGGTGGGATTCGAAGCAAACTGTATAGACGAACACGACCCCGAACGCGTCGCATTCTGAGATAGGTGGTGATAATCCCCGTTACCAACAGTTACGCATCCCTTGATTGAGGACGGTCTCAAAAGTTATTCCGCTACTGTAACTTGGCGTACTCCGCCTTGGCGGGAATGGGAATGCAGCGGTCCGTTTCTTTTGGAACTGGAGAGAATCATTGCGGCAGCCCCACGCGCCGGACCAAGTCGCGGAATCGGGCGTCGGTGCGAATGGGGTCCCAGTAGGGATCGACGTCGAGATAAATGAGCCCGTTGCCATGGTTCGTGTAGCTCTTTTCGAGGGAATTGAACGCCGCGTTGAAATCTCCCAAACGAACCTGCACTGCTGCTACGTCCGCGTCTTGCATGTAATCACACCATCCGTAGCCCCGAGGATTTGCGAACTTTCGCGGATGCAAGGCGGCTTCTTCGCAGGTAGAAAGATACTTTCGCCAGTACGCCTTCTCTCCCGACCGCTGATACGTCTTGCGAAATTCCGCCAGGGTAGCCGGGCTGATTCCGAAATTCTCTTCGGACTTCCAGAACTCCTGGATGGCATCGCGGGGCCGACCGGTGCGCTCATAGATCAAGCCGGAATGGTAGTGAGGCCACGGAGACCCAGGGAAAAGCTGCAGCGACTTTGCGGATCGTGCGAACGCATCATCGTAGTGTCGCGCCATATAAATAGCCCAGATACTAAAATCTTGAACAAACTCCGAGTAGGGGTCGAGTTCCATAGCGCGGCGGGCTTCGGTACCCGATTCATCGAAGCGGCGTATGGCCAATAGAAAGTGCGCGTACCACATGTGTGCTTCCGAAGAATTGGGATTCAGCTGGATGGCGCGCTTGAACTCGGTTTCCGCGGCCGGCCAATTCCAATCATAAATCTGTTTGACGTTGGCCAGCGCCATATGCGCTTCGGCTAAGCTATCGTCGAGTTGCAGCGCCCGCGTCGCGGCGTCGCGCGCTTGCGGCATGGTGTCCTTGGGAGTCAGGTCGCCGGAGAAAATGTCTCCCGCCCAGGCCCAGAGCACGTAGCAGTCGGCTAGCCCCGCATAACCGAGGGGATCGTTGGGATCCTCTTCGATGGCCTGTTGGAGGTAGTGGATTCCCTGATCCAGCCCTTCGCGAGTGTCGTTGAAGCACAGACGATGGCCGCGGACATAGTCGTCGTGCGCTTTGGGATTGACGGTGCGGGCGGTGCTGAGGAGTTTTTGCTCTTGCGGGGTGAGATTGATCCGAATTTCGCGGGCTACGGACTGCGCAACTTCGCGCTGGACGGTGAGGATGTCGCCCACTTCGCTTTCGTAGGCTTCGGCCCAGAGGTGCTTTTCCGGAGAGGCTTGCACCAGATTCGCGGTGATGCGCAAGTGGGTGCCAGAGCGCGCGACCGTGCCTTCCACTAACGCGTCTACGTTTAGTTCTTTCGCGATTTCGGGGAGCGGCTTCTTAGTGCCTTTGTACTGCATTACCGACGTGTGCGAGATTACGCGTAGGGCGCTGATTTTGCCGAGATCCGTAATCAGAGCTTCAGTCATACCATCGGCAAAAAAGTCTGGATCCGCACCACTGGAAAGATTGTTCAACGGCAGAACGGCGATCGACTGAATGTGAGGCGGATTGGGCCGGCCGAAGATGCGTTCACGTACTGGCTGGAGGATCAGGGTGACAATCAGAACGATGGCGATGACGACTGCCGCTATAAAAGCCTTCTTGCGGGTGCTACTTGCCGGTGATGACGTTGGCGTTTCGACCGTTGCTGGGGACAACGATGATTCGGCCACGGGTGCGATCGTCGTCGCCACTGCTGCGGCAGGTGCTTCCACCGGGGCGATGAAACGATACCCACGGCGCGGCACAGTCTCGACATAGCGAGGGCTATCCGCTGAATCGCCCAGCGCCTCTCTGAGCCGATTGATGGCGGAGTTTACCCCATGGTCGAAATCGACAAAGGTGTCCGTAGGCCACAGGCGCTCGCGGAGTCTTTCGCGTTCAACCAACTCACCGGGCCGCTCCAACAGCATGACCAGAATTTCAAAGGGCTGACCTTGCAGTTTGATTCTGACCCCACCCTTCCGCAACTCACCTGCTTTCAGGTCTATTTCGAAAGCTCCAAATCGAATGGGACGGGGGCTAGTAGGAGTGACCATGTTCACGAGCTGGGTACCGTGGCGCAGAGTGTATCACCACCGGCCGGGGTGCGCGCCACCTGCGCGTGAGCAACTCCGCAATCCTTCTCAGTTTCAACAGCTTACCGACTGAGGAGCATGTGAACCTGCTTGCATTGAGGTAGCGATGAGTTTGCCCGATTCTTGTCGCGTCCGGCTGCCTTGGCAAAGGGTCACCGGCAAAGGAGAAAAACGATGCGACGGAAACTTGGATTAGTTGGAACGGCATTTGCGGTTCTTCTGTTTGCCGGAATGATGGAACAGGATGGTCACCACGCAACACCAGCGCAGGTGGTGGCATTGGACGAATGCGATCCTGCAACGTTCAATGCCGCAAACGCCGCCGGGCCCGATTTCTGCAAGAACGTGGCTGTTGGAGCATCCACGACATTTTCGGCGTTATTTTCAAAAGCTCAAATCGGAAGCCCCGACCCGAACTGGGATTTCGAACCCGACAAGCTTACGGTGAACGAAGGAACGCCAATCATCGCGGTGAACGAGGGCGGCGAGCCGCATACGTTCACCGAGGTGGCACAGTTCGGCGGCGGTTTTATCGGAGGGCTCAATGGAGCGAATGAGACGACCGTACCTGAGTGCGCTATGGGCTTCTCCAGAGTGGAGGTAGCCAGAACGCGCATCCTTCAGGGCAGCCAACTCCAAGTGACGGGCCTTTCAAAGGGCCAACATCTCTTTCAGTGCTGCATCCACCCTTGGATGCGCACGACGGTCGTGGTGAAATGACCGGCAGGTAGACGAGCCAGGAGGACCTTCTTGAAGCGAAATCGGGAGGCGGGCGCGGTTCCTATGCCGACCTTAGTTGCCGCTCGCCTCCTTTGATTTTTTCGTTGTTCAGTTCGCCGTCACGAACATGTGCCTTCGGTCTTGTGCGTATGTAGCGTTCCGGAGTAACTGTTGATAAATCCTCTTATCACCACCTATCTCAGAATGCGACGATTTGCGGGATCGCGTGAGGCAATATGGGGCCAATTCCACGTTCCAGCCGCTCGCTGGCGCCCCACATGGCCCAATTGGCGGGAGCCAAGGCCAACGGGGCGTTAGAGGCGGCGGTAATGGTCTACGCCCTGTCGCTGGGATTGATTCTCCCTAAATCCTGATGCGCCATACTGGACTTCTAATTCCGAACTATCGCTCCGAGTTCAGGACTTGCCGTCTCCCAGCCGCAGGCCGTCCCGTAGCATCACTCCACAGTCGACAGTTTTCTTTGAAGCTGATCGTCTGACTCTCAGTAAGGCTCGAATACCGGGACCAACCGCTTGAATGAATACCTCTGCGTGCGATTGGCGACTACCACAGCCAACGGGGGCGATTGGGTTGCAGGCAATACCTAAGATCAGGATTTGAAACCGGCAAATGCACCATTAACAGGATTGTGAGGGTGGCAGTTCCTAGCTCACCTCTAACCGGCCAATATTCTTTCCTTCAAGCGCGGGAGTGCTGGTTGAGCCGGACGCGGCGGCAAATTCCTTCGGTTCTCTTCACGTCTTACGATTTCCTCCGCAGCGTGACGAATCCGCTTCTCTTCAGCTCCATTGGTCAGACTTATGTGAGCAAAGCGACCGTTTGTGATTTCATCCGCGACCTCGGCAACTCGACAGCCGTGCCGCCATTCCTCTGCTGTGGGTAACTCGGTACCGAATACTCTTGCGCTCTCCTCGATCACACAAGCTGCTCCGTAGGCGACTCGGTTTATGCGACCGTCTTCGCCCTCCGCCATAGCTAGTTCGAGCGGCGTCATTGTCGATTTGTCGATACCCGGAGGCTGTATGGCGATTGAATATCTTTCTTCCGCTGACGGAACGATTCCGTTATCGGCGAGTATCCGATAGCCCAAGCGAGCATCGTGTTTATGTTTCAAGGAGTGCTCGACAGCGTCCATAGCGTCAAATGTAAGGCGCCGGAATCTCTCTCGCATCGTCTGAACAAGAACCTGCATCTGGTCCGATCGCACGATTTTGGTGATCGTTGCACGGTCTCGTCTTTCCTCACGGGCGATTTGTCGGATGCTTTCGCCACTTGCGTACCGCTGCATGATCCGCGCAGACTGCGGAGGAGGTACGACGATTCGGGGCTTTTTGGTTGACTTTGGTTGGTTGTGGTTTGTGGCGCTCAATCGTTGGCGACGTGACTGCTGAAGTTCTGATAACGAGATTCTCTTCAACACGTTAGTGTGCTTCACCTTTTTTCGAAATCTGTCCGTCTCGGAACGGCTTCTACTCAGCGCTTGGGAGTGTCTATTGATGGTAGAAGCTAAGAGGGAGCCTATGCAACGTAGCTTTCAACCTTTGCACTCCCGTCGCTTGCTCACATCAACTTGCTTTCCCTTTGGTGCACGCGGCTAACAGAGTCCACACCTCGGTATGTTATTCTGCAGCAATCAAAAAACAGATTGAGTTCGTCTGGAAGGCGGTCATCCCAAAGACATGCTTGTACTTTCGGAAGCTGATACCTGTCGAAAGTATGTCCTCCCTAAGCTATACGCTTCAGGCTGGACGGACGATCACATTAACGAGCAGCGAACTTTCACCGATGGCCGCATCGTTGTGGCCGGCAATCGCACGATCCGCCGCAAACAGAAACGAACCGATTATCTCCTCCGCTACCGTCCTGATTTCGCTATCGCCATTGTTGAAGCCAAAGCCGATTATAAGAAACCCGCGGATGGTCTTGGCCAGGCAATGGAGTATGCGCAAATCCTTGGCCTAAAATTCGCTTATTCCACTAACGGCCACGGAATTGTCGAGCACGACTTTACGACTGGCTTCGAAAAGAGCCTCGAAAGCTTTCCCTCTCCCGATGAACTCTGGCAGCGCCTCAAGCACGGGGACAACATCCCCAGTCAGATCGTCGAACGCCTTCTTACTCCCTACTACCATCTCTCAGGGAAATCGCCGCGCTATTATCAAGAAATTGCCATCAACAGCGCGATCCGCGCCATTCTTCAGGGCCAGAAGCGCGTTCTCCTCACGCTCGCCACGGGCACCGGCAAGACAGTTGTTGCTTTTCAGATTTGCTACAAGCTCTGGAGCACCAAGTGGAACCGCGACGGTGATCCGGGGCGCCGCCCGCGCATGCTCTATCTCGCTGACCGCAACATCCTTGTGGACGACCCGAAGGACAAGATTTTTGCTCCGTTCGGCGACGCTCGCCACAAAGTTGAGCGCGAGGCAATTAAGAGCCGCGAGATGTACTTCGCGACGTACCAAGCCATCGCCAGGGACGAACGCCGCCCCGGCCTGTATCGCGATTATCCCAGGGATTTCTTTGATCTCATCGTGGTTGACGAGTGCCACCGAGGTAGCGCCAAGGACGATTCCAATTGGCGGGACATTCTCGAATACTTTCAACCTTCCTACCAGCTTGGCATGACTGCCACGCCAAAACGCGAGGACAATCGCGACACATATCTCTACTTTGGCAATCCCCTCTACACGTACAGTTTGCGGCAGGGCATTGAAGATGGCTTCTTGGCCCCCTATCGTGTCCATCGCATCGTTACCAGCGCCGATTCCGTGGGCTGGCGGCCCAATCGTGGCCAGATTGACCGCCTAGGGCGCGAAATTCCTGACGAAGAATACAGGACCAAGGATTTTGAGCGGAAGGTATCTCTTCTCCCCCGTACCGAAACCATCGCTCGCAATCTCACCGATTTTCTGAAATCAAACGGCAGATTCGACAAGACCATTGTCTTTTGCGTGGACCAGGAACATGCCGAGGATATGCGCTTCGCACTAAACAATCTCAATGCTGACCTAGTGCAGCAATACCCGGACTACGTTGTGCGTGTCACGGCCGACGAAGGCAAAACGGGGCGCGGGCATCTTGACCGCTTCATGGAGCTTGAAACCACGACCCCAACAATTGTCACGACTTCTCAACTCCTTACGACAGGAGTGGACGTTCAAACCTGCAAAAACATCGTAATCGCCCGCATCATCAATTCAATGACCGAGTTCAAGCAGATCATCGGGCGCGGCATCCGCGTCAAAGACGATTACGGCAAACTCTATTTCAACATCATCGATTACACCGGCAGCGCAACTCGTCTCTTCTCCGACCCTGATTTCGATGGCGAACCGGCTCTGGTGACAGTCGAGGAAATGAACGCGGCAGGCGAAAACATCAAAGCAGAGATCGAGAAGCCCGAGGAAATCATCATCGATCCCCTACCGCCGCAAATCCTGGAACCCGGAGGCAGCAATGGAGAGGAGCCTCGCAAGTACTACGTGGACCATGGCTCCATCGAGATCGTTGCGCACTTCGTTTCCGAATTGGACGCCGATGGCAAGCAGCTTCGCGTTGTCCGCTTCACGGATTACACGGGCGAGAAGGTGCGCAGCATGTATCCATCGGCAACGGAACTCCGCTCAAAATGGTCTGATGCCGAACAGCGGGCTGAAATCATCCAAGCGCTCGAAGAGCGCGGCATCACCTTAGAAGAAGTTATCGCAAGAAGAACTTATCGCAGCATCGAACCAGCCAGAGGCTGACCCTTTCGATCTTCTCTGCCAAGTTGCCTACAGCGCACCCGTTCGTACGCGACGCGAGCGCGCCGAAAAACTTCGTAAGGAACAGAAAGCCTTCTTCGAAAAATATTCAGAGAACGCGCGCGAAGTCTTGCACGACATCCTGGATAAATATGTAGACTATGGCACAGCGCAATTCGCCATCCCAGAGATTCTGAAAGTGCCGCCCATTTCAGAGCGCGGCAGTGTGATGGACATTTCGCAGATGTTCGGCGGCGCGGACAATCTGAGATCGGCGATCAACGAACTGCAAACGCTTTTGTACGCGGCTTAGACGGAAATCATGCCCAAACCGAAAGCAGCCAAGAGAGAACATCTTCAGTCTACCGGGCTGCATCTCGCTTCAATTGTTAAATCCTGCCGCGACATCATGCGCAAGGACAAGGGTCTCAACGGCGACCTTGACCGTCTGCCGATGCTCACCTGGATCATGTTTCTCAAATTCCTGGACGATATGGAGAGCGTTCGCGCAGAGGAAGCCCAGATCGCTGGTACACGCTTCCGTCCAGCAATCGACCCGCCCTACCGCTGGCGCGATTGGGCAGCGAATCCGCAGGGCATCACTGGACCGGAGCTAATCGCCTTTGTCAATCAGGACGAAGCCATTCGCCCAGACCGCAAGCGGGGCGAGGGCCTTTTTGCCTATTTGCGTGCGCTTCGCAGCGCGAGCGGTGACCGGCGCGATGTGATCGCGAAGGTATTCCAAGGCACGTTTAATCGAATGACCAACGGATACTTGCTTCGCGATGTCGTCAACAAGGTGAACGAAATCCACTTTACCTCCAAGGACGAAATCCACACTTTGGGCGCACTTTACGAATCGATGCTTCGCGAAATGCGGGACGCCGCCGGGGACTCCGGCGAGTTCTATACGCCGCGACCGGTCGTAAAGTTCATAGTGTCGGTCATCAATCCGCGCCTTGGCGAAACGATCCTTGATCCTGCGGCGGGCACAGGCGGCT
>Ga0210405_10005152_pt1 | contig 12031 bp, 12 predicted proteins | sample IncBWH11MmetaG_FD_155492 | JGI IMG/M metagenome (GOLD analysis project Ga0210405, IMG submission 155492) | Forest soil microbial communities from Barre Woods Harvard Forest LTER site, Petersham, Massachusetts, United States - Inc-BW-H-11-M | ecosystem: Environmental > Terrestrial > Soil >... | reverse complement strand
GCGTACCTAGGATTCTGACGCAAGTCCAGCGAATGAAAGCGGCAAACGACGATGCAATTCAAGTGGCGTACTGTTTGAAGCGCTCGATCGATGCCGAAGTGTATTGGCCGACTTCGATGATGTAGCCGTCGGATCGCGCATGTAGCAACGCCATTCCCAGCCGTGGCTGTCGAGCGGCTCGGTGAGGAAAACAGCGCCTTTGGCGCGCCAATTTTTGTAGCAGGCCCAGACGTCGGCGACGCGCAGGTTGAGGAAGCTGGTCACTTGGTTGAGATCGGAAGGAGTCTCGAGGATGACCTCGGGCTTATCCGGTGTGGGGCCGCCGCCAGGATGATTTAGGAATTGGCCAGCTGGATGTAACAAGGATTTTCGGGCTTGATCACTTTTCCGACCAGAATCCGAACGTAGAAGTCTTTCGATTTTTCCTGATCTCGCACGGTGAAGAATCGGGTGAACCAGAAGCCTTCGCGGGCAATCGGCGCGTCGGGAAGATTCATTGGGCAGCCTCCTTCGCAGGGCTGGACCACCTGGCATGGTATCGAAATTTTCCGGGTGATTGCTACTTCCCGGTCTTTGAGTCTGCGATCTATTTGGTTACCAGGGCAATGTCGATGACGTTTTCGTCTGCGAGGTTGGAGCGAGGGGTGCGCTCCGGTAAGATGGTGACCACCATAGCCGTAGCGCACCACGCAGCAGTGAAATTGAAAAAGGGCGGCGGAGGGCGGGACTCGCGACTGCATGGACGAAAAAGACAAGCAAGCAGACAGCTTCGAGAAAAAAGACAAGCAGCCAGGCGGAGCGTCGATCGCCGGCACGAGTTTTCGCGATGAGATTGAGCGCATCGTGCGAGGCGAGGATTCCGATGCGTCGCTTACTTTGGGGCCGCACTGGGTTGAACGCGACGGGGAGCGTGTGCTGGTGATTCGCGCGCTTCGGCCTGGCGCGATCGATGCCAGTGTATTGTGGCGAGGGAATCAGGCGCAGGCGATGACGGAAATCCATCCTGGCGGCGTGTTTGAAACGCTGGCGAGTTCAAGTGGAGTGGACTCGCGCGAAGGCAAAACGCCGACCGCGCCGGCCGGTGTTATTTTAAGTGAGCCTGGGCTGCCTTCACCCACGGCCTACCGGCTGCAATTTCGTTTCGCGGACGGTAATACCTGGGAGGGCTACGATCCTTACGCGTTCCCGCCGCTGCTTACGGACTACGATTTGTATCTTTCTGGTGAAGGCACACATTACCTGAAATACGAAAAGCAGGGCGCGCACGTGCGGGAAATTAACGGCGTGCGAGGAGTGCATTTCGCCCTGTGGGCGCCGAACGCGCAGCGCGTGAGTGTGGTTGGCGATTTCAATTTTTGGGACGGGCGCGTTCACACCATGAGGAATCGCGGAGTGAGCGGGCTATGGGAGCTTTTTATCCCGGGGCTGGACGAAGGCGCGCTGTACAAATTCGAGATACGTTCGAGCTACGGAAATTTTGTGCGGTTGAAATCCGATCCCTATGGATTTGCGGCGGAGCTGCGGCCGAAGAGCGCGTCGGTGGTCGTAAATATTGATAATTACGCATGGAAAGATGCGGCGTGGATGGCGGAACGCGCGGTGCGAGACTGGCAGCATTCGCCGATGACGGTGTACGAGCTGCACGCGGGCTCATGGCGACGCAAAACTTCTGAAGGAGACCGGTGGCTCACCTATCGCGAGTTGGCGGAGGAGTTGATTCCTTACATAACGCGGCTGGGCTATACCCACATCGAGCTGCTGCCGATCATGGAGCATCCGTTCGATGGTTCCTGGGGATATCAGACCGTCGGGTATTACGCGGTGACGCGGCGATATGGTTCACCGACCGATTTTATGTATTTCGTGGATCGCTGCCATCAAGAAGGGATCGGCGTTTTCCTGGACTGGACGCCGGCGCACTTTCCGCGAGATGCGCATGGGCTGAGCTTTTTTGATGGCACGCATCTCTACGAGCACGCGGACCCGCGTCGCGGGGCACATCCGGACTGGGGCACGCTGGTTTTTAATTACGGGCGCAACGAGGTGCAAAATTATCTGATTTCGAATGCGCTTTTCTGGATGGACAAATATCACATCGACGGAATGCGTGTGGATGCGGTGGCTTCGATGCTTTATCTGGACTACTCGCGCAAACCGGGCGAATGGTTACCGAATCCGTACGGCGGGCGCGAGAATCTGGAAGCGATTGATTTTCTGAAGCGGCTGAACGAAGTGCTGCACAAGCGGCATCCGGGCGCGCTGATGATTGCGGAGGAGTCCACGTCGTGGCCGGCGGTGTCGCGTCCTACCTATGACGGCGGACTGGGATTCGATTTGAAATGGAACATGGGGTGGATGAACGACACGCTGCGTTATTTTGCGCTAGACCCGATTCACCGACAGCATCATCACAACGAGCTGACGTTTTCGATGATTTACGCGTTCAATGAGAATTTTGTGCTGCCGCTCTCGCACGATGAAGTGGTGCACGGCAAGCGCTCGCTGCTCGAAAAAATGCCGGGAGACGACTGGCAGAAATTTGCGAACTTGCGGCTGCTTTACGGCTACATGTACGCGCATCCGGGGAAAAAACTTTTGTTCATGGGATGCGAACTGGCGCAGCGGAATGAATGGTCGGAGACTACGTCGATCGATTGGCGGCTGGAAGAATCGCCGCCGCACCGCGGAGTTCAGCGGTTGGTGGAGGATTTGAATCGCTTGCATAAGACGGAAGCCGCGCTGCATGAAGTGGATTTTGAGTGGCCAGGATTTGAATGGGTGGACGCGGATGACCGCGCGGCGAGCATTCTTTCTTTTTTGCGGCGCGCAGGCGATAAGAACAACTTCGTAGCGGCGGTGTGCAATTTCACGCCGGTAGTGCGCGAAAATTATCGAGTGGGGGTGCCGGAAGGAGGCTTTTATCGCGAAATCCTCAATACTGATTCGCAATATTACGAAGGCAGCGGCAACGGGAATGAAGGCGGAGTCGCTGCGGAACCGGTACCTTGGAATGGACGACCCTTTTCGTTGAAGATTCGCGTGCCGCCGCTAGCCGCTGTTTATTTCAAGCTTCAACGGCAATAGACGGTCGCCAAAGATCCAGTCCCACCCAAATTATCAATCGAAGCCAAGAGCAGATCCCTCGAACTCCGCTCGGGACCACGGTCACCTCTATTTTTTTATGAATACGGAACATTTGTGGGAGCCGCTCCGTACCTATGACCAGGAAGAGCACGGGAGGCTTCCCCAAATGAGAAAACGACTTTGCGGTCTTGGGATGATTTGCGTGTTGGCAGGGCTGGCGGTAACCGCGCCGGCAGCAATGGCGACGCCGACCGAACGATACCTTCACGTGAAGGTGGAGTACGCATCGAAGGGCGAGAGCGTGAACGTCAACGTGCCGCTGTCAATGGCGGAAAAGATTTTGCCCACCATCAATAAGAACAATATGCACAACGGGCATGTGACGATCGGGCATGCGGATATGGACGATGTGGACATCCGCGCGCTGTTGGATGCGGTGCGCACAGCTCCGGACAATGAGTTCGTGACGGTGAAAGAAAAAGATCAGGACGTTCGGGTGGCAAAGGCCAACGGTAATTTGGTGGTTCATGTCCGCGACGCAGCAAAAGGCGGACAGAAGGTTGATATCACGATCCCGATGAAGGTTGTGGACGCGTTGCTTTCCACCGCGAAGGACAACGAGCTGGATATATCCGCGGCAATTCGCGCGCTCAGTGATGCGGGCGATGCTTTGCTGGTCACCGTCGAGGATGCGTCAGAACACATTCGGATTTGGGTTGATTCCAAAGGAAGTCCGGAGTAACCGGCCGAAATTTCGGTGGAGGTGATTTGTGGTCCTGTTCGGGAAAATTGCTCTAGGAATCGTGGGAACAGCGGTGGCGGGCGTTGGATTCCTTTGCAGCGAAGGAATGATCGAGGTGAAAGTCGTCGAACGGGCGCCGGAAGTGCATCACGTGTACGTGATCGCTCCAGCGATGCTGGTGCCGATCGGCATGCACTTCGCGCCACAAAAGGATCTGTCGCATGCCGCCGCTGAGATTAAACCGTGGCTGCCGACGATTCGCGTAGCGCTGGAGCAATTGCGCGACACCGATGACGTGACGCTGGTGGAAGTGAGGGAACCGGGTGAACACGTTCGGGTGGCGAAAGAAGGCGGGTCAATCGTGGTTGATGTGGAAGATCATGATGATATGGTGCACGTCTCCACGCCCATCCGGGCGATTTCCAGCACGATTGAACAGCTTGCCGCTGCGGGCCCCTCGATTTAAAGAGAGACGCAACGGAATCTCCCCGCTGGCGGACGCTGCAACGCCCCTTGCGCGCCTGTCAGCGGCGGAGGGTTTTCGGCGGAATCCAGTAGACTTCTTCTTTTAACGAGTGCTTCTGGAATCCGCGCCTGAGCATAATTCCCTTTCCGTGTTCAATCATTTGAGGATTACCGCATAGGTAGGCCGTGGTGTCTGCGCCGGTCAGTTCCCAAAGGTCGGTGTATTTGCGGATGATATCTTCCACTCGGCCGGTTTCAAAACGCCATGCGGGGTCTTCATGCGGACGGCTTACGGTGGGAATGTAGGTGAGCCAGGGCACTTTCGATGCCAGCTCCTCGATTTCGTGGTGATAGCCGAATTCCCAGGAGCGGCTCGCAGCATTGATGAGATACAGATGAATATCCGCGGGAAAGTTCTTATCGGTCCAATCTTTGTAGAGCGTACGGAGGTAGGAGACGTATGGCGCCACGCCCGTCACTGTACTAAGCAACAGATGATTTTTGTGGCCGCTTTTTAGATCCAGCGTGAAGCGGCCTTTGGCGATCCTACGCAGAGAAACCTCATCGCCAACTCGAAGTGCGTGCAATAGCGGCGTGAGCTCACCGGCCGGAACAAGCTCGATGAATAGTTCCATTTCCTGCTGGTAGGGGGACGAAACTATGGAGTAGGCGCGTTCAACGAGCTTTTGCGCAGTCTGCACACCGATAGTTGCAAATTGCCCGGCAACAAATCTGTATTCACCGCCCGTATCGAGAAGAATCTTCCACAGGCCAGGGGAGAATTCATCGCGATGGGTAATCCGCGCACGATAGAATTTTTCTTCCGCGGAGCGCATTGCGTTTGTCTCTCCGAAAGCTTCGACTTCGTTTCAATCCTACAAATCTTTACAAATAAAAAATGAATAGACATTCCGACCGCATCGGAAAGCGTCCGGATCGAAATAGTCTTGCTATGATTCAGCCAGTTTACTGGTTAGGCGATTGTTGCTGTTGTTGCATGAACATCTGCGGGTTGAACGGCTGAGGCGTGCCGGTGATCTGGTCTTTCGCGCCAGTGACGACCTTGGTCAATTCCATGGACGCATCGCTGGTTTTGGACTTCACCAGACCGTAAGGAGAGATCTTTTCCGACACCCAGACATCGCCGCCGCCTTTTTTCGTGCGGTAATGCTTGCAGGTGAAAGTGCCGGCTGGCACGGTGATCGTCTCGCTGCCCAAGTCTTCCGCGTCGCTGCGAACGTCAGCGGGCTGCGATGTCTTGCCCTGATGCATCGTTTGCGTGGGCATTTCCATTGGCGGATGACCGGGCATCTGCATAATCACTCGCGAGACGTGAGTGTCTGTGCCATTGAGGACCATCAAACTCTTTACGATCATTTGACCGCTTCCCCGATTGAAAGCCGTCTCGTACCAATACGCGTCTTTCCCCTCGACCTGCTCTTTGCCGACAATCGCAATTTGCATGTCGGTCTTATCGCCTTTTGCGGATTGCACTGAGTACGCTGCGCCTTGGCCGACAACGGGATTCCAAAATCCCATCACCTGGGGAGCTGAGAACGAGCCCATCTGCGCTGCTGCTGCCGCCGCCATCATGCCGAACAGAACCGCGGATACCGCGAAACGCAACGAAATGTTCATGAAGGCTCCTCGAGAGATGGGAATCGAATTGGGACGTTCACGTTAGAGGTCGCGTCCTTGATTATCCTGCATTTTCGAAATATCGAAGCTAGCGCGAATTTTCGCACCGTTCAAATCACAGTTGAAATCGATGCCCTTTTCGTCTTCCGGAATGCTTGGCTCGCCGTTGTCCGATTTCTTCGGAAAAATGAAGGCGACGGCCTGAACTTTAGTGCCGTCCGCGCTACGAGAGACCTGAACCTTCGTTGGCGAGATTTTCTGTTTGGCTTTCTTTTCGACCAGGACCGCGCTCTTCTTTAGCGTATCTTCGTCCGCGGATTGAAAAGGCCTCATATCCGGGCCGACGACAGCAACTTCGTAAACATCCGGCGGATTGGCCAGTTGCTTTTCAGCCTCCTCGGGTTTAAGCTGACCGGCCAATTCGGCACTGCGTGCCGCAGCTCTCTGAAGAGTGCGCGAGGAGACCCAACGCACAACAAAAGCAACCTGAGGTGACGCGTCACCGGGCCCAGGAGCGCCGGCAGCGGGTGTGCCTCCGGCAGGAGGCCCTCCAACCGGGGTGCCGGCAGCGGGAGCGCCCATTTTCCCGGAAGTTGCAGGAGCGCCTGTGGGAGTTTGCTGAGCCGGATTGCTATTCGCGATGTCTTTGCTGTTTTTCCAATTAGCTTCGATTTGAATCACTTTCGACCACGGAGAATCTCCGAGGATTTTGCGAACGTCTTTCTCATCCCATTGTTGATAAGGCTTGGCTTTCCAAGGATCGTTGCCGGCCAAAACGACGGCCGCCAAAACCATTGCCACGGAACCAATTAAAATAGCTTTGCGCATCGAAGTTCCCCCCTTGGAATGGATGCTGAAAGCCCCCAATGTAGGGCGTACTCTAACGACTGACTGACTTGGCCGCAAGAGGATTTTCCGATCCCCGCGGTTGGGCTGGCGAGCTCCGCCTGGCGCCAAAAACGCGCTCCAGGCGATAGACTGGGTTCTCGCGAGATTCGAAATGCGTGCGCATGAGCAGTTCGCCTACCAAACCAACTGCAAGAAGTTGTACGCCAAACAAACATAACATCATTCCCAGAACGAGAAGCGGGCCGTGCTCTACGAAGATGGAAACGCCCCAGAACAGCTTCTCAAGGGACAGCACAAATAGGATCGCTGCCCCCACGAACATTCCCAGCAAACCTGGAGGGCCAAAAAAATGCAAGGGCCGGGTCATGTAACGCATCAGGAAGCGTATGGTGATGATGTCGAAGAAGACTCGCAGCGTGCGAGAAATTCCATAGTGGGACTTCCCGCCGGGCCGAACGATGTTTTTTATAGGTACTTCAACGATCTTGGCCCCGTTCCACGCGGCGAGCGCCGGAATGAATCTGTGCATTTCTCCGTACAGCGGGATGTCTTTAATGATTTCGCGGCGATAAACCTTGAAGGTGGTGCCAAAATCGTGGATGTCCACACCGGAAAGCTTGCTCATCATCCAGTTAGCGGTTCTGGATGGAAGGCGCCGAAGGAAGAAATTGTCCACCCGTTTTTCGCGCCAGCCGCTGACGATATCGGAATTCGTGGCTTCCAGAGCTGCGAGCAACGCAGGTATGTCCCCAGGATCGTGCTGGAGATCGCCATCCATGGAAATGATGATGTCGCCGGACGCAAAATCGAAGCCCGCCGCAAGTGCGGTAGTTTGTCCATAGTTTCGCTTGAGGCGGAGGACGGCCACGCGGGGATCTTCGTCGGCAATGGCCGCGAGTATTTGAGGGGTGGCGTCTGAGCTTTGGTCGTCCACATAGACGAATTCAACCGGGTCATATCGCGCGGTCATTACTTCGCTAAGGCGCTGGTGGAGCTCGCGCACACTTTCCTGTTCGTTGTGGAACGGGACCACGATTGAGTACCGAGGTGGCACGACGTGCTCGGGTAGCATGTCGTTAGTTTAACTCGCGATAGGTAATTAGGCGAATATCCCGTTCCACGAGCGCACTCTTAACGCCGGGGTCGATCAGTGCGGCCATTTCGGTGTCGCGGTGCATTTGGAGGCGCGAGCCGGAGTTCGCCAGGTCATCGTCGCAAATCCCGGGATGGAGCATGATTTCGGTCGAACCGTCGGAGAGTGTGTCAATCATGCGACGCAGGACAGCCGGCCCTAAACTGCCAGTCATCGCCAGGCCTAAAAACTGGCTGGGTGTGAGCAAGCCGTACTTGCGGACGACAGCTTGAAACCACGGCGCGACCGTGCGCGCCGCTGCCGCAGCGATCAGTTCCAGTGTGTGGCTCGACTTCTGCTGGCGCGTGCTCTCCCAGGAATCTCGAAGATTTTCCATGGGCTTACGTACTCGCGTGATTCCGAGCTCTTTGGCCACGCGCCCGAGAACTTCCATCACTTTAGGATGGGCGTGCGTGTGCTTGTGAGTGTCCAGATGCGTAGGTTCGATTCCCGCCGCCCGAATTTTTTCGATCTGCGCGCGCATTTCGCGGTCGATGGCTTTCGTTCTGATTAGTCCGGCGCTCAATCTCGCGACAAAACCTCCCAGAGAGTCGGGCAGGTTTCCATTTTGATCCGCCAAGGAAGAGATTTTCTCCTTAGGCGCAACGGAGGGGCCGCCAACGAGGACCAGATGGCATCCCACGCCTAATCTTGGATTTAGTTTGGCGCGTGCGACGGCGTCGTCGAATTCCGGGCCATTGGCCATTAAAGTTGTGCTGGTAAGAACTCCCTCGCTGTGACCGCGGATAATTCCCTCGTTCACACCTCTGGTCATTCCGAAATCATCTGCATTTAGGATAAGTTGTTTCATTTCGCTAGAAGCATCAACGATGCGGAAAGCCATGATATCACGAGGCCAGGAACGACAAAGCTAGTGGCAATCCTAGTTGAACGAAGGGTTTTGAGCGGCGGAGGTTTCGAGCGGGGACCAAAAATATTTCTTTGCAGAGGCAATTCGAACGCCAATCGGCTTGGAAGCGCGGAAGGAATGTTAACGCGATGTAAAAGTTTTCAACAGTTCTGTTGAAAACCGTGTGGAAAAAGCGCCTTGAGCAGAGGAATCGCTCGGCCAGCAACGGCTTACTTCACTTTGCACTGTTTCTGTGCAGATCGCAATCTTCAAAGAAAAAATCCGGGTGAGCCGATGGCTTTTATTTTCCGCGGGACTGAAATGAGATTGCTGAGCTAAAAACTTCATGCTGTGAAAATTTCCAGAGATGAGGGCGCGAAAATGGCTAATACCAGTGGGGTGGGGCCTCTAACTTGATTTGAACTGTTTCTGAATCTGTCTGAATGTCGTACCATTTTCCGAACGTGTGCCAGCCTTTCGCGATTACTTGAATCAGAATTTTGCCTTGCGGGACGTCGGTAACCTTCACCGTCCCATCCTGATTGGTCTTGAAGCTCATTTCAGCGAGCTTGTTCCTGTGAAACAAACCTACCGTTTCGTTGAAGCGGACATAAACGCTGGCATTGCCGACCGGCTTTCCATCCGGCGCGGTCACTTCGATGCGCAGCTTGACCGTGGCGGGCTCGGAGGATTTCTTTTCTTTTTTGTCCGACTGAGCCGGCTGGCCCTGAGGAGCGGCGGATTGCCCGGCGGTGGATGATTGGTCCGGAGTTGCCGCCCGGGCCGAGGGCGTCCTGAGAAAAATATGGGGCGCCGCAAAGAGCGCCATCGAGAAGACTACCGAAGGAAGACGCTCCCAGTTCGAAAGGCGCTTCATAGTCCCTTCTTTTACAGGAATTGCAGGTTGCTCTCAAGGCCAAAACAATTTAAGGACTTCAAGGACCGCTTTGGCCTGCTATCGCGCAGCGGCTTTCTACTGATGCAGTGGAGTTTACACCGCTCTGACGTATGATGATTGCTCAAACGGGAGGCCAGAGATGGGTTTTTCCACCGATGCAATTCACGTCGGGCAGGAGCCTGACGCGTTAACCGGCTCGATTGTGGCGCCGATCTATCAGACGTCCACCTACGTGATCGAGGAAATGGGCAAGAACAAGGGGTACGATTACGCGCGGACGAACCATCCTAACCGCAAAGCGTTGGAACGCACGATTGCGAAGTTGGAGGGAGGGCAGTCGGCCTACGTTTTCACTTCGGGAATGGCTGCGATTGATTCTGTTTTCCGGCTTTTGCGTCCGGGGGACCACGCGATTCTGTCGCAAGCGGTTTATGGCGGGGTGTTCCGGCTGACTACGCAACTGCTTACGCAATTTGGCATGGAATTCAGTTACGTGGACACCTCCTGCCTGGAAAAAGTGAAGTCAGCGATTAAGCCCAGCACAAAAATGCTTTATATCGAGACGCCGACGAATCCTACGATGATCGTCACCGATCTGGCTGCGATCGCAAAGCTCGCCCGCGAACGAAATCTGACGCTTGTAGTGGACAACACGTTTCTGAGTCCGTACCTGCAGCAACCGATTGCGCTGGGGGCGCACATTGTGGTCCATTCGATGACGAAATATTTAAATGGGCATAGCGATTGCGTGGGTGGAGCGGTGATTCTGACGCGTCCGGCTGATGCGGAGAAAATATATTTCGTGCAACGGTCGGCTGGAGCTGGGCTCGCGCCGATGGATTGCTTTTTGGTTTCGCGCGGAGTTAAGACGCTGGCCGTGAGGATGGACCGACACAACTCAAACGGGATGGCGGTGGCGAAGTATCTGGACCTCCACCCTGCCGTGCAGAAGGTGATATATCCGGGGCTTCCATCTCATCCCCAACATGAAATTGCGAAGCGGCAGCAGAAGGGGTTTGGGGGGATGTTGTCGTTTGACCTGGGGTCACTTGATGCGGCTAAGGCGCTTTTAAATCATGTGCGGATTTGTTCGCTGGCGGAGAGCCTGGGTGGAGTGGAGACGCTGATTTCGCATCCGGCTTTGATGACGCATGCTTCCATGCCGCCGGAGAAGCAAAAGGAAGTCGGGATCACGCAGGGGTTGATTCGGCTGTCGGTTGGGATTGAGGATGTGGAAGACTTGATTGCGGATTTGGATCAGGCGTTAGCGAAAGTTCAACGACTGAATGGACAATAAAATCGCAGCGAACACGGCCAACACCAAGGCCCGGTGCGTCCGGTGGTAACGGCGGCCGTGAGTACCTGTTATCCGAATCCGGATTAATAACCACCTGGGCCCTCTCGAATACAAGCCATCCCCGGCTCGCTTGTCTCCGTACAAGGTCTTCTTCGCAGTGTCTATGGCTATTTTGAAACCACGCTTCTTGCGGCTGGCTTCCGCGCTCTCCTTGACGAACTCCGGTATAGATTTCCTCCTTTAGGTGTTTGGTGCAGTCGTGCTCGGGTCCCGTGCTGCAGGCAGCTTGCCAAGCAACCATGCCGATAAGAACGAGTGCTGCCGTTCACTTTCCACTGATCGAGATAGTTGAGATAGATTTATGCGGGGAAAGAGAAACTGATCATTTGCAAGGCTCCCGCACAGATCTGACGATTAAGGTAACGCCACATATCGAAGTGCAAGTTTTTTGCGCCCACAGATTCCAGATGGACCATCCGTCCTCCCTTTAGCGAAGTTCAATCGCTACCTGGCCCTTTGTTTCTTTGTTCGTCGCGGCGGCGCGACGGAGTCGGAGATCCAGGTGAGGTATTTCTTTGTGCCGGCTGCGATGGGGAGGGCGATGATTTCCGGGACGTCGTAGCTGTGCAGGCGCTTTACCTCGGCTTGCAATTTGACGAAACGAGCTTGGGTTGTTTTGATGATTAGCAGGAATTCCTTGGCGGATTCTACCGTTCCCTCCCAGTGGTAAATCGACTGCACGGGGCTGGATACGATGTTCGCGCAGGCGGCCAGGCGCTTTTCGACAACGGCACTGGCGACCTTGCGGGCTTCTTTGGCGGAACCGCAGGTGACCAGGACCACGATCTTGTCTGTCATCTGGAAATTCTCTGTGTCTTTACTAGTACGCCGCGCATCATCTTGAATGTTGTGTGATTGCGGCTTGCGGGCCAAGATACAATAGCCGCCTGTGACGAACCAAGCGATACATTTCGGGACTTCTGGCTGGCGTGGCGTGATTGCCGACGATTTCACGTTTGGCGGAGTGCGTCGTGCGTCCGCTGCCGTGGCGCAACACGTTCTGGCGCAGACGAAAT
>Ga0210405_10005151_pt1 | contig 12032 bp, 6 predicted proteins | sample IncBWH11MmetaG_FD_155492 | JGI IMG/M metagenome (GOLD analysis project Ga0210405, IMG submission 155492) | Forest soil microbial communities from Barre Woods Harvard Forest LTER site, Petersham, Massachusetts, United States - Inc-BW-H-11-M | ecosystem: Environmental > Terrestrial > Soil >... | reverse complement strand
AGTGCGAGAAACCACACCCCGACGCCCTGCTGATCGAACACGCCGGAGAGCAGTGTCCAAAATAGAACGTTGGCCACGATGTTCAGATAAGTGCCGAAGAAATGCGGTTTCAGCCCGCGGCGCTGAAGAAGGGCCCCGCCGACACCGACCAGCAGGCAGTAGAGAAGGGCGTATTGACGATACGCAGCGTCCTGATGGGCCGACCAGTGCGAGATGGTGAGCCCGAACCACCCGGCGAGTGAGGACAAAGCGAGCGACAGCACGAAGCGATTGTCGAAACGATACGCAAGGAAGAAGTAGAGGCCAGCAGTCGCCAAGAGATAAAGATCCAATTGTCCGGAGAGCACGTGGAAACGGTTCTCCAGATAAGCGAGTTCTAATGACCAGACAAGGCTGCCGAGGTAAAGCACATAGTCGAAGATCGGACTCGGCGCCGGTGTTTCGGCGGGAGACCAGGCGGGCGCGCGGGAAAAGCAATACCAAAAACAGGTGGCCAGGATTGTGGAGAGAACGGTCAGGACGAGGACGTCACCGAGCTGCTTCGACCAGGTGCTGACAGTCCAGCCGAGTCCGGCAACGAATGACAACACACCGGCGTAGAGGAGAACGTTCAGCTCGAGAAAAAGGGAAAAGGGTTCTCCACGGGAGAGGCCTGCCAGATGAGCATACTGCTCCGGCGATATTTTGCCCTGCTCCTTCCATTGCTCTAATCGGGTGAGGATGGTCATGAAGCCTGTGTTCTCCGGAACCGGGACACCATGTCCATAGCCTGGCATTGAATCCCGTTGCCACCTGTTCGGCCCATGAGTTTCCTCATCGTACTTCCAATAGGCGTATCGCGCCGCAAAAACGTGAGTAGACGTACCAAAATCGACGCGATCGATAAGTCGGCTTATCGGAAGCTATGGGGAATCTGTTCATCTTCCGTGGCACGTTAAACCTGCCCGGACAGGCAGCCTCAGAGTTTTACTGGCGCGGAATCAACAAGATTTACGGCAGAAACCCGAATGACGCAGAGGCAGAAGAAGCGTTTCGTCGCTCCGTCGAGCTCGACCCGACGGCCTACTTCGTTCACATTCAGCTCGGAAATCTCTACCTGAAGAGCCGATCTCGCGAGAAGTGTGTGCGCGCATATTCGGAAGCTCTCAAGTACGCCCCGGAAGACCGCACGATTCGTTCTGCACTTCAGAATCAGATAGAGCGCGTATCCCGAGCATTGGCTTCTGTTTGTCTTGCATTAGAGGGGCCGCTGTGTGAGCAGGGGGGAAGTGTCCCTCAGTTCCCAGGAGAATCGGCGATTTTCAAAGTCAAACGCCACCTTCCCGAACTGAAGTCCCCCGACTCCGAGAACGCCGTCAAAATCGTCTCCCTCATCTTTCCGGTCGTCCACCAAGAATGCGGTTTGCGCTCCTAGCGTCTCTTTTCCTATGTGAAGTTCAGGAATCCGCACTTTCGTGCGCTGAAATGTTCCGCCCGCATCGGCGACAGTTTCTGTCCCCATCGCCTGCAAACCGGTCGGCTCCGACACTCTGCTTCGAAATAGCGTCAGATCGAGACCGCCCGAATCCACTACCATCCGCAACCGTCGATCTTGAAATCCCATTCGAACGGTAATGACGGGAGTATCGGTCTCGAACGGGACGGAGTAAGCCAGGTTCTCAGGGACTCCAAAGAGGATTTCCTTCGCCTTATAGTTGATCGTGAAGCTGCTTTTCCTCAGAACGTCCATTCCGACAATCGCATGCACCTTGAAGCCGAGGGCCTTCTGCAAGAACGAGAGGTCTTCCGCCAGGACGGGAATCGACTCGACGCGAACCGGGCCAAGACTTAAAGAAGGTATGACGACCTGTCGTGCCTGAACACTCTTGTTCCACAGGTTCACTCTTTCGGGTTGTTCCGCCAGCTTCAGGTCATGCGCGATTTTCTGGTCAACGACGCTTGGGGAAGCGCCCGTATCCACCAGGAAATTCAGGTTGTGGAGGTTGCCGATTGCCCCTTCAGCAATAACGAGGTATCCCGCGAACAGCCGGACAGGTAGTTTCACCGAGTGAGAGGAGGCCTCAGCTTCTTGCTTCCCAGCGTTGTTCGAGGCACTGGGCGTTCGTGCCCAACCAATCTCGACGAGTAACGTGGTGGTCAGCAGCAGACAACTACAAAACACTAAACGGATCACTGGCGTTCACCCCATCCGCTGTTGCGGTGACGCCAACGTGGATTACGGCGGCCGTTAGCTCAATGCACGGCGCCTACATTGCTGATCTATTGGTCCGCTACTCCCAAGTCACTGCTACTAAGCCCGGTTGAGAGTGCGTGTACACAACTCGGAGTTGGAGAAGCTGACTAACAGTGCTAGAGTTCGAGCCACGGCTTGGGGTGCCACATGCAGAATGGGCAGCGCTCTGCTCAGACTGTTCGTTTCGGACTGTTTGAAGCGGACTTGCAGACTGGAGAACTTCGCAAAAACGGGGTAAGGGTACCTTTGCAGGGCCAGCCGTTTCAGGTCTGCGCCATACTACTGTCTCGCTCGGGCGAACTGGTCAGCCGGGAAGAACTTCGCCAGCAGGTATGGCCCGAAGACACGTTCGTCGATTTTGACCACGCGCTCAATACAGCCATAACCAAGATTCGACTCGCGTTGGGGGATCAAGCCGACAACCCCCGGTTTGTGGAGACTCTTCCGCGGCGCGGATATCGCTTCATTGCTCCGGTGGACAAGCCAAGTTCACCAGCAGCCGCGACTCTTCCTCCGTCAAGCCATCCCCAGGGCTTGACTCGTCCAGCTCGCTGGATGTGGGCTGTGGCGGTGGTGTTGGTGGCTCTGTCCGCAGTTGGAATCTGGTGGTTTAAGCATAACCACGCAGAAGCCAGCCTGCCCTCAATTGAAGTAGTGCCAATCGCCGCCCTGCCCGGCTTTGAAAGTGACCCTGCCTTCTCGCCCGACGGCAACCAGGTCGCCTTTGCATTCGGTGCGGAGGATAAGAGCGGGATCTACACCACCATGGTCGACGGCGATAAGCCACTGCGCCTGACTATCGATCCCGGTGATGCGTTTCCAACCTGGTCACCCGATGGCCGTCAGGTCGCCTTTTACCGCCTCTCCGAACACGGAACGGCTATTTACACAGTTCCTGCTCTCGGCGGCACGGAGCACAGGCTGCACACGGGAACCTCCGGCTCCTCGGCAAATGGTCTGGACTGGTCGCCCGATGGCAAGGTCCTGGCTTTTTCGGAGAGCTATGCGGATAAGAACCGCGCTTGGATTACGTTGCTTTCGCTCGCCGATTCCGCCATTCGCCCGCTCACCTCGCCGTCAAACCAAGACTGCGATTCTTCCCCTGCTTTCTCGCCCGACGGTTCGAAAGTGGTTTTCATTCGTGGGATCGTGGCGGGAGTGGTGTCTGATCTATTTGTGGTGTCGGCCACAGGTGGAACACCCAAGCAATTGACCTTCGACAAGACCTGGATATTTGGGTCGCCCAGTTGGACTCCGGACGGTCGCGAGATCGTATTCTCTTCCGCGCGTGGGGGGCAAGGCGCTTTATGGCGTGTTTCCGCTTCCGGAGGAACACCGCGGCCGGTGGAGGGAGTAGGCGTGATCGCCTGGGCTCCTTCTGTTTCTCTAAAAGGCGACCGGCTGGTGTACCAGCAGATGTCTTTCAAAGACAGTATTTTTCGTTTGAACCTGCCGGACAATGCCCATCGTCCGGGAGTACCCACAATCCTTAGATCAGAAAAGGGCATAAACTGGCGGCCGCAGTTTTCCCCGGATGGAAAAAGGTTTGCATTCGAATCGAATGGTTTGGGCTATTCAGAAATTTGGGCTTGCGATAGCGACGGATCGCATTGCGCGCCATTAACCTCGTTGCGGGGTACGGCCGGAGCCCCACGCTGGTCGCCCGATGGCCGTTACATTGCCTTCGAGTTTCGCCCCAAAGAACACAGCGAGATTTATCTGCTCGAGGTAGGTGGTGGCGCGCCGACGCTTTTGCCCACCCTGACGGGATCTGATAATGGAGGGCCCAATTGGTCGCGCGATGGAAAGTGGATCTACTTCTATTCCGACCGGGGAGGTGAACCCTTTCAATTGTGGAAGGTACCAGTCAGCGGAGGCCCCCCGATCCAGATCACAAAGAACGGCGGCGTGTTTGGTGCCGAGTCCGTGGACGGACAGTATCTTTACTACGCGAAGCTCCAGGCCCCAGGCATATACAAGATCCCACTATTGGGTGGTGATGAGGAACGCGTCATGGATCGAGCCGGTGGCGGTGACTGGGCTAACTGGGCACTTGCCCGCAACGGTGTTTATTTTCGCGACGTAAAAAAATTGAAGAACGATCACTATGTCGGACTGCTGAATTTTTTTGACTTCGCGACCCAAAAGATCACTACGGTTTCAACCCTGGACCAACCGCGTGGGATGGGAATTGGGTTATCAGCCGATGGCAAATCGGTTCTCTTCGATGATAAAGGCGACGCTGAATCCAGCATCATGCTGGTAAAAAACTTTCGCTAGTGCTCGCTTCCCTAACGCCGGCGTAAGGCAATGAAGTCTGGAGGTCGGTCATGCCGGAACGCCATTCGATGCGGAAAGTCTGTCCCCTTCTATTAATAATCGCGTGCCTCGAATTATTTCCCACCGCGTGGGGTCAAGAAGTGACAGCCGCTGTGACCGGCAGCGTTGTAGATCCGGTGGGCGCAAGCATCGTCGGTGCGACCATCACTGCGAAAGATAAAGAACGCGAAACCACCTACGCCGTGCAGACAAACACTACCGGTGTTTTCCAAATACCACGCCTGCCAATCGGGACATATGAGTTAACGGTCAAAGCGCCGGGCTTTCAGACCGCCATCTATCGATCGATCACTTTAGTCCTGAACCAGATTGCCCGCGTCGATTTCCAATTGAAAATCGGACAGGCGGCTGAGACCGTCGATGTCACGTCGACTCCTCCCCTGCTGAACACTGACACGACGCAGCTCAGCACGGTTCTTGACGCTCATACCAATGTTGATCTCCCGCTGCTCTCCCGCAACTATATTCAATTGGCTCTACTCGCACCCGGCAGCGTGCATCCTGACCCTCAAACGCTGACGAGCGGAGATGGCCCATGGGGCGCCGGCAGGCCGTATATCAATGGAAACCGCGAGCAGGCAAACAATTTCCTGCTCGACGGCATGGATAACAACCAGGTGTCCGACAACCTGGTCGGATTCAGTCCGAGTGTGGACGCGATTCAGGAATTTAGCCTGGTCACCCAGAACGCGTCCGCCGAGTTCGGTAACTTCCAAGGTGGCATTGTCAGTGCATCGATCAAGTCCGGCACCAACAGCTACCACGGCGACGTCTTTGAGTTCTTCCGCAACGATGTTCTCAATGCGAATAATTGGGCGAACAATTTTCAGGGACTCCCCAAGCCCGCGCTGCGCTGGAACATGTTTGGCGCCACCTTGGGCGGCCCCCTCATGAAGAACAGATTGTTCCTTTTCGTCGACTATCAGGGACAGCGCTTCGACCACCCATCTTCGAGTAGCCCCGTCACGCTCTTCACCGCAGCGGAACGACAAGGGGACTTCTCCCAGTTGCTGACAGAGCAAGGCATCCAGCTGTACAACCCATTCCAGCTTGACGCGAACGGCCACCGGACACCGTTTCAGAACAATCTGATACCCGCGAGCATGCTCGATCCGGTGGCAGGAAACCTGTTTTCCTCGGGTCTCTATCCTCAGCCTCTGAATGGCAATTTGCTAGACAACTTCGTCAACACTACTCGAAGTTTCAATAACGTGGACCAGGGAGATGTGAGGGTCGACTATACGATCGCGCCGAGCGACCGAATGTATTTTCGGATATCGGAGGGCTCTCAGGACAGCCCCGTCGTTAACTCCTTTCGACTACTTTTCGATGCCTTCAGCCAGGCTCGCCTGGAAAATGGCGTGATCAACTGGACCCACAACTTCAGTCCGAACGTGGTGAACGAGGCAAGTATTGGCGCGAACTATGTTCGTGTGGCTCGAGGTGGTGGTGACATCGGCCTGGGAAACCTCGGCGAGAAACTCGGTATCGCAAACGCCAATGATCATGGCCCGGGTCTGTTGGCTCTCACCATCTTTGGCGGTGCGGTGGGCTCTTTCGGCACTCAGAATGTTGGCACGGCAGAGCTCTTTGCGGACACCGTGTTTCAGTACAAGGATGACGTCGTCATCACGCATCGTCGCCACCTATTCCACACCGGTTTTCAGTACTGGCGGCAGCGGGTCAACACCTATGAAGCAGGCAGCAGCGGCCGAACGGGTTTCATGACCTTCAGCGGTCGCTTTACCGCGGGTCCTGAACAGCTGGCGGTGTCGGGAGGTGGAACTGGCGCGGGAGAGGCGGATTTCTTTTTAGGGCTGCCTGACTCCTTTGGCCGGGGGATCAACAGCACCGGACGTTGGGGCCAGCGTGCCGGTGTGTTCGGCGTCTATTTTCAGGACGACTGGCATGCGACCGATACGCTCACACTGAATCTGGGATTGCGTTACGAAAACCACACTCCCTGGGTAGAAGTGCAGAATCGTCAGGTTAACTTTGCTCCCCTCACCGGGCAAATTCAATTTGCAGGTCGGCCGTGTATCTACAGCAATTGCCGCGCACTTTACAACTCATATAACGGTGCTCTGAATTTTCAGCCGAGAATCGGCGTGGCATGGACTCCGTCGTTCCTCCACAGAAAAGCAGTCCTGCGCGGAGCCTATGGGGTCTCTTCGTACTTGGAGGGTACGGGCAACAATCTCAGGCTCCCGATGAACCCTCCATTTTCCAGTCCCGAATTTGAGACGGACTATTTCACCAGCAATCTACCAGCCACGACAACCGGACAAGGGTTACTGCCGCCGACTACTCCATTTCAGAATGCCGTGATTCGGTTGTGGGATGCGAACATACGGCCTGCAATTTCGCAGCAGTGGAATCTTATGGTTGAGCACCAGTTCGCTGGTTCGACCACGCTGCAGGTCGGCTACGTGGGCCAGCACGCAACGCACCTGATGGTCGCACTTCCGTACCTTCAGAAGCAGTTGCATGCGGACGGGTCGATTACACCAAGTCCCTTCCTGTCCGGAAACCCCGTTCTGCAGTCCGAGATATCGCAGATCTCTGGCACCGCCTCCATCGGCAACATGCGTTATGACGCACTCCAGGCAACCCTGCAGAAGCGCTTTAACGGCGGATTGCAGGGACAGATCGCATACACCTACTCGAAGTGCATGACGGATTCCATCGGCTATTTCGGCGCGGGTGGCCAGGCGGCGCCGACTTCGGCTTACTGGCAGAACCTCTACGATCGGCGTGCCGAATGGGGCCCCTGCTACTACGACGTTGCGCACGTACTCAGCAGCTACGTGATCTATGAACTTCCCTTAGGCCGCAATAAGAGATGGGGTAGAAATTTGAATCCGCGAGTCAATGCGGTGGTCGGGAACTGGCAGCTGGGCAGTATCGTCCAGTTCCATGGCGGGTTTCCACTTACAATTCTCGGCGGCGACGCTTCCGGCACGAACTCCCGCGGGGCGCGCGCCAACTGCGATGCACCTCCTCGCGTGTTCGGGAGAAAGCCCGCTTTTGATTCATCCGGGCATTTCATTGGCTTCCAGTGGTTCGATCCCGCATCCTATAGTCCGGCTGCTCCTGGCACGTTCGGAACTTGCGGCGTCGGCACAGTGCGGGATCCAGGCTTGCGCACTGCAAATCTAAGTCTTCAGAAGGAATTCCCTTTAAGTGACGTCAGGAGGTTGGAGTTTCGGGCTGAATTCTTCAACGTCACCAATACTGCCATTTTGAATGCCCCCAGCACCTGGATCTACTTCAATCTCGGACTGATCAACAGTTCGCAAGGTGAGCGCAACATACAGTTCGCGTTGAAGTTCTACTTTTGAGCCGCGTGTTTCTGGCAGGACCGTCGGCTAATCTGAAATTAATCCCAGATGGAACATCGAGCCGATCAGTACCGAGAAGGGAGTCGGCTTAACGGGAAAACCATGGCGAACCTCTGCCCAACGGAGCGATTATTCCACGATTGGGTCGTGTTTCGGGAGGCCTAAAAGATCAGCTCGGTGCCCGTGAGTCTCCCGAGCAAACGTCGGACCGCAAACTCGGAGCCCCCTGCCGTGTGCCTTCTTGCATGTCGGATCAAAACCCAGCTAACATGATGGTTTCATGCTGCTAGCGGCCCTGTCTCGTTCGACTCTTCCGGGCACGTTCGCCCCTTTTGCACATCAGCAATTCACGATTGCACCAGGTTGGCTGCTGACGATTGCGACCGACGGACTACTCTCCCGAATCGAGGTGTCAGATGAAGAGATCGTTGGCGCCGAATCGTTATTGTGGCCGCTAAACGTCGGATCGGACGTGAAATTTATCACTGCACGCTTTTCGCGCAAGCTGCGAAGGCTGGAAATACTGAAAGCAACCATTTCCGGCAGGCCCGTCTATTATCACATCGGGTCGAACGGCGAGTTTCTTGTGTCTACGCATATTCGCCTGTTGCGTCAGGCTGGCGTGGTGATCCAGGAAAATGCTGAGGTAATTCCTGAGCTGCTGATTTATCGGACTGTGGCTCCTCCGCGCACTCTTTACCGCGGGATCGAACAGCTTCCCGCCGCGGGCCGAATTCTCGCGCAGGTCGAAGAGCACGGCTGTTCACTGACCGTCAGTGCCGGATATTCCTTGCCTGACGGAACGGGCAAGGATCACGACGAAGAAGATATTTCGAAACGTGTGACCGAGTTCCTTCGCGCCGCTGTGAGCAGACTGAAACCAGCCTCGCAAAGCGTGGCGACTCTGCTGAGCGGAGGTGTCGATTCTTCGATACTCTGCGGCCTGGTGGAGCAGCAGCTCGACTCTTACGACACCTACTCGAGTTCGTATCCCTTTGAAGATCCCGAGAAAGATTTCGAGAAAACCTATGCCCTGTCGGCCGCAGCTGCTCTTTCGACCAGGCACAATTTCTTCGTGCCCAACACGCACGATTTCCTGGCGGGCGTTGTGGAAGGGCTTTCGAACGCCGAAACTCCTCTGGATCATCTGCAGTCCGTGCTTTTGCACCTGTTGTTCAAGCATGCGATTCCCAGGCATCTAACTCGCGTGATTCATGGAGCGGTGGCAGAGGCTGCGTGGGGTACGGAGACTCACATGTTGTTGGGCAGGGCTGGGACGCCGCGGCAGAATCTCCTCTCCACGGGACCAGCCCTTGCGCTGCTGCGCCTGGTGGGTGCGTTTTGGCCGACAGCACTAGGGGTCAGAGAAGGGGTCGAAACCGTCAAACGTTTGGAGCTGCCCCTTTCAAGTGCACTGAATCCGCTTTGGGAGGTCGGCGCCTACGGAGATTCGGAATGGGTGCAAGCGCACTATCAAGTCTCGGCCGAAGACATCGTTCGTCCCCGCTACGACAGCTTGCAGTCGTTAGCGCATCTTCCCATGAACGATGTGCTCGCCCTATATAGCTTCAATTTTCAAGTCGCCACGAATGTCGCCCTGTGGTCCAAACTGGCGGAAGGTCAAGGCAAGATTGCCTATTATCCCTTCGCGGACCGCGATCTCCTCGACTTCGCATTTTCGATTCCGTGGGACCTCAAGCTGAAGAGTGCGAAACATTTTCTGCGAGAGAGTGGACGGGCGCTCGGAATTCCGGACGCAATCTTGGATCGCCCGAAACGAAGTTTTGGCATCAATTCCGACCGCTGGGCCGAAAAGGGAGGAGTTCTTGAACCCCTTATCCCGGTCGCGGCGAAAGTGGTGGATATCGACGAACTCCGTACTTTGCAGGGCCGAGCAAGCCGACCTGCGATGACTTTGTGGTCGCTGCTAAATTACGCCATTCTGAAACGCCTAATCATTTCGAATGAGCCGCCGGAGGTTCTGTTGAGCGAAGTTGCCGACAACCGCCAACGTATCGCAAGGCAGCAAAGCTAGGTTTCCGCGGGCAAAAACGCAACGGTGAATCCCCCGCCTTTCAGCGCTTTGCGACGACATGGTTGGGACGGCCTGGTGCTGGATGTAGCGCCAGAAAGCTGCCAGGAACTGGTCCCGTTCGTGATTTCATTCCAGACCCGCTTCGCTAAGTCTCCTTGTCCCCGTCGTTTATGTCGGTCGCGAAAGTCCTGATATCGAATGCGCAAATGCTTGCACAAACCGAGCAATGCCGCGTCTGGCAAGCGATTCGCGCCGTTTTGCCCTTGACACACCGCAGGCGTCAACGCAGAATTACCATCTGGCTCGGGTTCGTGTTGTTGGCTGGCAACTTCTCTCCGGCGGCGGCATCTGAACAAGGGGCGCATGTCAGAGGAGCGGTACCAAAGGCTAGCATGCACTACCGGCTCAAGTGTAGGGTTTGTGGTTCGCTGTTTCATGACGATGGTTTTATGCTGGCGTGCCCAGTCGCGCATGCCCCCAGCCTTCTGATTACCGAATACGCCTGCCGAACTCTCCAACGCGATCAACAAGCCGAGGGCATGTATCGCTACCGTTGCTGGCTACCGGTTTTACAGATGCTGGCAGGCGCGGGCCAACCAGTCACTTACCAAAGCAAACGCCTAAGTTCAGCACTTCAACTTCCCAATCTCTGGATTACTTTTAGCGGCTTTTGGCCGGAACGAGGAGCTACCCTTGAGACGGCGACATTCAAGGAACTCGAGGCCTATGCGGTTCTCTCTCGAGTTCCTAAACATCCCTCGCGGGTTCTCGTGATAGCCTCCGCCGGAAATACCGCTGCGGCTTTCGCCCGCACCTGTTCCGAAAACACCATACCGTGCGTCATCGTCATTCCGGCCAGCGGAATGCAAAAAATGCAATTCAGGAAGCCGCTGAACTCCTGCGTGAAGATCATATGCCTGATTGGATCGGCAGATTATTCGGACGCCATCGCTTTCGCCGAGCAACTCTCCGGCGTGGATAATTTTTACGCTGAAGGCGGCGTGAAAAACATTGGACGTCGCGATGGCATTGGTACTGTGATGTTGCACGCCGTAGAAGCGATAGGCCAACTGCCCGACTATTATTTTCAGGCGATTGGAAGCGGCGCGGGCGCGATTGCGGCGTGGGAGGCGGCGACACGACTGATCGAGGACGGCGGATTCGGCAGCAAAATGCCGAGACTCATGCTGAGCCAGAACTTACCATTCACGCCGATCTATGATTCATGGAAACGTGGCGGGCGTGAGCTGATTGCGATCGACCCCGATGTAGGAAGGATGTTGACCCAGCAGATTGTGGCTCCGGTTCTTTCCAACCAACGTCCTCCATACACGATCAGGGGCGGGACTTTTGATGCTCTTAGTGAGACTAAGGGTGACATGCTCGCGGCCGACAACAAAGAGGCTATGCACGCGATGCGGCTCTTCGAGGAATGCGAAGGAATTGATATCGAACCGGCGGCGGGAGTTGCCCTGGCGTCTTTGATGAAGGCGGCCCGCTCCCACCAGGTCCGACGCGAGGCTGTTGTTCTGCTTCACATCACCGGTGGCGGGTGGTGCAAGCGAGCGTCTGAAAACAGGCTGATCCCCGTCTCAGCCGACCTCGAATTTACTTCGGATGAATTGTTCACCGGCGGCGCGCTGGCGAGTGTTCGCAACCTGTTCCACATGAGCAAGCGCCGCCCCGCTTCCGCAGTCCCTGAAGCCTCCGAAGCGGCCTGAAAGACCGCGCTTCCGGCCGTCAATCGGCATCAAGCTCAGCATCTTGCGAGGAGACAGGAATGACAGCAAAGAGTACCAGTGCGGAAGTTTCTGGAAGAACGGCTCCGCTGGAAATGGATCCGGAAGAATTCCGCGAGTTGGGATACCGGGTTGTCGATCGAATTGCGGAGTTCCTGAAATCGCTTCCTGCGCGACCCGTAGCCCCTAACGAATCGGCTACTTCGATACGCGAACTTATTTCTCTTCCTTTTCCGGAACAAGGCGAGCCGGCTCGCCAACTAGTGCAACACGCCATGGACCTTCTGGTGGACCACTCGACGTTCAATAGCCATCCGCGATTTTGGGGTTACATCACCGGCTGC